>CAFBLO010000001.1_pt1 | contig 35172 bp, 31 predicted proteins | sample 7268161 | NCBI WGS metagenome assembly CAFBLO01 (sample SAMEA6814033, study PRJEB35770) | freshwater metagenome | biome: Freshwater; feature: Freshwater reservoir; material: water | place: Czech Republic | collected 2017-05-23 | depth 30m m
ACACGTGAGCGAATTTTTCGGGCTACAGAACTACTCTCCAATCACCCTCGTCCCCCCGCGAGCAAGAAGCTAACGGGGTTTACAGACCTGTTCAGAGTGAGAGTGGGCGACTATCGAATTGTCTATCGCGTCCGAGATGCGGAGCTACTCATCGTCGTCGTTTCTGCGCGTCACCGCCGAGTTGCCTATAGAAATCTACCGAATTGATTCGGGTATCCTAGGCTCATGACACTTAACGCTGGCGACAAAGCCCCCGCATTCACTCTTCCCGACGCGTCGGGAACTCACCACTCGCTCGCGGACTTCGCGGGACAGAACGTCATCGTCTACTTCTACCCAAAGGCGATGACCCCCGGCTGTACAACTCAGGCGTGTGACTTCCGCGACAACATGGCCGCCTTCACGAGCAAGGGATATGTCGTCATCGGCGTTTCACCCGACTCGGGCAAGGACCTCCAGGAATTCACCGACCAAGAGAGCCTGCCGTTCATGTTGCTCGGTGATGAAAGCAAAGAAACCCTCAAGGCGTATGGTGCATTCGGCACCAAGAACATGTACGGCAAAGAAGTCCAAGGCGTCATCCGATCGACATTCGTCATCGACGGCGATGGGGTTCTCACCCACGCGCTCTACAACGTCAAGGCGACCGGCCACGTTGATATGCTGCGCGAAAAACTTGGGGTTTAAGCAATCGAGGTATTGAACAGCGAACCAATCGCGAACGTCACCGCGAGCGCTGCCGATCCACCAATCACGACCCGGATCACCGATTTCATCATCGAACTTCCACCGAGGTAAGCGCCGGCAGCCCCTGTCCCCGCAAGGGCGATGATGGACGCCAAGATTGTCGCCGGGATTCTGAATTGCTCTGCGGCGAACAAGACCGTGAGGAACGGAAGCAATGCGCCCACGAGGAACGAACCAGTGGATGAAAAAGCAGCGTGCCACGGGTTGACGATGTGGGCTTCAAGAATGTTGAGCTCAGCCTCAAGGTGGGCACGAATCGGGTCGTGGGCTGTCAGTTCCTTGGCAACCTGCTTGGCGGTGACCGGACTCAAACCCTTGTGTTCATAAATTGTCTGCAGTTCGGCAAGTTCAACTTCGGGTTGCTCGATCAGTTCACGCTTTTCTTTGTCGATCAATGCACGTTCGCTGTCGCGCTGGCTGCTCACGGAAACATATTCACCGAGTCCCATTGAGATGGCTCCCGCGGCGAGTCCGGCCACTCCCGCAATCAAGATCGCGCCCATGTCTGAGGTTGCAGCGGCGACACCCACAACCAGGGCTGAAATCGAGACGATTCCGTCATTCGCGCCAAGCACACCAGCGCGAAGCCAGTTCAATCGGGCAAGGTGAGAGACGCGGTGAGGTTCATAGGTTTCGATCGACATTCAGCCATTCAACCGCGAATTGCCTCTCGTATCTAGAAAGGCAACCCTTACCTAGACTACGACCCTGAACCGGTCGGACTTTTCGGTGATCGCACCGCGAACATACCCACCGGGCTGCATCACCGTGTGATGAAGGAACGCGATTATCTCACTCGTGAATACTTCGCCCGGCATAATGTTCGGAATTCCGGGCGGATAGGCCGCGAGGGTATCCGCCGATACACGACCGACAGCCGCGACAGCATCGACAACTTCGGACAGCGCGAAAAAGGCGTCGCGGGGCGTCATTCGCGCTTCGCCCACCGCAGGAAGGTCGAGTCGATCTCGCGATGCTGCTGACGGTGTCTCTCGCGCGAGTGAATCAAGCGCGCTCATCATGCGATCGACATCAACGGGATGACCTGGCCCGATGATTGCGACGACGCAATTGTCCGTAGCGATTTCGGTCACGATGTGATGTTCGGTCATTAACCGCGTTCGAACCTCGTGTCCGGAACAGCCGAGTCCGCTGACATCGATTGACACGTGCAGCGGATCGTGAGAGACGATGTCAGAAAACTGGCCGAAATCATCACTCAATACGGACAGCCGCGGGTGGACGCGGACACGTTCGCGCAGCGCATCCCCCGAACGAATTGCCGTGTCGATGAGTCCCGCGCCGGTTGCGAGCGTTGATCGTGCAATGTCCAACGACGCGAGCAGCAACGAGCTGTTGCTCGTGGATTGAGTGAGGACAAAGGTACGATCGATGATCTCGATAAGTTGTTCGGCGAACGGGCCTTTCGCGACGTGCACCATCGCAGATTGTGTGAGACTTCCGCCGAGTTTATGCGTCGATGACACGAGGACATCGGCGCCCAGTCGCAGCGGGCTCTCGGGGACATCGGGGTGGAAACCGAAGTGTGTCCCCCACGCTCCGTCCACAACCAGCGGGATTCCGTGACGGTGGGCTATTTTCGCCAGCGATTCAACGTCGGCTACAGCGCCGAAATAGGAGGGGCTGATGATCAATGCGCCTCGTGCATTGGGATTCGCAGTCAGCGCTGCCTCAAACGATTCAGGGCTCACCCCGTGGTTGATTCCATGATGAAAATCAACCGTGGGAGCAATCCACTCAGGCGATAATCCCGCGAGAATAATGCCATCGATAAAACTGGAATGCGCGCTTCGTTGCGCAATAATGGGCTGTTCTGGCCCGCCCAACTGAGCGAGGGCAAGGGCGACTATTCGGTTCGCCTGCGACGCGCCATTGGTCAGAAACCAAGTTTTCTCGGCATCCCAGGCAGCAGCGGCCAGATCACGAGCCTGCGCCAACGGATTGCCCTCGCCGCTGTCGATGCCCGGAAGAAACGGGGTCACGTCACGTTCAAGAATTCGGTGACCGAAATAGTCGGATAGGCGTTGTGCGCCGTCTACTCGTGCGTTGTGGCCGGGGACATTGAGTCGAAGCGTGTCGCGTTCTGCGTATCGCGTTAGTGCGTCGGCATACGGGGTCTGAGACTGGTCGACGGTGGCCATGAGTCCATTCTGAGCGATTGGCTCACCAAATAGCTCAACTTTGCGCGACGGGCACACGACTCATGCGTCGGGGTCAAGATGACGCGAAACTTCGCGACTGAAAAGCAACAAAACGGTAACCGCAGCGGCAGGCACAATCAATAAAGCTGCAAAATCCCAGCGTGGTTCGACTCCTTGTGCCGAAGCAATCCCAATTCCGATCACCGTCATTTGCCACACAATGATCGCGCTTCGCGTCAACGAACGGCCCCGCGCGAACATGACGGTTGCGGCCGTCATCGCAGCCGCGGACAGCACAATCAAGGAATCGAGAAAGATTGCGCCGCCGAGAGAATTCGATGGCTGCGTCGCCGTGTCATACACAAACAGCGCCACCACGCCCCATAATCCAAGAGTTTGAAGCGCCGTGATCGCGACAATCGTGTACACCGCACGAGATCTCTGTTGATTGGCCACCAAACAATTCTCTCAAATACCCTTGACCTTATTGGCCAATCGTGAGAACCTGTACATGGTTGATGTTCGCACCCGATGACGCGTGCGGTTTCCAACACTTCCGTCCCACCCACGATGCCACGTACTTTAGGCGTCCGTCGGCCCAATTGTGTGCCGGCACTAATTAAGGAGATCACCATGGATTGGCGCGATAAGTCCGCCTGCCTTACGGTCGACCCGGAACTGTTTTTCCCCGTCGGCAACACTGGCCCGGCCCTTGACCAAATTGACAAGGCGAAGCAAGTTTGTGCACAGTGCCCCGTCGTCGAAAACTGCCTTCAGTACGCAATCGAGTCCAATCAGGATTCCGGTGTCTGGGGTGGCCTCAGCGAAGACGAGCGTCGTGCTCTCAAGCGCCGCGCAGCTCGAGCCCGCCGCGCGTCATAACGCCTCAACGCGAAACGCCTCTACGGAGGCGTTTCGTCATTTAACGCCCTTCGCCGCCGCGATGTAACGAAGAGGAATATCGATCGTCACAACCGTTCCACCCGATTCGCCCCGCGACCATTCAATCGTTGCCGACAGTTCATTCTCGACCAGCGTGCGGATAATCTGCGTTCCCAGCCCCTGACCGATTGTCGACGCATCGACGCCAGGACCGTTGTCGCTCACCGAAACTCGCAGATGATCCGTGGCGCGATCCGCTCGAACGGTCACCGTGCCCTCGGTGACGTCTTTGAGGCCGTGCTCCACCGCGTTCGTGATCAGTTCGGTCAAGACGATGGCCAACGGCGTCGCAAATTCGCTCGGCAAATCACCAAAGGTTCCCTTGATGGTGGGACGAACCGACGGCCCTCCCGTGTTCGCAACCTCGGCGGCAAGGGGTGAGACGCGGGCCGCGACCTCGTCGAAATCGACTGTTTGTGCAAGTCCCGTCGCGAGCGCATCGTGAACTACCGCAATCGCCTCAACCCGGCGCATGGCCTGCGCAATCGCCTCCTTGACTTCGTTCGAGTTGGTGCGGCGACTCTGAATGCGCAACAGCGAGGCAACCGTTTGCAAATTATTCTTCACCCGGTGATGGATTTCGCGGATGGTCGCGTTCTTGCTCGACAGTTCACGTTCCTGACGACGCAGTTCGGTGACGTCGCGCAGCAACAGGATTGCGCCAATTCTCTCGCCACTCTGGGTCAGCGGTATTCCGCGAACCGCAATGGTGGTGGGCCCGGCGAGGAAGTCGGTTTGCCCGGGCACGCGGCCACTAACCACCATCGGCAGCATTTCGTTGGCGGCCAGTGCTTCGGTGTTTCCGACGCGGCGCGCAACTTCGGCGAGGCCCATCCCCTCCATCGGAGCGGGATACCCCATTCGGTTGAACGATGACAGAGCGTTGGGGCTCGCATAGGTGACCGTGCCGTCCCGGTCAAGCTTGATCAATCCGTCCGATGCTCGTGGCGCACCGAGTTTCGGACTGTCCCGCTGCGAGGGGTCAGGGAAGTCTCCGTCGGCAATCATCGAGTAGATCTGCTCGGCGGATTCGACGAACTTTTGAGCCTGTCGGTTCTCGAGGTTGTCGTTGACAAGCGCGTGGCGAGTCAGCACGGCAATCGGGTCGGACCCACTTCGGCGACGAATCGGAATTGCACGAACTAACGTGGCCGTCTCTTCGAACCAAATCGGTTCGGTCGGCTCGACCATCGTTCCTCGTCGTTGGCATTCAGACACCAGGGTTTCCCACGACGCGTCGATTTCTTTGCCAACGATGTCGCGATAGAACACCGTGCTGGCGGTGCTCGCCCGAAAGAGCGCCACGGCGACCCACGATTTGTCGCGGGTCTTGACCCACAACGCGATGTCGGCGAGTGAAAGGTCGGCAACCAGTTGGCCCTCGCGAACGAGGTCCTGCAACCACTCGACGTCATCGGGGGGCAACGACGCCTGTTCCGCGACAATTTCGGCGAGGGTCAGCATGCTTTACAGGCTACCGTCGCCATCGAGCCTTGCGAGGAGTTGGCAGTGTGACACCCGCATGTTCCGCGACCTCACGCCACAGCATCGGGTGGACCCGAGCCCGATCAAACGCTTCGTCGACCCCCGTCCGTCCGTCGGCAGGAATAATGCATCGCACGATGTGGTCACTGAAGCGGTGAATGGCGTCCGCAGCATCAGCACCGGACCCCGACGCCACGCGGTTGAGAACGAGAATTGGGGGTTCGCACAGGTTGCGGATCTCGTCAAGCCCACGAATTATCCTCGAAACACCAACCGCATCGGAAGTTGCGACAGCAATGACCGAATCTGCGCGTCGCAGGATTTCTCGTGCAGCGCCGTCTCGTTGTGGGGCATCGTCGATCCATTCGTTCTCTTCAACCCCGAACCCCACATCGACGACGACCACGTCGTAGATTCCCTTGACGAGTTCCAACACCGATCGAACCTTTGCCGGCCCTACTTCAGCCCATCTCGAGGCGCGTGGTACGCCTGTCAACACTGAGAAGCGGACGCCGTCTCGTTCGACGGTGTTGGCGATACGCTCGATTTCGGAGATGGTCAACTCATTTCGACCCGCCAATCGACACGCGGCGGCAAACCCAGGTGTTTCATCCATGACTCCTAACGCAATAGCGATTGATGACCCACGGGTGTCGACATCACAGAGAAGCGTCGATAATCCCGCTTGGGCACAAACGCTGGACACAGAAATGGCAGTTGTGGTGACGCCGGGAGCGCCAACCGGACCCCAGACCGCGACCACGATGGAGTCTCGGCCTGTAATAGCTGTGGCGGAGGAGACAGGTCCTGTCGCCGTTAAGCCCAAATTGGATTCGGCAACCGGTTGAAAGACGGATCGTGTGTCCTCAAAACTCCTTACCGTTGTGATTCCGCTCAAACTGTTCGCCCACTCGAAAACACCATTCGCTTCCGCGACCGCGCAGATGCGACCGATTGAGTGGGGTGCCAATCGTAATATCTCGTCAGTAAGATACGCCACGCTCGCCTCGGTGATAAGAAGGTCAATAGGCGATTGAGACACGTTGCGGATTACGTCTCGGACCGAATCGACTCCCCACACGACGTCGGCCCAATCAGAGAGAAATCTGAGGTCTGTCAACCTCGTTGGCGGACCGAGTACTCCGACGATTGTCACGTATTTTCGCCCGACGTGACGACAATGACGTGCGATGATCCGAGAACGGCAAGCACCCTGTCGACTTCGAGCGCGTCGACGAGAACGGTCAAGACTGCGTCCCCGCCGAAACCGGAGTCGGCAATGGCGACAACACTCGCGTTGAGCGCGACTGTGACGGGCGGATTAGCGCCGTCTTCGTCAACCGCCCAGAGATCCACTTTCGCTCCGCTTTTGACAGTCGACGGAGGCATCACACCAATTGGCACCGAGATTTGCACTCGTGACGACGGTGATGGTTCGAGTAATCGAGCCGTGATGATTTCGCCAGCACCAATATCGGACCCAACAACCCGACCAATCACATCCGTAAGTGAAACACCAGGGTTTTCGGCAAGGGACGAAACTCGAACCTCGTCGATTGCGTCTGCGGTGATGACGGTCCCCGCTGACAAAAAACTGATTGCCATGATGACCCGCTCGCCAGGGGTGGATAGTCGTACCACGCCGACGACACCGACGACACTGGCGACGACAAGTACGATACCGACAATTGTCCGAGAAGTCGCTAATCGGCGTCGGAGGAACGAGAGAATTGAGGACATAACACTTCCTTTCCGCATCCCATCGTGGAACGAAACTGTGCGTCGGGAAATAGTTATCCACACTGGCTGTTTATCCCCGCCGGGATTTATAAACTCGTGGCACTCTCTCTATATGGCTGAAGAGTGGATGCTGACCGTCGCGGATGTAGCAGAGGTTTTGGGAACGTCCCGCGAGAAGGTTGCCGCGATTATCGCCCGCGAAGAAATCCCCGTCGTGCCGGGACGCACGGTTCGGGTCACACACGCTGCCGTCATCGAGTTTGTTACCGCGATGCAACGGGACGCGTTGATGTTGGGGCGTGATCCCGATTTTGTGCCATCGATTGTGGGGTCACGACCTTTCGCCATCGTCGACGAGGATGGCCCCCAAGGCTGATCGCGGTATCACCCACTCGCGGCATAGTGAACGCACCGAAATAGCATCGCGCCAAACTCCAGTGATTCGCCCTCGAAATCCAAGTCGCTCACCCATGACGGTAATCGAGGACGCGTGGCGTTCGATATCCCGTAACACTGCTCCGAGCGGGACCATCTCGAAATGGTCTGGGGTCACCGCGGCACACGCGCAGTTTGATGGGGAAAACACCGCTCGTATTGCGTCGAACGGAACAATCGCTCGTTCAACCGAACCACACACGACTCCATCGATCCACATCATTCCGATGCGTCGCACATGAATGACACGGTCTAGCGATGCCACCTGAACCGTTACCCCATCGTTTAACGGAAGTGAAACCATCGCGTCAGAAAAATACAATTCTGATTTGCGATCGCGTTCTCGTTTCCGCGCAACGTCCCAGTCAATGTTCATCTGTTCGGTGTCCCAGAGTGAGCCCAGGCCTAGGAGGTTTTCATTTCTGGACATATGTCGAATGATAGGTAGTGCAATTCACCCTCATCGACTTATCCACAGATCTTCACGACCTGGCTCACGCTTCCGCGAACTGCGACAAGGTTGTGGCGTTATGAGGCAAAGCCTCTGTCACGAATCCACGCTCCGGAATCGAGTACAGCAATGGTTTCAACCATCTCCTCATCAGAATCACCTAAGCACAACAGATCACGCACAACAGAATTTTTTGATGCACAACCGACACCGCGCGGTGAATTACCCGACCCGCGCGAGGCAATCGAAAGGCTCGCGCTCATCGGTTGTGAAATCATCGCGGGAATCCGTCCGGTCGAACAAATCGGTCGGTGGGTCACGGAGGATGTTTATCGTGTCGTGGCCGAACGGTCCATCGCGGCCCGCCGAAATCGTGCCGCGCGCGCTGAAACCATCAAATCGGCACCGCTGATTATTGTCGGCCTCACCGTGGTCACCGAACCCCGCGACGGCGTCGTCGAAGGCGTCAGCCTGGTTCGCTTCGGCCAACGAACCCGCGCCGTGTGCGTTCGCCTCGAGGGACTCGACCACCGCTGGCGCGCGAGCGCACTCGCGCTGCTCTAGTTAATCGAGCGACTGACCGAACGCACCCTTCGCGCCTCCACCCTGTGCGGGTGGTTGCTGGTTGCCGCGGCGGGGGCGCATACGTTCTTGGGGGGCGTTCGGTTGACGACCGGACTGATCGAGGATGACAGTTTCGCCGTCCTCATTTGGAGCCGAATACGACAGGCCTTCCTTCGGCATGGGTGCTGGTGCGATGCCGGGTGCCTGAACCTGGGTGACGCCGCCGGCCGGAACGACCTGGACGTCAAGGTTGAAGATGAAGCCGACCGACTCTTCCCGAATCATGCCCATCATCGCCTGGAACATCGTGAAACCCTCGCGCTGGTATTCAATCAGTGGGTCTCGCTGTGCCATCGCTCGAAGACCGATTCCATCCTTGAGGTAATCCATCTCATAGAGGTGATCTCGCCAGCGGCGATCGATGACCGACAACACAACGCGACGCTCGAGTTCACGGATGGCGTTTTCACCCAGTGACCCTTCGCGAATTCCGTATTGAATCATCGCATCGGCGATAAGTTCACGCGTTACGTCAGCCGGTGTGATTTTCGCGCCGTACTCGGCAAGGACCTCGTGCACCGAAATCGTGACGGGGAAGATCTGCCGCACATCAATCCAGAGGTGTTCCAGATCCCAGTCATCCGAGTTGCGGGCGCTACCCGTGTTCTGGTTGACGACCTCGGTGACGCTGCGCTCGATAAAAGATGTGACTTTGTCCTTGATCGAAGCACCTTCAAGAATCTGGCGGCGGTCGCCGTAAATTGCTTCACGCTGGCGGTTCAACACGTCATCATATTTGAGGACGTTCTTTCGGAGTTCGGCGTTGCGGGCCTCGACCTGAGACTGAGCGGACTGAATGGCTCGCGAGACCAGCTTCGACTCGATGGACATGTCCTCGTCGCCTGTTCTGCTCATGATGGCCGCCGCGGCGCCCGAATTGAATAGCCGCATGAGGTCGTCTTGCAGTGAAAGGTAAAAGCGGCTCTCGCCCGGATCGCCCTGGCGGCCCGAACGGCCGCGAAGCTGGTTGTCGATACGACGAGATTCGTGGCGCTCAGTACCGAGAACGTACAGTCCTCCGGCCGCGACGACCTTCTGTGCTTCGACAGAGACTTCGGCCTTCACCGCAGTGAACACTTCGTCCCATCGCGCTTCGAATTCTTCGGGATTGTCGGTCGGATTGAGGCCGGCTTGGTGGAGTTTCGTCACCGCGATGAATTCGGCGTTTCCACCGAGCATGATGTCGGTACCGCGACCCGCCATGTTGGTGGCAACCGTGACCGCGCCAAATCGCCCAGCCTCGGCAACAATGGCCGCTTCGCGCGCGTGGTTCTTTGCGTTGAGCACCTCGTGCTTGATCCCGCGTTTCGCCAAAAGCTTCGACAAATTTTCGCTCTTCTCCACCGAAACTGTTCCCACGAGAACGGGCTGACCCTTCGCGTGACGGGCCGCGATGTCCTCGACCACCTGGCGATACTTCGCGGCCTCGGTGGCATAAATCAAGTCGGATTGGTCGATGCGAATCATCGGGCGGTTCGTCGGAATCGCGACGACTCCCAGTTTGTACGTCGACGCAAATTCGGCGGCTTCGGTTTCAGCGGTTCCCGTCATGCCCGATAGTTTTTCGTAGAGGCGGAAATAGTTCTGCAACGTCACCGTCGCCAACGTCTGATTTTCAGCCTTCACGTCGACGCCTTCTTTGGCCTCGATCGCTTGGTGAATCCCTTCGTTATATCGGCGGCCCGACAGGATTCGCCCGGTGTGCTCATCAACGATGGAAACCTCGCCATTCATGACGACGTAGTCCTTGTCGCGGCGGAACAGTTCTTTCGCCTTAATCGAATTGTTCAGGAACGAAATGAGAGGCGTATTTGCCGATTCGTAAAGATTGTCAATTCCGAGATAGTCCTCTACCTTGGAGATTCCATCTTCTAAAACCCCAATCGTGCGCTTTTTCTCGTCGAATTCATAGTCGACATCGCGTACGAGTTTCTCGGCAATTTTCGCAAATTCACCGAACCATCGGTTTGCCTCGTCGGAGCCAGGACCGGAAATGATGAGGGGGGTGCGTGCCTCGTCAATCAGGATCGAGTCAACCTCGTCGACGATGGTATAAAAGTGCCCGCGTTGGACCATGTCTTGGCGTTGCCACGCCATGTTGTCACGCAAGTAATCGAAACCAAATTCGTTATTCGTGCCATACGTGATGTCGGCGTTATATTGCTGTCGCCTCACCTCGGGCGATTGGTTGGCGAGGATACAACCGACAGACATTCCCAACATGCGGAAAATTCGGCCCATCAGTTCCGACTGGTACGACGCCAGATAATCGTTCGTTGTGACGATGTGAACCCCGCGCGATGGAATCGCATTAAGGAAAGCGGACAGCGTAGCGACGAGCGTCTTTCCTTCACCCGTCTTCATCTCCGAAATGTTGCCGAGGTGAAGGGCGGCTCCACCCATTATTTGAACGTCATAGTGGCGAAAACCAAGGGTGCGCTTCGACGCCTCACGAACGGCGGCAAACGCCTCTGGAAGCAGGTCATCGAGTGACTCTCCGGAAGCATAGCGCTCGCGGAAATGGACCGTTTCGTCTCGCAATTCCTCGTTGGAAAGCTTCGCGAAGACGTCCTCGAGCGAGTTGACGACGTCTGCATAGTGCTTGAGTTTGCGAAGGGTCGCACCTTCACCAACGCGCAGAACTTTTTCCAGAAGATTTGCCACTCGGCACTCCATTTCATGAGTCAACACGGCATTTGTGATTCCGTATCGGCGTACTTTCTATTCTACGGTGAAACGATTTACCCACCACGCAGAAGGAACACACGCAAATCGAGATTCTAAATGGTCAGCGGTGCGATAGCCCGTTGAGTGGCAATCGCCACGACCAGCACTCCCACCACGCGCAGCCCCGCCGTGACGCAGGCGTCGGTCGCGGCATCGATGGATGCACCCGTTGTCATCACGTCGTCGACGATGACTACCCGGGACCCATTTGGCGGTCGACGCGAGCCGACCCGGATGTTGCGCTGTAGCCGCTCTATGCGATGACGGCCACGCTGCGTCCCGACGTCGTCCATCAGCAAACAGTTCGCAACATCAAGTTCCGCAGCCCTCGCAATTGTTGATCCAAGTCCGTACCCGCGTGCAAGGAATCCCGGTCGTGACGACGGCACGGGAATCGCAATCACGTTTCCCCACGCCAGAGCCGCGTCGCGAAGCGCGCCGCCGAGACGTCGAATCGCGGCGTGAGCACTGCGATGTTTCGCCGCCAAAATGAGGGCCCTGAGTCCCCCGCGGTAGATCCCGAGCGCAACGAGCGGGATGCCGCGTGACGTGAATGTGCGGTGAGGCATTGCCGTGAAACGCCCGACGCAGGTGTCACACACCATCGCCCCCCACGCGGAACATCCGACACAATGCGAGTCAAACAATTGCTCGATGAGATACACATCCCAACAGTGTCGAATCCGCCGCGCACCGGGTCGGCGACCCCGGTTTTCGGTGGATAACCCGCCCTAGTGCTGGGTTGCAAGTATGTCGGCGAAAACCCCCGTTGCTTGCCAACCCACACCGCGCGGCTTCCACAATTGACCATTTCCAGAAATAACGACGAGACCCGACACGCCTTTGTTCCCTCCGGAAATTCCCGTCGGGTTCTGCGGTTGGCCAATGAGCCGTGATCCCCCACCGACCGTCGCCACCTCGGCGTGCACCACACCGCTGCGGCTTCCGAGAACAGCAACGTGGTTCGAATCCGCCCACGCGATATCGACAATTAAATCAGCCGACACGCTAAGTCGGCGGTAGGCGTTAACAGCCGTCGGCAGTCCAGTGGCGTCAACGGTGATTGCTCCGACCAGCACGTACGCATGCCCGAGGTCGTTAATCGCGATAGCGACACGCGCATCGTCACGGGAGACTTCGAGTCCGACGATATGTGCGGAGCCACGCCACGGTCCGTCGACGAGGAATTCTCGTCCGTCGGCGAACACTGAAATGAGATCGGGCAAGTGATTTTCAACCCACCACACTGTTCCTGACCCATCTATCTGAGGTTCAACCGAGGACTCTTTAACAGATATTTGCTCTGTTCCGTCAGTCACGAGATAGACCCCCGTGGGTGAAGAGACCGCTGCCGCATTGGTCGACGCGTCAAACGAAATCGACGTCGGCTCGAGGCTCACAATGCTCGCCGCATTTGACGGGACCGATTCAATCTTTGAATTATGTGAGTAACCGAAAGATTTGTTGTAGAGGATTAGCGGGCGGTCGTCCACCTGAACAGCGGTCTCGAGTCCGGGTACGCCAGCAATCGCCAGTAATGACTGGTTGATGGACATCGCGGTTGCGGTGACATTGGTGAATTCCCCAAGGCTCGCGCGCAGCTGCGCCAGCATGATCCGCTGATCTGTGGTTGGGGCCTGTCTGACGTTGTCGGAAACATCAACAGTCGCAATACCTTTTTTGTCATCCACTAATACACTCACCAGTTCAGTACCTTGGGGAAACGCGGTCGACGTGTTGGGCAAATACGGTGAAGGTCCCGCAATCACCGCGCGAGCCACGGAGAACATTGGGTCGCCTTGTCGGGCAAAGACCCGCACATCCGGGACAAGGGCGGTTTGATTGTGATTGACAAAGTACGCGGTGTACTCACCATAGGTCGAGGAAAAAGTCGATTCCGAGATCACGGTGACGTCGGGAACACCAGACAGTCGCCACTCGCCATTGACGCGCGCGAAACTGAAACTCCATTCCCGAGTTTGCGCCGGTTCTACGTTGGTCAGCACGCCGGCACCGTCTACTACAGACACAATCCCGGCCGAATACGTCATCTCTGTGGCTGCGGTTACCATGACCGAGTCATAGACACCGCGAACCATGGTCTCGCCGGCAGGGTTCCATACCAGGGCGGCCTCATCAGTAAGAAAACTCCGCGCAATTCGAAAATTGTTCTGCGGTGCCGAACCAGCGTTGATAAAACCATCGAGAATCTCGCGCTGCGTGGCGCCCTCTGCTGGTCCCGCGGGCAAAAATTCGACGTCTGTTTGTGAACCAACAGTGTTGGGGCCAGCGACAACAACGGGTCCCGCCGTAGGAATAGTCGCGCACCCGGTGAGCATGAGAACTGCGAGAATAAGCACAAACTTACGCATCGGAGTCCTCCGCAATCGGTGGAAGTCCGAGCGGCGAAACGGGATCGACCGCGTCGCCTAGTGGAATCGTCAGGCGGAAGCATGCGCCACGTCCCGGTTCAGACCAGACATCGATGACGCCTCCGTGGAGCTTCGCGTATCCAAGCGCGATTGCGAGACCTAATCCTGTTCCTCCCGATTGGCGTTGGCGTGACGGGTCCGCCCGCCAGAACCGATCGAATACCCTCGCAGCATCAGCCTGGGACATCCCGACCCCATGGTCACGAACCGCAAACGACACCGCCGTGGACGTTGAATCAACCCACATCTCGATGGGGCCGCCTTCTCCGTGATCGACTGCGTTAGCGAGAAAGTTGTGCAAAATCCGTCGCACCCGACGTGAATCGAGATCGACTAGTTTGTGCCCGCCCGGTGCATAGAGGGTAATTATTGAACCTTGTTCGCGAGCGAGGGGCGACACTTCGTCAATACACGATTGGGCAAGTACCGCCGGCGAAACTGGTTCGAGCTCAAGTTCCGCTGCACCGGCGTCAAAACGAGACAGTTCAATAAGTTCCGTTAGCAGTTCCTCGAAGGTTTCAATTTGTCGATTCAGTAACTCGGCTGCACGTGCCGAATCTTTGTCAAAAGTTTTGCGCTGCTTGAACAGCATGCTGCCGGCGAGTTTGATTGTCGTCAGTGGAGTCCGCAATTCGTGCGAAACATCGGACACAAATTGTTGTTGCAGGGTTGAGAGAGTTGCGAGGCGATTGATTTGACCTGAAATCGATTCCGCCATTCGGTTGAATGATCCGGCTAACTTGGCAGAAACGTCAGTTCCTTCGACGTCGATTCGCTCATCAAGATTGCCAGCGGCAAATCGTTCCGCCATTGCTGCCGTCGTCATGATGGGTTGAATTGAACGGGTTGTGACGAGCCACACAATGAGCCCGGTAATGGCGACGAAGAATAACTCGCCAGCAACGAGAGCGCTTTGCACAAAGGTGAGATTCGCTTCGACGTCCGCAAGGTCATAAACCAAAACAAGGTCGTATCGACCCGCAATCGGGACGTCGAGGTTAGTTCCCGTGACAAGTCCCGGTGACCCACCGGGAACCTCAACTGACTGGTAATAAACGTTGGTCCGGTCGTCATGGATCGCTTCTCTGAGTGAGTCGCTGACGACCTGCAATGGGAAACCAATGGACGAGGAACTGGTCATGACCTGGTCGGTGGTTTGCCCCGGCGCACGGAGGATGGCAAATCCAATAAGTCCCGGTGAATTTGTTGTTGCCCGAATTGTCGCTTGTGCGTTGGAATTTGCCTCTTCGATATCGATAGAACTCTCGGAATTGATGGCGAGGTCGAACTGTGACTGCACAGTGCCCGATACCGATTGCGTTTCAGATACGATTTCGTTGCGGCGCGACTCAAAGAGATTTCGTTCGATTGTGTACGACAAGAATCCCCCGATTGCAGCGACGGCAACGAGCGAGAGCCCCACTGAAACCGCTGTCATGCGCAAGCGAAGCGACCCGACCCACGACTCTCGAGTCTGTCGGACAATTTGGGTGAAAAATTTCATACGGGGTTGATTTCACCCGCGCGATAACCCACGCCACGGACCGTCTGGACAATCTTTGGGTCATCGACGTCACGTTCCACCTTGGAACGCAACCGCTGAACGTGCACGTTAACAAGCCGAGTGTCCGCTTTGTACTGATAGCCCCACACCTGCTCCAAAAGCGCTTCGCGCGAGAACACTTCGGTTGGACGTGATGCGAGCGTGTGCAGCAATTCGAATTCGAGTGGCGTGAGTGAAATGGGGACTCCGTCGCGCGAAACGACGTGTCCGCGCAGGTCAATCACGATGTCTCCCACTCTGAGCACACTGGACGAGGTGGAAAGTGGCCGCCGCATACACGCCTTGATACGGGCGCTAAGAATCTGCTCGTTGAATGGTTTCTCGACATAGTCATCTGCGCCCGCTTCGAGACCGTGGATGATGTCTTGTGGGTCCGTGCGCGCGGTCAGCATGATGATGGGAGTTCCCGAATGTTCTCGAATCGATCGACAGACTGAAATCCCATCGACCCCGGGAAGATTAAGGTCGAGCAAAACAAGGTGCGGCTGGTACTCGGTGAAAAAATCCAACGCTTGGGGTCCGCTCGTCGCAACTCGAGTGTCATACCCCTCTGAGCGCAAGAACATATCAAGAACCTCACCGATGCTCGGGTCGTCGTCGACGATCAAGATGCGTGCGAACATGACAACTCCTTCCCATCGGTTGTGTCTATTGTGCTAATTCTGACGAATGATTGCGAGTACTTCGTCGCGCACGGCGACCATCAGCTCGGACGTTCCGCCTTCGACGTTGAGTCGCAGCAACGGTTCGGTGTTGGATGGGCGAACGTTGAACCACCAAAAATCTCGTACCTCACCCTTGACGGGCGGGAGCGCCGTGACATCAATCGAACCCCCTGAGACGGTGAGCCCGTCGAGCGTGTCAAAAGCTCCCCGATCTTCGAAGGCGGCTCGAATTCGTTTGAGCGCGGCGGGTACGTCGGATACCGTCGAATTGATTTCCCCGCTTTGAGCATAGGGCGAGTAACGCGCCGAGATGTCGGACAGTGGTCCTGACTGCGAACCAAATTCTGCAAGGACGTGCATCGCGGCGAGCATTCCGTTGTCGGCTCCCCAAAAGTCACGAAAGTAATAGTGTGCAGAGTGTTCGCCTCCAAACACCGCCCGGCTTTCGCGCATGATGTCTTTGATAAGCGAATGTCCGACGTTGGTTCGAACGGGGTCTGCGCCAGCACCGCGAATTACCTCGGGAACGATGAGCGAGGTGATTAGATTGTGCAAGACAACAACCGACGAATCCCCGGCCGCACGGACACGTTTGATTTCCCGAAGTGCAACGATTGCGGCAACCGCGCTCGGCGAGACTGGGTCACCGTGTTCGTCGACGACAAAGCACCTATCGGCATCACCGTCAAACGCCAGTCCGATGTCCGCCTTATGTGCAACGACCGCTTTCTGCAGATCGACCAGGTTTGCCGGTTCGAGCGGGTTTGCTTCGTGGTTAGGAAAGGTGCCATCCAATTCGAAATAGAGCGGGACAATCTCGATGGGCAATTCGGGAAGCCCAGCTGCCGTTCCCAACACTGCTGGAACTGTAAGGCCACCCATCCCGTTTCCCGCATCGACGACGACTTTCAATTGTCGAATGCTTGACAGGTCGACGAGTGATCGAAGATACGCAGAATATTCAGCAATGATGTCGTGCGTCGATGATTCACCCGGTTCCGCCACAGCGGTGACTCCCGAAGCGAGATAGGCCGTGGCGCGATCACGGATTGCGGCAAGTCCCGTATCAAGACTGATTCCTTGCGCACCCGCGCGCGAAAACTTGATGCCGTTATAGGCGGCGGGATTGTGGGACGCCGTAAACATTGCGGCCGGGGCGTTCCATGACCCGGAGGCGAAATAGGACTCGTCTGTTGAACAGAGTCCGAGGTTTGTCACGTTCGCACCGCGTGCGGTAGCTCCTCGAATAAAGGCCGCCGCGAAACCGGGTGACGAGTCGCGCATGTCGTGACCGACCACAACCGACTTTCCCGCTGCACCCACCTCGTCGACGAATCCTGCGGCAAGGGCCTCTACGACAGCGTCGGTCAATTCGGAACCCACGAGTCCGCGGACGTCATATGTTTTGACAAAGCGGGTCAAATCGATAGTCATTCGCTGCCTTCCATAGGTCTGTTTACGATACCGCACGAGGTTCCGCCGGGACGCGGTTGCGAATAGGCTGGGCGAGTGGTCGGTCCCCGTACAACTCGAAATCGGCACGGACGTCATCTCCGTTCCGATGTTCGAGGCATTGCCGCCATCGGAACGGGCGGTCGAAACACCAGTTTCGCAGAAATCGCGAAGGACGTCGTTAACTATCTTTGCGACGTGCAACCGACATTGATGCACGATATCCAGGTCGAGATGACTCTGCTTCCCAGCGCCGAACGCGCGGACGGGGTGCCACGTCGGTGGACGGCGCTGCGAGACGAGCGACGCGTGATCCTCTATCGACTTCCCATCGAACGTGGTTCCAAACTTCATCGCGACGACGATTGGCACCGACGGAACAATATCGAAACGATTGTCATCGAAGCAATCGCCGACCTCATCGACATCGACCCCTACGAGTTAGCACCGAACCGATACTTTCCTCACCCTTAGCCGTGGATGACGACGACGTTGGACGCGTCGATGGGTGCCGTTAAGCCGCGAAGTGTCGCAATTCCGCCTTTATTCTGGACGAAAACCGTGTTCGAAATTGGTGAATTCGACGTCATCGTCAATATCCCCTGTCCAACGGGTCTCAGCAGGTTTCCGTGGGCCGGAACAACGGCGTCCTCCACCATGCCATCGCTGCTCATTATCGTGACCGTGGCATCAGAGGCCCCGACATTGGTGAGTCCCAGTGAGCCGTCGCCTGGCACGAGCACCGATACGGTCCCCGTTTGCGCAGGTGCGGCGCTGGCCCAGGCAAGGTCAGTGATTCCAGTGGACGCATCATGACAACCAACCCGAGCCGCCGCAACGATCGGCTGATCCGACTCGACTGAAACTGCCCAGTCGCCAGCGCTCAATTCGCTAATCGGAAGATCAAGTGTCGACCCGGCTGGAATCGACGCCGTGACAACTTGGGATTCCCCCTCGCCGTATGGGTCCAGCGTGATGGTTACTGTTGCGTCCGTTTCACCCGGAACGAGGAAACGCAGTGCCGCCACGACATCGGCATACGATGGGTCAGCGAGCAATTTGCCAATAGATTTTTCTGTCGGCACGCGAAGAATCGGGAACAAAACCGACATGGTCGGCTCCGCGACGGGTCCGAAGCGATCCAACCCACCCGGCACGAGCCCTCTGACTACGGTGGTCTGGAGCGTCGCCCACACAGCCGCGCCATTGCTGAGGAGATGGATTGCCGGGGATGCTTCGTCGGGGGCGAATCCCGCGACGGAATAGGAGCGTTGTGATTGAGCTGGTACGACAATTCCTAGAGAACCCGGTGCATCAACTTTCCCGGCCGAACCCCAGATTTCAAGATCGATTCGTGCTTCGACTTCACTGCCGTTTGAAATCGTGAGTATGGTGTCACGACCCGTCGTCGTGTTACCGCCTATCAGCCACTGATCATTCAGCGGGTCACCACACTCGGTCGCAAGGAACCCCGCTACCGACTCGGTGTTGACGGAGCCGTATTCGGTTGCCGCCACATCGAGCGAATCCCCAGAGTTGGTGATCGCTGAACCATTCGTCGCCGAATCCATCGTGAGGTATGTGGTGATGCCCCCGCCGGACACGACCCGCGTCGTCGCAGTGATTCCCGAAACAATTGCCGAGTCTCCGACATACCCAACAACGTCGCCCGAACACACGATGCTCCGAGTAACGGACTCCGGCGATACCACGGTTGTCAGAGGGGCAATTCCCGACGACAGTGGAGTGGGAATGAAAACAACCGCGTAAGCCGAGAAACCGAGTGCGGTCAGTCCGACTGCGCCAATGGTGATCTTGCTAAGAATGCTCATCGTCGCCCTCTCCCGTTACCGGCGCGAGGTCGTCCATCACGGGACGACGGCGTGGCAGCGACGTGGGGATCGCAGCGATGAGCGTCACCAGTCCGATGAGCCCCAGAATCACGCGAAATGTGAGGTCGGGAGAACGATTCACCGGTGAGGCTTCGATCATCTCGTTGACGCGCCAAAGTATTCCACGGTCAGTAACCCCGACCGACGTGAGCCCGGCGTGGGAAGCGATCGCGGAGACCTCGGGCGCGGTCGGCGGTGCCTCGAGCACAAGAAATCTGATGCCCGCTTCCGCTACGGCCGCGGCAACGTCGAAGTCGCTTTCGACAATCAGGTTGGCCGCGAGTTCGGCGATTGCGCTTTCGTGTTCAGCCAGTGTCCGCCGCGTGGCCGCTGCGGCGGTCCACTCAACGAGCGTGACACCCGCGTCTCGTTGTAGTTCCGCGCGAATCCCATCGGCCGTTGGTGTCAAAATCAGCGTCGCCCCGCCGGGGTGCACGGTGGTTTCCGCCTGCACATACGCGGGAAGGGTTCTGACGCTAGAGGGAGAAACGAGTGACATCCCGGTTGCGACCGCCGTGAGCGGGACGAAGCCCACTGCGGCAATCACCGCGACCGCGATGGGGGCGAGGAACCCCGCGGCGAAGCGAATCGCGCTAATGGTGATGGCCGCACCACTGAGGAGTCCGAACCAGACCACGTCGTAGAGAGGCCCGGGAAACAATCCGACCGGCTGACCGTCGGCTGTCGCGAGCGTGAGGGGACCCAGTGCCGCCCAGGTCAACAGTGCGATTGCCCCCGGCAGAAGCAGGGCACCGACGCGAGGGTTTTCCGCGACCACCACCGCGATGACCGTCAACGAGAGGCACACCGCGACGACGACAAAGGTCACAAGAGTTGCGATCTCGGTGTCCACTCCAGGGAAGCTCGGTATCGTCGGCCATAACGTGAGCGACACGACACCGTGCGGTGCTCCGGTCGGAAACGGAACACCACGATCCGCAAAGTACGCAGCCGGGTTCGATATGGATTCAATGAGTCGTGGCCATTCGAACGCCAGTGGCAGCGCAAGCGCAAACATCGCGGTCGGCGTGCCCGTGACGGCGCGAATTATTACGACGGTAACGATGGCAGGTGCGAGGGCCGGAACAGACACCCAAACGATAGCGCCGAGAATTGATGCCCAGCCGAGAGAAAGAATGGTCGAACCCATGATTGCCCGAGCAAACAGAGGCAATGCGATGTGCGCGAGAACCGCGGTGATGCGCCCTTCGGAAATTGCTACGTGAAGCGTCGGGAGAAGAGCCCACCCCGCTCCAACAACAATCGCCACGCGTGAGTGGGTTGTGAGTGATCCCGCCCCGATGAATCCCGCGACGAACGACAATGGAATCGCGAACGCAAAGAGCGTCACAACGATGAGGTTGGGGTTCCACCACGTTAGCGAACCCACAATTCCCATCAGTGCGGCAAATCCATCCGGGGCGCCGTTCATTCCGCCCGCAACGTCACTCCACGTTGCGCCAATGGCGTCCCACGCTTCCGTAACGGTCGCGGGCATCGGAATCAACGCCCCGCCCGAAAGTGCCGTGGAGCCGAGGAATCGACCACCCAATACCATTCCGAGAACTGTTGCAATTCCCGTGAACCACATCGCCGCGGAACGGAACTCGAGGCGAGGGGCGACATCGGCCGCTTCCTGTTTTGCGAGTTCATCGTCCCGTTGCATGGCCCGACGGTGTCGAAGATCAGACGAGGAGACAAACAGACGCCCGCCGGCCGCGGGATTTGTCATCATCGCCCGATAAGAACGGTGGGAGCGAGCAATCGCCCCGAGGTCGAGGACACCCGCGACCGAACCTCTCCATTCCGCAAACGGATTCGCACGCTTTCGCAAAAATCGACCGAAACCACGAATCAGTGCTGCGAAAGTCAGTCCGAACGCCCGGAACGGTCTAACGAGTGAGGGGCCGTAGACCAGTACACGATGTGCGCGGGCGCGCGCCTCTTCACGTTCCGCCTGCGACTCGGTCACGTCACCCACGAGTGCCTCGAAGGACGTAACGGCCGTATCAATCACGGCCGCCGGCACAACCTCGACGAGCCAGCCAGCGCTTCGAGCTCGAAAACAGAAATCGAGTGCCCCACCGAGTGCTGGAAGGGCTGGGTCAAAACCATTCAACGACGTCCATACCGAGCGACGAACAAGCATTCCTGCCTCGCCGACGGCAAGCACATCAGTTGTCCGGTCGAACTGGGCCTGATCCAGTTCTCGTTCCGCAATCTGCAGTGCGTACCCCGATCGGGTCATCGACTCGCCCATTTCACGGATCGTGACAGGGGACTGCGCATCCATTTGCTTCGGACCAACAACCCCAACGGACGGTGACGTGTCAAGAATTGATGCCAACGCGGCGAATGCGCCAGATCGCACGCTGGTGTCGTCCCGCAAGACCCACACCGTTTCGGCGGAGGAATCGGCGATTGCACGGTCAACCGCATGAGACAGCGAGAGGGTGGGGGGTCCGACGATTTCCATCTGGCCAGTGAGGGGAACGGAATCCCCGGTGAGATTTACCACGATGACCGTGCCAGGAACCTTGTCCGCCGCCAGCGACGCCAACGTTGCTGAGAGTCGTTCGGGATGCCGCCGTGTGACCACGACAACCGCGAGTGAGTCGCGAATCATCGAACCGACTCCTCAGTCCTTATGCGCGGCGACGGTATCTGCGTCGCTCGCGCTCTGACAGGCCACCCCAGATACCAAATCGTTCGTCATTGGCGAGAGCGTATTCGAGACATTCGGTTTTTACGGTGCATTCCGCACAAATCCGCTTTGCGTCTCGGGTCGACCCGCCCTTTTCGGGGAAAAAAGCTTCGGGGTCGGTCTGGGTGCATAAGGCATCGGCTTGCCAGGCGAGCGGGTTGTCATCGCCGACGGCATTGCCGGTTCCAATGACACCCAGTCGAAGCGGGTCGATTGCCCAGTTCCCGGGAACGTCATTGCGATATTCAGTCATGACGAATTTCCTCCTATTGGGTGAGCGAGACACCTAATTACACCGTTGTTATTCCCAATAGTCAAGTTATGTTTTTGAAAAATTTCGTGTAGGCGAATGCGCCACAAAAATCCGACCGTTCCCGGTGACGCGGTGAAGAGTTTCTCCCGCCTCGATAAAGACAGAACGGCCACGAGAAAGGCCACCTTCACGATCTAAATGGAGCATCACCTCTCCCTCCACCGCAATGGCGATTGCCGGTCCCACAATTGCGACGTCAACATCGCGGTGTGCCTGGATCTCCGTCAGGATGAAATCGTCCACACCGGGATCGAATGTGCGCACACCGCTCGACTCTGTCGCGCGGAGACGTGGCTCGTCCAGTTCACGAAAATCGAGGACGCTGAGAAGTTCAGGAACATCTAAATGTTTCGACGTGAGTCCGCCCCTGAGAACGTTGTCGCTCGCGGCCATGACTTCGATGCCAAGCCCGTGCAGGTAGGCGTGAATGTTTCCGGCCGGAAGGAACAGAGCCTCGCCGGGACGAAGAATGACGTGGTTAAGAAGTATCGAGACAGCAACACCGGGATCGCCAGGGAAATGGCTCGATAACATCCGTGCAGTCCCAAGGGCGTCATCGACGACGACATTAGATGGCGCGTGGATTCCCATCGACAACGCTTCGACGAGCTCGTTCACGCCATCGCCTCGAGTCAAAATCCATTCGACCGCAGTGGCGAGTCCTACGGCAACCGCACTCGCCAATTCTGATGAGCCGGGGACCCCCTGGTGGACGAGCTCGCCCATGATTGCCGCTTGCTCTGAACTCGGCCGAAACCCACAGAGGGCAGAAAAATCCGAGAGAGCAACAATCACTTCGGGTTTGTGATTGGCATCTCGATAGTTTCGATTCGGAGAATCGGGATTGAGCCCCAGCAAGTTCTCCTTAGCAAACCCTTGCTCTGCTTGAACGCGAGTCGGATGTGCCTGGATGGACAACGGTGATTCCGCCGCCAAAACCTTAAGAAGGAACGGTAACGGCCCGGTTCCGAAGCGCTCAGGGTGCGATGTCCCCCATTCAATGAGTGACTGTCCCGTCGATTTCACTCGAGCGGGGCAGGCTGGGTGATCACCGAGCCAGAGTTCTGCCTCTGGCGCTCCCGACGGGACCGCCCCGAGCAAGCCCGCAATCGCGGACTTCGAGCCCCACGCATAGTCACGGGGTGTATTGACAATCTCGAACACTGCAACACCTCCACGTCGCTCACTAGGCTAGTGTCCCGTGGCTCAAATTATTGCGAAGAAACCCGTGATGGTGGCAATCCTTGTGCTTCTTTTCGCTGGTGATTTTGTTCGCAACGCGCTCACCGTCCCGGTATGGGCCGCTCTCGTCATCATCGCGTCGATATGGTCACTCGTCGTCATTATCATTAACCGAGTTTCGTGGAGAGTACTACCGATACCTTTACTCGCTCTTCTCGCGTGGTGGGCGGTCAGCCCCGTGTGGTCTCCGTATCCGGTGACGTCTCTCCTGATGTTGATCACTGCGTTGATGGGAGTCCTCTTCGGAATCGCAATCACGAGTGCGGTTCCCCTCAACGATTTAGTTCGCCATTCAGCGTTGAGTTTGCGCCTCATTCTGTCGGGTTCAATCCTGTTCGAAGTCATTGTGGCGCTCATCGGACACCCGGTTTATCCGGTCGGCTACTCAGAGACCTCTGAGACACCCATCGAGTTGGCGTGGAGTCGCGGACTCTTCTTCTCGATCGGCCGAATCCAAGGACTCGTGGGCAACGCCAACGTGCTCGGAATGCTCGGGCTCGTGCTGCTCATCATCGGGCTCTGGCATGTTTACACGTCACGACAATGGAGCACAGTGTCGGTTCTCGATGTCGCGCTCGCTATCGTCATCATGGGCAGGACTTTGTCGGCAACGGTCACAGTCACGCTTGGAGCGCTAGCAATCGTCATCGGGCTCGCCGCACTTGCGCGCCGGAATGGCCTGGGGTGGCGCATCGCTTTGGGCGGTGCCGTGGCCGTCATTGGTGGCGCGGTGGTTGCTGTGGTGGCGCAATGGTCGACATTCGTCGGCCTTTTGGGAAAGTCGCCCGATCTCACCCACCGTTTTGATATTTGGGACGCGGTAATTGGCCGCATCGTTGAGAGACCGATTCTGGGGTCAGGCTTCGTCGGATGGTGGCCGAGTTGGGATCCGTGGTTTGCGATTCATTCGGTCGAGGGCCTGCCTATGTCTCAGGCTCACAATGTGTGGCTTGATATCGCAATGCAAAGCGGGTTTGTCGGTGTCACGTTGTTCGCCGTCACGCTCGTCCTCGCCCTCTGGCATCTGTGGCGAACATTTGTGCAATCACCCCTGTCGGTGGCGTCCGTGCCGTTTCTGATCCTGTGTGCCCTGACAGTTCAGTCACTGACCGAGAGCCGCCTTCTGCATGAGTGGGGTTTCGTCAGCTTCATTACCTGTGCAATCGTCGCGGAGCGCATTCGGGTTGGAACTATCGAGAAACTTTAATACTTCCGCGTTGGAACGATTGAGTCCACGATGTGGAGTTCGATTTGGCGTTACCCTTTGGCCAGCCGTATTTACCCTTAGCTCCATTTTTTGAGAGATACGCCTGCCACAGCGCGTCAGGTATTGCGAAAGCACCCTCAGATCCATGGACGATTGTGCCGCCCTCGAAGGATTGTTTAGATCCTCGAAACCCGTCTCTTCCTTTGTAATCCGTGGCATCGCTCGTCGGGACGCCCAAATATCCCGACATCCCCCCCGCGACCCGAAGTGCCCTCAGAGTTTCCGTGGGGATGAGAACGCCCTTTGCGGACCCAACCTTGACGACACGACCTGCCGAATACAGTTGCCACAGCGTTCCGTCCGTCCGGACGGGATCGGCAAGTGGCCAGCCGACCACTTCGACTCCACCAACATCCTCGAGAGCGGCCGCGAGGGAATCGGCGACAAGATAGGCCGCGTCGTTCTTCTCATAAACAGTTCCGTTTTCAAACTGTTGGATTCGACCGGTTCCGAACGTCCCGAAAGTTCGGGTCTCGGCTGCGCTGAGTGGGAGACCCCACGGACTGTGTATCCCTCCGTTTGCCTGCAAATACTCTCCGATGGCACCATCGAGAACAAGGAACACGTCGCTCGGACTTGACACGACGTATCCCCCGGCAAATTGTTGCTCGCACTTGCCGTCGGTGCAGGACGCGTCACCCGTCGGCCACCCGAGCGAACCGCTTGGTCCACCCTCCTCGCTGTAATAGGCAAAAATGCTGTTAAGAACAACGAACGTCGCGTCTGTCGGGTCACGGTAAATATATCCATTGACAAATTTCTGGCGAGTGCCGTCTCCGTTCACACCGCCATTGACTGTTTCCGTAGGCCTGGAAATCGGTCCAAGTGAACCACTAATTCCACCTACCGCTTGGTACTTGATCGCGATCGGGCCCGTTATGTACTTCAGCCCCGCGGTGATGTTCCAGGTTGCCACCGCGTTGTCATAATCGGCAGAGCAGGTGTTTGCGGTCTCGGTGCACGACGAATCATCAATCAAGGCCCCCCAGTCACTCGTAATGGCGTTGCCTTGGTCCGCAATCTCTGCGGAGAGGTTTGCGTGGGCGTCAAACCAGGAGGTGTAATACTCCCAGAAATTGCTGTTCCCATAACTGGAACAGCTGTCTCCAATCCCCGTGAGGTTCGCGAGCGCCGCGTCGTTCGGCGTATACGGCGTGTAAATGTACAGCGCGTGTGTCGCGAGGTTCTGTATCTTCACGGGCTTTGTGCCACAACGTGCATTGGGATGGTAAAGAATTGGCGATCTGACCCCAACCGGCTTGGATTTATAAAACGAACTAGCGGGTTCGGTGTAGCGCTTCAACTGCGATGCTGCCGAGTAGACCTGGTTGTAGAACCCAAAATACTTTGCGTCACACGGAGCGGTATCGGGGCATGCGTACCCCGTTGCAATTTTGAGTTTGTCGGCGGTTGGGTTGAAGTTGGTGATCAACCCTTGTTCTTTTTGCAGCAGGACGAGAATCACCTTCGCGCTGATGTTGCACGCGCTTTGAACCTTGTAAATGATCTGGGCCGCCGTTTCATTCTTTGCACCGGCGTAGCTCTCGCAGAGAGGGTCAAGGCCATCACCCTGAACCGACGTCGCCTCCCGCGTGAAGGTGTCTTGGGTGTATACCGACAGACAGAGGTTGAGTGAACCGCACTGTCTAACCTTCTTCGACAAGAACGCTTGTATTTCTTGCACAGTCATTGCGTTCTGATCAAAGAATTGGTCATCCGAGATGATGTCTCCCGCTATGAAGTCCTTCCCCGACAGCGTCAACGCATTCGCCGAAGTGGGTATCGACAACCCCGCGGCGACGGTGACCGTCGTCGCTATGGCGGCGAATACTCGCTTCCAGAAATTGGACACGACTCAAACCCCTTTACACAGGTGTAATTCGAGTGTATGTGACCCCATTGGGAAATCCGCGGAAGCGGAAGAGCCGTCGTGACCCCGAGCGAGTTGGTTAGCATGGGGTGCGTGAGTAGCCTCAACCCAGCGACGAGCATCGGAATTGTGACGGTGTCCTTCCGATCAAGCGACGCTATCCGCAATTTGTTAGCGTCGATCCCTGGCTCCACCTCTCATCCCGTTGACGTCGTCGTCGTCGACAATGTCCCTGGTGGTGACGAGCAACTTGCGGCGGCATTGAGAGGCTCAACTGCGCGCATTGTGCGACGACCCGACAATCCTGGATATGGTGGCGGAATCAACGCTGGCGTCGCAACTCTGAATCCTGATATTGACTGGATTTTCGTCGTCAACCCCGATCTCAGGCTGGATTCGGGGTCGCTCGACGAACTTGTGCGTGTCGGGAAAGGTGATTCAACCATCGGGGCACTGGGGCCGCGCATTCGCGATCAGAATGGCACCGTCTACCCGTCTGCGCGCGCGATTCCCTCGCTGAGGCTGGGGATTGGCCACGCGCTCTTAGGAGACCTCGCGCCGGCCAATCCGTGGACTCGCCGGTATCACGCCGCCGCCGACTATGCCACCGAGCGCGACGCCGGGTGGCTCAGTGGCGCGTGTATCCTCGTGCGGCGAGCAGCATTCGATGGGGTTGGCGGATTTGATGACGGGTTTTTCATGTATTTTGAGGACGTCGACCTGGGTTTCCGACTGGGACTGAGCGGTTGGCGCAATGTGTTTGTTCCGAGCGCATCGGTGGAGCACGAGGGCGGGCATTCGACCCGACAGCACTCCACGTCCATGATTGATGCGCATCACGTCAGTGCTCGGCGTTGGGTCGGTAAACGCTATCCGGGAATCGCGTGGTGGCCAGTCCGTTTCATCGTGGCGGTCGGGCTTCGCATTCGCAAGTCGGCGAAAACACGTCAACGTTAGCTGTCGAGAAGTCCCAAAAGATACGAGCCGTAGCCGCTCTTTTCGAGAGGTCCTGCAATCGTCGCAAGTTGGTCCGACGTGATCCACCCTTGTCGCCACGCGATTTCCTCTGGGCAGGCAATTTTTGCACCGGTTCGGCGTTCCACCGCGCGAACATATTCCGACGCATCCATCATCGAGTCGATTGTTCCCGTGTCAAACCACATTGTTCCCGCATCGAGCACACTGACACGAAGGCGTCCGTCGCGCAGATAGTGCTCGCTCACGGACGTGATTTCCAGTTCACCACGCAAGCTGGGCTTAATTCCCTTCGCCACATCAACGACATCGGGGCCATAAAAGTAGACACCGGGAATCGCAAATCGAGACTTTGGCTTCTGTGGTTTCTCTTCAATAGAAAGCGCGGTGCCGTCGGCGTCGAACTCGATAACGCCGTATCGCTCGGGGTCAGGAACGGGATACGCGAAAATGTGGCCGCCCTCGAAATTCGTCGCATCGGGAAGCGCACTCTCGAAACCAGACCCGTGAAAAATATTGTCTCCAAGCGCTAACGCCACAGAGTCACCCGAGATAAACGATTCGCCAATGATGAAGGCTTGCGCCAGTCCATCGGGGCTCGGCTGTATAGCAAACTCGATTCGCATTCCCCACGCAGAGCCGTCACCGAGCAATGCCCGAAACAAATCAGCGTGTTCGGGAGCAGTGATAACCAACACTTCGCGCACTCCGGCGGTCATCAATGTCGACAATGGGTAGTACACCATTGGTTTGTCATAAATCGGGATGAGTTGTTTGGAATTCCCAAGGGTAATCGGCCAGAGCCGGGAACCCGTTCCTCCGGCCAGAATGATACCTTTCATCGTCCCTCCCATTTCGGCAACGAACCCGCCGCACGAGCGTCGGCGAGGGACGGAGCAGAGGTGTCTTTGTCGGACAACACGGGCTCGATTCCGGCCGGAAAGACCAGGGCAATGTCGGCATCGAGCGGGTTGATGCCGTGTTCGCGATCCGGGCGGTGAATGTCCGTGACCAGGTAGGTGACGGTCGTCAGGTCGTCCAACGCAATAAAGGCGTGCCCCAATCCTGGTTCTATGAGAATTGCGTCGTGATTTTCGCTGTCCAGCGTCACGCCTTCCCATTGACCAAATGTCGGCGAGCCATCACGGATGTCCACCACGAAGTCGATTATGGAACCGGTCAGGGGCATCACATATTTCGCTTGACCTGGTGGCACATCCGCATAATGAATACCTCGAACAACACCGCGAGACGATCGCGAAATGTTCGCTTGAATCGGATTAAACCGAAAGCCTGTCGCAGCCTCAAGCTGGTCTGCTCGGAACCATTCAGAAAATGAACCACGCGCATCTCCGAAAATTTGTGGGGTAATGCGCCACGCACCCGCGATGCGTAATGGTTGAATGTCCACGTGACCATAGTAACGACAGCGGGTTAAGCGATGAAGACGACCACCGTGATCCTCGACCAAGTGGTCGCACCTGTCCCTGGCGGTATTGGGCGATATGCGCTTAATCTTGTTCGCGCCCTCACAGCAACGGTGGATGGCGGCCGGTCGCTTGTCGGATTTGTCCCCCGAGTTTCACATGACACGGTTCGCCAACTCGAGGGATTCATTCCATTGCTCGAGGGCATCGATATCTCACCATTTCCGCGAGCAGTTCTCGCACGCGCGTGGGAGCGCGGAGTGGCTGTGCCGAAGCGCGACGTCACCTATTCGCCTAGCCTTTTTGCGCCACTCGCCGAACACGGTCGGCACATTGTCACGATTCATGACGCTGTGCCGTGGAGCCATCCCGAAACGTTGACGGCGCGCGGTGCGCGGTGGCACCGCGCCATGGGTGAACGCGCTCGACGTTTCGCCGACATCGTTGTCGTCCCAACGGACGCCGTCGCAACACGGCTTTCGAATTTCTTGTCGCTTGGTGATCGCATTCGTGTCATCGGTGGTGCGGCGACACCCGACCTGGTCGTGCCCGTCGATTCCGAGAGCCGCAGGTCTGCCCTGGGTCTTCCGGACGTGTACATCACGTTTGTGGGCACCCTTGAACCGCGCAAGGGGCTCGAGCAACTCCTCATCGCGCTAGCGCGAATGGAGGGTCTTTCGATTGCAGTCATTGGACCCCACGGTTGGGGAGGAGTCCGCGTCAACGACCTCGTCACCCGCACAGGAATTTCCCCGCATCGAGTCCACGCACTCGGTCGACTCGGCGATGCCGATCTCGCCGCCGTCCTTTCCGCTTCTCGAGGACTTGTCGTGCCTTCTATCGAGGAAGGCTTCGGACTCCCCGTGCTCGAAGCGATGTCGTTGGGCGTCCCGGTCATCCATTCGACCGCCGAAGCACTCCGCGAGGTTGCTGGTCATTCTGCTATTGCCGTTGACGTGCACGGTGAAAACGGAACCATCAAGCTCGCTGAAGCCCTGACGGGTTTGGATGACGAAACACTTCGACGTGACCTTGCCTCACGCGGAAAAGCCCGTGCCGCCCAGTTCTCTTGGGACGCAAGCGCCGCTCGACTCGCGTCGGTGTTCGACGAACTGACTTAGACACCCCACACTGCGCGATGAGCCGCGAGGCATGCGGACCAGGTGAACTGAGCAGCTCGAGTCACAGCGGCCACTCCCAAAGAGGTTCGTCGTGACGCGTCTGCCAACAGTTCGGTCAACGCACGTCCGATTCCCTCCGGCGTCGTGTCCGAATATGCCACGGCGTCTCCGCCAACCTCGGGGAGCGACAACGAGCGCGACGTCAGCACAGGCGCACCACAGGACATCGCCTCGATAACGGGTAAACCAAACCCTTCTCCTTCGCTGGGATATGCGACCAGAACTGCTCCTCCTAGAAATGCCGGCAGATCGTCGAGCGGGATGTATCCGAGGTGTCGTACGTCATACCCATTGTCGACAGCGCGGGCGATAGCAACTACCACCGCCCTGTCCCAACCCGGTGCCCCAGCCAGAAGCAGGCTCGGTCGTTTCACCATGTCACGTGTGGCGAGTTGGAACCCCTCAATAAGGGGCACAACGTTTTTGCGTGGCTCAATCGTGCCGAGGAACGCAATCCATGACGACACTCCGTTTGCCTGCGCGAACGTCGCAACAGCACGAGGCGTCGGCGGGTGGAACGTGTCGCGATCGACTCCGTGGAACGCCACCGTGATGCGATCGTCGTTCGCACGGGCAACACGCTGATATTCCGCGCCGGTCGCCGCGGACGGGACGATGATGTCAAGGCCCATCCGGGCGGATGCCACAATCCAGAATTTGAAAAACAGCCGCTTCATCGTTGAATGACGATCGGGGTGAGACCAGAAGGTGAGGTCGTGAATCGTCACAACACGGTGACGTCGTGTGAACACCGGAAACGTATAGTGCGGCGAGTGAATCGTCGTGGCCCGAATTCGCCGCGCAAGGAATGGCAATCCGATTTGTTCCCAGAGAAATCTCACGAACACAATGTGAACGAGACGGGGAGCGACAACAAGATCGCAGTCCACGTCGGCAAACGCCTTCTCATCGCGCGGCTGGCACACCACAACAAGTGACACACCCGCGAGGACCGACTCCCGAACCAGTTCCTCGACATAACGACCGACACCGCCGCGTTGAGTACTAATCGCTGTTGCGTCCACGAGAACGAGCGGTTGAGCAGACGCTATCTTCACGTGCCCAGCCTATTGCCGCACTACGCTGAAGGACGAGGGAGAACGTGATGACTGCACCAATTCTTGTGACCGGCGGCGGCGGAATGCTCGCAACCGCCTTGGGTGAAGTTTTCGGTGATATCGCGGACCTCGTCTCTCGCGCAGACCTCGACATCACCGACGCGATCGCCGTTCAGCGGGCCGTTTCCGGACGAGTGGCCGTCATCAATGCCGCCGCGTACACCGCCGTCGATGACGCAGAGACTAATGAGGACCTGGCCTGGGATGTCAATTCTCGTGGCGCGATGAACGTGGCAGATGCCTGTGCGGAATCAGGAGTTCGTCTCATTCATGTCTCCACGGATTACGTGTTCAACGGTCGTGCCACGGGTCCTTATTCGGAGGACGCCGCCACCGACCCGCAATCCGCATACGGTCGAAGCAAACTCGGGGGTGAACTCGCCGTGCAATCAGCACACCGGGACGGGGCAACCGTCGTGCGCACGTCTTGGCTGTACGGCGCGGGCGGGCCCAGTTTTGTGTCAACAATGCTGGCAAAGGCTCGCGCAGGCGATGCCGTGAAGGTCGTCACCGACCAAATCGGTCAGCCGACATGGACCCGAGATCTTGCCGAACGAATTCGCCTGCTTCTCGACGTTGCCCCGGGGACCTATCATGCGACGAATTCCGGAGCGTGTTCGTGGTGGGATCTGGCAGTCGCAATTTACGAGGAAGTCGGCGCGCCGACAACCCTCGTCGGGCAAACCACCTCTGACATATTCGTTCGTCCAGCGCCGCGTCCTGCCTATTCCGTTCTCGGTGATGACGCTGCACAATCTGCGGGGCTTCCCGAGATGCCACCGTGGCGCGAAGCGCTAGGGCGAGCGATGCGCGCCGATTTTTTGGTCTAGCCCCGTTACGGTTGATTCGTCGGCGTCGGGGTCGCGAGCGGTGGGAAAACGGTCTCGCGGACAATCTCGTGTGACAACTTAAAATCCGGGTACAACTGGTCGAAAATGGGCGGCACCAATTCCGCCCGGAGAATCGGCAACTTGCGTGCTTTCGTTCCGAGATCAACCATGAGTCCAACCATGGACTGAGGTAAGTCAGTCACAACCAGCGCTTTGCCTACGGACGCGAGTTGTTGAAACTGCGTCAACACCGTTGTCGGTTTGACTTGACGGAGGATCGCTTCTTCCAATTGGCGCTGGCGACCCATGCGCTCGTAGTCGTTAGATTCACAACGGGTTCGGACGTACATCAACGCGCGTTTTCCGTCAAGATGGGTCGCGCCAGCCGGAAAAGTGTCCGTGATGGGCTCGCCTACGACACACACGTTCACGCGCTCTTCGATGAGAATATCCACACCACCGAGAGCATCAATGAGTCCGCTAAATCCGCGCATATCGATGAGCACGTAGAACTGGACAGGGATTCCGGTGATTGCTTCGACCGAATCCCGCATGGCCTCGACGCCCGGCGATGATCCAGCCGCGACCGCTTCCGGATACAACTCGGCATGATTCTCCGCCCATGGATAGATGTATGCGAATAAACACTCATCACCGCAATTGAACCCGTCTGGCCATTCGGCACGCATCGGCGAATCCTTAACAAACGGAGCGTTGTACAAATTTCGAGGAATTCCCACCACAGCGATTTGTCCTGAATTCGCATCAACGGTGACAAGACTGACCGAGTCGGGTCGGAGACCAATCCGGTCAGACCCAGCATCTCCTCCGAGCAACATGAAACTGTACTTTCCTTCGATCGGCTCGACCGTCGGCGCATCCGCAAAAATCCCCGCAATCGTGTCTCTCGTCACTCCGGCGAGATACGTCGCATACGCGCCGCCACCCGCCGGACCAAACATCGCAACGACTGTAAAAATCGCTACCCAGAGGCGAGTTCTGCCAGGGACATGAACGAACCGAACCAATCGAAAAGTGTCGACGGCGGCAATGAACGAAATGATCGCGAGAACGACCAGAATCACCTGAATTCCGAGTAACCCCCAATATGACACCCAGAAACCGAAGGTGAAGCCCGGCGCGAGGAGATAGGACACCAACGTCGCGAGCCCGATGAGAAAGAAGACCAGCCAGGTGCCAAACAAGATTCGTCCGAGTCGACGATTTCCCGCGAGCAACTGCGCTGAGCCCGGAATGAACATCGACATGACGATGAGCCACCACGCCCGACGGCGCATTACTGCCGCATCGTGAAGGTCCGGGTTACGAATCGGTGACGTCAGACTCACGAGAGCGAGTCTTTGAGTGCAGCGTTTTTCTCGGCGACGAGGTCAGCCAAGGACTCGGAGTACTTGTCCAATTCCGCGGCGAGCACGGGACTCGAAATAGACAACATCCGAACCGCGAGTAACGCGGCGTTGGTTGAGTTTCCGATTGACACGGTCGCGACGGGAACACCACCGGGCATTTGAACGATGGACAAAAGCGAATCGAGCCCGTCCAATTGAGTCAGCGCAATAGGAACGCCAATTACCGGCAAACTCGTGACCGACGCGAGCATCCCTGGAAGATGAGCGGCGCCACCTGCGCCTGCGATGATCACCGAGACTCCGTTCGAACGAGCCTGTTTGCCCCACTCGATCATGGCCTCAGGGGTGCGGTGAGCACTCAGCACCTGGACGTCGGACGCTACTCCAAATTGTTCCAGGATGTCCTTGGCGGCGCTCATCGTTGGCCAATCCGAGTCGGACCCCATAACGATAGCGACGAGTGGCGTGCTCACCTCTCCATGCTAAATGTCGGCATGAAAGATTTCCGCCACGGCGCGCGCCCGAGACGTAGTGTCAGCGACGTCGGTTCCGGTCGCTGTGACGTGACCAACTTTGCGACCGGCACGAGGTTCCTTGCCATAGTTATGAAGTTTGACATCGCTGTATTTGCTCAATCCGTTGTAACGGCCGAGGTCCATTGCGCCGAACACATTCACCATGACAGCCCACGGGTGTTGGGAACTCGTTGAGCCAAGAGGCATATCGCAAATTCCGCGAAGGTGTTGTTCGAACTGCGACGTCACACTGCCTTCGATGGTGACGTGGCCGGAATTGTGAGGTCGCATCGCCAGTTCGTTCACAAGAAGGCGACCATCGGTCGTTTCGAACAACTCGACCGCCAAGACACCGGTGACATTCACGTCAATCGCGATCTGTCGACCCAGTTCCGCGGCCATCTCGATGATGCGCCCATCGTCGGTTGGCGCGGGAAGGATCACTTCGGCGCACACGCCATTCGACTGCGTCGTTTCGACCGCGGGCCAGACTGTCGTTTCTCCGTTGGGTCGGCGGGCGACGAGCTGCGCGAGCTCACGTGAGAAGTCGACCATCTCTTCCAATAAGACTGGCCCTCGATCCAACCATTCCGCGACCTGCGCGGCATCGGTGACAACCGCGACTCCCTTACCGTCATAGCCCCCGCGCGGCACTTTCGCGATAACGCGGCCACCGTTGGCCTCGAGAAAAACCGATACGTCAGCCGCTGTCTCCGCGACTCCCCAGACAGGAAGTGGGTGACCCAATTCTTCAAGAAGTCGCCGCATTAAAATCTTGTCTTGAGCGACGGCCAGAGCTGCGGAACCCGGCCGCACAACGACACCCGCATCTTCGAGGGCCACGATGATGTCGGATGGCACATGCTCGTGGTCAAACGTGATGACGTCGACACCCTGAGCGAATGCCCTCACCGTGTCGAGGTCGCGAAAGTCCCCCACCGTCGTTGCTCGATCGCGGGCCGACGAATCGTTTGTTTCCGCCAAAACTCTCAGTTCAAGACCGAGTTCGATGGCGGGACCAATCATCATCCGAGCGAGTTGA
>CAFBLO010000002.1_pt1 | contig 26464 bp, 25 predicted proteins | sample 7268161 | NCBI WGS metagenome assembly CAFBLO01 (sample SAMEA6814033, study PRJEB35770) | freshwater metagenome | biome: Freshwater; feature: Freshwater reservoir; material: water | place: Czech Republic | collected 2017-05-23 | depth 30m m
CGCAGTTACCGAGGGTGTCTCGATTGAAGTTCCGGCTTCCGCCGACTCGACGCTCCTCGTGTCGACCAGCGTCGACAGCGAAGCAGTGTATTCACGTCGGCACTCTGGGGTGTCGAGCACTCCGGAACCGTCGTCAATGCTGACGGATGATCGACTTCTCGATGTCAAAGAGAGGCCGGTTGTGCCCCGCGGTTGGTGGCAACGGACGATTTTCGAAGTTACGTTCCACACCGTCAACCTTGGTGACTCTCGTTTCTGGACGGCGCGCAAAAACCTCATTTCTCGAATTGCAACTCCTGTCGATGGCGACACGCGTTATGTTCCCGTTCTCACGCGCAAGGGTGGTGTCGGTAAAACGACAACTACGACGCTGCTGGGAATGGCGATGGCACTGCACCGTGAAGACCGGGTTATTGCGATTGATGCGAACCCCGACCGCGGAACTCTCGCGGAAAGAATTCCACGTGAGACGAAAAACACGATTCGTTCGGTCGTCCTCAAAGCGCCATCCATTGGATCATTCACCGACTTTGTCGAATTCGTTAGTCGCGACAAAACGGGACTTCACGTACTCGCATCGGACCCAGACCCCACGCTTGCTGAAGCTTTTGATGAATTCGATTACAACGTCGTCGCTGACGTCGCGTCACGCTACTATTCCGTGATCCTTACTGACTGTGGAACCGGAATCGTTCACTCGGTCATGCGCCCGATCCTTCAACGTGCCAATGCGCTCGTCATCGTTTCTGGAGGGTCGATTGACGAAGCGCGCCTCGCTTCCGAGACTCTGTCGTGGCTTGAATCCAACGGGCACGCCGAGCTCGTTCGTAACTCAGTTGTTGCCTTGAATACAGCAACCTCGGGAACGATGTTGGTCAAACTTGACGAAATTGAAAACCACTTCCGATCTCGGGTTCGGGAAGTCGTTCGAATTCCTTACGACCCGCATATTGCTGCTGGTTCCGTCATCACCTGGACGAAGTTAAATAAAATCACTCGCGATGCTGCGGAACTTCTGGCTGCATTCGTCGTTGAGGGAATTACCGCTACCGAATAATGCCGGTTCGTGAGATTCGCCTGTTCGGTGATCCCATTTTGCGCAGTGTGACAGAACCTGTTGTGCGGTTTGACGCAAAGACGCAATCACTAGTGCGCGATCTTGTGGACACGGTTTCCCTGCCGGGTCGAGCAGGCGTCGCGGCGAATCAAATTGGCGTGGGGCTACGGGCATTCAGTTTTCACGTCAACGGCACGATCGGGTGCATCCTGAACCCGGTTTTAGCAGAGGTGCGCGGTGAACCGGTTCTCACGGACGAAGGCTGCTTGTCAGTCCCAGGTTTCTCATTTCCACGGCTTCGCTATCCGTTCGCGCGGGTCACAGGATTCGATCGAACCGGCGCACCACTGGAACTCGAGGGTGATGGGTTACTGGCCCAAGCACTACAACATGAAATCGGTCACCTCGACGGAGAACTGTTTATCGAAGGACTTGCCCCGGAGGTCAAGCGGAACGCGATGCGCGACATCACGTCAGCTGATTGGTTCCGCGCCTAGCCGATAATCGAGATACCCGACGTTTCGGGGTTTCCGCTATATAGCTCATCAATTTCCGCCGAAAAATCGGCGACAATCACATGACGCTTGATGCTCATCTTCGGAGTCAAGTGACCACTGTCTTCGGTGAACTCGGTCGGCAATATCACGAACTTCCGTATTGATTCAGCACGCGAGACTTTCGAGTTGGCTCGATCGATCGCGCTCTGAACTTCGGCGAGCACCGCGGGGTGGTTTCGCGCTTCGTCGGCCGACATGTCTGGATCCAATTTGTTGTTTCGAAGCCACGGCCCGAGCATTTCAGAGTCGAGGGTAATGAGCGCAGCGATGTATGGCTTCTTGTCGCCGACGACCACGCACTGTCCAATGAGCGGGTTGGCTCGAATCGGGTCCTCGAGCGTCGCCGGGGCAACGTTCTTTCCACCGGCAGTGACGATGATTTCCTTGATTCGTCCGGTGATCCACAGATAGCCGTCGTCGTCTAGTGCACCAATGTCGCCAGTCTTGTACCACCCGTCTATGAAGGATTCGGAGGTCGCTTTTGTGTTGTTCCAGTAGCCCGCGAAAACATTGACACCCTTCACGAGAACCTCGCCGTCCTTCGCGATGCGTACCGAAATTCCTGGCAGAACTGGGCCCACGCTTCCGATTTTGAACTTCTGGGGAACGTTGATTGTGACGGGAGCGGTGGTTTCCGTCAGCCCGTAACCTTCGAGAATCTTCATTCCCAGCGCGCGATAGTAGTGCCCAAGACGAAGTCCGAGAGGAGCCGATCCGCTCACGGCATAAACGACACGCCCGCCCAACGCGGCACGGAGTTTCGAGAGCACCAGTCGGTCGAGGACCGCAAATCTCACTCGAAGTCCGAGCGGAACGCTTCCCGCATCGAGCGCCTTCGAGTAGGCAATTGCCGTCGCGGTGGCGAGTCGGAAAATGGAGCCCTTACCGCCCGCTTCGGCCTTTTGCTCGGCAGAGTTGTATACCTTCTCAAACACCCGAGGCACGGCAAGAAGGAACGTGGGACGGAAGCTTTGAAGCGACGGTAACAACAGTTTGGTGTCTGCCTGGTGACCTACCCGCACGCCTGAGTGGATGGCCAGCAGGCTCACTACCCGGGCGAAAATGTGAGCCGCAGTGATGAACAGCAGGGTCGACGCCTCGGGGTTGACCACCATACTCATCTCTTTCGCTGAGTTTCGAATGGTGTCAACAAAATTTGCGTGCGTGATGACGCAACCCTTGGGCGAGCCAGTAGAACCCGAGGTGTAGAGAAGGGTTGCGATATCTGACCCCTTCGCAAGGTTACGACGGCGTTCGATTTCTTTATCCGTGATGCCGACACCGGAGGTAATCAATTTCTCGAGATCGCCGAGGTCTAGTCGCCAGGTTAACCCAATTTCCGGGACATCGGCACGAATCTCGTCAAACCGTGTAAACATCTCGACCGTTTCGGTGATCATGGACGTTGCGCCGGAGTCCGCGAGAACGTAACGGATTTGACTGGGGGAGGACGTCTCGTAAACCGGGACCAAAATCGCCCCCGCGTAGGCAATTGCCATGTCGATGAGCGTCCATTCGAATCGGACTTTACACATAATTCCGACCTTGTCACCTGGCTTGAGGCCGGCGGCGACAAATCCCTTTGCCAGCGTGATTACCCGTGCGCGGAAGTCCGATGTCGTCACGTGATCCCAGCCACCGTCTTTACGCGGCACAGAAAACAATTCATGCTGCGGAGTTTCTTTGAAGCGAATCTCGAGAAGATCGCTGACCGTTGCAGTGGGGTCGTGTTTCACACTTGCGGCCAAAGTTGTTTCGTTCACCGGATCTCCTTCGACTCGGAAGTTTTGCTTAGCCTAGCGATGCCAGACGTCCTCACAAAGTTTCGCCGACAACCCTGTCGTGGCTAGGCTGAACGTGTGTTCTATTGGATTGTCAAAAATCTTGTCCTCGGTCCGATTCTGCTTCGGGTCTTTCGGCCGTGGCTCAAAGGTACTGAAAACGTTCCCACTTCAGGGTCGGCGATTCTCGCCAGTAACCACCTGTCATTCATCGATTCGGTCTTCCTCCCACTCGTTCTGCGTCGGCCGGTTGTGTTCCTCGCAAAATCGGAATACTTCACTGGGCGCGGCATCAAGGGATGGCTCGTTCGACAGTTCTTCTTGGCGTCAGGGCAGCTTCCCATCGACAGATCCAGCGGAAAGGCTAGCGAGGACGCACTGAATACGGGTGTCAACGTGCTTTCGGAGGGAAAACTTCTAGGGATCTATCCCGAGGGAACGCGCAGCCCCGACGGGCGTTTGTATCGAGGTCGAACCGGAATCGCCCGGATGGCGCTTGAGTCAGGAGTCTTGGTTATCCCGGTCGCAATGATTGACACCGATAAAGTCATGCCAATCGGGTCGAAGATTCCCAAAGTGCAGCGGGTTGGCGTGGTGTTTGGCCGCCCACTCGACTTCTCGCGATTCGAGGGCTATGAAAACGATCGTTTTGTGCTTCGGGCAATCGCCGATGAAATCATGCATGAGATTGTGGGGATTTCCGGGCAAGAGTACGTTGACGAGTATGCGAGCACTCGCCGTGCTCGGCAGTCCGTTTCCTAGAGTTCGGTAGGCTGGAGTCCTTTACTGCGATAGGACGATTGTGACGGAACCGATTGTGAACCTGGCCCCCGGGGTATTGGAGGGGCTCGACGCGTGGCGTGACCTGCCCATCAATCAACAACCGACGTGGGGAAACCCCGAGGAATTGGCGCGGGTTACCTCGGAACTGTCAAAACTCCCGCCACTTGTTTTCGCGGGTGAGGTCGACCAACTCACGGATCGCCTTGCTCGAGTTGCGAACGGCAAAGCGTTTTTGCTGCAGGGCGGTGACTGCGCAGAAACGTTCGACAGCGCGACCGCGGACAAGATTCGTAATCGAGTGAAGACAATTCTGCAAATGGCCGTCGTACTTACGTATGGCGCATCAATGCCAATCGTAAAAATGGGACGCATGGCTGGGCAGTTCGCCAAACCGCGCTCGAGCGACACCGAAACTCGCGACGGCGTGACGCTCCCCGCGTATCGCGGTGACATCGTGAACGGGTACGACTTCACTCCCGAATCCCGCGAAGCAGACCCCAACCGAATCATGCGCGGTTATCACACGGCGGCTTCGACGCTGAACCTCATCCGCGCTTTCACGCAAGGCGGTTTTGCCGACCTTCGAGAGGTGCACTCGTGGAACAAGGGCTTCGCCGAGAACCCTGCCAACAAGCGTTACGAGACGCTGGCAAAAGATATCGATCGCGCCATCAAATTTATGGCGGCGGCGGGTGCCGACTTTGATTCACTCAAGCGCGTCGAGTTTTACGCTTCCCACGAGGGCTTGCTGATGGATTATGAACGCCCGATGACGCGTATTGATTCACGCACCGGCAATCCTTACAACACCTCCGCACACTTTGTGTGGGTTGGCGAACGCACGCGCGAACTTAGCGGGGCGCACATTGATTTCTTCTCGCGCATCTCGAACCCCATCGGTGTCAAATTGGGACCGTCGACTACCCCTGACATGGTTCAACGTTTGATCGACGTCCTGGACCCGAACCGAACTCCTGGCCGACTGACCTTTATCACCCGAATGGGAGCGGGGGTTATTCGCGACGTCCTTCCTCCGTTGTTGGAAGCCGTCAAGGGGACCGACGCACTTCCGGTTTGGGTGACGGATCCGATGCACGGTAACGGAATCACAACTCCGAACGGTTACAAGACGCGTCGTTTCGACGATGTTGTCGACGAGGTCACGGGATTCTTCGAGGCACATCGAGCCGTCGGCACGTTCCCCGGAGGTATCCACGTTGAACTGACCGGTGACGACGTTACGGAGTGTCTGGGTGGTTCAGAAATGATCGACGAAGCAACCCTTGCCTCGCGTTACGAATCATTATGTGACCCGCGTCTTAATCACACACAGTCGCTTGAACTTGCTTTCCTCGTCGCCGAGGAACTTGCCGCCAGCACATGACGCCCATCGCGCCGGCGATTGTTTCTGGTTTATTCACTGGACTGTCTCTCATTGTTGCGATTGGCGCTCAGAACGCTTTCGTTTTGCGCCAAGGGTTGGCGGGAAAGTTCGTGTTACCTGTCGCCTTGGTTTCGGCATTCCTGGATGCCGCGTTGATTGTCCTTGGTGTCGCTGGACTTGGTGCGCTTCTCGAATCAGTCCCATTCCTTTTAGGGCTCGTTCGTTGGTTGGGAGCCGGTTACCTCGTGTGGTTCGGAATATCGTCGTTGCGAAAAGCAAATTCTGGCCAATCAATGGACGTCTCGGGACAGGGGCCGAGTACGATTCGAACAGCAGTAATTGCGACAGCAACCTTTTCTCTCCTTAACCCTCACGTCTATCTCGATACGGTGGTGTTTCTCGGAGCTCTCGCGGCGCAGTTCGGAGACAATCGCTGGTGGTTCGCGCTTGGCGCGTCGGTGGCGAGCATCACGTGGTTCTTTGGTCTCGCCTATGGTGCACAAGCGCTCTCGCCCTATGTCAAGAACCCGCGATTTTGGAGGGTGTTGGACACCGTCATCGCACTCATCATGTTCGGGTTAGCGATCAGCCTCATCCTCATGCCGCTTGGGGACTGAATTTAGATTTTTCCCTGGAGCGTGATGGTCGCACCCTTCGGTGCTTCGGTTCCTTCAATCGGATCGGTGGAAACGGCTTCTGCCCAACTTTTGTCCCAATGCTTTATGGGAATTTCGGATACCACGGTGACCGCAAAGCCGAGATTCTCAAGCAACAACTTTGCGGCCGCAATCGTCATCCCCGCGACACCGGGGACGGCGACGAGTTCCGGACCTTTCGAGACGACAAGCGAGACAGAACCACCGGGATGAATAATGCCGCCGGCGGCGACCACCGATATGACCGTGCCGGAAGCGAATGTCGAGGAGAATTCCTCGGTTGATCGTCCGTTCACGGTCAGGTCGACGGCCTCGAGAGCGGCAGTAGCTTGCTCGACGCTCAAGCCACTGACGGACGGAACCTTTCCGGCCGATTCGGTGAGCAAAACGGAGTCGCCTGCATAAAACGTTTCACCGACAGTGATTGCGGATCCGTCCGCACGTGATGCGGCAAGGACCTGACCGGCGGGAATGGTCTTGTGGAATTCCTTCGAAGTATTGACAACTCCAATTCCCAACTTGGCAAGTTGAGCGGAAAAGTCGACGAGGGTGACGTTATCGAAGCTGGGGAACGCAATCGGTTCTAGTCCAAGTGAAACAACGAGGTGCACTTCGGTTCCCTTGGGCATTCCCGATGTGATTTCAGGTGAAGTGCCGATCACCATGCCCTCGGGGATGTCAGGGTGGTATTCCTCAGAAACAGGGTCAATGACCACGAAGCCAGCTGTCGTCAAACTGATCGTGGCGTTCTCCACCGACATTCCCGCGACGACGGCACTGGCCGCAAGCGACCCTGGCCCGAACTGGAACCACCATACCGAGCCGCCGCCCCCGACAATCACGAGGAGTGCGATGAGGAGTGAGAGCACTCGGACGCTTCGACCAGGCGCTCGAATCGGTCCTCGCGCGTCAGAGTTACGGGAGCTATCAATCGCAGCAACCGCGGGAATCGTCGGCAGTGCGCGCTGGGTTTCGCGGGAATCTTCGATCTGTGCCGACGATGTCGGGGAATCGATGACACGGGTTGCTGCGTCGTCAGGTTGGGCCAATGCGCGCGTAAGGGCGTCGAGCATCGATCGAGCATCCTTGGGCCGATCCGACGGCTTCTTTTGAGTCGCCCATTGAATGATGTCATCGACGGCGCGACTCACGGTGGGGTTGGATTCAGCCGCAAACGGCATCGGTTGTTGAGCGTGTTGAACCGCGACCTGCATCGGAGTCTCTCCGGTGAATGGTTGTTTGCCCGTCAGCATTTCGTACAGCATGATGCCAACGGAATACAGGTCGCTCCGGTTATCCGCCTGACTACGTGTCAATAACTCTGGGGCAATATAGGCGACCGTTCCGAGAAGGGACTTCCCGGTATCCGTAGCGTTATTCACGGGTCGCGCAAGTCCGAAGTCACCAATCTTTATGCGGCCATCATTGACGAGAATGACGTTCTCGGGTTTGACGTCGCGATGTAAAATACCTTCGCGATGAGCCACCGAAAGCGCTTGAAGTACTGCCTGCGTGATGTCAAGAGATTGTTCAATGGTGAGCGTTCCGTAATCGTTGAGCAAATCACGAAGCGTCATCCCCGGTAGATATTCCATGACGAGGTAGAGGGTGTCATCGACGTGCCCCTGGTCAAAAACCGACATGATGTTCGGGTGCGCGAGGCGGGCAGTGTGCCGTGCCTCTCGAATAAACTTCACGGCGTAGTCACCATCGTCGGTGAGGTGGTCATGCATAATCTTGATTGCGACCTGACGCTCGAGGCGCGTGTCCTCCGCGAGATACACCTTCGCCATTCCGCCACGAGCTATACGAGACTCAATCCGGTAGCGTCCATCGAGCACGGTTCCGACCAGTCGGTCGTTTGATTCAGCGCTCATATCTTCCAGTGTATGTCTGGGTTCAATTGGTTACGGTCTGACGTGGGTGCAATATTAGGTCAGCTCGAATAGCCAGTTCCATGCGCTGACCTCCCACTTGGCATATGCCCCGGGGAAAGCGCTGACCTGTACGGCCTGTGCAGCGTCAGTGAGTGACATGTGTTGCCACTGTTCTACGTCGAGCAGCCCAATCGTCTCGCCTGGTGTTGTCGACGTGGGCCCTCCATAAAACGCGCGCGCCGCGTAGCGCGGATCCCGGATTTGGCTGTCCGTTCCCCAGCCTGACGAAGGACGCTGTTGGAAGAGTCCGACCGAATCGCGATCGCCATAGTCGAGGTTTCGTAAATGTGATTCCTGAGCGGCGGTGGCGAGAGCGATGACAATTCCGTAATTGGGAATGCCGAGTTCGCGCCCAACCTGAATAATGATGCGGGCATTTGTGGCCATTTCGGTCGATAATGCTGTGACGACACCACCGTCCGCAACTCGGCCAAGATCGTCGGCGCGAATTCCGGACTCGAGCATGGGGCTTTCCGCGAGGAGTGGCAAGGACCCTTTGGCTTCGCCTATGGGCTTCCGTTGATTTTTGCTCACGACGAGCTCTTGTCCTTCGTGAACGGCCGTCTGCCACGAGAGGCCGTTCAGGGCGAGCAGGGCGGCCGTCGGTATGCCGTGCATTTCGGCGATCGATTTCAGACTTTCGCCCGCCCGCACAATGTGGAATGACTGACCCAACACGCTGGTAGCGTCCATCAGTTCTTGGGGGGTGGGCTCTGGGGGAGCTGGGGGTTGTTGAGTCGGATCGAGTTCGCTGACGGTGGTCGCTCCTGCGACCCACGAGGCTGCGATGATTGGCAACGCGCTCGCAGCGACAGTAAGGATGCTCGTGCGGCGAGCTCGCCTCGATGCGGCAGAAAACTGAGGCGCGAGACCTTCGAAGATGGGAGCTAAGGAATCTGTCGGAATATTGTCAACCATTTCGGATCCCCCTTCCCCTTATATTCTCGGGGGAGGGAGGTCCAAAGGTCGGGAGGCGCGGGAGGTGTGTCTCGTCACACGCTTCGCACAGTGATCGCCTCGACGAGGGAACCGAGTTCTTTGGCAACCGAGGCATCAACGCCCATTTCGCCGAGCGCACGAAGTGATCGTTCCCGGGAACGAGTGATGAGGTCTTCCGTTTGGGCGACCGCCCCCGTAGCGTGAAGTGTCCATCTCAGCATTTCGATCTGCGCTGGTTCGAGGCGAGGGTCACCGACGAGCTCATCGAGGACAGTGAGTGTCGCAGCATCCGCGTTTTGCCTGGCGATGGCGAGCATGACCGTTCGTTTGCCCTCGCGAAGGTCGTCACCCGCCGGCTTTCCTGTCGTTGCTTCGTCGCCGAAAACGCCGAGCATGTCGTCGCGAAGTTGAAACGCGAAACCGAGCGGAAGTGCGAAACCTCTCAGCGCGGATATGAGGTCCGGCGCTGCACCGCCGAGTATTGCACCGAGAATCAGTGGCGCTTCGACGCTGTACTTTGCCGACTTATAGATCACCACGCGCTGCGCTCGATCTACCGAATCCTCGTGGGGAATTGAGCGCCACGCGACGGAATCGTGATTGTCAAGAAACTGCCCGGCTGTCACGTCGGAACGCATCGTGCGGAGCTCGTCGCGGTAGGCGAGGCCGACGTCGGAGTCCAGACCGATTGCTGCCCCGAGGAATTGGTCGTCCGCCCAGGACAACAAAAGATCGCCGAGCAAAATCGCGCTCGAAACGCCGTACGTTGTCGCTGATCCAGAAAACCGACCATCGATGTGGTGCCGCTCGAATTGTCGGTGTGCGGTTGTCACACCGCGCCTCGTATCGCTGTTGTCAATAATGTCGTCGTGAACCAAAGCCGCTGCGTGAAACAGTTCCAGTCCGGTGGCAAGGTCAACGACCCGGTACTGATCGGCGTGTTCGTCGGGGTCGACGGACACATCTCCGAAGGTCACCGCGGCACGCCAGCCCCAATAGGCGAGGCGAGCGCGGAATCGCTTTCCGCCATGAAGGAACGATTCGGATACCGTGGTGAGGGCGTCGGCATCGGTCGCAATCTCGGGGATTTCACGATGCGATCGCGCGACGACATCTCGCAGATTTTCGGCAACGCGGTCAATGAAAGATAATGGGGAACTCACGGTTCCACACTAGCGAAGCACGCTTTACACTGTTAATAAGTGAAGGAGTGAATATGGCCTTTTCCGAAGAAGAACGCCGGGTACTTGAAGAGATGGAGCGACAGCTCTCTGGCACGAATGCCGATGTCGTTAATCCTTCCCCTCGCCGTGCCAACCCGACCTTGATCACAATCGGTGTGCTTGTCCTTGTCGCGGGCGTCGGAGTATTGCTTGTTGGCGTGGTTCTGCAGCTTCCGTTAATCGGTGTCGCAGGATTTGGCGTGATGATGGTGGGAGCGACGTTGACCGTGAATCGTCGAGGCGAGGTTCGCCCGGCATCGAAGCCTCGCTCGGAATCCAAGCTCGCAGATCGCTGGGAACGCCGGCTTGACGGCGAGCTCTAAGAACTAGCACTCGCATCTAACCCGGCTGCGGCCGGGTTTTTTGTTGCGCCTGATTTTCGATTGTGCGACACGAAAGGTGGAAATTTTTACCCAAAGTGGAGTAGAGTGGGGGAAAATGGAGTAAAGTGGAGTAATAGGGAAGGAGGCGGCCATGTTGCTCGGAACGTATGAACCAAAACTCGACGACAAGGGACGCGTCATCCTGCCTGCCAAGTTTCGCGATGAACTCGCCGGTGGCATTGTTCTCACTCGCGGTCAAGAACGGTGTATCTACGTTTTTCCGCGTGCAACTTTCCAAGGGTTACTTGAGTCCGCATCCTCAGCACCGATTTCAAGCAAGGTCGCCCGCGATTACTCACGTTTGTTGTTGTCGGGCGGAAGTGACGAGACGCCGGACAAACAGAACCGCGTCATGATTCCCGGACAACTTCGCGAGTACGCCGGACTTGGCCGCGACCTGGTCGTGATTGGCGTGGGCAGTCGCGCTGAGATCTGGGCCGCAGATGCGTGGGCAACCTATTACGCCGAGAAGGAACAGGCATACAGCGACACCGAGGAGGAGGTGATTCCGGGACTCTTCTAGCCGCGATGATGCGACTCCCCGCCGCCCCTGAAGTACTTCCCCACGGCAGGCAGCGGATGGGAATCGGATCATCGCGTTCACCGGAAAATGATGAACACTCCGACACACACGCCCGTCCTTCTCGAAGAGTGCCTCGATGCTCTTGCGCCGGTTCTCTCAGAAGGCAATTCTGTTGTCGTCGACGGAACTCTCGGGCTCGGTGGACACAGCGAAGCAATTCTCAATCGATTTGCCCATGCGACGGTGGTAGGCATCGATCGAGACACGGTCGCACTTCGACTCGCGAGTGAGCGACTCGCTGTGTTTGGACCGCGTTTTATCGGGGTTCACTCCACCTACGACCACATCGCCGAGGCACTCGCGACTGCACACCACACTTCCGCGAATGGCATTCTGCTTGATCTCGGGATTTCATCCATGCAGATTGATGAGTCCGAGCGGGGCTTCGCCTATGCGGTTGACGCACCGCTCGACATGCGAATGGACCAAACAACGGGGCAGACGGCTGCGGACATCCTTCGCGAATACGCCGAAGGAGATCTCATTCGAATCTTCCGAGATTTTGGTGAAGAGAAGTTGGCGCCTCGCTACGCCCGAGCCATCGTTGCCGAGCGGCGCGAACGTCCGATTGTTCGAAGCGAACACTTGGTGCGAATCGTGAATGACGCCACGCCGTATGCACTCAAGAATTCTGGGCATCCCGCGAAACGAGTTTTTCAAGCGTTGCGCATCGAAGTGAACGGTGAACTCTCTATCCTTCGCCTCGCAATTGATAACGCTTTGTCTGCTCTCGCCGTCGGCGGACGCCTTCTTGTGCTGTCCTATCACTCCCTCGAGGATCGCATCGTCAAGGTTGCCTTCGCCGCGGCCAGTACCTCACGAGCGCCTCACTCTTTACCCGTCGTTCCCGTCGCGCTTCGCGCGGGGTATCGATTGGTTTTCTCCGGAGCACGAAATGCGAGCGCAGACGAGATTTCCCGAAATTCACGGGCTGCGTCGGTCAAATTTCGCGCTATCGAACGATTGGAAACAGCCGCATGAGCACGATGACCCGCCCCGTGTATTCCGCACAATACGCGGTGAGGCGTCCGATGGCATCGGCAATTCCTCAAACGGCGCCGCGCCTTAGGCCCGTTTCATCAATTCGCGCCCTACCCACGTTGACGACAGCCGCAAAGATTCGCGCAATTTTCTCTGGTCGAAACGTCACCATAATCGTTGTGTCCATCGTGCTCCTGATTGTCGGACGACTCGTGCTGTCTGTCGCAATCGATGCAAACGCCTACGCCATAGCAGCCAAGGCTCACGAAAGCCAAAATTTGGGACGCGACGCACAACTCATCGGAGAACAACTCAATGTGCTCAATTCACCGCAGCACCTGTCGTCCGTGGCCCAAGGTCTCGGGATGATCTCCAACGCACGCCCGGCCTATCTCCGAATCAGCGATGGCAAGGTGTGGGGAAATCCATACGTGGTCGGGCAGGGTTCGATTGACCGAACGACCATCGCAAACTCTCTCGAGTCCGCTCTTATCCCTCGCTCCACCGCTCGTGGCGTGGCATCGGTGGAGAGAGTATCTGGTGGGGCAGACTCGGTGAAGACCCGAACGACCGTGACATCGACGTCAGGAATCCCTGCGCCGAACACTCACTGAAACTGACCGAGGAGGAGCGGACGGAATGCATCGTTCCTCAGAGTTTTCGCGGCGGGTCGGCTTTCTGCTTGGGGCTGTTTTTGTGGTGGCAACGTTTTTTATCGGACGATTAATCGTCATTCAGGTCGTTGACGCGGACAAGCTCAACGCTGAAGCAGAGGCACATCAAAACATTTCACGCGTTCTCTATGGAGTACGAGGCGATGTTGTCGATGCGAATGGAATCGTACTCGCGTCAACTGTCGACCGTTATGACATCACAGCGTCACCTCGCTACACGGTCGATTTCCTCCGAGACGATGCGACAGTCACCGTCGAGCAGGCCCTCACGGAAATCTCCGAAATCACGGATACCAAGGTTTCCGTATTGCGCGCGGCGATCACACAAGATCCAGCTGCGGACTTCACATATCTCGTCAAGGGCGTCACCATTGCCGTATTGCGCCAAATTCAAGCTCTCGGTATCCCGTGGGTGTATTACGACCTTCGACCAACTCGAACCTATCCACGCGGTGCCGTCGGCGGCAACCTCGTCGGATTCATGGGAACGGATGGTCCACTCGCCGGTATCGAACTCTCAAAGGACTCGTGTTTGGCGGCAAAGGATGGCGTACTGACCTATGCGAAGGGACGCGATGGAATTCGCATTCCCGGGTCAACTCTCGAGCAAATCGCACCCGTCGACGGTGGGACGATTCACCTCACTATTGATTCAGATCTCCAGTGGTTTTCTCAAAAAGTTGTGAGCGCTCGGGGAAAAGAACTCGGTGCAGCATGGGCGACCGCGCTCATTGTTCGAATTGAAGACGGTCACATTCTGGCGGCCGCTGATTGGCCGAGCGTGGACCCCAACAACGTTGACGGCTCAAAGGTCGATGACATGGGGGCACGACTTTTTTCATCTCCGTATGAACCGGGATCTGTGGTGAAGCCGATTACTGTGGCGTCCATGATTGACCAGGGACTGGTTAATCCATTGGACCGATTCACCGTGCCGGGGCGTTTTGGTGTCGGGGAGGGAAAGTACATTGTCGACTCTTTCGAGCATGGAACAGAGCGCTGGACGACGACGGGTATTCTCGTCAATTCCTCAAACATCGGTATGAACGTGATGGCCAACAAACTGAATAAACGGGCACGATATGACATTCTGAGTTCTTTCGGAATCGGCCAGAAGACCGCTGTCAATTTCCTTGGCGAAGACTCGGGTTACATTGCGCGCCCCGACGTGGTGGACAGCGTGACCCAGTACACCGAAATATTCGGCCAAGGAATTACGACGACGAGTGCACAAATCGCGAGTGCGTATCAAACCCTCGGTAACCACGGGATACGCAAACCGCTCACATTGATTTCCGGTTGTGAACAACCAGACGGAACGGTGATCGACCAACCGCCAACAGAAGGGGTTCAGGTCGTGTCGCCGGATGCTGCCGACCAAACGATCTCCATGATGGAGACGGTGGCGAAAATTGGTTTCTTAAAAACGTTGGTCGGGGTTCCTGGATATCGCATCGCAATCAAGTCCGGAACGGCAGAAGTAGCCCGAAACGGCGCTTACACCGATGACCGCATCATCTCGGTGGCCGGTGTCGCGCCGGCCGAGAATCCACAGTTCGCCATCGTTGTCACATTTGGCTTGCCCAAATTCGAACGAACCTCCCTCGCGGCTGCCTCCTCGTTCGCTACACTCATGGGACAAACGCTCAAGTACTATCGGGTCCCGCCGTCCACTGGGAAATCAGAGAACTGGCCGATCGAATGGTGAAGGAAATCGACGCGTGACTGGAAACATCCCACCCGTTATTCGACCGGAACACGTCAGTCCGCGCTCGCTTGACCTTTTGGTTTCGGAACTGGGCCTTCGCTCGATTGGCAACCTGCGCGGAGTCGAGGTTTCCGGGTTGACGGTGATGACCCGTGAAGTGACGGCGGGCGACATGTTCGTGGCCGTGCGCGGCGCGAATCGCCACGGTGCCGAGTTCGCCCGCGATGCCCGTGCCAATGGAGCGGTCGCAATTCTCACGGACGAAGACGGTGCGGCCATCGCTTCCGAGTGTGGATTGCCGATTGTTGTCGTTGAATCACCACGCGCCTCCCTCGGTGATATCGCTCGGTGGGTCTATCGAACCGATGACGATGCTCCGCAGTATTTTGGAATTACGGGCACAAACGGGAAAACCTCAACGGCGTATCTGCTCGAAGGGGTTTTGCGTCAAATGGGAATTACCACGGGGCTGTCGACAACGGCGGAGCGTCATATCGCTGGCGATCGCTTTGTCTCGCGATTGACAACACCCGAGGCCAGCGAATTGCACGCGCTCATTGCCCGAATGAAAGAAGTCGCCGTTCGTGCGGTGGTCATAGAAGTATCGGCTCAAGCTTTGACGCACAATCGCGTTTCCGGAATCAGGTTTGACGTCGCGGGATTCACCAACCTTTCGCATGACCACCTCGACGACTATTCCGACATGGAGGACTATTTCCGCGCAAAGCGTGCGCTCTTTCACCCCGATGTTGCCCGTCGCGGTGTTGTGTCATTGGATTCAGCGTGGGGCCACCGAATCGTCGACGAGTCACACATCCCGGTCACCACAATTTCGTCAACGGGCGATCCGTCCGCGTATTGGCAGGTTGAGGTGACAGAAGACAATCCGGCATTCACGGCGTTCACGTTGACGTCGGCGGACGGTGTATCCATTTCGACGAGGGAACCGGTCATTGGGCGTCATATGGCTGCGAATGCTGGGCTCGCTCTTGTCATGTTGATTGAGGCGGGATATGACCCTGACGTGATAGCCGCTGCGCTGGAACGGGACAACGGAATTCAGACCTATCTGCCCGGGCGAACAGAGAAAGTCTCGGGCGACCGTGGACCAAACGTTTACGTCGATTTCGGGCATTCGCCAGACGCGTTCGACCACACCTTGGCGGCGGTTCGACGCTTCACCTCGGGCCGAACCATCATGGTTTTCGGTGCGGATGGCGACCGCGACGCGTCGAAGAGATTTGATATGGCTCGCGTCGCGGCCGAGGGATGCGACATCCTGATCATCACAGACCATCACCCTCGATTCGAAGACCCAGCCTCGATTCGCGCGCAACTGCTCGATGCGGCGCGATCGGTTGCACATGGACCCGAGATCTTCGAAGAATCGCCCCCGGAGAACGCCATTCGTCTCGCGGTTTCACTCGCGCGCGAAGGGGACTCCATTTTGTGGGCGGGCCCAGGACATCAGGATTACCGAGACATCCGTGGGGAACGAACTCGTTACTCCGCCCGCGAACTCGCTCGGTCAGCGCTGACCGAAGCCGGTTGGGCATGATCGAGGTGGTGACGCTAGACGATGGCACAGTGCTGCTTGACGCACACGATGCCACCGATTTCGACGAGGTGAAGCTTGCGCAACGTGCGCTCGCGGAATACCGAATAGACGGGTTCGAGACTGTCCATGTGGCTGGACTCGTTGCCGGTGACGACGCCTCTGACAATTTGGACGCTCTCGGACGAATCAATGTCCGACTCAACATTCACCACCTGATTGTCGTGGGTGAGAACGCCCATGGAATGCACCGCGCGGCCGAACACGAAGGTTCATGGGACGGAGAGTCAATCCCCGTTTCTGACGTGTCGCGCGCCTACGATGAGATTACGAGTTTCCGTGGCCCCAGGGTAGCGATCCTTGTGACCGGTGGAGTAGACGTTTCGCTGGGCGACGTTGTCGAGCGACTGAAGGGGGATCGACCATGAGGTCCGTGCTCTTCGGCGCCAGTTTCGCGCTCGCATTCACGTTGTTTTTGACACCGGTCTTCATTCGTTTTTTTGATCGCCTCGGGTGGGGACAATTCATTCGGGACGACGGACCACAAAGCCACCACACCAAGCGTGGGACCCCGACAATGGGCGGAATCGTCATCATTCTTGGCGCTGTTATTGGTTACGTTCTCGGGCACCTCGTCGAACAGCAACCACCGACACTCAGCGCGCTTCTCGTGATTCTCATGATGACTGGTATGGGCATAGTCGGTTTCATCGATGATTTCACTAAATCACGGAAACAGCGCAGTCTCGGTCTCGGGGGGTGGGCAAAGGTTTTCGGGCAAGCTCTCGTCGCTACGGTTTTCGCCCTCCTCGCGATTGGTTTCCCCGATGCGAACGGCATCACCCCTGCATCTATGGCGATCAGCGCGGTGAGAGACATTCCGTGGCTGGATTTCGCCGTCATCGGCGGAATCGTCGGGGTCGTTCTGTATGTGTTGTGGACAAACCTCATCGTGATCTCTACAGCGAATGGTGTCAACGTTGCCGACGGACTTGATGGACTGGCCTCCGGCAGCGCGATTCTTGCGATAATCTCCTACGTCATCATTGGCTTCTGGCAATTCAACCAGTCGTGCTTTAGCTCCGCATTGGACCCCGAAGTTGCCTACAAGTGCTACGAGGCCCGAGACTCTCTTGATTTGGTCGCTATTGCCGCCGCCATCGCCGCAAGTACAGTCGGATTTCTGTGGTGGAACACCACGCCCGCTCAAATCTTCATGGGTGATACCGGGTCACTGGGTCTCGGCGGTGCGATTGCTGCGCTCGCAATCTTGACCCGAACCGAACTCCTCATCGTTCTTATTGGCTCAATATTCGTCATCGTGGCGGGATCGGTCATCATCCAGCGCGCGTACTTCAAATTGACGAAGGGTAAACGTATCTTTCTCATGAGCCCACTCCATCACCACTTCGAATTGAAGGGATGGGCCGAGATCACTGTTGTCGTTCGATTCTGGTTGATTGCAACGCTGGGAGTCGGTTTAGGGGTCGGCTTGTTCTACCTCGAATGGGCGAGTCAGTAATGTCTCGCCTCTCCGGTCTGACGAGTTGGAACGCTGATTGGAAAGGCGTCAAGGTCCTCGTGGTGGGGCTGGGGGTGACGGGATTTTCTGTCGCCGACACGCTGTGGGAACTCGGGTGTCACGCGTTCGTTGTCACCGCAGGCGCGTCAGACCAGCACACCGCGATTCTCGATGTCATCGGGGTTGACTATGCGATTGAGCCGGAAGAGACCGAGATGGTCCGATTGGCGACCGAGTTTGGTCCGGATGTCATCGTCGTAAGTCCGGGCATTTCCCCTCAACACCCGATCGTCTCGTGGGCTGCGACCGAGTCGATTCAGATTTGGAGTGACATCGAACTTGCCTGGCGAGTCCGGGACAAAGTGCTAACGGCAGATTGGCTCCTCATCACGGGGACCAATGGCAAGACGACAACGACTCAACTCACGGCTCATTTTCTCGCGACAGCGGGGTTTCGCGTCGCGGCGGTTGGAAACATCGGTGTACCGGTGTTGGATGCAGTTCGTGACCCGACGGGTTTCGAATTCCTTGTGGTCGAGATCTCAAGCTTCCAATTGCACTGGTTACCCACCATCGGGGAGGGGGCACTTCGGCCCATGGTCAGCGCATGTCTCAACATCGCGGAAGACCATCTTGACTGGCACGGCTCAGTCGAGGCGTACCGCGCGGCGAAAGGTGCGGTGTATCACAACACCCGGAAGTCCGTGTTCTATAGCCGAATCGACCCGGTGACCGAGGCCCTCGTGCGCGACGCGAACGTCGAAGAAGGCTGCGAAGCGATCGGCTTCGGTTTAGTGACGCCGGACACCGGTGAATTGGGAACTATTGACGGCATACTCGTCGACCGTGCATTTGTCCCCGATCGACGAAACAACGCCCAGGAATTGACGACGGTCGATCACTTGGCGGAACTCGGCTTTGCAACCCCGCACATGATTCTCAATATTCTGGCGGCCTCCGGCATGGCCTTGTCCGTTGGGGCGTCCGCGGTGGATGTTGCCGCCGGGCTGGATTCGTTCCAACTCGACCATCATCGGTGTGAGACCGTGACCGAAAACGGCGGCGTGACCTGGGTCGACGATTCTAAAGCAACCAATGCGCACGCGGCGAATGCGTCGCTTCGCGCATTTCCATCACTGGTCTGGATTGTTGGCGGGATGTTCAAGGGAACACAGATTGATGAGCTGGTACAGGCACACCGATCGAGGCTTCGCGCTGTTATCGCCATCGGAATCGACCGAGAAGAGCCACGACGAGTGATGGCGGCGTGGGCTCCCGACGTTCCATTCATCGAAATTGACACAGACGACGTGATGAACGCCGCTGTTTCGGCTGCGGCACTGAATGCGTCGCCGGGAGACACAGTGTTACTGGCGCCCGCCGCCGCATCGATGGATCAATTCGTTGACTATGCCGACCGTGGGCGTCAATTCCAAGCAGCCGTTCGCGCACACGTTGGTTTGACCGATGACTAGTCTGCGGTCTAGCCGCATGCAACTGCGAAACCCGTTTGAGGCCGATTCGCCGAACATCACGATGCTGATTGCCGTCACGGCGTTACTGTCACTGTTTGGGATATTCATGGTGCTGTCGGCGTCGTCCGTAACTAGCGGTTTGAGCAACGGTGGCAATTTCTTCGCCGACGGCTTCATGCAGGCGGCTAGCGCGGTGTTCGGCGGTGCGCTGTGCCTCATCATCGCTCGGTGGCCGGTGTCGTTCTGGAGTAAAAATCGAAACCTGTTCGTTGGCGGTGGGTTTATGCTCCAACTCGCGGTACTCGCGTTTGGGACAGAATACGGAGGCAACCGCAACTGGCTCGACATCGGATTTCTCTCATTCCAGCCCTCTGAGTTCCTCAAACTGGCCGTAATCGTCTGGTTTGCCTCGTGGATTCATGACAACGAGTTCATGCTTGACGAACCGCTTCAACGCTGGATTCAACCGTTGGTCTGGGTGGGGATTCCTATTGCAATGGTCGGTCTCGGTGGGGATCTGGGAACGACAATGATTATGGGGCTCATCGTGTTGGGAATGCTCGCCTTCGCGGGTCTACCGTCCCGCACAATCTGGACACTCGCCGTCGCCGCCGCATTGGCGGTGTTCGCACTGCTCAACGTCGGAGGATCAAACCGTGGTGCGCGATTTGATGCGTGGTTACAGGGGTGCACCCCTGAACAGTACGAGACGGTGTGTTGGCAGACGATGCACGGACTATGGGCGTTATCAGCCGGGGGACTGTTCGGACTAGGGCCCGGCAGTTCACGTGCGAAATGGTCGTGGCTTCCTCACGCTGATTCCGACTACATCTTTGCAATCGTGGGCGAAGAATTGGGCATGTTTGGAGCGATCGCGTTGATTGCGCTGCTTCTCGTCCTTGCCGTAACCCTCGTTCGACTGGTTCGCGAATTTCCCCAGCCATTGACACGAGTTCTCATCGGGGGCGTATTTGTGTGGATTATCGGTCAAGCATTCGTCAACATCGCCGTTGTCCTCAACGTTTTGCCGGTGCTCGGAGTCCCGTTGCCTTTCATTTCTTCGGGTGGCTCTGCGCTTGTGGCGAACTTTCTCGCAATCGGTGTGGTCATCAGTTGCGTTCGGCATGAGGAACGATACGGATGACCGTGTTTTTGCTCGCGGGGGGCGGTACGGCGGGTCACGTTAATCCGTTGTTGGCGACCGCCGATGCGATTCGCGCACGTGAACCCAACGCAACGGTTCTGGTTTTGGGAACTGCCGAGGGTCTCGAATCGCGCCTTGTCCCGGCTCGGGGCTATGAACTTCTCACCATCGAACGCGTGCCGTTTCCGCGGCGGCTTAACCTTTCTGCCCTCTCTTTTCCCGCAAGATTTTTTCGCGCAGTGCGACACGCAGTGACCTTGATCGGGTCGCGCGGGGTGGACATCGTGGTGGGTTTTGGCGGGTATGCCGCAGCGCCCGCTTATGTGGCTGCGCGTCAGTCCGGCATTCCTCTCGTTATTCATGAAGCTAACGCACTTCCGGGTATCGCCAACAAATGGGGATCGCGGCTGACGAGTCACGTCGCGGTGACGTTCCCGAACACGCCTCTTCCACATTCGAATCTGACCGGCATGCCGCTTCGGGCCGAGATCGCGAACCTTGACCGCGGTGCCACTCGCGCCGTGGCGCTTCGGCACTTCGGACTCGTTGCCACGCGCCCAGTTCTCGTCGTGACGGGCGGATCGACGGGCGCGGCACGCATCAACTCAACGGTGACCGAGACGGCACGAGACATTACGGCGGCGGGCTGGCAAATTCTCCACACAGTGGGCGAAACGAGAGAATTCATCGATCCACAAATCGCGGGTTACCACGCGTTGCCGTATTGCGACCGAATGGATCTCGCTTGGGCGGCTGCAGATTTTGTCGTCGCTCGTGCTGGTGCCGCGACCGTCAGTGAACTGGCGGGTTTAGGAATCCCGTCGGTATTTGTGCCGTATCCGGTCGGGAACGGTGAGCAGGAATTGAATGCACGTGACCTCGTTGCGGCGGGTGGTGCAGTCCTCTGCCGCGATGCTGAGTTCACGGGGGCGTGGGTGCGGAACTCACTCATCCCAATGTTGGCGAATGATGAACAGCGCGAAACAATGGCTCACCGAGCGTCAGAGTCAGGAATCCGTGACGGGGCTCAACGGCTCACCGACATGGTGTTCGCCGCGCTCTCTGAGTCACGGGCTTAGGGTTGAGTCGTGATTGCGCCCGACCTGACTGTTGAACTTCCCGACGAACTCGGACGAGTTCATTTCATCGGAATCGGCGGAAGCGGAATGAGTGGTATTGCCCGCATGTTGCACTCTCGAGGTGTCCTAGTCACTGGTTCGGACCGCTCGGAGTCGCCAACGGTGACGGCTCTCCGAGCAGACGGAATCAACGTCCAGATCGGACATGAACCCGTTGCGGTGCGTGACGCCGATACGGTGGTGGTTACCGGCGCGTTATGGGCTGACAACTCCGAATATCTCTGGGCAATCGATCACGGGATTCGCATCCTTCATCGCTCACGTGCGTTGGCCTGGCTTGTGCGTGATCACCGCGTGGTGTCGATAGCGGGAGCTCACGGAAAAACCACGTCGACGGCGATGATTGTGACCGGTCTGCGCGGTGTCGGACGCTCTCCGTCATTCGTGAATGGTGGCGTGTTGGCAAACGTCGGCGCATCATCAGGACAAGGAACCGACCCTGAGTTCGTCATCGAAGCGGATGAATCGGACGGGACTTTCCTCGTGTATCCGACATCAATCGGGTTGATCACCAATATCGACTCCGACCATCGTGATCATTACGGTTCCGATGAGGCCTTCGATGACGCGTTCATAGCTTTTGCAAACGGTTGTCGTGAGGTCGTTGTTGTGTCGGGAGACGACCCAACTCTGCTGCGGTTGATGCCCCGAATCACTGCACCGACCGTGACTTTTGGCGAATCGGACGGGGTCGATTACCGCGTCAGCAATATCGAGTCATCAGCCGATGGTGTCACCGCGACGATCACACACGGTGCCGAGGTCGTCGTATTCCGATTACCCGTCCCTGGAGCTCACAACGCAATCAATGCCACGGGTGCGGTCGCGGTGTTATGTGCACTTGGTGTCGAGATGTCTGCGGCCGCGGCCGCTCTGGGTGATTTTGCGGGTACCGGTCGGCGCTTTGAACTGATGAACACCACCCGAGGTGTGCGCGTCTACGACGACTATGCCCACCACCCGCGCGAAGTCCGAGCCGCGCTGGCCACGGCTAAAAGTGTGGTTGGCGATGGTCGCCTCATTGCGATTCACCAGCCCCATTTGTATTCGCGAACGCGAGACATGGCGGTCGATTTCGCGCGTGAATATGAGAATGGCGCGGACTTTACTGTTGTCCTTGACGTGTATGGCGCGCGTGAAGACCCGATCACGGGAGTAACGGGCGCTCTAGTTTCTGATGCCTTCATCGATCAGACACGCGTGGCGTATTGTCCCGATTGGATGGACGCCGCGAAAATCGCGGCCGCGCACGCGAAAGCGGGCGACATCATCATGACGCTGTCCTGTGGCGATGTCTATCGGATTATTCCACTGGTCGCCCGCGAACTTGACGCGTCGTGAAGCGCCCCGATCTGCCAGGCGCGATTGGCACAACGCGGTCGGTTCGGGGCCCATCTCGATTGCGGCCGGTTGCCGAACCCGCGAGTCGATTTGCTCCCCGTGATTCGGACGAGCGTCGATTCACGGCCGGTCGCCGCCGCCGTCGTCGCGCGTGGCTGACGGGTGGCGGTGCTCTCGTCGCGGTTGCACTGGTGGTGACCGGGATTGTGATGTCGCCACTACTCACGTTGACAGACATCGTCGTTAAGGGACGAGACTCTGTTCCCGAGCGAATCATCATCGGCGCGGCATCCGACCAGGTCGGTGATCCGCTTGTCGCACTCAACTTCGACGCGATTCATAAACGACTCAGTTCCGTTGCGCGAATTCAGTCATTCACGACCGAGATTCAACCCCCGCACACTCTTGTCATTCGTGTCGTCGAACGGCAAGCGATCGGTTTTATGGCAGTCGAATCTGACTGGGAGGTTATTGACGCTGCTGGTGTCGTCATTGACACTGTTTCGGTAACGCCCGCGGGAATTCCCGAATTGTTGGGGGAGTCAACCACCGACATCGCATTTAGCGCCATGGCAGAGACTCTCGTTTCCCTGCCAAGCAGCGTCCGCGCGAAAGTCGCCTCCATATCAGCACAGACTCGAGACAGCGTTCGATTCACCCTTCGCGGGGTCGGCCACGAAATAGTATGGGGCTCTCCTGACAATTCCGCGGTGAAGATTGTGGTGATGGATCGCGCTCTTCGAGTTGCTGATCGTTCGAATGGAGTTTTTGAAATCGATGTCTCTGCCCCGGACAACATCGTTTTGCAGCCGTTGCGCCAAATCACGACACGCCGACCGCGTTAACGGATGTGGCGCATGGTCGTGACTACCGTGTGGGTGCCTGAGAGGGCAGGAAAAGTCTCGACTTCAAGTTGAGCCTGAACGTTGGAGGAATCCATGGCATCCGCAAGCAACAATTATCTCGCCGTCATCAAGGTCGTCGGCGTAGGTGGCGGTGGTGTCAATGCTGTCAATCGAATGATCGACGCCAAGATCAAGGGCGTGGAATACATTGCGGTCAATACCGACGCTCAGGCTCTTCTCCTCAGCGATGCTGATGTCAAACTCGACGTTGGACGGCAATTGACCCGAGGTCTCGGTGCTGGCGCCGACCCCGAAATTGGTCGTCGCGCGGCGGAAGACCACGCGACTGAAATTGAAGAAAGCCTCGCGGGCGCGGATCTCGTTTTCGTCACAGCAGGCGAAGGTGGCGGAACCGGAACCGGTGGCGCGCCGGTTGTCGCTCGCATCGCCAAATCAATCGGTGCTCTCACCATTGGTGTCGTGACGACGCCGTTCGGCTTCGAGGCGCGTCGTCGTCGCGAACAGGCCGAAGCGGGGGTTGAACGCCTTCGCGAAGAGGTCGACACTCTTATTGTCGTCCCTAACGATCGACTCCTTCAACTTGCTGACCCGACGATTTCGGTCACCGAAGCGTTTGCCATCGCCGATGAGGTTCTCCTCGCCGGAGTCCAAGGCATCACCAACCTCATCACGAACCCTGGCCTTATCAACCTCGACTTCGCCGACGTTCGCAGCGTCATGCACGGAGCGGGAACGTCGCTCATGGGCATAGGAAGCGCACGTGGGGCCGAAAGGGCGATTAAGGCAACGGAGATGGCGATTGCGTCGCCGATGCTCGACCAGACCATAAATGGTGCTCACGGCGTGTTGTTGTCTTTTCAGGCCGGTTCCAACCTGTCCATCATGGAGGTCAACGAAGCGGCGTCACTCATCTCAGATGTCATCCACCCCGAAGCCAACTTCATCTGGGGAATGGGAATTGACGACACCCTCGGTGACGAGGTGCGCGTAACGGTAATCGCCGCTGGTTTCGACGAGCGAGACACCGTGCGCCCCGAACGAATTGGAACCGTTGCGTCGTTCCAAACGCTCGATGAAGAATTACAACGCAGCGAATTCGGCAGGTCAGGAACGACAACTGATATCCCGGTGTTGACCGACCAGTTTGCCGATTCAGACGCCTACGACTTACCCGAATTCCTTCAGTAGTTCGTTGTGCCGTCCGTAACCGCACGATGGCACTCAGTGTGCGCTGATGTGGCCGCGGAATGTGACAAGTGGGGTCGCGATGTCAATGACGTCACGCTTGTCGTTGTCACGAAGTTTCATCCAGTGTCCGTCATCGAGGAACTTCTCGACGCTGGCGCCCACCATTTTGGGGAGAGCAGACATCAAGATGCTGCACCAAAGGCCGATGCGCTCGAGGGTAGAGACCTCACCTGGCATTTCGTCGGGCAAATCCAGTCCAACAAAGCTAGGGCTATCGCGCGATACGCCTCGGTTATTCACTCCCTTGATCGCGATTCCGTCGTTGACGCCCTCGTCACATCCGAACATCGAGTCGATGGCTTTATCGAGTTGAACCTGACCGACGATCCCGGCCGTGGGGGAGTGCAAACTGCCGACGACATGTTGCGACTCGCCGAGCGAATCCTCGCCGCGGGCACGATAGACCTGCGTGGCGTGATGGCGGTGGCCCCTCAGGATGCCGACCCGAGTGCGGCGTTTGCCGACGTTGCAACGATGTCCGAGATTCTTCGTCAGGCTTATCCGAACGCGACGGCCATCTCGGCGGGCATGAGTGCCGATTGGCAACAAGCGATCGAGCACGGTGCGACACACCTTCGGATTGGCTCGTCAATCACGGGAAATCGCCCAACTCCGCGTTAATCTGATGAAAACCTCAAGGAGAGGACATCGTCATGAGGAAAACACTTGAATACCTTGGCTTCGTTGCATCGTCATCTCAATTTCCACGGGAACGCGCGAGCGTTCGGCCCGACGTCCCGCGTTCGTCCGGACCTCGGCCCGTCGCAGCGCCGGTGCGCTCGATGAGCCGGTCACGCCATGAACCGTCCTATTCGGTGATTCACACCATGCGCCCTCGCCGATATGCGTCCGACGCGTCGGGTATTGCAGAGACGTTTGCGGACGGCTCACCGATCATTGTCGACTTGTCCATGATGCAAGAGGCCGACGTGCGGCGCCTTATCGACTTCATGTCAGGCCTCGTCAAGGGCCTTGACGGGACCATCCGACGCGTCGCCGTCAAGGTATTCATGCTCACCCCCGCGGGGATTGAACAGTTCGACGACGAACTCGACCAGAACAGCCTGCAGACGAGCGACGACGAAGAACTACTGGCCTAATTCATGCCAGTGTTGGGAACCGTCCTCTGGGGAATTCTATGGTGCTTCTCGGCATTGCTGTGGGCAAGATTCATACTGGAGTGGGTTCAACAAATCGCGCCGCAATGGCGCCCGCGCGGTGTTGTGTTGCTAATCGCCGAAGCGACTTACACCGTGACCGATCCACCGCTCCGATTTCTCCGACGATTCATCAAACCGTTGCGCATTGGCGCGGTCGCGATCGACCTGTCGTGGGCCTTGTTGTTGTTCGGCACGTACATTGCAATGTCCTGGGTTGTTTAGGGTTCGCGGTAAAGTGATGTCAACCGATAAAGCGGTTGTCCTAAGGAATGAGGCCGGCCAATGTTGAGCGCTGAAGACATTGTTAACAAACAATTCAAGACGAAACGCGATGGTTATGACCCCGATGATGTTGATGACTTCCTCGA
>CAFBLO010000003.1_pt1 | contig 22503 bp, 20 predicted proteins | sample 7268161 | NCBI WGS metagenome assembly CAFBLO01 (sample SAMEA6814033, study PRJEB35770) | freshwater metagenome | biome: Freshwater; feature: Freshwater reservoir; material: water | place: Czech Republic | collected 2017-05-23 | depth 30m m
CGGCAAGACCAACACCGGGTGCACGTTCCATGGTGGCGAACATGTCCTGAACCAACTCTTTGAGGTGGTCGTCGATGTGTTCGACACGGGTGCACGGGCGGTGAAGCACAGGGTTTCCCGTGATGACGATGTCCCGAATACGCACCGCCCCAGCCTAATGTCGGTAGCCTAGAGAGGTGAACGACCAACTTTCGAATCTGGTTGGACAGATTTCTCTCACTCCGTATCAGGCAATCGGAATTCCCATTGCGTTGCTCGGTGCGGTGTTTCTGTCCATCGGCGCACAATTGCAGCACCGTGGCGTCTCGAAGGTCGATGGAACACACGCAGTCGGCGCAAAATCGGGACTTTCGATAGAACAACTCATGTTGTTGATTCGACGCCCGTCCTGGGTGTTCGGAACTCTTTTGCTCACCCTCGCGATCGTCATCCAACTGATTTCCCTCGGATTTGCACCTCTCATCGTGGTTCAGCCGCTCGGCGTTGTCGCGATGGTACTGACTAACGTCATCAATTCACGCGTTAACGGAATAGCGCCGGATGCACGGGTTCGGGGGAGCATCGCCCTGGCCGTGCTTGGTATCGGCATTTTCGTCGCCTTTTCGGCGGTCTATGCCTTTGAGCGCCCACTGTCAGAAGAACAACTGTTATTCATCATGTGGTTACTCGCGGCGGTGATAGTTGTCGTAGTGGCCGCCTTCATCATTTTTCGTCAACGGCTTCGTGCGATGTTCTATATCGTTGCGGCAGGCACGCTTTACGGATTCGTGGTCACCATCACCAAGGTGCTTATTAATCGCTGGCAGTCCAATCAGATCGACGCGTTCATGATTCTCTGCCTGGCCGGACTCATCGTCGCCGCACTGCTCGGTGGTTACTTCGTTCAAACAGCCTATTCAGTTGGCTCACCAGACCTGGTAATTGCCGGATTGACGGTCATCGATCCGCTTATTGCCGTGGCTATCGCAATAACGGTGTTGGGTGAGGCCGATCGTTTCCCCCCATTCGCATTGGCGGGTCTCGGGGTGGGTGGCGCACTGTCCGTCATCGGCGTTGTCCTGCTCGCGCGCCACCACCCCCAAACCCTGCGATAGCCAAAGCGATAGTTATGGTGGACAAACGACTGACGATCCTCATCGGCGCGGACACTTTTCCACCAGATGTGAACGGTGCGGCGAAATTCGCCGAGCGCCTCGCGGTCGGGTTAGTGAGGCGTGGACATCGCGTAGTGATTGTTGCACCATCACCGGACGACAAATTCGGTCTACGTGTCGAAAATCACGACGGAGTGGACCTCGAGGTTTACCGACTCCGGTCCTGGAAGTGGTTCAATCATCCGTGGGCACGGTTTGCGTTGCCGTGGGAGGTTCGCCCCGACACCCGTGCGATTCTGGATGAGGTGAAACCCGACGTGGTCCACATCCAGTCGCACATCAACGTTGGGTGGGGTTTGGTCCGTGAAGCACACGACAAGGGCATCCGAGTAATCGCCACTAACCACTTCATGCCTGAGAACACCGCTCAGTTCCTACCCCTGCCTCAATTTGGCGTCGACTGGCTGACCCGCGCGCTATGGAAAGTCGCGATGAAGACCTATGCCATGGTCGATGAAGCGACAACGCCGACGCGAAAGGCGGCCGAGTACTTGGAACGAGCCGTTCATCGATCCGACGTTCACGCGATTTCGTGTGGGCTCGATATCTCGAACTATCGCCCGGTTTTGGGGAAGCGGAAAGATCCCTACGCGATCTTCCTCGGTCGGGTTGAACAGGAAAAGCGAATCGAAGAATTGATGTACGCCCTTGCGCGATTCCCGAAGGGTACTCTGCGTGTTGTCATCGCGGGTTCTGGCGACGACCAGGGACGGCTCGAAAAGATTGCGCGGGACAACGGAATCTCGGACCGCGTCTCATTCCGAGGGCACGTCGACGAACCAACACTGCGAACGCTCCTGTCCGAGGCGGCCGTGTTTGTGATGCCGTCTATTGCCGAATTGCAATCAATCGCGACGATGGAGGCGATGGCGAGCGGACTACCCATAGTTGCAGCAAACGCGATGGCACTTCCGCACCTGGTGCACGACGGCGACAACGGTTATCTTTATGAACCCAGGGACATCTCAGGACTTGCCGACTCCATTGCACGTATTCTCAATAGTTCTGACAGTGAGTATCGCGCCTACCAACGCGAGTCACTTGCGATTGTGGCCGACCACGATATCTCTACGACTCTTGACCGTTTCGAGCAGATATACCGCGGCTCGTAATCCCTCTCGGTAGGCTGGAGTTCTCGGGGCGATAGCTCAGCTGGTTAGAGCAGCGGACTCATAATCCGTCGGTCGCGGGTTCAAGCCCCGCTCGCCCTACTAGACACCTATGGCACCATGGAGAGAGGCACCTTCGATGGTCACGTACCTGAAGCCGGGACCGGCACCGAGCGTTGAGCACTTTTACCACTTCGTTGTTCAATACCTCCTACCCCTTTTCGAAAAGGAACTGACGGACGGCGTCGTAGGGAAGGGATACATCGTGCGCGATTGTGGGCCAATGAACGTCTGGTTTGATTTTGTATTTGGCCCTGATGCGTTCACAATCATGTCTCGTGAAAAGTTTCGAACCGCTCCTGCATGGCGATTTTGGGACCGGTACATTCAAATGGACACGTTCGCAGATAGCAAGGGACTGTTGATCGACGTCACTCGCTTCCGCGACGTCGTGACTGCATTTCGCGAAAAGTTTGTTCCGGGGGGCACAACGTGCGACACGGTGACAGTGTTGGATCGAGGTCTGCCCCCAGCGTATTACCTCAATGGCAGCGCTGAAAAAGCCGGTGGTGGCTCAATTCGGCGTTCGATTAGCAATCTTGACAAACTTTCACAAATGATTTCCGAAAGAAAGCCAGTAAATCTTGTGGACTTTGCCGAGATGTCGCCGGCGGACCAAATGGAGGCGATTAGCCGCACAACAGTGTTGATCGGACAACATGGCGCGGGGCTCTTGCAATCGATTTTCTTGCAGGAAGACGCCCCGTTGGTTGAATTGAAAGACACCACAAAACCTAAAATGCATTTCCGTATCCTCGCTGAAAGTTTAGGTCGCGAGTATCGAGCTTTCTACCTTGACGAAAGACATGCCACCCTCTCACCGCAGATGCTGAATGAGATTGTCGATTATGTCGTCGACCGCGCGTGATGCGGCAGACGTAATCATTGTCTTAAATTCGCTGTCGAATATCAGCAATCGTGGCCGCCAGCCCGTCGGTGCGCCCCGTGTGAGGACTCCAATTGAGAACCTCTTCAGCGCGGCTAATGTCGGGCTCCCTAATCAACGGATCATCCTCAGGCAAGGGCAGGTAGGAAACTTCGCTCGTCGATTCTGTCAGGTGAATGATTTCGGCCGCAAGTGCGACCATCGTTATCGGTTGAGGGTTTCCTAGGTTTACTGGACGGTGCTCCCCGGATTGCAAAAACAGGGCGATGAATCCCGAGATTAGGTCATCCACGTAGCAAAAGCTGCGCACTTGTTCTCCATCGCCATAAATGGTGAGCGGGTCTCCACGCAGCGCTTGCGTGATCAACTGAGGAACTACCCGACCGTCATCTAACGCCATTCGTGGCCCGTACGTATTAAAAATACGTGCAATTCGAATATCAACCGAGAACTCTCTGAAATAGTCGACAAACAAGGTTTCCGCTACACGTTTGCCTTCGTCGTAACAAGCTCTGATGCCGATTGGATTCACGTTTCCCCAATACCCTTCCGATTGTGGAGACTCGCGCGGGTCGCCATAAACTTCCGAGGTAGATGCCTGAAGCACGGGAATATCCAGTTTCTTGGCAAGTTCTAACGAATTAATCGCGCCCAGAACCGAGGTCTTGGTCGTTCGAGTCGGAAATCGCTGATACTGAATTGGTGAAGCGGGACATGCGAGGTTGAAGATTCCATCGACCTCAACATCAAAAGGCGTCGCGACGTCCCATTCGAGAATTTCGAAATCACCGAGCGTTCCAAGGTCTCGCACATTGTCACGTGACCCGGTCGAAAAATCATCCAGCGCGATGACGGAATGCCCGGATTGGAGGAGGCGTTCACAGAGATGCGAGCCGAGAAAACCGCCTCCACCCGTAACCAAATATCGCATGGTTCGAGCATACCGATTCCGAACAAGTGGGTTGAGTAAAGCGGAGAACACAAACTGGTCGGCGCAACGGATTGTCCCGCCATCCGTTAGTGCTACGAGATGGTTCGTATGACGTACGTCTTGCGAATCGTCTCATGAATCGTCCACGTTCCCGACCAACCCGATGGCGTGACGAAAACGCTTCCAGACCCGAGTTCGCAGGTTTGGCCCTCATCGGTCGTAATTGTCGCCATCCCAAACAATATCTGTGCTACCTCGTCATAACCGTCTCGTGTTGCCGTGAATGTGCCGGGTGAGCACTCCCACACTCCCAACTGGACGTGTCCATCGGAGGATTCCCACAACGTGAGCGATGACTCAGTTTGTCCGGTCAGGCTGGTCGGCTTGGACGAGGCGACAGGCAACGTTATCGACGCTGCGTCGGCCTCGTGAATAGTCGGTATACCGTTTGCCATGATTCTCCTAGTGAGCCGTGAGTCCATCGTGCCATGCAATGCAACCTGGCGTTGCGCTGGAACGAGTTGACGTCAGTAAAGGTCTCGTCGTCGGTCGCCGAGAACGTTGTTGCGCGGACTGATGTCCTTCAACCGAGATAGGTCGGTTTCAATGTCGGCCACTTCGACACCTTCACCACGGAAAAGTGGCGTGATGGGATAGCCGTCAGGATCAATCACGCACGAGTTGTCTACCCAGTCGACGCCACGCTCTAAGCCGGTTCGGCAGGCAATCGCGACATAGAACCGGTTGGTGCTTGCGCCGGCCATTGCGCGCAAGAGCTCTCCGTTAAACGGTCCGTAGTGGCTGGGCGCTTCGAAGCCGGCGGGCCAATTTGTCGGGGCCGCAACGACGTCCGCGCCTTCGAGTGCACAGTGTCGAAGCAGCTCTGGAAATTCAAGGTCGTAACAGATTGCGAGCGCAACGCGCCCGATTGGCGTATCGACGACGGGAGGAAGGGACGCGCCTTCCACAAAAAGTTCCTTCTCCGTGTTCCATAAATGGGTCTTCACATAATCAGCGATGAGTTTCCCGCCTGAAAACAACGCCGCTTTGTTTAACGCTTTGCCGTTTTGAATCTCGGCATACCCGGTCACTATGACAATTTCAAGTTCGTCCGACAGGGTAGCGATTCGATCCAACCCGGTTCCGTCGGAAAGCGCAAGGGAGAGTTCGGCAGCGTCACGAAAGCCATAGCCGGTGGTGGCAAGTTCCGGAAACACAACCATTTCCGCTCCTGAATCTTTAGCCTGCGTTGCGAGCCGCCGAATCGACGCAACGTTGACAGGCACATCCCCAATCTGAGGATGTGCCTGTGCAACGGCGATTCGATGTTTCACTAGTGCTTGGCCGACAAGCTTCCTTCGGCCTTAGCGAGTTCAGCTTCCTTCTTCAGGTCAATACCGCGCGCCAAGATGAGGTACACGATTGCCGATACGGGCAGACCGATGAACAGCGAGTAATCAACGCCTCCGAGCGACGCCGCGATTGACCCCGTGAAGGGGACCGTGACGAAGAACGGGATCATGGTCAGGAAGCCGATGAGGTACGCGAGGTTACCGCGCCATCCCCAACGACCGTAAATTCCACCTGCGCGGAAAAGGTCCTTGATGACGTAGGTACCCTTTCGAACGTAGAAGTAGTCCACGAGATTGATTGCGGTCCAGGGAGTGAAGAGGTAAGCGAGGAACACGAGAGCGTTGCTGTAGAAAACATTGAAGGACGCTTCCCCAACGACGGCAGCCGTCAACCACACCGCAACACCCATCACAACCAACGTAATGATGCGGAGCGTCTTGGTCGGCTTCACAGGGATGAACGAGTCGATGATTGAAATCATCGCGAGGCTTCCTCCATATGCGTTGATTCCCATCACTGCGAGCAGTCCAATCAGCGTGAGCAATACGGCAACGTTTCCAAATCCAGGGAAGATTGTGTCTCCGACTGTCGCGAATGCGTCGATGGGGGACAGGGTTCCGTCGGGACCCGACGCAAGTGCGCCGAGGCCGAAGACCCAGATGCCACTTAACGCCGAGGGAACGTAGGTCCAGATGAACGTTGAACGAACACCAACGCTGCTGGGGAGGTAACGCGAGTAGTCAGAGACGTACGGCGCCCATCCGAGTTGGAATCCAGCGATGATGACAAACGCTGTCATGAACGCGGGGAGGTTGAATGTGCCCAGATCGAATGCATCAGGGGGAAAACTCCCGCGCATGACCACACCTGCCGTCAGAATCACCAACAACACGAGAGTCGGAATGAACAACACGCGGTTAATCCAGTGAATTTGGGCGTAACCAAACACCGCGATTACGGTCGCAACAACCGCGGCGATAATGAAACCGATGCTGGAGTCGATCGCCGGAAGAAGGCGATTGATTGCGGCACCCGACAGGATTGCATCCGACGTGTTGTATGCCCAGTAGTTAACCAACGCAAAAATCCAGACCGTAATGGCGGCGCCAATATAGCCGAACTGAGCGCGCGACTGAATCAGCTGGGGAAGTCCGAGCTGCGGACCCTGGGCGGAGTGGAAGGCCATGAAAAAGGTACCGAAGAGTGACCCGAGGACGATCGCGATGAGTGTCCAGATGACATTTCCGCCGATGGAGAGCGCAACGACACCAGTCGCCATTGCGGTCAGATTGACATTGCCAACGAACCACACGTTGCCCAAGTCTCGGGCTTTGCCGAATCGTTCGTTGTGAGGGATCCAGTCGACGGATCGTTTCTCAACTTGTGCAGGATTACTGCTCATGGTTTTTCTCTTTCCTTTGTTGTTCAGTGCACATCGTTGTGACTGAAGATTTTGACGCCATCGCGCCAGAGCGCGGTGACCGTGACATCGTGAATAGATGTTGGTTCCATCTCGAAGATGTCTGCGCTGAGCTGCACGATATCCGCGACTTTGCCCACCTCGAGTGTCCCCCACAACTTTTCTCGACCCGCTTGAACGGCGCAACCCGCGGTGTATGCGACGATTGCTTCTTCCAATGAGATACGCTCGTTCGGATTCCACGCCCCAATAGACAAGTCGCCAGGAACCATGCGCGTCACGGCAACCTCCATGCATTCCAGTGGGTTTTGCGTTGAAACCGGCCAATCAGAACCCATCGAGATTCGACCACCCGCATCAAGGATTGAGCGAATCGGGTATTGCCACATCTCTCGTTCTGGACCGATGCGTGGTGCCGTGAGTTCACTTTGGAGAGGGTCGTTGCACGCCCACAAAGCCTCGAAATTAGCAATCACGCCGAGTGACGCAAATCGCGTGATGTCGGCCGGGTTCAGCATCTGGACGTGGGTAATGACCGGCCGTGGATGGCTCGCCTTGCCATTGACACGTTGGGCGTGTTCGATTGCATTCAATGCTTCCGTAAGACCCTCGTCACCGATTGCGTGAATGTGCGCCTGGAATCCCAACCCGTCGATGGCAGCAACACATTCACCTAGCTCTGCCCAGTCCCAACAGGGCATACCGTGATTGTGAGGATCGCCCACGTAGCCATCGACGACCGCGGCGGTGGCCCCTTCGATAACCCCATCGGCAAAGAATTTGATCGTGTTACACGACAGCATCAGAGAATCGCCAATCGCGCTGCGGGCATCGGCAAACCATTCGAGTTGGTCTCGCCAGGTGCGCGGATCAGCCCGCAGGGCGAGATTAAACCGAACATTCAGGGTTCCGCGCTTGTTCGCTTCAATGTAAGCCGCGATCATCGGCGGATCGACCCACGCATCTTGAACCCAGGTGATGCCGTGTCGCGCGAATTCGGCACACGCCAATTCGAGTGCGCGCACCTGCTGGTCCATCGAAAAAGCCGGAACGTGTTTCAGAATCATGTCGACCGCATCCCATTCCCGCATCGTTCCCATGGGGCTGCCGTCTGGCCTCCGGACAATCCATCCGAGTTCAGGATCCGGGGTGTCTGCCGTAACCCCGGCAATCTCGAGTGCTTTCGAATTGCACCACACCGTGTGGTAATCCGTCGCCCTTAGCACAATCGGTCGATCAGGGACAACAGAATCGAGCCACGCTGCGTCGAACTCACCGTTCGGGGCGAGCCATGATTCATAGGAGCCTCCGACAATCCACTCCGCATCTGGGTTTGCATTCGCGAACTCTTTCACTGACGCGAGCAACCCATCAATCCCGTCAACACCCTTCAATTGGGGGCCGAGAAATTCGTAGCCACCGAAAACGGGATGGGCGTGGCCATCTCCAAACGAGGGCAAAAACAACGAGCCACCGGCGTCGAGCACGTCGTCGCCGGAATCGGGCGTTTGGTCAAGAGCGGTGATTATTCCGTCCGAGATGCGAACCGAGTGTGCCCATGGGGCTGAAGGGGCGCCTGTGAAAACCCGAGCGTTGACAATCGAAAAAGGCACCTATTGCTCCGTCCGGAATCGGCATTGATTCGACCTCCACAATAGGGGAAAACCTCGGTCTGGAACAAGCCGATTCGACGGAACTGCGAAGGGACGCTCTATAGACTGACGACACAATGCACGTGCTCATTTTCTGCGAACAGCACCCCTTCACCCTCGGTGGCGCACAAGTGTCGGTGAATCTGCAAGCCGAGTTTCTCGAGCGCGCAGGGCACACCGTAACCTTCGTTTCGCCAGCGCTACGCAGTGGACCTGTGGATGACAAGCGGTATATCGATTTGCCCTCGTTTGCAGTGCCTACTGTGGCGGAATACACGTGGATGTGGCCTCGACAGTCGCATTTGACTCAGATCGCCTATGCCCTCCGAAACCGACCACCGGTTGACATCGTCCATGTTCAATCCGATTTTTGGGGAGCGGCACTTGGCTACAGATTTGCCCATGAGAACGGAATACCGATCGTACACACGATGCATCACCGCTTAGACGTTGGCGTTGACGGTTCTATCCCGTTTCCTGGACTCTTTTACGCGATGTTGGGACAGTGGCAGAAGTGGTCACTCGGTTCTCGTTTTGACAAGCGACCACGCAGGGCGTTCGACTATCTGGCGGGGTACGCGCATCACGCCGACGTCGTTACGGCGCCATCGGGGCACTTTGCCAGGTTGTTGACGCACAACGACGTCACGTCGCGTCGTAACTCCGAAATCGCGGTTGTCCCAACGGGAATCAACGATGACGTCCTTGACGCCGTGGCTCACACGCCCCGCATCAAACACGCGACGCCCGTTTATGCGTGGGTTGGGCGCTTCTCGCCAGAAAAGCGTCTTCTCGAATTTTTAGACGGAGTCGATCGTGCGACCGAGCAATTGTCCGTTGTCATTGCGGGCGGTGGCGCACTGGAAAAGAAGGCAAAAGCTAGGGCCGGGGAAAATGTGGTGTTCCTCGGAGCGCTGCCATATGACCGTGCGATTGACGTCATCGCCGAGGCCGATTTCCTCGTGCAGTCATCGAACGATTTCGAAACCCAAGGAATGACGGTCACCGAGGCGGTCTCGTTGGGAACCCACGTCATCGTTGTCGATGCAGAGATTGCAGGGGACTTGCCGGCAGGCTCATACACGTTGACGACAGACCTCACCGCCACGGCAATGGGGCGGGCGTTGGATTCGACAGCGCGGAATCACGTTCCCTCTGCGGGAATGAGAAATTTGGAACATCTCGTCGAATTTCGTCAGTCCCGACGAACTGAGACGATGTTGGACCTGTACCGACGCGCTATCGCACGGTGAGCCTCACCAACCCGCACGTTTTACTCGGCAGAATTGGGTCATGACTGAGGCGAGCGAACGATTTTCGTTGTTTCATTCGCGCCGTGAAGCGCAGGTCAGAGAGCCATTCGGCAGTCTTGCGCTGGTCTTGACCCAGTGGATTGATTCCGAACAGACCGTGTGGGGAATCCCCGGAACCTGGGCGCCGAGAGCGGATGGCGGTAAGGGCCTTCAACTCACCTCAACTGAGTCTGACGGAATCACGGTGAACGGTCAGGTCGTTGATGGATCAGTTTTGGTCAACGGGCCGGGTGAAGACGCGTCGACGATTCGCTTTTCGGAAACACGCAGCGGGACGATCATTGCCGAGGACGGCCTGTATGGGCTGCGCGTCTGGGACGCACAGAGTGAATGGGTCATCAATTATGGCGGAATCGATGCGTATGATTACGACGGCGACTGGGTCGTTACCGGTCGTTGGAAGCCGAATCCCGTTGGAACAACCCTTGATGTTGACAAGAAACTTGGGTCGAGCAAAGCGGAAGTGATTCCCGGTGAAATCGAATTCACGCACGGTGAGTACACGGTTTCTCTCGTGACGATTGGCACCGGCAAGGCGTTGCAAATTGTTTTTGCTGACCACACAAACGAGTCTGAAACCTATTCGGTCGGACGCTTCCTTTTTGTTGTACCTAACAGCGACGGAACGGTCACGATGGATTTCAACCTCGCGGTGCTGCCGCCCTGTGCGTTCTCATACAACTTCAATTGCCCGATACCTCCGAAACAGAATCGTTTGCCGTTTCCCGTGAGAGCGGGCGAAAAGAACGTCCTCGCGCGTGACGGATCTCTTCTTCATCACTGATTCCCGTCAGTACCCGGTCGATTGGACTTTTTCTCGCCTCACGCGCATACTTAAGTCTCCATCCGTGGTGCCGTTCGAGGGGAAGTCGTACGGCTCGAGGAGGATGGATGAACAACGTACACGGAGTGATTCATGTTCACTCGTGCCCAGTTGCGCTCGCACCGCACGTCGCATGGACGCTCGGACACATTCTGGGGTCAGAAACTCACATCGAATGGGGCGATCAGCCTCGCGAGGAGGGAAGCGTTTGCGCGACTGTGGCCTGGACCGGGCCGAGTGGGTCTGCCGCTCGATTCGCCTCCGCGCTACGCGGCTGGGATCGCACTCGATTTGAGGTGTGGGAGTCGACCACTAGGAATCGAGATGGGGTGCGGTATGTCCATACGCCGAGCCTCGGCATATTCTTCACTCTGACAGATGCTGCGGGTAATGCGATGGTTGGTGAAGACAGAGTTCGATACGCCATCGAGATGGCTCGCGGCGATGCGACCGAACTGGAACACGAGTTGTCACTCGCTCTTGGTGCGGCGTGGGATGAGGAACTCGAACCGTACCGTCGCAGTATGGAGCCACGCATATCGGTTAAACGTCAGGTTCGAGCGGGCGCTAGATCGATTTGACGACGATGACAGCGTTGTGGCCACCAAACCCGAACGAGTTACTGATTGCGACGATCGAGTCCGTTAGTGGGCGAGGTTCAATAACGACATCAAGCGGGATTGCCTCGTCCTGATTGTCGAGGTTGAGGGTCGGCGCGGCAATTTTTTCATACACTGATAGGACCGTGAACATCGCCTCCAGCGCTCCGGTTCCACCCAGAAGATGTCCGGTGGCCGATTTGGTTGCCGACACCGGGATTTCCTTGACGCGGTCCCCAAATACCTTGTGGAGTGCGGTGTATTCCGCGATGTCGCCAACGGGCGTGGACGTCGCGTGAGCGTTGATGTAATTGACGTCAGCCGGGGTCACCCCGGAATTCGTGAGCGCGTCGAGAACCGCGCGAGCGGCGCCGTTGCCCTCCGGGTCTGGTGCGGTGATGTGATGTGCGTCGGATGACACCGATCCACCCGCAATTTCGGCGTAAATTTTTGCTCCGCGTGCTTCGGCATGTTCCTTGGTCTCGAGAATCAACACGGCAGCACCCTCGCCGAGGACAAACCCGTCGCGGTCCTTGTCGTAGGGTCGCGACGCGCGGGCGGGGTCATCATTGCGCGTCGACAGCGCGTGCATCGCCGCGAAAGCAGCGATGGGAAGTGGGTGAATGACCGATTCGGTTCCGCCGCATATGACGACATCGGCTATGCCAGCGCGAAGGTGGTCGACGGCGTTAGAAATCGACTCGGTGCCGGACGCACACGCTGAAACACACGTTCGAGCACCGCCACGCGTTTGCAGGTCCATCGATATTGCCGCGGCTGCCGCATTGGGCATGAGCATCGGGATCGTCATCGGAAGAACCCGACGCGGACCCTTTTCTTTGAGCACGTCCCACGCGTCGAGAAGCGTGTTGAGGCCACCGATTCCTGTCGCAAAATCGACGAGAACGCGTTCCTTGGGGTCGGTCGGCGCACCCGCATCAGCCCACGCTTCACGCGCGGCAATAACCGCGAGTTGAGCTGAGGGGTCAAGGCGCTTAATTTCGATCCGCTCAAGAACTTCGGTGGCAGGGACTTTCACTCGACCGGCAAATTTAACGGGAAGCTCATGCGTCTCAACCCATTCTTCGGTGAGGAGACGGATGCCGCTCTCGCGACGGAGAAGCGCTTCCCACGTGTCGCGAGCGTTCCCGCCGAGGCACGAGGTTGCGCCGATACCGGTCACAACGATTGTCGTCATCTGGTTACTCTTCCGTTTTGTGCTGGAGATGCGTGAATACGGCGGGGCCTAAACCCCGCCGCATGAATCGTTCTAGGACTGTGCCGAAACGATGTAGTTCACGGCGTCATCGACCGTTTTCAGTTCGGAAACCTTGTCGTCAGGAATCTTGACGTCGAATTGTTCTTCCGCATTCACGACAATCGTCATCATCGAGATCGAGTCGATGTCGAGATCATCCGCGAAGGACTTTCCGAAGACGACGCTCTCTACGGGGACGCCCGTCTCGTCGTTGACGAGAGCGGCAAGGCCGGCGAGGACCTCATCTTTGGACTGAGCCATTATTTCTCCTTAGGTGGGTTGGTATACCGTTCATCATTTTACGGTGTCGGTGCCCTTCTGTTACGGAAGGCGGACAATTTGCGCCGCGTAAACGAGACCGGCGCCAAAACCAATGATGAGCGCGTAACCACCGCTCAGCTCTGGGTTTTCGGCAAGCACCCGGTGCATCGCAAGTGGAACGGACGCAGCCGAGGTGTTGCCTGTCGTCTCGATATCGCGTGCGATTACGACGCTGTCAGGCACGTTGAGTTGCTTGGCAAATTCGTTAATAATGCGCATATTGGCCTGGTGGGGAATAAAGGCGGCGAGATCGGCGGCCGTGATGCCAGCCGCGTCGAGTGCCTCTTGCGCGACTTTGGCCATTTCCCAGACGGCCCAACGGAACACGGTTTGTCCATCTTGCCGCAGAGTTGGGAACTCGCCGTCTCGGTCGTCGAACGCCTCACGCGTGGGACGGTCCATACCGACTGCGTCCCATTTGCCACCGTCGGATCCCCAAATAGTCGGTGAGATTCCCACGCTGTCGGCCGGACCGACGATGACCGCACCGGCGCCGTCGCCCAACAGGAACGAGATGGTTCGATCGGTCGGCTTGGCGTAGTCGCTGAGTTTCTCTGCGCCGATGACGAGTACATATTTGGCAGCGCCCGCTCGAACAAGGGCGTCGGCTTGGGCGATTCCGTAACAGAATCCGGCGCACGCAGCCGAGACGTCATAGGCTGCGGCCGGTGTGGCGCCGATGCGATCGGCAACTAAGGCGGCCATCGATGGTGTCAAAACATTGTTCGAGATCGTCGCGATGATGACGGCCCCAATATCGCTGGCTGAGATCTTTGCATTCGCGATGGCCTCGTTCGCAGCGCTGGTAGCGAGGTCCGCTGCACTGACGGACGCGCTCGCGCGCGTGCGACTAATGACACCAGTGCGTTGACGGATCCACTCATCACTTGATTCGATTGGTCCGACGATGTCGTCATTGGGGACGTTGACATCTCCACGAGCCGCTCCGACGGAAACAATGCGTGTGAAGGGAGACCCCACCGCTTGGTGAAGAGTTGGCTGGGTCATGATGCCTCCAATAGTTCGATGGCCGCGACGAGGTCGTCGGGGGATTTGACGGCGACCGTCGGGATTCCCTTGAGGCCACGTTTCGCGAGACCGACGAGCGCTCCGGCCGGCGCAAGTTCGATAACCCCCGTGACTCCATCGTGCACGAATGCGTCCATACACAGATCCCAACGGACTGGGCTGCTGACTTGTCCAATGAGAAAATTCATGTAGTCGATACCACTGGACACCCGTGAACCGTCTCGGTTGGTGTAAATCGCGATTGTTGGGTTGGCCGGCGACACCGTCGAGGCTGCTTCGCGCAGTGTGTCGACCGCTCCCGCCATAAAGGCCGTGTGGAACGCGCCAGCTACCTGTAAGGGGATGACACGCGTCCCGGGAACGGGTTCTTCAGCCAGCACGGCGAGTGCGCTCAGTTCGCCAGCGACGACAACCTGGCCGCCACCGTTCATGTTCGCGGCGGTTAGCCCGAGTTCACTAAGTCGTGCTTGTAACACGTCAAGCTCTGCGCCAAGAACAGCGCTCATTCCCGTTGCGACCTTGGACGCTTCGTTCGCCATTGCTTTGCCACGCACACCAACGAGTCGAATCGCGTCGACGTCGGATAGGACTCCGGCTAGGCACGCAGCGGCGAATTCACCCACCGAGTGACCCGCGACACCCCCAACCAGATTGCGTCGACCTTCGAAAAGCAGAGCGCCCGTGACAATCGATGCCGCCACGATGAGCGGTTGTGCAATTTCGGTGTCGCGAATCGTGTCTGCATCCGAGACCGTCCCGTGGGCAACCAGGTCAACACCGGCGGCCTCTGACAACGTTCCAAGGTGATCGCGGAAACCGTCGATTTCGAGCCATGGCTCCAAGAACCCGGGAGTTTGCGAACCTTGGCCGGGCGCAACGACGATAATCATCGGGCTACCCTAGGCGTCCCCACCGGTGTTTCCGGTGGTTCCCGCGGTGACGTCGTCGAGACGGTAACGCTCGAAGGCGTCGATCACAACCGCTCGGTCCACCTCTCCGCGCTGGGCGAGTTGTTGCAAGACGCGAACGACGATCGACTGAGTGTCAATTGCGAAGTGACGTCGAGCTGCGGCGCGCGTGTCCGAGAATCCGAAGCCATCACCACCAAGCGTCGCAAAATCAGTCGGTACATATGGTCGAATTTGATCGGCTACGGCGTGCATGAAGTCACTCACGGCAATGACTGGTCCGCGTTCATTGCGAAGTTTCTCGGTCACGTACGGAACGCGGGGGAGTTCCTTCGGGTGTAAGAAGTTGAAACGGTCAGAATCACGACCGTCACGTCGAAGTTCATTCCACGACGTCACTGACCACACGTCAGCTGCGACATTCCAATCGCTGGCAAGAATCTTTTGAGCCTCGAGCGCCCATGGAACAGAAACGCCACTGGCCAGAATTTGTGCCGGAATCGTACCCTTCGCCGCTGCGCGATATTTGTACATGCCGCGCACGAGACCGTCGATATCGATACCGGACGGTTCTGCCGGCTGGAGCATTGGCTCGTTATACACCGTGAGGTAGTAGTACACGTTGGGGTCTGAGTGGGTGCCGCCGTACATGCGGTCAAGACCGGCCTTGACGATGTGCCCAATCTCGAAAGCGAATGCTGGGTCATAGGCAATGACGGCATCATTCGCCGAGGCAATGAGGTGTGAATGTCCATCGGCATGTTGTAAGCCCTCACCCGCAAGTGTGGTTTTGCCGGCGGTCGCCCCGATGATGAAGCCGCGGGCCATTTGGTCTCCGGCGAGCCACATCTGGTCGCCGGTTCGTTGGAAACCAAACATCGAATAGAGCACATATACGGGAATCATGACTTCGCCCTGTGTCGCATACGATGTTCCGGCCGCAACGAATGCGGCCATCGCCCCGGCCTCATTGATTCCGGTGTGGAGAATTTGACCTTCGACACTTTCCTTATAGGCAAGCAACAGGTCGCGGTCCACCGAGACATAATTCTGTCCGAACGGGTTATAAATCTTTGCGGTGGGGAAATACGAGTCCATTCCAAAGGTGCGTGCTTCGTCAGGGATGATCGGCACGAAGCGCTTACCCATGCTCTCGTCGCGAAGAAGGTCTTTCAACAGGCGGGCAAACGCCATCGTCGTCGCAACTTCCTGCTTGCCGCTGCCCTTCTTTGTCAACTCGTAAAGTTTTGGATTCGGAAGGGCAATCGGTGCGGGCTCATGTCGCCGCTGCGGCAACGCTCCACCTAGCTCACGTCGCTTGTTGAGCAAATACTGGATGGCTGGGTCATCGGGACCGGGGTGATAGTAGGGGGGTCGGTAGGGGTCCGCTTTCAATTGCGCGTCCGAAATCGGAATGCGCAAGTCATCACGGAACGACTTCAGCACATCGAGGGACAACTTCTTCATCTGGTGAACGGCGTTACGACCCTCAAACGACTTTCCTAGGCCGTAACCCTTCACCGTTTTCGCGAGAATCACGGTCGGCTTGCCCTTGTGGGACAAGGCTTCTGCGTAAGCCGCATAGAGCTTTCGATAGTCGTGTCCACCGCGCTTGAGGGACCAAATCTGGTCGTCCGTCCAATCGGCAACCATTGCTGCTGTTCGGGGATCGCGCCCGAAGAAATTCTCGCGGATATAGGCGCCCGATTCGGCTTTGTACGTTTGGAAATCGCCGTCCGGAGTGGCGTTCATGAGGTCGCGAAGGGCGCCATCGGTGTCGTTGAGAATGAGCGAATCCCACTCGCGTCCCCACACAACCTTGATGACATTCCACCCTGCGCCGCGGAAGAACGACTCCAGTTCTTGGATGATTTTTCCATTACCTCGGACGGGGCCGTCGAGTCTCTGAAGATTGCAGTTCACCACGAACGTGAGATTGTCGAGGCCGTCATTCGCCGCGAGTTGAAGTGCGCCACGAGATTCAACCTCGTCCATTTCGCCATCACCGAGGAATGCCCACACGTGCTGATCGGAGCAGTCCTTGATTCCGCGGTTTGTCATGTACTTGTTGAATTGGGCCTGATAGATCGCGTTGATTGGACCGAGGCCCATTGATACCGTCGGGAACTGCCAGAAATTAGGCATCAGTCGAGGGTGCGGGTACGACGACAAACCACCGGCAAAATGCGACTTTTCCTGACGGAAGCCATCCAGCTGGTCTTCCGACAAGCGACCTTCGAGGAAGGCGCGTGCGTACATCCCTGGAGCGGCGTGCCCCTGATAGAAAATTTGGTCACCTCCACCGGGGTGATCTGGTCCGCGGAAGAAATGATTGTGCCCGACTTCGTAAAGCGACGCGCTCGAGGCATACGAACCAATGTGACCACCAACTCCGATACCGGGACGCTGGGCTCTGTGCACCATGATTGCGGAGTTCCATCGGATCCACGCTCGGTACTGGCGCTCAATGTCCTCATCGCCCGGAAACGCAACTTCATTCTCGGGAGCAATCGTATTCAGGTAATCCGTGGTCGGCACCATGGGAACGCCAAGGTGCAATTCTTTAGAACGCTTCAAGAGTGCGAGCATCAACTCGCGACCGCGTTCGTGACCCTGCGCCGAAACGACGTCCGTAAGGGACTCTTGCCATTCGACCGTCTCGTCTGGATTGCTGTCCAACGTTGACGACGAATACGGGTCTTGGTCGTTCACGCTCATAAATAGATCTTCCAATCAAAGGTGGCGAGGAAGTGGCGCTGTCAGGGTTGCGACGACGTCCACCCAATCCTAGACCGCTGTGCGCCACTCGTCGATGTTCCCCTATGATTAAACGGTCAGGGCCTGTAGCTCAGTTGGTTAGAGCGCCACGCTTACACCGTGGATGTCGGGAGTTCGAGTCTCTCCGGGCTCACTCACCTTTTTCTTCGAAATCGCCTGCAGAGCGAGACAATATCTCGCGAACGTCCGCAGGACCTTCGCGGGGCTCACTCCTAAGATTTTTCTTTTGGGTGCACTGTCTATCAGACGGAAGAATCCACTGGATTCTTCCGCTCCGGGCTCACTCACCTTTTTCTTCGAAATCGCCTGCAGAGCGAGACAATATCTCGCGAACGTCCGCAGGACCTTCACGGGGCTCACATGAGTTCATCTGTCAAAATTTCTGATCGAAAATGCATCGCCGTCCACAAACGCACGTCGATGTGTCCGGTCTATTTTAAACATCGATGACGTGCACGAGGGTGTCGATGAACCCTTCAAAGGTGGTCGAATTCTTGATGACGTCGGCCATGCGAGCTCGATCCGAAAACACGTCGACGAACTGTTCAAACACCTCTTGGAATTCTTCGCGCCCGCTCGCTGCGAAGGCGATAAACGCGACAACGTTGACTCGCTGGTCGCCCCACGGTGTCGCTACCTCATTGACCGCGAGGGCAATCGTCGGTCGTTGAGCGGTCATCGACATCGCGTGCGGGACCGCGAGCCCTTCGACAAACACGGTCGACGACATTTGCTCGCGCTCGATTGCGCTCTCAACATAGCCGTCGTCGATAATTCCGTGCGATTTCAGTGCTTCGCCAAGCGTGCGGATTGCCGACTCTGGTCCGTCAAACGTGACGTTTCGAAAGAACATGTCCGCGCGGAAGTATTTGAGTAATTGCTCACGAATGAGGTTTCGACGACGGCCTCGGCGTGCCCGAGACGTTACTCGACGAACCGCATCGATATCGGACTCGGAGAGGAACGGTTGCACCTGCACGATTGTGTCGAGTTCAAAAGGGAGAGGTATCGTCGTGATGACAATGTCGGTCGTGATGTCACTCGCGCGAACATCCGTGCGTGTAATTACAGATTCGATGGTGATTTCTCCGCCAAGGATCTTCTCGATACTTTCCCTCATCACAATGTGCAGGTCGTAATACGAGGGGCTCACGATTGTTGCCGAAACCCGGTTCTTGGCCTGAGCTTGTCGTTCGAGGTGGCTTCCGATGTGCAGCGCGATATAGGAAATCTCATCTTCGTCAATCGTGATGTCGCGTTCCTTTTGAATAGTCGACGCGATGAACACGGCGATATCCCAGACAAGTGGGTACGACGACTTGATGGATTTTTGCAGCGGGTTTCGCGACGGAGAATCGAATTTGGCGCGGGTCACGAGGTGCCCGATGTGTAACGCGAGCCGTCCGATGAGGTCACTATTGCGGAGGTCGATGAGGTACTCGTCATAAACCAGTTCAACCGCGCGAGTGGTTAGCGCAACATCTTCGCCATCTACTGCCGGCGTGCCGGCCGAACCGCCAGAACCGGGAGTGATGATTCTGGTCGCCAGCTGGCGAGCGAGGTACCATTCTTCGCGCGCGCCGAGGTCGATCGAGAAGTGACGTTTGGCCAACTCACGGACGATACCTGAAACGAAGGTGGTGTCATCATCAAACTCAATCTCGATATCGGGCAGAGTCAAACCATTACGAACTCGATCGACCGCGATAGCGAGATGTAAGAGCACCGAATCGATTCCGTATTCATTAATGAAGTAACGGTGATAGTCGAGTCGTTCAATCAGATCTGTTTTGAACTCGACGAGGGTCGGAATTTCGAATCTAAGAGCAATGGTGTCAAGGCTTAGCAAACCCGAATTCGTCTCGTCGTGAACAAGCGTCGATAGCAATCGACGAAGTTGTGACTCATCGCCCCGCAGGGTAAGAACATTGTCGACTCTGTCGATGGCAACTCCCGAATCCACTGCGTTCTGTCTGATGCGCTTGATATCCGATTCAATCGTCGCAGCCGAGACGTGCAGCGACAACGAGAGGTCGTCAATCGACAAACCGGTGCTGGTCGACGCGAGTCGATGAACGATATGGTGCTCGCGTTCGCGGGGAGTGGATGGAAAAGATTCGGGCTTCGCATCGAGCTCTGAGCGGTATGTGAAGTAGGCATCACGGTTGAGGCGGTAGCCGGTGCTCGTCGCGCTGATGATGTCGTAGGGATGGGCTGCGGACTTCGCCGCTGCAACATAGGAACGGACGCTTCGAGTGGACACACCCATGTTCTCGGCCAGGAAGGACGCGGTGAGTGAGTCATCAGTCGACCGCAACAATTCCAAGAGAGCGAGATATTTGTCAGACATTGTGACTTAACGATACCGAACGCCGTGAATCTACTTCCGCGAGAGCGGAAGCATCCCTAAGGCTGATTTGCCCCACAGGTAGGCAAATTGCTGAAACAGTTGAGACATTCAATGAGGAGGTGGCGATGACGCAGGTCCTCGTCGTGTGCGCTGCAGGTGCGTCCAGCACGTTCCTTGTGCGTCGATTGACCGACCTCGCATCAGCCGCCGGACTCACGTGGAGTTTCGCACCATCGTCTGTTGACTCCGTCCGTGACGATTCGACAGCGATTGTTGCGGTCTCCGCCCATGTCGCAACCCCCGAGGTGCTGGATACACTGACGACGAGGGGAATAAGCCACGTCGTACTACCGGACACCGTTCGTGGAGGATTTGGCGCGGAGGACGCGTTGGCTGAAATCCTCAATTTTGTGGGCCACAATGATGGGCACGCGGGTTCAATTGTCGGGCCCCACCGTGTGGAGGGAACCAACTAATGGCTTCTCGTAGTGCGACGATCGCCTCTGGGCACGGGCTTCACGCTCGTCCGGCCGCTATGTTTGTGCAAGCCGTCAACGACTCAGGGCTGTCGATCACGATTGAAAAGGACGGCCGCGAGGCGCCGGCCGGCAGCATTCTGGGCGTAATCTCGCTCGCAATCAATCAGGGGGATGCCGTCACTCTCACTGCTGACGGCGATAACGTCGATTCGGTTTTGGATTCACTGGTGACTTTTCTCGAAACGGATCACGACGCCGAATGACGAACAAAGTGGTCATTGTCACGGGCATCGGCGTAGGTCGAGGACTCGTGGTCGGTGACGTTCGACGAATGCCGGATCCTCTTCCCGAACCAGAGACAACGAATAGCGCAAAGACCGCAGATGTGGAATTAGTCCGCGCATCGAATGCGCTAGGTGAGACCGCAGTGGACCTTCGTGCTCGAGGAGCGCAGGCTGGCGGACTCGCGAAGGATGTATTGGATGCTCTAGCACTGATGGCCGAAGACACGATGTTGCGTGCTGATGTGAAGGAACGGATCGATCGCGGCTCCACCGCTGAGCGCGCGGTTTTTGATGCCTTTGCTGGTTTTGCAGCGACGATGAAAAAAGCGGGTGGCTACATGGCCGAGCGTGCAGGAGATCTCGCCGATGTCGCCAATCGTGTCATTGCGAGAATCATGGGAGTTTCTGCCCCAGGTGTACCGCAATCGGAGACTCCGTTTATTCTCGTCGCTCGAGACCTCGCGCCCGCCGATACCGCGTTGCTCGATTTCGATATCGTTCGTGCGCTCGTCACCACCGACGGCGGTCCGACTTCACACACCGCAATTTTGGCCCGTGAAAAAGGCCTTCCCGCAATCGTTGGGGCTACATTGGCGAACGTTCTCGTGGATGGCGACATTGTCATTGTTGACGCCGGCAAGGGTGAAATCGTTCTCCACCCCGATGCCGCTCGCATTGCTGCCGCCCTTGTGGAGGCGCAGTCTCGACAAGCAGCCCGGGATGGCGCGACGGGACCGGGTCGAATGGCGGATGGCCATGAAGTTCAGTTACTGGCCAACGTTGGTTCCTCGAAGTCTGCCGCTGCGGCGGTCGACGCTCACGCCGAAGGTGTCGGGTTGTTCCGTACTGAATTCCTATTCCTTGACAACGACGCTGCCCCGACCGTCGAGGCGCAACGAGCCGAGTACACCGCGGTGTTTGACAAATTCCCAGGCCAAAAAGTTGTCGTTCGGGTTCTTGACGCGGGTGCGGACAAGCCTCTGTCTTTCTTAACCGACGAGGGCGAAGAGAACCCGGCGCTCGGTCGCCGAGGGATTCGGGCGTTGTTTGCTCACGAAGACATTCTCCGCGGTCAGTTGACAGCAATCGCTCAAGCCGCCGCCACGTCACTCGCCGACGTCTGGGTCATGGCACCGATGATATCCACCGTCGAAGAAACCGAAGCGTTCGTGGGTATCTGCCGTGAACTCGGAATTCACAAGGCCGGCGTCATGATCGAGGTCCCCTCCAGCGCACTTCTCGCCCATCACATCCTTGAGATTGCAGACTTCGTTTCAATAGGCACCAATGACCTCACTCAATACACTTTTGCTGCGGACCGCCTATTGGGCACCGTCGCAAACCTGCAAGACGCGTGGAATCCCGCGGTACTTCGCCTCATCCGCGAGGTTGGCCTTGCAGGGGAAGTGACAAAGAAACCGGTAGGAATCTGCGGAGAAGCGGCCGCTGACCCCTTACTTGCCGTCGTCCTCGTCGGACTCGGTGTCACGTCGTTGTCAATGTCACCCACTGCCCTCGCCGACGTGCGAGCCGAAATTTCGCGCTTCACGCTTTCCGAAGCGCGCGAACTTGCCGAGAGAGTTCTCTCGACGAGAAATGCAGCTGACGCCCGAAATGTGGCGTCCGCTGTGCTCACCCAGTAACACACACAAAAAATAGAAAAGGAGCGAGTCAATGACGACTTCGTCATCAGCACGAGTAGGGATCCAGAAGTTCGGATCCTTCCTCTCGGGCATGGTTATGCCCAACATCGCGGCATTTATTGCCTGGGGCCTCATCACGGCCTTCTTCATCCC
>CAFBLO010000004.1_pt1 | contig 21938 bp, 19 predicted proteins | sample 7268161 | NCBI WGS metagenome assembly CAFBLO01 (sample SAMEA6814033, study PRJEB35770) | freshwater metagenome | biome: Freshwater; feature: Freshwater reservoir; material: water | place: Czech Republic | collected 2017-05-23 | depth 30m m
GCAAAGCCGTCCACACGGGTTCAAATCCCGTCGCCACCTCACACAATTGAAAACGCAATGGGCGATTGGCGCAGCGGTAGCGCGCTTCCCTGACACGGAAGAGGTCATCGGTTCGATCCCGGTATCGCCCACTCACACAAAACCGAGTACGGAGGGTTGTCGATGTCAGACTCGATGACGCTCACGGAAGCCCATACCGGCTTCGAACTTTTCAGCGAGAAATCAATCGTCGCGATGAGGGTCAACGGTGAACTTGTCGATTTGGCTCATCAGGCGCAGGTCGGTGACGTGGTCGAAGGAGTCGAGATCTCGTCTCCTGATGGACTCGATGTCCTTCGGCATTCGACCGCCCACGTGCTCGCACAGGCGGTACAGCGCATCAATCCCGAGGCGAAACTCGGAATCGGACCACCCGTCACCGATGGGTTTTATTACGACTTCGATGTAGCCACCGCGTTCACCCCGGAGGACCTGATAACGCTAGAGAAGGAGATGAACCGGATTGTCCAAGAAGGACAAAGGTTCATGAGACGCGTTGTGACCGACGACGAGGCTCGCACCGAGTTAGCGAATGAACCGTACAAACTCGAATTAATCGGATTGAAAGGCGGTTCAACCGGCGACGACAACGAGAGCGTTGAAGTCGGCGGCGCTGAACTGACAATTTACGACAACGTCGACCCCAAGACCGGCGAGACGAAATGGAAGGATCTTTGCCGGGGCCCTCACCTTCCCAACACGCGGATGATCGGGCAGGGATACAAACTCATGCGCGTTGCCGCGGCGTATTGGCGTGGCTCGGAGAAGAACCCTTCCCTGCAGCGGATTTACGGCACCGGATGGCCGTCAAAACAGGAATTGCGCGACTACACGGAGCGACTCGAAGAGGCGCACAAGCGCGACCATCGTCGTCTCGGCGCAGAGCTCGATCTGTTCTCGTTCCCCGAGGAAATCGGCTCGGGCCTTCCTGTGTTCCATCCGAAGGGTGGAGTTATCCGGCGCGCGATGGAGGACTATTCGCGCGCCCGCCACGAGGAGGGCGGGTACGAATTCGTTTATTCGCCCCACATCACGAAGCAGAATTTGTTTGAGACGTCGGGACACCTTGCCTGGTACAAGGACGGGATGTTTCCGCCAATGCATCTCGACGAGGTTCGCAACGAGGCAGGTGAAATCACGCGGGCGGGAGTCGATTACTACCTCAAGCCAATGAATTGCCCATTCCACATCTTGATTTATCGCTCGCAGGGACGTTCCTACCGTGATTTGCCGATGCGTCTGTTCGAATTCGGCGGCGTGTATCGCTATGAGAAATCAGGTGTCGTCCACGGGTTGACCCGTGTCCGCGGCATGACTCAAGACGATGCTCACATCTTCACGACCCCAGAGAAGATGCAGGAAGAACTCGTCAAGGTGCTCGATTTCGTTCTCACACTTCTTCGCGACTACGGTCTCAACGATTTCTATCTCGAATTGTCGACGCGGGACACCGGAAGTGACAAGTTCGTCGGTTCGGACGAAATGTGGAACACCGCGACGGCTACGCTCGAAAAGGTCGCAACCGATTCCGGTCTGACTCTTGTCCCCGATCCGGGCGGAGCCGCCTTCTACGGTCCTAAGATTTCTGTTCAAGCGCGGGACGCAATCGGGCGAACCTGGCAGATGTCGACCATCCAACTTGATTTCAACCTGCCGGAGCGCTTTGGGTTGGAATACACCTCATCCGACGGGTCGCGCCAGCAGCCCGTCATGATTCACCGCGCGCTTTTCGGCTCAGTTGAACGATTCTTCGGAGTTTTGTTGGAGCACTACGCGGGCGCATTCCCGGTGTGGCTCGCGCCGGTTCAGGTCGTCGCGGTGCCCGTCGCGGAAGAGTATTCGGATTATCTTGCCGATGTCGTTGCCCGCATGAAAACGGCCGGCATTCGTGCCGAACTTGACGCATCGGACGATCGAATGCAGAAAAAGATTCGTAACCACACGATGCAGAAGGTGCCGTACATCGTCATCGCGGGTGAGGAAGACCGTGCTCAGAACGCCGTAAGCTTCCGGTTCCGAAATGGCGAGCAGGAAAACGGCATCCCGGTTGACGTCGCCATCGAGAGAATCATGGGAATCATCGCCACTCGTTCAACGGACGTCTAACCATGGTCGTCGAATCGAGCGAGCTTTTCGCGGGCGATCCGGATGGAATGGAGCGACTGTGGACTCCGCACCGACTGGTTTACCTGAATAAAGACGACGACCGTTCTCGATGCCCGTTTTGCGTTGCTCCCGAACGAAGTGATGAAGACGGGCTCATCGTGCACCGCGGCGAACACGCCTACGTCATCATGAACCTATTCCCCTACAACTCCGGTCACCTTATGGTGTGCCCGAGTCGTCATGTCGCTACGTACGACATGGCGACACCTGAAGAAGTTGCCGAGATTGGGTCGTTGACACAAATCGCAATGCGAGTTCTTACGACAGCAACCGGATGTGTAGGTTTCAATCTCGGCATGAATCAGGGCGAGGTAGCGGGCGCAGGAATTCAGGAACACTTGCATCAACACATCGTTCCTCGTTGGCCCAATGATTCGAATTTTTTCCCCATCATCGCCAAAACCAAGGCAATGCCGAGGCTTCTCGGCGAGATGAGAGAATTGTTGGCGAAGCACTGGCCGTCCGAGACTTAGACTAAAGAAATGTCCATTCGGGCGTAATTCAAGGAGTGATAGGTATGGCGGATAAGACCGTCGGAACCCCCCTCGTTAAGAGCGGGCTTGCAGAAATGCTCAAGGGTGGCGTGATCATGGACGTCGTCACGGCCGATCAGGCGAAGATTGCGGAAGATGCCGGCGCCGTTGCCGTCATGGCGTTGGAGCGGGTGCCTGCCGACATTCGTTCCCAAGGGGGAGTCGCTCGCATGAGCGATCCCGACCTCATCGACCAGATCATCGCATCGGTCTCGATCCCCGTGATGGCTAAGGCCCGGATCGGGCACTTTGTCGAGGCCCAGGTTTTGCAGTCACTCGGCGTCGATTACATCGACGAATCCGAAGTTCTCTCTCCCGCCGACTACGTCAATCACATCGACAAGTGGCCGTTCACGGTGCCGTTCGTCTGTGGTGCAACTAACCTCGGTGAAGCGCTCCGTCGCATCACCGAAGGTGCCTCAATGATTCGATCCAAGGGCGAGGCCGGTACGGGCGATGTCTCCGAAGCGACGAAACACATTCGCACAATCAGGGGCGAAATCGCGGCACTGTCCGCAAAGTCCGAAGACGAACTGTACGTCGCGGCGAAGGAACTCCAAGCTCCGCTCGAACTCGTTCGTCAGGTCGCGCGCGACAAGAAGCTCCCCGTCGTGCTGTTCGTTGCGGGAGGTGTGGCTACCCCGGCCGATGCCGCGATGATGATGCAACTCGGTGCGGACGGCGTATTCGTTGGTTCGGGAATCTTCAAGTCGGGAAACCCGGTCGAGCGTGCGAAGGCAATCGTGAAAGCGACCACCGCGTTTACGGATGCCACGGTGATAGCCGATGTTTCGCGCGGACTTGGAGAAGCCATGGTTGGAATCAACGTGTCGGACCTTCCCGCACCCCACCGCCTCGCCGAGCGTGGCTGGTAGTCACCTGACGATCGGCGTACTCGCCCTTCAGGGTGATGTCCGCGAGCATGAATTAGTACTTGACGGCTTGGGCGTTTCGCATCGCCACGTTCGCATTCCCACTGATCTTGTCGGTATCGACGGGCTTATTATTCCTGGGGGCGAATCGAGCGTGATTGACAAATTGTCTCGAATTTTCGATGTTCGCGATCCGTTGATCTCGGCGATTGCCGGGGGACTTCCGGTACTTGGTACCTGTGCGGGTCTGATTTTGCTGGCGTCAACGGTAATCGGCGCAATCGACGGTCAACAAACATTCGGCGGTCTCGACATTGAGGTCGAAAGAAATGCGTTCGGGGGACAGGTCGAATCGTTCGAAACGTCAATCGACATGCCGGTTATCGCCGGTGGTCCGGTGATGGCCGCATTCATTCGTGCGCCACTCATCCGAGACGTTCGAGGATGCTCGGTTATTGCGACACTGCCGAACGGCGAGATCGTCGGCGTGCGCTCAGGAAACTGTGTCGGAATCGCATTCCACCCCGAACTCGTGGCCGAATCGCGTGTCCACGAGTGGTGGTTGGACGCCGTGGTCGCGGGCGCACAGCGGTAACATCATCACGAACGATAGTTAGGGAACAATTATGTCCGGACACTCCAAATGGGCGACAACAAAGCACAAAAAGGCTGTCATTGACGGCAAACGTGCGAAGGCCTTTGCCAAACTCATCAAGAACATCGAAGTTGCCGCCAAAATGGGTGGCGCAGACTTCGCTGGTAACCCCACGCTCGCTGACGCCGTGTACAAGGCCAAAAAGGCGAGTGTGCCTAACGACAACATCGATCGTGCGGTCAAGCGCGGTGCCGGGCTGTCTGGCGAGTCCATCGACTATATGACGATCATGTACGAGGGTTACGGACCTTCCGGCGTTGCCCTGCTCATTGAATGCCTCACGGACAATAAGAACCGAGCGGCAGCCGAGGTTCGAACGGCGATGGCCCGAAACGGTGGAACGATGGCTGACCCCGGTTCGGTCGCCTACAATTTCGCCCGTAAGGGCGTGATTTCGATCACCAAGGCCGACGGTGTCTCTGAGGACGATATTCTGCTCGCGGTGCTCGACGCGGGAGCTGAAGAAGTGGTCGACCAGGGCGGTGGATTCGAGGTCATCACCGACACCGCGAACCTCGTCGCAACCCGTGTTGCTCTGCAAGAAGCGGGTCTTGATTATGACTCGTCGGAAGCCGAGTTCGTGCCGTCGCTGACGGTCGACGTCGACGCTGTGACCGCGCGCAAAGTCTTTCAGTTGATTGACGCCCTCGAAGATCTCGACGACGTGCAAAACGTGTTCGCCAACTTCTCGATTCCGGGCGACGTGCAAACCGAACTTGACTCGGACGAATAAGTGACCCGAATCCTCGGCGTTGACCCCGGGCTCACCCGGTGTGGCGTCGGGGTAATTGACTCGGCGTCGGCACGAGCGGTGGCCTTTGTCAATGTGTCCGTGATTCGTAGTGCCGCCGACGCGCCGTTGGAGCAAAGGTTGCTGACAATTCGTGACGGCCTCAACCTGGTACTCGACACATTTCGTCCGGATGTCATTGCAATCGAGCGGGTTTTCGCTCAACACAATGTTCGATCCGTCATGGGGACGGCACAGGTTGCCGGAATTGCGCTACTTCTTGCTGCGGAGCGGGGACTTGCGGTTGCGCTGCACACGCCCAGCGAGGTCAAGGCGGCTGTCACGGGATACGGCCGAGCCGACAAGAAGCAAGTCACGACCATGGTGACCGCAATTCTCAAACTCGATAAGCCTCCGAAACCTGCCGACGCGGCGGATGCGTTGGCGTTGGCGATCTGTCACGCGTGGCGCGGCGGAGACGTCGCCCTCGAGGGCGAAACAGATGCCCAGCGCGCGTGGCGAACGGCCGTGAAGGCCTCACGCTCGTAGGCTGACAACATGCTTGCGACCGTGCGTGGAATCGTGGCGTCGACTGGCGTTGGCGATGCCGTCATCGAGACAAATGGGATTGGCCTGCACGTTTCCGTCCCTCGTGACGTCGCGAGCAGGCTTCGAGTCGGAACGGACGCGTTCCTTCACACTGTCCTCATCCCTCGCGAAGATGAATGGCTCCTTTTTGGCTTCGACACCGCCGAGGACAAGCAACTGTTCACCATTTTGCGTGGAGTTACCGGAGTTGGACCACGAACCGCACTGGCGATTCTGTCGACAATGACCGCGATCGACATCGCGGAAGCGGTAGAAGCAGGTGACGATTCCCGGTTCCGAGGGGTTCCAGGCATCGGACAAAAGACGGCGTCCTTGATAATCGTGTCACTCACGGGAAAAATGCCGCAGGCGTCCAACCCTGAGACCATCGAACTCGCCGACGCCCTGACCGGGTTGGGTTGGGCAACATCCGCGGCGCGAGAGGTTGCGCGCGACGTCATTCGTGATTCCCCGACGGCCAACCTCTCTGAACGCCTCAAAATCGCTCTTGCGTCACTCGGCGGAAGCTCGTGACCGAGGTCGATGCCGACTCCGCGTTCGAGGGTGCGCTCAGGCCCAGCTCTCTTGAGGAGTTCATCGGTCAAGAAAAGGTTAGGAAACAGTTGTCCGTCATGTTGTCGGCGGCAACGATTGAGAGTCGAACGCCCGATCACGTCTTGTTGGCGGGCCCGCCCGGCTTAGGAAAGACGACACTCGCGATGATTGTCGCCCACGAATCGGGCTCGCCGCTGCGTATGTCGAGTGGTCCAACGATTACGCACACGGGCGATTTGGCCGCGGTGTTGTCGTCGTTGACCGAGGGAGAGACCTTGTTCATCGACGAGATTCACCGGTTGCCGCGAGGTGTCGAAGAAATGTTGTACATCGCGATGGAGGATTTTCGAATCGACATCATGGTGGGTAAAGGCCCGGGGGCGACGACCGTTCCGTTACACATCGCGCCATTCACCCTGGTTGGCGCAACTACCCGATCCGGGCTGCTGCCGGCACCTCTGAGAGACCGCTTCGGCTACACGGCCCACCTCGAGTACTACGAGGTGGGCGAAATTGAGTTTGTGATCCGTCGAAGCGCGCGGCTCTTGGGAATTGAACTCGACCCACACGCCGTCAGTGAACTCGCGCGCCGCTCACGCGGAACTCCTAGGATTGCGAACCGATTACTCCGCCGAGTCCGCGACTATCTTGTCGTTCACGATTCCGCGGGGTCACGCGATGCTGTGAACGCTGCGCTGAAAGTGTTTGACATTGACGACCACGGGCTAGACCGACTCGACCGAGTCGTGTTAACCACGCTCATTGAGTCGTTTCGTGGTGGCCCAGCAGGAATCACGACGTTGGCATCGGCAGTCGGTGAAGAGCGGGACACGCTCGAATCGGTGGTCGAACCATACCTGGTGCGGGTCGGTCTGATTGCTCGAACCCCACGTGGTCGTGTTGCGACACCCGCCGCGTGGGCATTGCTCGGGAAGGAGCAACCGAGCGGTCTATGATGGGAACGTTGTGTTCCCAGAGTCCCGAAAGGACGGTCACTGCCCATGGATCTGACTACCCTGATGATGGTCGCCGTTTTGGCGCTCATGGTTATTTTTATGATTCGCAATTCGCGCAAGCAAAAAGCTGATCGCGAAGCTCTTGTTGCCAAGGTTGTCAAAGGTGCGAATGTCATGACGACCTCGGGCATTTTCGGAACAGTTCTATCGATCGACGTTGAGCAGAACGAGATTCTGCTCGAGACGACACCGGGAACCAAACTTCGCATTCATCGACAAGCTGTCACGAGCATTGTGGAAAAGCCTGCACCTGTTGTTGCCGGCAAGGCATCAGAGTCGAAGCCCGTAGCCAAAAAGCCCGCGACAAAGTAATTCACCGGTAGAACGTGGCGACAACTAGTACCTCTTCCCGAGCGCGTCGTGCGCTCGTATGGCTTGCTGTCATTTTCGCGGCATTCGGCGCGATGATCGCGTCGGGAATCGTTTTTGACAACGCCGGTTGGAGTCCGAAACTTGCGCTTGACCTGGAGGGCGGAACGCAGATCATTCTGAATCCGCAAATCGCGGTCGGTGCAACGATAACTGAAGAAGAACTCGCACAAGCAGTCGGCATCATCCGTCAGCGAGTCGACGCCACGGGAGTCAGTGAAGCGGAAGTGACAACCCAGGGAGGCACGAACATTGTCGTGTCGATACCCGGGACCCCCGACCAGGCGACCCTGGATCGCATTCGCTCGTCCGCAAAACTCGAGTTCAGGCCGGTTCTCATTACGGACGCGTCGGATATTGTCAGCCAAGTAGCGACGAATGTCGCGGACGCACTGGCCAAAGACCCCACGGCAGACCTGAGTACTCTGGGCACACCCCAAACCCCTGCAACGTGGACTGTGCCGACTGCTGAACCCACCAACTTCAGCGACCTGAACTGGGTGACTCCCGAGATTTATCAGACGTATTTGACTACATCGTGTGATGCCTTGGATGCAGCCGGGGCGAACACTGCCGACCCGACGAAACCACTCACGGTGTGTTCAGACGATCAATACTCCAAATTCATCCTCGGTCCTGTCGAAGTTGATGGAACCATGGTGTCAAACGCTACGGCTAACTACCTCGCCGGCGCAAACGGTGTGCAAACGAACGAATGGGGTGTCTACCTGACGTTCAACGCCGCTGGAACGACCGCATTCGCCGATGTGACGGCGAGACTAACGACTCTCGTCGGTGCTCAAAACCAGTTCGCCATCGTCCTCGACGGCAAGGTTATCTCGGCACCACGAACGTTGGCGGCGATTCCCGACGGAAAGCCTGTCATCTCTGGTTCGTTCACCGAAATCTCATCGAAAGCGTTGGCCGATCAACTAAAGTTTGGTGCATTGCCCATCGGATTTGAAGTTCAGTCGAGCGATACGGTGACGCCGACGCTCGGTGTTGCACAACTCGAGAGCGGGCTTATTGCCGGCGCTATCGGGCTCCTTCTTGTCGTGGTTTATGCACTCTTTCAATACCGAGCGCTTGCGATTGTCACCATCAGTTCGCTTGCAACCGCGGGCTTACTGACGTATGTGGTGATTACGTACTTGTCGCAATCAAACGGATACCGCTTGTCTCTCGCAGGTGTCGCCGGGTTGATTGTTGCCATCGGAATCACGGCCGACTCATTTATCGTCTATTTCGAGCGCGTGCGAGACGAACTTCGTGAAGGCCGCACCCTGGTTTCGGCGGTCGAAACCGGATGGAAACGTGCCTCTCGAACAATTATCGTCTCAGGAGCAGTGAATTTGTTGGCCGCGATTGTCTTGTTCGCGCTTGCGGTTGGAAACGTTCGTGGTTTCGCATTCACGCTTGGTGTGACCACAATAGTCGACCTCGTCATCGTCATGTTGTTTACTCATCCACTCCTGCAATTGATTGCTAGGACTCGCTTCTTTTCGTCAGGGCACCCGTGGAGTGGGCTTGACGGAAGCGCTCTGGGAGCTGTTTATCGAGGGCGTGGGGAATTCCGGGTCGACCAATCGGTGTCCTCGGGAAAGCGTTCGCGTGTTTCGAAGGAAGCGCACAAGCGTCGTTCGATTGCGGAACGCAACGCGACGGACAACGGAGGTGACAAGTGAGTTCCATCACCCAGTTCGGAAACCGTCTGTACACGGGAGAAACGAGCATCAATTTCATCGGGCGCCGGGTCGTCTGGTACCTCACCTCACTGGTGATCATCCTGGTGGCGGTCGCGATTACGGTATTGCGCGGAGGTTTCGCCTTCGGAATTGAATTCCGTGGTGGTTCCGAATTTCAGGTGTCAAACCCAGCATCGATCGATACGTCGATTGCTGAGCGAACGATTACCGATTCAGTCGGCGCTGCTGCCGCACCGAAAATCTCAATTGTGGGCGGAAAATCCGTTCGAGTTCAGACCGATCAATTGACGGCAGACGAAACCGACGCACTTCGCCAATCGCTAGCCGATGCCTATGCAGTCCCCGTCGATAAGGTGACGTCCTCGTTCATCGGGGCGTCGTGGGGGTCGGACATAACAAACCAGGCCCTTAGAGCCTTGGCGATCTTCCTCGTGCTGGTGAGCATCGTTATGGCGTTGTATTTCCGAACCTGGAAAATGTCCGTGGCCGCAATGGTCGCCGTTGTTCATGACCTCATCATCACGGCAGCGGTTTATGGGGCCTTTGGGCTCGAAGTGACGCCCGCTGCCGTTATCGGGTTGCTCACAATTCTTGGCTATTCGCTCTATGACACGGTCGTCGTGTTCGACAAGATCCGCGAGAATACATCCGTCGCGTACGACGAATCGAAGCGTTCTTTTGCGGATTCCGTCAATCTGGCGGTGAACCAGACGCTGGTGCGCTCGATCAATACGAGTGTTGTTGCTGCACTTCCCGTGTCGTCGATTCTGTTCATCGGGTCGATTCTGTTGGGAGCAGGAACCTTGCGTGATATTGCCCTGAGCCTGTTTGTCGGAATTTTGTGCGGTGCGTACTCGACAATTTTCATCGCCGCCCCGCTCTACGCCCAACTTCGCGAAGGCGAGTCCGAATCCGTCAAACAAGGTCGCAAAGAGCGAACGGAAATCGTCCGCAACGCATCGGGAGCAGTCCGCTAACCTCTGACGCCTAAACTGAAGGCAGGAGGCGCAATGTCGGATACCAGTTCCACCGGATCGGCACAGCGTCGCGCGCTTCTCCCGAGGCTGTTCTCGCGTTCCGAAACGGGGGGAGCGCTCGAACGGATCCTTCGGGCTCTGCGTCAAACAAACCCGCGGGCAGACGTTGCGATAGTGGAGCGCGCCTACCAGGTGGCAAAAGCTGCACACGAAGGACAGCTTCGAAAATCTGGTGAACCGTACATCACGCACCCGCTGGCGGTCGCGGAGATTCTGGTGGAATTGGGTATTGGTGCAAAGACAATCGCTGCCGCGCTCTTGCATGACACCGTCGAAGACACCGCGTACACACTCGATGCGGTCACGCGGGACTTCGGCGCAGAAATTGGACTTCTCGTCGATGGGGTCACCAAACTCGACAGACTGAAACTTGGCGAGGATGCCCAGGCCGAAACCGTGCGCAAGATGGTGGTGGCGATGTCCAAAGACATTCGCGTGATTCTCATCAAACTCGCGGATCGCCTCCACAACGCCCGGACGTGGGGCTTCGTCGAGTCGGAGTCGGCCGAGCGCAAAGCCCGTGAAACGCTGGAAATATACGCACCGCTGGCGCACCGACTCGGTATACAGACGATCAAGTGGGAGTTGGAAGATCTGTCCTTCGCGGTACTCCATCCGAAACTGTATGTCGAGATCGACTCCCTGGTGACAGAGCGCACTCCCGAGAGCGATCGTTTCGTCAAAGAAATCATCGACCAGATATCGGGGGATCTCAAGGCGGCTCGTGTTAAGGCCCAAGTGGCCGGCAGGCAGAAGCAGCACTATTCGATTTACCAGAAAATGATTCGGCAGTCGCGGGATTTTCAAGAAATCTACGATCTCACGGGAATTCGAATTCTAGTGTCGTCAATTCGCGATTGTTACGCGGCGCTCGGGGCTGTTCACGCCCGGTGGAATCCAATTCCAGGGCGCTTCAAGGATTACATCGCAACGCCGAAATTCAACCTTTACCAGTCGTTACACACGACAGTATTTGGTCCCGACGGCAAAGCAGTCGAGATCCAGATTCGAACAATGGACATGCACAAGCGTGCGGAATACGGTGTGGCCGCCCACTGGAAGTACAAAGAGCGCCAAGTCTTAGGTAGCAAGTCTAGTGACGAAATTTTGCCAGATGAGAACATGGCGTGGCTCGCGCACATTACCGACTGGGAAGGAGAGACCGAGGACCCGTCCGAGTTCTTGGACACGCTTCGATATGAAATCGGGGCAAAAGAGGTCTATGTATTCACACCAAAGGGAAAAGTCATTGGACTTTCGGTTGGTGCGACTCCTGTCGACTTCGGATACGCAGTCCACACCGAGATTGGACACCGGGTCATGGGGGCGAAGGTCAACGGACGCCTCGTACCGCTTGATACAAAACTCGGTTCGGGCGACACGGTCGAGGTGTTGACATCGAAGAACCCCGAAGCCGGGCCCAGCCAAGACTGGTTAAATTTTGCAACTAGCCAACGTGCTCGATCAAAAATTCGGAATTGGTTCACGAAAGAGCGCCGCGATGACGCGATCGAGAGCGGTCGAGAAGCTCTGGCAAAAGTTGTTCGCAAAAAGAACTTGTCTCTTTCGCGGGTTTTGTCCGCTCAGAATCTTGCCTCCGTTGCCACGGGGCTCAAGTACGAAAACGTCGATAGTCTCTACGCCGCACTCGGCGAAGGACAAGTCTCGACGCAGTCCGTGCTGGAAAAGATTATGGTGTTCGTCAACGATGTGGAACATGACGACGACACCGTTTTCGTTGTGCCGACGCGTAAACCTACGGCCACGCGCGACAACGACTCGGGGGTGCTTGTTCGCGGAGCGGCCGATATTCTCGTCAAACTTGCGAAGTGTTGCACTCCAGTGCCCGGTGACGGCATCGTCGGTTTCATCACTCGCGGAAACGGTGTGAGCGTTCACCGTGAGGATTGTCCTAATGTCAAGGGCTTTGACGACGAACGGGAACGCATGATCGAGGTTGAGTGGGCGGGGTCGTCATCAACGGTTTTCCGTGTGCACATTCAGGTAGAGGCACTCGATCGGGGAGGGCTCTTGTCGGACATCACACGCGTTCTGTCAGAGCACCACGTCAACATTCTCACGGCAACCGTGCAGACCGATTCTCAGCGACTCGCAACGTCACGGTTCGTCTTCGAAATGTCAGATACCACCCACCTTGACCGCGTTTTGTCTGCGGTCAGACGTATTGACGCGGTCTACGACGTATACCGCGTGAACGCGGGTTAGCCGATAGCGGCCAGCCACTCCTTCTTGGACGCAATTTCGGACTGGATTCGCGCCATCGCATCAGAATCGGAGAGCCCAGCCGCTTGCGCTTCGAGTTGGGCAATGGATGCTTCCACCTGAGCAGCGAAACCTTCGCGGAGAGCGACTTTCGCCGGGTTTGTTCGTTCAAGATGGTCGGTTTCGAGGGCTCGAACATGTCGTTCGATCGCGCGGATACCGTCATTGATTCTGCGTTCGTCGGCCTTGGCGACATTGCCGAGGACGTCCCACTTGGCGCGAAGCTCGCGGAAACCTCGCTTCGCTGTGTCGGCGTCATTCTCGGTGAGAAGGTGCTGAAACTGGGTAAGGAGCGCCTCCTTCGCCTCGGTGTTCGCTGTCCATTCAGCCGAACCCGCACTGTAGAGAGCGTCCCCTGCTGCTTTGAAACGGTCCCACAGTTGATTGTCGAGGGTTCGTGCTGCGCGGGGCGCTTTCTTCCACTCCTCAAGAAGTGAGCGATATTGGCCGATTCCGTCCGCACCCTTTGGAGCGAGGGCTTCGGCCTTTTCACACAATTCCGTCTTGATGCTCTTCGCTTGTTTATCGGCGGATTGTTTAGTCTGGAAGAACGCACGCTGTGCTCGATCGAATGTCTGACGAGCCGTCTTGAAGCGATTCCACAATTCATCGGCGGCCTTCTTGGGAACACGGTGGGGGAGTTTTTGCTCTTCCTTCCATGAATCGAACAATTCACCAATTTCTTTCTGGGCGTTCCGCCAGTGAATCGAGCCATTGATTTGTGCCGCTATTGCTTCGACGCGCTCGACGATGGCCGTTCGGCGTTCCAGTGATTGGGCGGACGCTTCTTTATTCTCAGCGTCTTGTTTGTCCTTTAGGCCCGCAATCGACTCAGCGACCACGCCTACACGCAGACGGAGGGCGTTCAGGTCGCCGACAGCGTGTGCGTCCGTCAAGGCGACAACCAATTTTTGAATGGCGGCCAACAAGTCGCGCGCGGATGCTCCGCCCTTCGATCGTTGCTCGAGCAGGGTTACCTGCGACGCCAGCTCGGTGAAGCGCGTGACGTAGAACGCGAGAGCTTCGTCCGCTGAGACATCGACGACCTGACCGACACTGCGCCAGTCCCCGTCTTTGACCCACACGGTACCGTCGGCATCGACCCGACCAAATGTTGTTTCGCTTTGTGCCACGCGTCAACATTACACAGAGCACGACGTCTCGGATACACCGTTTCTGAACCGTTATATAACCGGTCCCGCGCATATCATGGACAGGTGACGGGCGAAACGGGGCTTTTCGGTGGCACGGCCCCTCTCGCCGTGCGTATGCGTCCGCGTTCCATCGACGACGTTGTCGGTCAATCTCACCTGTTGGGCATCGGTTCGCCCTTGCGCCAACTTGCCGAGCCTTCCGGCGTAAACGGGGTCTCGGTAATTCTGTGGGGACCCGCGGGAACCGGGAAAACCACAATTGCTCATGTCATTGCGCGGTCGTCCAGTCGACAATTCGTTGAGCTTTCCGCCGTCACGGCGGGTGTCAAGGATGTACGTGAGGTGATGGAATCCGCCTTGTCGCGAATTAGTGACGGTGGGTCGCCAACACTCCTGTTCCTCGACGAGATCCATCGCTTCACAAAGGCCCAGCAAGACGCGTTGCTCCCGGGCGTCGAAAACGGTTGGGTTACCCTGGTTGCGGCGACAACGGAAAATCCGTCGTTCAGTGTCATCACACCACTTCTCAGTCGCTCCCTCCTTCTCACCCTGCGACCCCTCACCGACGACGACGTGGTTGCGCTTCTCGAGCGCGCGGTGGATGCTCCGGAGGGCCTTGCCAAAGCGGTGGCCCTTGAAGCGGAAGCGCTTGCGGCCCTTGTTCGACTTTCGAGCGGTGACGCTCGACGCGCTCTCACCACACTTGAGGCCTCGGCGAACGTTGTCGGGACAGGCGGGACAATCACCGCCGACACGGTGGCTGCAGTGAGCGACAGAGCGCTACTCAGATATGACCGAGCGGGTGACGAGCACTACGACGTCATCAGTGCGTTTATCAAATCAGTTCGGGGCAGCGATGTAGATTCGGCAATTCACTATTTGGCTCGAATGATTGAAGCCGGTGAAGACCCGCGATTTATCGCTCGACGATTGGTAATCCTAGCGGCGGAAGATATCGGGGTCGCTGACCCGTCATGTCTGACGATCGCGGTAGCTGCAGCGGATGCGGTCCAACTAATTGGAATGCCAGAGGGGCGCATCCCGCTCGCAGAAGCAACCATCCACCTTGCGCTCGCTCCAAAATCAGACTCGGTGATTCGTGCGATTGATTCCGCCATTCGGGACATTAGGGACGGCGCGTTCGATCCGGTTCCGAAACACCTTCGTGACGCTCATTATCCAGGCGCGGGCAAACTCGGGCACGGAAAGGGTTACCTCTATCCACACGACATCGATGGGGGAGTCGCGGCACAGCGATATCGCGATGGCAACGCGCCCAACTACTACGAGCCGAGCGGGCACGGTCGCGAGCAGGAACTCGCCGAACGGCTCGCCCGCATTCGCGCAATCCTCAATGGTGGTTGAATGGCGCGGTTCCCCTCTTTCTGTTAGAGTTTGAACACCGCTTGAGAAGACAGACGTGCGGCTGCGTCTCCTCCACAAGAATCGGTGCCTGTAGCCGGCGCCGTGGCCCTCATGTTTCTCTCCCCGTTTTCGGGGAGAATCCGAATGTTCGTTACCTATGAAAAGGACACAATGTCTGACAAGAATCGCACTCGCGCGAAGGTTCGCCTTTCGCGTGCTCTTGGAATCGCACTGACCCCGAAGGCCGCGCGCCTCATGGGTGAAGGTGCATTCCCTCCCGGCCAGCACGGTCGAACCAAGCGCAAGTCCGAAGGTGACTTCGCGATGCGTTTGCGTGAAAAGCAGCGCCTTCGTGCCCAGTACGGGATTCGTGAAGCCCAGATGCGCAACACCTTCGATGAGGCTCGTCGCAACCAGGGACTAACTGGTGAAAACTTGGTAGAACTTCTCGAAATGCGTCTCGACGCACTCGTGCTTCGATCGGGTTTCGCTCGCACGTCTGCACAGGCGCGTCAGATGGTTGTTCACCGCCACATCCTGGTCGACGGTCAGCTTGTTGACCGCCCATCGTTCCGCGTCAAGCCTGGACAAATGATCCACGTGAAGGAACGCAGTGAAGCAACTCCTCTTTTTCAGGATTCCGCGATCGGCGTCCACCGCGACGTTCTCCCGGCAGTCCCGGAATACCTCGACGTGAAGCTCGACAAGCTGCAGGCACGACTCGTTCGTCGCCCGAAGCGCGCCGAGGTTCCCGTCACGTGCGAAGTTCAACTTGTCGTCGAGTATTACGCCGCACGATAACGCCCAACCGAGCGGGGTGGGCTTTCGAGCCCACCCTTTTCTCATTCCCCTAAACTCGTGTCGACAGAGGAGTATTCGATGAAAACGGCTGAGATTCAACGTCGCTGGCTGTCGTATTTCGAGGGCAAGGGGCACACAATCGTGCCATCTGCATCCCTCGTTTCTGACGACCCGACGCTCATGTTCACCGTTGCCGGAATGGTGCCGTTCATTCCGTATCTGACCGGAATTGTTCCGGCTCCGTTCCCGCGCGCGACATCCGTGCAGAAGTGCATCCGCACACTCGATATTGAAGAGGTCGGCAAGACCACACGGCATGGCACCTTCTTCCAGATGAATGGAAACTTTTCATTCGGTGATTACTTCAAGGAGGGCGCAATCGGGTTCGCCTGGGAGTTGCTGACGACATCCGAGTCCGACGGTGGTCTTGGTTTCGATGAGAAGGATCTGTGGATCACGGTTTACGAAGAGGACGATGAAGCAATCGAACTGTGGAAAAAGATCGCGGGAATTCCTGACGACCGCATCCAGCGCTTCGGAAAGACCGACAACTTTTGGTCGACCGGTCAGACAGGCCCTGCCGGCCCGTGCTCGGAAATCTATTTCGATCGCGGCCCCGCCTACGGCCCCGAGGGTGGGCCGGCCGTCGACGACACGCGCTACATCGAGATTTGGAACCTCGTGTTCATGCAGTACCTCATTTCGGACGTGCGGTCAAAGACAGAATTCACGATCGATGGCGAACTGCCGCAAAAAAACATCGACACCGGTATGGGAATGGAACGTGTCGCGTTCCTCAAACAGGGTGTCGAAAACATGTACGAGATCGATCAGGTCCGTCCAGTTCTCGATCTCGCGTCACAGATCTCGGGGCGTGTCTACGGTAGCGATCACGATGACGATGTCCGTATGCGCGTTGTCGCCGATCACATTCGTTCATCTCTCATGCTGATGAGTGATGGGGTCATGCCGGGGAACGAGGGACGTGGATACATCCTCCGTCGTTTGTTGCGCCGCTCCGTCCGGGCCATGCGACTGCTCGGGGTCGACGCGCCGACGTTCACTGACTTGTTCGCCGCTTCGCGCGATGCAATGAAGCAGTCCTACCCCGACGTCGAAATTCACTATGACCGAATTTCACGAACCGCCGTTGGCGAGGAGGATGCGTTTCTCCGCACCCTCGTATCAGGAACGCAAATTCTTGACCTCGCTGTGACTCAGCAGAAAAAGGCAAAATCAGTTGCTCTTGATGGCAACACGGCATTCGTGCTTCACGACACCTACGGTTTTCCAATCGACTTGACGTTAGAAATGGCCGAAGAGGCCGGGCTCACGGTAGACCGCGCGATGTTCGATTCACTAATGCTGGAACAAAAGACACGCGCAAAAGCCGATGCGAAGGCAAAAAGGGGAGCGCTGGCGGATGTTTCGGTCTACGGAGAATTCAGGACAAGCGGCGAGACGGTCTTCACGGGTTACGAAGACCTAACGACGGAAACGAGCGTTATCGGCATTATCCGTGACGGCGCTGCCGTACTTTCCGCGTCAGCGGGGGAAACGGTCGAACTTATCCTCCGCGAAACGAGTTTGTACGCCGAGAGCGGTGGTCAGGATGCCGATGACGGCGTCATTGTCGGCGCAAATTTCTCGGCCGAGGTGGTTGACGTTCAACGCCCAATTAAGGGTTTGACGGCGCACACTGTTCGAATCACGGACGGCGGAGTAGGTGTCGATGATGTGGTGACGACAATTGTCGATTCCCAGTATCGTCGTCGTGCGGCTGGAGCACACTCTGCAACTCACCTCGTTCACGCCGCACTGCGTCAAACCCTAGGCGACGATGCCCACCAGGCTGGCTCCTACAACAAGGCCGGCTACATGCGATTTGACTTTGCCTGGAATCAGGGATTGTCGGCGGCAACCCGATCCGAAATTGAAAACATCGCAAACAACGCAATAACCGACAACCTCGACGTCGTCACACGAATTATGTCTCTCGACGAGGCAAAAGAGTTTGGTGCGATGGCACTTTTCGGAGAAAAGTATGGGGATACGGTGCGCGTGGTGGACATCGGCGGACCTTGGTCGCGCGAACTTTGCGCTGGCACCCACGTCTCACGATCGAGTGAAGTTGGACTCATCAATCTGATTGGAGAATCCAGTATTGGTTCAACCAACCGCCGCGTGGAAGCCCTCGTGGGCACAGCGGCGTTTGAATCATTCGCTGGCGAGCGTGCATTGGTTGCGGAATTGACGTCAAGCCTGAAGACGCCGAAAGAAGCACTACCGGCGCGAATTGCGGAACTCGTTGAACAGTTGAAGAAGGCCGAGCGCACCATCGCTCAGCATCAAGCAGCTGGCGTTCGTGAACGGGTACCTGCTCTGGTTGCTGAAGCGTCGACGGTCGGCCCCTTGACGATGGTTGTCTCTGAGATTGGGTCGTTGGATTCCACCGACTCTCTGCGCCAGTTGGTGACGGATGTCCGCGATCGACTTGGTTCGGTTTCGGGCGTTGTTGCGATTGGCGCAGAGATTGACGGCAAGGCTGCGGTCATCGTCGCAACCACCCCGGACGGGCGCAATTCCGGTCTTTCCGCAGGAACACTCGCGAAACGCGCAGCGGCCGTCCTTGGCGGCGGCGGCGGCGGCCGTGACGACGTCGCTCAGGGTGGAGGCGCCGATCCGAGTCTGATTGCGTCGGCACTCGACGATCTTCGCGCGGCCCTTGGAGCTTGAAAAATGCGCACCGGCACGCGAATTGGCGTTGACGTGGGCACGTCCCGCGTTGGAGTTGCGCGTAGTGACACACTCGGTCTGATGGCGGTGCCGGTGGCGACATTGGCGAGGCCGACGGCAATCGACGATTTGGCCCTCTTAGCGACAGAATATGACGCCATCGAATTTGTGTGCGGTCTCCCATTATCTCTAGATGGCTCGGACACGGCTTCAACCATGGACGCGCGACAGTTCGCAATCGAGCTTTCCGTTGCGACCGGTCTACCTGTGCGTCTTGTTGACGAGCGGTTGACCACGGTGACAGCACAGCACGCGCTGCACGACGCGCTGCACTCGACAAAGTCGGGTCGACCAATGATTGACCAAGTTGCGGCCACGATCGTTCTTGATAGCGCCCTCAATGCTGAACGAGCGGGCAATACACTGGGTGAAACGGTAGGAGAATCATGAGTGAAACACGTCGTGAAGCACGCACGAAATCATCGAGACGCGGTTGCGGGATTATTGCCGTTGTTCTCGTTATCATCTTGGCCATTGGCGCCGGAGGTGCCTGGTTCGCGTGGACGAATTACGAGCCAAAAGTTCGTGAGATTTTAGGATTATCCGCGGACAATGACTACGCCGGCGAGGGTATCGCTCCCGAAATCCGCATCACCATAGAACAGGGTGAATACGGTGACGTTATTGCACAGAAGCTTGTGGACGCTGGCGTAACAAAGTCATTTGATGCGGTATATCGACTGTTACTCGATGATTCGTCCATCGTTTTCACGCCCGGAAGTTATACGCTCAAGACACAGATGAGTGCGGCGTCCGCGATCGCGATTTTGAGTGATGCGGCGAACCGCATCACACTCAAGGTGACAATTCCAGAAGGCTCTGTTCTCACATCGACGTTCGCCGCTCTGAGCGAAGCTACCGGGATCGCGGTAACCGACTTTGAGGCGGCGTCTGTCGATCCGACGCTATTCGGAATCCCTGCCAAAGCGCCATCAGTCGAAGGTTTTCTTTTCCCCGCAACCTACGAATTCGACCCCACTCAAGATGCGACCTCCATCATTCAAACCATGGTCGATGAAATGAATGCTCGACTCGATGCCCTCGGTGTCGAGCCGAGCAAACGATATTCGGTAGTGACGTTTGCTTCACTGGTTCAACGCGAGGCGGGCAGTAACACTGAGGATTTCGCCAAGATTGCGCGAGTTTTTCAGAATCGACTCGACGCGGACTGGAACTTGGAGTCAGACGCAACTGTCGCCTACGGGACCGGCAACCTTCACACGGTGTGGACAACGGAAGACGAGCGGGCTGACGCAAGCAACATGTATAACACCTATGTCCACAAAGGTCTTCCCGTTGGTCCAATCGGTTTGCCCGGAGAAGTTGCGTTGGAAGCGGTCTTGAATCCGGCGGAGGGCCCCTGGTTCTTCTTTGTGCCGGTCAACCTCAAGACAGGAGAGACTAAGTTTTCTGAGACCACCGCGGAGCACGATGCAGCAGTCCAGGAACTTCGAACCTGGTGCAGTGCCAGTGCTGCGAATGCCGATTACTGTGACTAGGAACTTCGGAGTCCTCGGTAGCCCGATTAACCACTCGCAATCTCCTGCCTTGCATCGTGCGGCAATTTCCACGCTCGGTATCGATGCAACCTATACCTCAACAGAGGTAACTGGATCGGAGCTCCCTGGCTTTATCAAATCGCTCGACGACTCGTGGACGGGATTGTCGCTGACGATGCCTCTCAAAAATGTCATTCGACCGATGCTCGCGCGGGAATGCGCGACGTCGACCTTGACCGGGTCGGTCAACACCGTTGTGCGCCGTTCGAATGGCTGGGAGGGCTACAACACCGACGTGTGGGGAGCTACGACGGCTATGCGACGGCAATGGGGGACGGATTTTAGCAGCGCAATCATCCTCGGTGCCGGCGCGACCGCGTCGTCGCTCGTCGTGTCACTACGTGATCTCGGAGTTGAGTCACTGGTTGTCGTCGCTCGGGACCTCAGTCGCACACGCGATATACAAAAGCTCTGTCGTGAGTTGGGAATTGACGCGCGAACTGCGCTGTTCGGCGAGGTGCTCGAGCCAGCGGACATCGTGGTGAGTAGTCTTCCGTCGACCGCGGTACTCTCACCTGCAACTCTCGATTGTCTTAATGCTGTTGCATTGTTCGACGTCGTATATCAGCCATGGCCTAGCGCGCTCGGTCAGGAATGGGGTCGACGGGGGCTCGAGTCGATCAGCGGCCTGCACATGTTGTTATGGCAAGCGGTGCGACAAGCCCGAGTCTTCTACGGTGATTCCGTCGACGAGCCCCTTCCGAACGAGGAACTCGTCGTGACCGCCATGCGTGCGGCGGTTGGTCTCTAACGAACCTCCCTTCTGGAACAATAGAGACATGCGATGGCTGACTGCGGGTGAATCACACGGACCAGAGCTCATCGGAATTATCGAGGGGCTCCCATCGGGCATTCCGTTGTCATTGGACGATATTCGCAGCGACCTCGCGCGTCGTCGACTCGGATATGGTCGCGGTGCTCGAATGAAATTTGAAGCCGATGAGGTCTTTGTCTCTGGAGGCGTTCGACATGGGCTAACCATGGGTGGTCCCGTCGCACTGCGTATCACGAACACCGAATGGCCCAAGTGGACCGAGGTGATGAGCGTCGAACCGGTCGATCCCGCGGTGTTGGACAGTGGGCGTGGTGCTGCGCTGACGCGCCCGCGACCAGGACATGCCGATCTCACCGGAATGCAAAAGTACGACTTTGACGAGGCGCGTCCCGTTCTAGAACGGGCATCCGCGCGCGAAACCGCAACACGAGTGGCGCTGGGCGCCGTTGCCCGCGCGTTCCTTGCGGAACTTGGGATTGAAACAGTCGCCCACACCGTCGCCATTGCTACCGTGGCGGTGCCCGAAGGGTCTCCTCTACCTCGACCATCTGACGTTGAAGCCTTGGATGCCGACATGTTGCGTTGTTTCGATGACGCGACGTCGGTTCGCATGGTCGCCGCAGTAGACGGTGCGCATAGGGACGGAGACACTCTTGGTGGAGTGGTCGAGGTGCTTGTCTACGGATTGCCCCCCGGGCTTGGCTCATTTGTGCACTGGGATCGCCGACTTGACTCTCGCCTTGCCGCGGCGCTCATGGGAATCCAGGCCATCAAGGGGGTCGAGGTCGGCGACGGCTTCGAGACGACGCGTCGACCCGGAAGTGCGGCACACGATGAAATCGTTCAGGGCGATGGTCTAGAGCGGCTCAGCGAGCGCGCAGGTGGTATTGAAGGCGGAATGAGTACCGGACAAGTCCTGCGCGTGCGCGCCGGAATGAA
>CAFBLO010000005.1_pt1 | contig 20985 bp, 24 predicted proteins | sample 7268161 | NCBI WGS metagenome assembly CAFBLO01 (sample SAMEA6814033, study PRJEB35770) | freshwater metagenome | biome: Freshwater; feature: Freshwater reservoir; material: water | place: Czech Republic | collected 2017-05-23 | depth 30m m
CGTCGTCGAGGTGGGCTACACACTCGGTGATCGACTGATTCGACCCGCCAAGGTCGCTGTCGCCGCGCCGGCGGAATAGTTGAAGGAGGGGCGCGGTGGCAAGTCAAGACTGGTTTGATAAGGACTTTTATGCCGTTCTTGGCGTCTCGAAGGACGTGTCGGATGCGGAACTAAAGAAGGTGTACCGAAAGTTGGCCCGCCAGTTCCACCCCGATTCGAACCCCGGTGATGCCAAGGCCGAGGCACGATTCAAGGAAATCAGCGAGGCGTACACCGTCTTGTCTGATTCGGCGTCGCGTCAGGAGTATGACCAGATTCGAGCAATGGGCGGTGGCGCTCGTTTCTCGTCGGGCGGCAACGGACCCGGCGGGTTCGACGATGTCTTTGGAAACATATTCGGTGGCGGGGGCCGAACCCGATTTCAGCAGAGCCCCGAGGACATATTCGGTGGAATGTTCGGTGGCGGATTTACGGGGCAACAACGCTCGAGTGCCCGAAAGGGCGCCGACCTCACGGCAAACATCACAATTGACTTCCGCACCGCGATCCAGGGCGGCGAGGTCAGTCTCGATATCCGTGGAGCCAGGCCGCTCCAGATCGCAATCCCTGCTGGCGTGAACGATAAGCAAAAGATTCGTGTCCGCGACAAGGGCGAACAATCGATGACGGGCGGAGCCTCAGGCGACCTCGTCATAACCGTCACGGTTCGCGACCATCCGGTCTTCGATCGCGACGGCGACAATTTGCGCGTTGATATTCCAATCACGATTCCCGAAGCGATTCTGGGTGCAACAATCGAGGTCCCGACGCTCGAGGGGGACAGGGTCAAGGTCAAGGTGCCGGCGAACACTCCAAGCGGTCGCGTTTTGCGCGTTCGCGATCGAGGCGTGAAGGTCAAAGGGAAGCGCGGCGATCTGCTCGCGACAATTCTTATTGTCACGCCCGACCTGATTTCGGACAAGACCAAGAAGCTCGTTGAGGAATTCAAGGCGCTCAACGACGTTCACAGCCCACGCGAGACGCTGTACAGCAAGGCGAGCCTCTAGGGGAGACCGTGTTCACCGAAGACGATCCAATCTTTTCCATCGCCCACGCGGCGGAACTTGCGGCGATGCATCCGCAGACGTTGCGGCAATACGATCGGCTCGGGCTCGTGTCACCCGGCAGAACGGCTGGTCGCACACGTCGCTATTCGATGCGTGACATTGTCCAGCTACGCGATGTTCAGCGCCTCTCGAACGAAGGGCTCAACCTCGAGGGGATTCGCCGAATCCTCGAACTCGAAAACACCGTCACCGACCTGAATCAACGTGTTCGAGAGCTCGAATCACTTCTCGCCGACGCGATGATTGCTCGTCCGGGAAGCCGTGTGTTTGCTGCTGGTAAGGGCGGCGAGGTCGTCTCTCTTCGAGCCGGCACTCGCTCACAAAAGTCCAATCAGGTCGTTGTCTGGCGACCGTTTCCGTGGCGCGACCGCTAGGTAGAGAGGAGAACACCATGGCTAACATGCAAGGCGCACCGTCCTCACAGAACGAGCAGAAATCCGCACTGGAACAGTACGGAGTGAACCTCACGGCGATTGCCCAGACTGGCAAACTCGACCCCGTGATCGGGCGGGATGCCGAGATCCGGCGAATCACCCAGGTGCTCACGCGTCGAACCAAAAACAACCCCGTTCTTATCGGTGAACCGGGCGTCGGAAAGACCGCTGTCGTCGAGGGTCTAGCGCAGCGCATCATCGCTGGCGATGTACCCGACAGTCTGAAGGGTAAGGAAATCGTCGCGATAGACCTCGCGGCGCTCGTCGCCGGGGCAAAATACCGTGGCGAATTCGAAGAACGACTCAAGGCCGTTCTCAAGGAAATCGACGAATCCGACGGTCGTGTCATCACGTTCATCGACGAACTCCACACCCTGATGGGTGCGGGAGGCGGGGAAGGGTCGATTGCTGCGGCAAACATGCTCAAGCCAATGCTCGCACGTGGCGAACTTCGACTAATCGGGGCCACGACTCTCGACGAGTACCGCGAAAACATCGAAAAGGATGCGGCGCTCGAACGTCGATTCCAACAGGTTTATGTCGGTGAACCCAGCGTTGAAGACACGATTGCCATCCTGCGTGGACTCAAGGAACGCTACGAGGCACACCATCGAGTCGTCATCGCCGACAGCGCGCTCATCGCCGCCGCGACAATGTCGAATCGTTACATCACGTCGCGCCAACTGCCGGATAAAGCGATTGATCTCATTGACGAAGCGGCGAGCCGACTCAAAATGGAGATCGAATCATCGCCCGTTGAGATTGACGAATTGCGTCGACTTGTCGATCGCCTCACGATCGAAGAACTTGCACTCAAGAAAGAGAAAGACGACGCGTCCAAGGAACGCCTGTTGAAACTGCGGGGCGAACTCGACGAGAAGCGGGTGGCTCTTTCCGAGCTTCAGAAACGCTGGGATACCGAAAAAGCATCGCTGCAGGGAGTCGGTGATCTCATGACCAAACTCAACGACGCTCGAATCGAACTCGATCTTGCAATGCGTGAAGGCAACTATGAAAAGGCGTCCAAGATCAACTACGAGGTCATACCCGGATTCGAGGCGGCGATTGCCTCCGCGGAATCAGTCGAACAGGGTGGCGACCGCATGGTTAACGACCGTGTGACCGAGGACGACATCGCTGCCGTTGTTGCAGCGTGGACGGGGATTCCCGTCGACAAACTGACCCAGGGCGAAACCGAAAAACTACTAAGCCTCGAAAGGGAACTCGCAAAGCGACTAGTGGGGCAAGAAGACGCCGTTCGCGCGGTGTCCGATGCGGTTCGCCGCAGTCGCGCGGGGATCTCGGACCCGAATCGCCCGACCGGTTCATTCCTTTTTCTCGGTCCGACCGGCGTCGGAAAGACCGAACTCGCTAAGGCGCTCGCCGATTACTTATTCGACGACGAGAAGGCCCTGATTCGTGTCGACATGAGCGAGTACGGTGAAAAGTTCTCGGTGTCGCGCTTGATTGGTGCGCCCCCTGGTTATGTCGGGTACGAACAGGGTGGTCAGTTGACCGAAGCCGTTCGCCGCCGACCGTATTCGGTCGTTCTTCTCGACGAGGTCGAAAAAGCTCATCCCGAGGTGTTTGATTTGTTGTTGCAGGTGTTCGACGATGGTCGCCTGACGGACGGTCAAGGACGAACCGTGGATTTCCGCAACACGATTTTCATCCTCACCTCGAACCTCGGTTCGAACTTCCTCGTCGACCCCGACCTGTCGTGGGAGGACAAGAAGATTGCCGTCAACGAGACCGTTCGACAGGCCTTCAAACCCGAGTTCGTCAATCGCCTCGATGACATCGTTGTCTTCGCACCGCTCACCAGCGATGACCTGCAGCGCATTGTCGACATCACCGTAGATCGACTCGCCAGCCGCCTAGCTGACCGTCGCCTCACTCTCGGGGTTACGCCCGGCGCACGCGTGTGGTTATCGGAACGCGGGTATGACCCGATATACGGCGCACGTCCGCTTCGACGATTGATGCAACACGAGATTGATGATCGCCTCGCAACCGCCCTGATTGCCGGGAACATTTCCGATGGCGATGCGGTTGTGGTTGATGTCGCGTCCGACGGCGATTCACTCACCGTATCCCGCAACATCCCCTGACCCACCGATAATCCACAAAGGACGATATGAGCAAGCGAGCAATCACCGAATACCCCATCAACGACGCACTAGCGAACCGTTGGAGTCCACGCTCTTTCGACTCGACAGCGGTCCTCACCGCTGCCGATTTGGGTCCGGCCTTCGAGGCTGCACGGTGGGCGCCGTCAGCGAACAACCTTCAGCCATGGCAGTTCATTGTCGGTTATCGCGGTGACGAGACCTTCGCGAAAATCGTGAACGATCTTTCGGGGTTTAACGCGGGGTGGGCGCCCGACGCAAGCGCCCTCGTCGTAACCGTCACGAACACTCGCACGGCGTCCGGTCGAGACAACGCGTATGCGCGTTACGACCTCGGACAGTCGGTTGCACACTTCACGATTCAGGCGACCGCGGATGGCCACATGACACATCAGATGGGCGGGTTCGATATCGACGCGCTCACGATCGCGCTCGACATTACAGAACCGTGGGAAATCGTGTCTCTCATTGCTGTCGGTGCGCTCGGCGACCCCACCAAACTTCCCGAGGATCGGCGCGGTGCGGAGACGGGTCCGCGCGAACGTAAGCCACTGAGCGAGGTCGTGCGCTAACCCTTCGACACGGGTCGAGGCTCGGCTCAGCCGAGCAAGGCTTTGTCGAGGAGAGCAAACAGAGCCGACTTCATGTCTTTACGATTCGTGACGGGGAACGTCCACGGAATTGAAACTTCGCGGGTCTTGCCGTTCTTCTCGATTGTGAAAGCTCCAGTTGATTCCGTAATGTCAACCAACAACACGGTCGATTCGAGTTCAGCTCCCGCCAGTTTTTCCGCAATGAAACGCATGTGGTCGGTCATCGACGGGTCGTTCATGTAGTCGCAGACGCCGCGGACATCGGTGGGGTCGAGAGCCATATTTCGAGTACCTTTGGTCAGACGGCGCGAAGGGCTGCACCGATGTCTTCGGCGAACGCGTGCACGTCGGATACCTTCGTGTCGAACGCCGTCATCCACCGAACCTCGTTCGCCGATTCGTCCCAGTCGTAAAAGTGGAACTTTTCGCGTAGCGCGTCAATCGCCGGCCTCGGCAGGCTGGCAAACACCGCGTTCGCCTCGGCAGGGTGGGTGAACATGAGCCCCGGAGCCGATCCCTCGGCGACCATCGCATCGAGCGTGGTTCGCAACACGGCGGCCATGGCGTTTGCGTGTCGAGCGGCATTCATTCCAAGGTCGTTGGTCAACAGCGCGAGATATTGAGCCGACACGAACCGCAGTTTGCTGCCGAGTTGCCCAATCGATTTGCGAAGGAACAACATTCCCGGGGCGACCGCGGGGTTGATGACGACTACCGCCTCCGCCCCCATCGCACCGATTTTGGTCGCACCAAAACTGACGATGTCGACACCACAGTCAACCGTCATCTCACGGAACGTCACACCGAGCGCGGCGGCGGCGTTCCAGAGCCGAGCACCGTCCATGTGGACGACCATTCCCATCGAGTGAGCGAAGTCGGCGAGAGCACGAATTTCGGCGAGTGAATATACCCCGCCGAGCTCGGTGGTCTGAGTGATCGAAAGAACCAGCGGTTGCGCACGGTGTTCGAAACCGTACCCCCACGCCTCAGTCGCGACGAGCTCTGGGGTGAGTTTTGCGTGAGGGGCTTTGACCGGGTACAACTTGAGCCCGGTGATGCGTTCAGGTGCTCCACCCTCGTCGGTGTGGATGTGGGCGTCGGCCGAACAAATTACGGCACCCCAGCGGGGCATGACCGCGGTGAGCGCGAGGACATTGGCGCCGGTGCCGTTGAAGACAGGGAAGATTTCCGCCGTCGGTCCAAAATGTTCCGTGATGACGGCACCGAGCTGCGCGGTGTACGGATCATCCCCGTAGGCGCTGACATGTCCGTCGTTGGCGGCCGACAGTGCTTCGAGGATCTGTGGGTGCACACCGGCATAGTTGTCACTGGCAAAGGTGATTCGGTTCTGGTCGTGGAGGGTCACGTGTCTATTCTGCCGTTCGTCTGTCACCAAAACATCGGTCGGTCATCATCCTCGCCCGCCACTCCGATTTCAACCACCACGGGAACGTGGTCGCTCGGTTGTTCACCTTTGCGTTGATCTCGGTCGATGTAGGCATCGGTGACACTCGCTGCGAATGCGGGCGACCCAAGAATAAAGTCGATTCGCAAACCCTCATTGCGCGGGAAGGATAAGTTTTTGTAATCCCAATAGGTGTAGCCCTCAGGGACGCTCGGCCGCACGCAGTCGGTCAGGTTTATCGATTCGAATTTCGCAAATGACTCTCGCTCGAGGGGTGAAATGTGAGTTGACAGGCCAGGAATCATCCGCGGGTCACCACAGTCCTCGTCGAATGGAGCGATGTTGAAATCACCCATGATCGCGAGCTGATCAAACGTCGCCATTTCTGTCGCGGTCGATGTTCGCAGAGCGTCGAGCCAACGCAACTTGTAATCGAAATGCGGGTCGGCGAGCGACCGCCCGTTGGGGACGTACAGGCTCCATAGACGAATTCCGCCAACCGTGACGCCGATCGCGCGAGCCTCAAGTGGCGGGTCTTCCCCGTCGTGATCCTTGGCAAACCCGGGCATCCCGTCAAATCCAACGGTGACGTCGGTCATCGGGAGTCGCGACACAAAGGCCACACCGTTCCACTGCGACAACCCGTGGCACACAATGTCGTAGCCTGCGGCCTCGAGTGCCGTCCGCGGGAACTGGTCGTCGCGGCACTTTGTCTCTTGCAGAGCGAGCACATCAATGTCGCTCGCCGCCAACCAGTCGACAACACGGTCGACTCGGGTTCGGATCGAGTTGATATTCCACGTTGCAATGCGCACGAGAGCGAGTTTAGGCGTTCGGTAGGCTGGGGGAATGACCGACGACCATTCACAACTCGCGTCACTCATCAAGGACAAGGCTGTTTTTTTCGGTGATTTCACGCTAACGAGCGGCGCACAGGCGACGTATTACATCGACCTTCGGCGAGTCAGCCTTGACCACCAGGTCGCTCCGCTAATTGGTGACGTTATGGTCGACCTCATCGCGGACATCCCCGACATCGCCGCTGTGGGCGGACTCACCATGGGTGCTGACCCGATTGCGTCGGCCGTTCTGCATCGTGGTGTCCTCAAGGGCAAAACCTATGATGCGTTCGTCGTTCGCAAAGAGCCCAAAGACCACGGCCGCGGGAAGCAAGTCGAAGGCCCCGACCTCGAGGGCAAGCGTGTTATCGTCCTCGAAGACACGTCAACGACCGGCGGATCGCCCCTCGCCGCCGCGGCAGCGCTGGAAAAAGTGGGCGCGACTGTCGTCGCCATTGCCGTCGTTGTGGACCGTAACACGGGCGCGAAGGAAGCTATCGAGGCCGCTGGGTACGAATATCGTGCGGCAATTTCACTGAGTGATTTGGGGTTGCCGTCATGACGGACAAAGATAACGACGACGCGCGAGATGACGTCGACTGGCTCAAAGATGCGTTCGATCGCGCCATCCAGGGCGACAACGGAACAGTCCCCGAAGCCGCTCGGCCGATGGTCAACCCTTTTGCCGGCGTGACCCCGACAGATAACACAGCACCGCATGATCGTGTCGTGCCGATTGAGCCCGCCGTTTCGACCACTCCGTTAGTCCCACACGAGTCGGTCGAGATGCCGTCGAACCGACACGACCTCGACCTCGATTTCGAGACCTCCGACATGCCTCCGGTCACGTCGTTCGAGCCGGTAGTTCCGCTAGACCACCCGCTTCCGACCGTGGCGACTGATTACCCGCCGACCGAAGCGCTCGATGCGGTTGATTTGCCGCCGACGGCCGTGCTCGAGCCCTTCGCGACTAGTGCATCTCTCGTCACACCGACCCCGACCCCGTCGGACGCAACGAGCGGAATCGACCAAATCGATGAGCTCTTTTCGTCGACCAATACATCGGCCGCGACGGTTCCGATTACGGCTTTGCCGGTAAGTCCCCAGCCCAAGCCCTTGAAACCCGTTCGCGAATCGAAACCCGTCGACGAATCGAAATTACGACGACGTCTGCTGTTAATCGTTGGCGGAATCATTGTCGTCATCGTTTCGATTGGCGCATTCCTTGCGGGCGGGCTTGTGTCTGCACCAGCTGCCGCGCCGACCCCCGAGTCCACCGACGCGTCGGTACTGCCGACGACTGCGCAGCCTCCGGGCGAATATGCGTTCAGCGAACTTTTCGGAGGCGAATGCCTCGATCCGTTCGACACCGCGTGGGCTTCGACATATACCGTGGTCGATTGTGCCACCCCGCACACCGCACAACTGGTCTATGCCGGCAATCTCGCGTTAGACGGGTCGTACCCGTCGTATCCAGGTGACGACCACATTGGAAATGCCGCGATGGCGGCATGTTCTCGCAAGGGCGTGCTTAATCTCGCGAAAGCGAAGACTTATTCTGACTTGCTCGTGTCGGCCTCCTACCCCATTTCGTCAGAGGTGTGGGATTCCGGAGACACGCGGTATTACTGTTTCGTGACGCTGTCGAGCGGTGCCCCCATCGACGGTGACCTCGCCGGCAAGTTGATTACGCCGAGCGCGGCGGCAACTCCGGAACCGACCGCGACCCCTTAACGCCGAGCCGCGATTCCATTATCGCGACAGCGTCGTCGGACTGGTCCATCAAGACAACATGGCGATCAAGCTCTCGGGCGGCCGCACCCGCGGTACCGCTTCCAGCGAACGCGTCGAGGACCCAATCCCCCGGCCGACTCGACGCGGCGATAATTCGCCGCAGAATCCCAACGGGCTTTTGGGTGGCGTACCCTGTCTTTTCCTTGCCTGTCGGGGACACGATGGTGTGCCACCACACATCGGTCGGCAGTTTTCCGCGTGCGACTTTCTCGGGGGTCACCAGACCAGGCGCCATGTATGGCTCACGATCGACCTCGGCCGAATCAAAAAAATAGTTCGCAGGGTTCTTTACGTAGACCAAAATCGTGTCGTGTTTCGTCGGCCACCGTGTGGTTGACTTCGCGCCGTAGTCGTAGGCCCAGATGATTTCGTTGAGAAAACTTTCGCGCCCGAACAGCGCATCCAATGCGACCTTGGCGTAGTGCGCTTCTCGATAGTCGAGGTGCAGGTACAGCGTCCCTGAATCGGTCAGCACACGGTGCGCCTCGACCAGTCGGGGTTGGAGGAACTCCCAGTAGTCTTCGAACGCGTCGTCGTACCCGTACAGAATTCCCTTGACCGTCTCGTAGGACGCACCGCCGAATCCGGTTCGAGCACCGCCCTCAGTTCGCACGGTTTTCATCGACCGGCGTTCTTGGCGCCGTCCGGTGTTGAACGGTGGGTCGAGGTACACAACCTGAAACATCGCGTCTGGAAGTCGCTTCAACAGCTCGAGGTTGTCGCCCTGCACGATGTGGGTCTCAGTCATTCCCCTAAGTTAACAGAGTGACGGAAGATGAACACGATTCGGCGACACCCGAACTTTCTACTCACGGCGTTGGCCCGTGGAGTGGGGAGTGGCCGAAAGACCCAAACTTCGACCCAGCGCTCCTTGAACACGGCGACACCCGGAACGTCATCGACGAGTACCGCTATTGGACTATGGAAGCGATTGTCGCCGATCTCGATTCCAAACGTCACCGATTCCACGTGGCGATCGAGAATTGGCAACACGACCTCAATATTGGGTCGATTGTTCGCACTGCGAACGCGTTCCTCGCGAACACGGTACACATTGTTGGACGCCGGCGATGGAACAAGCGCGGGGCGATGGTCACCGATCGCTACCAACATGTGATTCACCACCCCACGATTGATGAGTTTCTGGAATGGGCGAAAGCCCACAACCTCACGGTCGTCGGTGTCGACAACGTCCCCGGCTCGGTCTCGATTGACGACACCTCGCTGCCAGAGGGCTGCGTGTTGCTTTTTGGCCAAGAAGGACCGGGGCTGTCACCCGAGGCCATCGCCGCGAGCGATCTCGTCGTCGAAATCGAACAATTTGGATCTACCCGGTCACTTAATGCGTCCGCCGCCGCCGCCATCATCATGCATTCCTGGATCCGAGAGCATGTAGTCGCCAAACGGTAGACTGAAAAAGTTCGCCGATCGAAGGAATCGACATGCCCGCAGTAGTTATCGTTGGAGCCCAGTGGGGTGACGAAGGTAAGGGTAAGGCGACCGACCTCATCGCGGGACGCATCGACCACGTCGTCAAATTCAACGGTGGAAACAACGCCGGACACACTGTGGTTATTGGTAATGAAAAATACGCACTGCACCTCTTGCCCTCTGGAATCCTCACCGAGGGAGTCGTGCCTGTCATCGCGAACGGCGTGGTCATCGACCTCGAAGTGTTGTTCGAGGAACTTGATGCCCTGACCAGCCGCGGTATTGACGTCTCGAAACTTCGAGTGTCGGCCAACGCACACGTCATCACCTCATACCATCGCACCCTGGATAAGGTCACCGAACGATTCCTCGGAAAACGCCAGATTGGGACGACGGGTCGCGGAATCGGGCCCACTTACGCCGACAAGATTAACCGCGTCGGGATCCGCATCCAGGACATCTTCGACGAAGGAATCCTGCGCCAAAAGGTCGATGGTGCGTTGGATATGAAAAACCACCTCCTCGTCAAGATTTATAACCGCCGTGCGATCACTGCTGACGAAATCGTCGACGAACTGCTCTCGTACGCAGATCGTCTTCGCCCCTTGGTGTGCGACACGTCTCTGTTACTTCACGAAGCCCTCGCGAAAGGTAAAACGGTCTTGTTCGAAGGCGGCCAGGCAACAATGCTCGACGTGGACCACGGCACATACCCATTCGTTACGTCGTCGAACTCGACCGCGGGCGGGGCCTCAACCGGTTCCGGCATCGGACCAAACCAGATTTCTCGCGTCATCGGAATCGTCAAGGCCTACACGACCCGTGTCGGGTCAGGCCCCTTCCCGACGGAACTCGACAACGAGGAAGGCGAACTTCTTCGACAGGCCGGCGCTGAATTCGGCACAACTACCGGTCGCCCGCGTCGCTGCGGATGGTACGACGCCCCGATCGCCAGATACTCGGCGCGCATCAACGGAATCACCGACTTTGTCCTCACCAAGCTCGACGTGCTCACCGGACTCACCGAAATCCCGGTTTGTGTCGCCTACGAGGTTGATGGCGTCCGATTTGACGAAATGCCCGTCAATCAGTCCGATTTCCATCACGCGACACCAGTTTACGAATCGTTCCCCGGCTGGACCGAAAACATATCGTCTGCCCGAACGTTCGCCGAGCTGCCCGCCAACGCACAGAACTATGTCCACGCCATTGAGAAAATCTCAGGCGCCCGGTTCTCGGCCATCGGCGTCGGTCCTGCCCGCGACGAAATCATTGCGATACACGACCTTCTTGACTAAAACATCCAAGTTTTGTCCAAGATTTGGCTAAAGCCTGAATCGACTGCAAACAGCGGATTTACACTGGGGATATGCAACATGAAAGATCCCGCATGATGCGTCGATCCATTGTCACCACAATGGCGACGGCCGTGTTGGTGTTGACGACGCTGGCGGGTTGCGCTTCAAGCGTTCCCACTGAGTCAATGAGTGTGCTCGACGGAAGTGAAATCCTTACTGCAGACCTCGGCAACGATGTGACGGCACGTGGTGTCGTTCTCGCCGCGGTCCTTCTTGTTGCGGGCGATGTCGAAAAGGCTGTCACCAAGGGACTTGTCACGCCCCCCGAGGTGCAGGCTGCCCGGAAAGCAATTGACGAAGGAACACTCGATATCTGGCGCCAGCGCGCCGACGCGGACGAGGCCACCCCGTGATGCGTCAATCAGCTTTTGTTACCGCAGTGGTCATTGGGGCGGTCGTTTTCGCCGGCTCGACTCCGGTCCAGGCTGCGGATCAGAGCGCAATCAAGCGTGCCATTGTGACCACGGTGCTCAATAATCTTGGAGTCCAACCGACCGATCAGCTCGTCAACGGGATTATCGGCGATATCCCAATTGAATTTCTGGACTCGGCGTTGGTTCGCGAGGTCGGAACGGCTATCGATAATTCAGAGGATCCGACGCTCATTATTAGTCAGACTGTTGATAGCGACGGTGACGGTGTCCCCAATGCTGATGCGACCGTTGATTCCACTGATGACGCGGTTGACGGGACCATGGATGACCCCGTTGACGAAACCGTAGACGAAACCGATGATGCTTCGGCACCATCGACGGGTCCAGATCCAGATCCGAAACCGAAACCGAATCCTGACGACAACGACGAAAAAGGTCACGGGGGCAGTGGCGACGACGACGTCCACGACGGCGACGACTAAATGTCCCCGCGGTTGGGGTGACACGCGTCGAGTGGTACTCGGTGCCGTTGGACGTGATGCTTTGTAGGCTGAAGCCATGGATGAGGAAACGACCGCCGAGCTTCGCGACTTGCGACAGAGCATCGACAACGTCGACGCTGCACTGATCCATATGCTTGCTGAACGTTTTCGTTTCACCCAGCAGGTCGGTCGATTAAAGGCCCGTGCCGGGCTTCCGCTGTCGGACAAGGCGCGTGAAGCGACGCAGATTGAAAGGTTGACCGCTCTCGCTCACGACGCGAACTTGGACCCAGTATTCGCGGAAAAGTTCCTGAACTTCATCGTCGCCGAGGTCATCCGTCATCACGAAAAGATTGCGAACGACTCACAGTCGTAACCCGTTGGTTAGCTGGTTGTCAAGCCCGGCAGGTTGGCATACAACTTGTGTGCGGTTTCGAGGCACTCGTCGATCATGCGCTGTTGACGCTTGACGGTCACATATTTGGGGCCTTCCCACGCTGGAACGAATGAGCCGTCTGGAGCTTTTTCTCGCAGCATCCATGCAAAGACGCATTCTTCCGCGCCAGTGACGAACAACTGCCACTGAACCTGACGCTTGTAATAAATCGGGACCCAATCGTACGAACCCCAATCCCGACCGGTTGTCTTCACTTCAACGATGACTCCGTGGTCGGGGGACAACCCGTCGGGGGTGGCCATCATCCAATTTGCTTCGGTCGACGCGATGAGCCAATCGTTTCCGGCGATGTCGAAGCGTTCCGCCAACTTGTCGATGATGTTCGATTCTTGGTCGCGGCCGAACGCCATAAATGCGTTATCGGGGATGGGGCTCGGGACCATCATCTGGCCGACAACCTCGGCAAAACCCTTATCGTCGTGCGCCTTTCCCACCATCGTTGCAGTCACGCCGGTCGCACGCACCCGCAACCATTCGTCGCGGTCCGCACTTTGGACGAGAAATCGTGATTGGTCAATCATGTTGGTCCTCCGTTGTGGTCAAGGCTAACGCGGGGCACCGTCACGATTGCACAATGCACACAGGTCTAGCCCCCGACGACCGGTCCGAAGTGGGCGGGGAGCGTTCCGCGGTGGGTTGAACGCAACCGGTCGATGTCGATCGAGAACTGTCCCTGAACCTCGAGTTCTCCCGACCGCTTGTCGGTGACACCGACACGTAAGACGGGAACGTGGCGGCCGTCGCACAGACCGCGGAACTTGACGTCGTCCTCCCTGGCCACGGATACGAGCGCGCGGGCCTGGGTCTCGGAAAACAACGCGGCCGTCGCATCGACATTGTCACGAGAGATTATCTCGTCAATCCAGACTCGGGCACCGACACCGAAACGCAAGACGCCGTCAGCAACCGCGCGAATGAATCCGCCTGTTCCGAGGTCGACCGCGCACGTAACAATTCCTTCGTGCGCGGCGGCCCCGAGAAGACCGGCCAGGTCCTTTTCGGCCGTAAAATCAACGCGCGGCGGGACGCCACCGAGGTGATCGTGCACGGCGCCGGCCCACGCCGATCCGCCCAGTTCGTCTGCAGTGACGCCTAACAGGTAGAGGTTCTCGCCTTCATCTTGCCAACCGGATGGCAGTCGGCGTGCGACGTTGTCGATGGACCCCAACACGGCGACAACGGGCGTGGGGTGGATGGGAACATCGCCGGTCTGGTTGTAGAAGGATACGTTTCCGCCGGTGACGGGGATTCCCAATTCCAAACATCCATCCGCGAGTCCTTCGACGGCACGGGCAAATTGCCACATCACCTCGGGGTTCTCGGGGCTTCCAAAGTTCAGGCAATCGCTCACCGCGAGAGGCGTTGCGCCACTGGACGCGACGTTGCGATACGACTCGACGAGGGCCAGTTGTGCGCCGACGTAGGGGTCAAGTTGGCAATAACGTCCGTTCGCGTCGGTCGCGAGTGCAACCCCGAGTCCGCTCGCTTCGTCGATTCGAATCATTCCGGCACCGTCGGGGGTGTGTAGCGCCGTGTTGCCCATGACGTAATAGTCGTATTGGTTCGTAATCCAGTCGGTGTCGGCCTCGTTCGGCGATCCGAGAATGGCGAGGAACTGTGTCTTCAGTGCGTCACCGTCGGTCGCGCGCGCAAACTTCGACGGTGAATCCGCCTGCAGCGCGTCGAGCCACGCGGGGTATTCCATAGGGCGGTTATAAACAGGACCGTCAATCGCGACCGTACGGGGGTCGACGTCGACAATCGTCTGGCCCTTCCATTCGATGATGAGGCGACCGGAATCGGTCACTTCACCGAGGACACTGGCTTCGACGTCCCATTTGGTCGTGACGGCAAGGAACGTGTCAATCTTGTCGGGTCGGACAATCGCCATCATGCGCTCTTGGCTCTCGGACATGAGGATTTCCTCGGCAGTCAGAGTTGGGTCACGCAACAACACGTTGTCGAGAGTGATGAACATGCCGCCATCACCGTTGGACGCGAGTTCACTTGTCGCACACGAGATCCCAGCAGCACCGAGGTCCTGAATCCCTTCGACACAATCGCCGGCAAAAAGCTCAAGACAACACTCGATGAGAACTTTTTCGGCGAAAGGGTCACCGACCTGGACGGCCGGACGTTTAGTAGGACCACCTTCGGCAAAAGTATCCGACGCGAGAATCGAGGCTCCGCCGATGCCGTCACCACCCGTCCGTGCCCCGAACAGCACCACGAGGTTACCGACGCCTTTTGCGTTTGCGAGGTGCAGGTCTTCGTGACGCAGAGCGCCGACTGCTAGAGCGTTGACGAGCGGGTTCGCTTGGTACACCGGGTCGAACCAGGTTTCTCCGCCGATGTTCGGCAGCCCGAGACAGTTCCCGTAGAACGAGATACCACCCACGACACCGTTGACAACACGACTCGTGTCGGGGTGGTCGATTGCGCCGAATCGCAAAGCGTCCATCACTGCCACGGGACGAGCGCCCATCGAGATGATGTCGCGAACGATTCCGCCGATACCGGTGGCGGCACCCTGGAACGGCTCGATGTACGAGGGGTGATTGTGGCTCTCGATCTTGAAGGTGACGGCCCAGCCCTCGCCGATATCGACAACGCCGGCGTTTTCGCCCATTCCGACCATGAGGTTCTTGGTCATCGCTTCGGTGACCTTTTCGCCGAACTGTCTCAAGTGAACCTTTGACGACTTGTAGGAACAGTGTTCGGACCACATGACTGAGTACATCGCCAACTCGCCGCTCGTTGGACGACGGCCGAGAATATCGCGAATCTGCTGGTACTCATCGGGCTTTAAGCCGAGTAGGTGGAACGGCTGCTCCTTCTCGGGAGTCGCGGCGGCGTTCTCGACGGTGTCGGGAATGTGTTCGGTCACGATTGCTCCTGGTTACGAAAGTACGGTGGCGGCGAGTACCGACTGGAACATGGCGAGCCCGTCCGTTCCGGACGACATCGCAGCGGGAGTGTCGGGGCCGAATCCGGGTTCGACGGCGTGTTCGGGGTGTGGCATGAGACCTACGACGTTGCCGCGGGCATTGCGCAAGCCGGCAATGTCGTTCAGTGATCCGTTCGGGTTGACCTCGAGATAGCGGAACGCAACAAGTCCGTCACCTTCGAGTTGCTTCAGCGTCTCGTCGTCGGCGATAAATCCGCCCTCGCCGTTTTTCAAAGGAATGGTGATCTCTTGTCCTTGCGTGTACCCACTCGTCCAGACGGTGTCGACGTTCTCGACTCGAAGTTTCTGGTCGCGACGAATAAACGTGCCGTGGTCATTGCGAATGAGTCCCCCAGCAAGAAGGTGCGCTTCGACAAGGGTCTGGAAACCGTTGCAAATGCCTAGCACGGGCATGCCCTTGTTTGCCGCATCGACGACCGCGCTCATGATTGGTGAGTGGGCGGCAATGGCGCCGCAACGCAAATAGTCCCCGTAAGAGAAACCGCCGGGGAGGACGATGGCGTCGACGCCGTGCAGGTCGTGGTCGCCGTGCCAGAGGGAAACGGGGTCACCGCCGGCAAGTTTGATCGCGCGCAAGGCGTCGCGGTCATCGAGCGACCCAGGGAACGTGATGACGCCGACGCGCACGTTAGTCGGCCACGCGAATCGAGATGACGTCTTCGATGACGTCGTTCGACAAGACGTCCTTCGCGACCTCGTTGATGTGCTCCAGCAGTTTCGGTGAGACCTCGCCGTCGATCGTGATTTCAAAACGTTTACCGATGCGAACGTCGGTGATTTCTCCGTCACCAAAACGTTGCAGGGCACGCGCCGTGGCCTTACCAGCGGGGTCGAGCAGAACCTCTTTCGGCATAACCTCGACGATGACCTTCGGCACTCTCACTCCTCGACTCATGGACGAATTCTGCCTTCAGTCTATTCGCGCGCATCACGCCCGACGGGAGCCCTCGCGGTGGCCGTCGTTATTTGACCGACGTAAGCCGCGAAATCAGTTCGCTGTATCGATCCGCCGTCTGCGTGACGATATCATCCGGCAATACGGGCGGCGTGCCGATCTTGTTCCAGTTTGCCGACAGCCAATCGCGCACGATCTGCTTGTCAAAGGAATCGAGTCGGTTCGGTCCGCCGGCGGCATACGCGGCGGCATCCCAGTAGCGGCTCGAGTCGGAGGTAAGTACTTCGTCGCATAACGTCAGTTCGCCGGTGTCGCGATTGCGACCGAATTCGAATTTGGTGTCTGCAAGAATGAACCCCTTGGCCTCGGCGATGTCGCTCGCTCGGCGGAAGATCGCGAGGCTCATATCACGCAGTTCGCGAGCGGTCTCCGCGCCAACGAGTTCAACTGTCTGCTCAAAGGAAATGTTTTCGTCGTGTTCCCCGAGCGGCGCTTTATAGGCGGGGGTGAAGATGGGCTCGGGCAATCGGTCGCCGTTTGATAATCCGGCGGGAATCCGGATTCCGCATACGGTTCCGAACTCTTGGTATTCGACCCAGCCGCTGCCGGCTAGGTAACCACGGACGACACATTCCACGGGAAGCATGTCCAGTGTGCGCACGGCCATCGCACGTTCGCTGACTTCCGCGGGTACATCGATTTGCAGAAGATGATTGGGGAATTCGGCCAACTGGTCAAACCACCAGCGGGATAGTCGGGTCAGGAGCGCACCCTTGCCCTGGATACCGGGTTCGAGAACATGGTCGAAAGCGGACACTCGGTCGCTAGCAATTAAGAGCATCGACGGTGACGACTCGAGGTTTGATTCCGTTTCGGGAATGTACAAATCGCGGACTTTTCCGGAATAGACGTGACGCCACCCCGGAACAATCATTCGGCGACTCGCGCGGCGATGTCGGTGCGGAAGTGTGAACCATCGAGCGTGATGCGGTCGAGCGCCATGTAGACGCGCCTGCGCGCGTCGGTGAAATCGGCACCGCGCGCGATGACAGAAAGCACCCGTCCGCCGGTCGACACGAAGCCGTCACCATCTCGTGCGGTCGCCGCGTGCGCGATTGACACACCGGGAACCTCGAGCGCGTCGGCCAGTCCCAGAATCGGCTTGCCGGTGAGGGGTGATTCGGGATAGCCCTCACTCGCGAGCACGACGGCCAGCGCGACGTCATCGGCGAAGATCGGCTCGGGCACGGATGCGAGTTGGCCCGTCGCCGTTGCAAGGAGTAGTTCCGCGAGCGACGACTCAAGGAGTTCGAGAACGACCTGGGTTTCGGGGTCGCCGAATCGGGCATTGAATTCGATGACGCGAACGCCCTTGGACGTGACAATCAGTCCGCAATACAACAACCCGACGAACGGGGTGCCCCGGCGCGACAATTCGCGAATCGTCGGCTGGGCGACGGTCTCGACGATCTCGTCGACGAAACCTTCCGGCAACCACGGAAGCGGCGAATACGCTCCCATGCCACCCGTGTTCGGGCCCTCGTCATGGTCGAAAACACGCTTGTAATCCTGAGCGGGCAATAGTGGAACGACGGCATCTCCGTCTGACAGAACAAAAAGCGACACTTCCTGCCCGTCGAGGAATTCTTCGATGAGGACCGCGCCTTGGTGAATGAAGAACTCGGCGTGAGCGCGGGCCACAGCGCGGTCGGTCGTCACGATGACTCCTTTACCCGCAGCGAGTCCATTTGCCTTGACGACGTAGGGTGAACCGAATTCATCGAGCGCCGATTCGACCTCCACCATCGTCGTTGCGGTTATCGATCGACCGGTCGGAACGCGGGCGGCGTTCATGATTTCTTTCGCAAATTCCTTTGAGCCCTCGATTTGCGCGGAAGCCTTATCCGGGCCGAAAACGGGGACGCCGACCGCGCGGAGTGCGTTCGCAACGCCAGCGACGAGGGGAGCCTCAGGACCGATGATGACGAGCTCAACACCCTGTTCCGCGGCGTAGTCGGCGATGAGGGGACCATCCGTCGTATTGAGCGACACGGTTTCGACGACATCGGCGATTCCGGCGTTTCCAGGAGCAACCACAATCTGGTGAGGGGTCGTGTCACGCAACAGGGCGTTGACGATGGCGTGCTCTCTGGCACCGGACCCAATCACGAGTATCTTCACGTGAAAACCCTACCTTTGCCGCTGCTAGCGTGTTGGGCGTGCCCCTTCCCCGAATCGATTCCACGCGCGGCCGAGCCGCTATCTCTATGGTTCGAGACGGAACAGCCGATCGCGACGGGACGGCAGTGGCCGTGAGGTTCATCCTGCAGGAATTCGCGCGCGTCGCGCCGGGTAAATCCGTCGAGGTGCGCGTCCCGCCGCACGGGGCGGTCCAGATTGTCGAGGGACTCGGTCACACTCGAGGGACACCGCCGAACGTCATCGAGCTCGATGCCTCGACGCTTGTGGCGCTCGCGGTGGGAGACGAGTCGTGGGATGCGGCCGTCAATCGCGGTGCAGTCCGAGCATCGGGAACCCGTGCGACCCTTGTCGAACTCGTGCCCTTGCCCGCCCTGCGAGAATAGGGATATGCCGAAAACCGACGTCACCATCCGCCGCGCCCCTCGAATCTGGTCGTTCATGCTGACGGGAGCGTTCGTAGGAATTGTCGTCGCTGCCATCATTACGGTGGCGTCACCCGTTGACCCGGCCGTAGGCGTCTTGCCGACATTCGGGTTCTTCGCGCTCTTCGGATTCGCTATCGGGCTCATTCTCGGGGGTTTGGTTGGAGTAATTCTTGATCGGTACGCGAAAACGTCACGGGGCGTCGCCGAAATCATCGAAACAAACAAACGCGCACCAAAGTCGCGGAAACCGCAGAACTAGGACGACTGGTTCTCTTCGACCCAGCGCAGGTATTCGGGGGTGACGGTTCCCGTCACGTAATCGCCCGAGAAGCATGACATTTCTAGCGCTGACACCGAGCTTCCCTCGAGGATGGCACTCTGCATATCGGCCACCTCTTGATAAATGAGGTGGTCGGCGCCAATCTCGCTGGCAATTTCCGGAATTTTGCGACCAGCGGCAACGAGCTCTGCTCTGCTCGGCATATTGATGCCATAGACGTGGGGGAAGCGAACCGGCGGTGCCGCCGACGTGAACGTCACCGAGTTCGCGCCAGCGTTGCGCGCCATGTCAACAATCTCGCGTGAGGTCGTGCCGCGCACGATTGAGTCATCGACAATGAGCACGTTCTTGCCTTTGAACTCCGACGGCATCGCGTTGAGCTTTTGCTTGACACCCTTTCGGCGTTCCTCTTGTCCGGGCATGATGAACGTCCGACCGACATAACGGTTCTTGTAGAAACCCTCGCGATATTCGATCCCGAGCTTCCGCGCAACCTGCAATGCGGCGGGACGAGACGAGTCCGGAATCGGCATGACAACATCGATATCGCCAGCGGTCGCCCACTTCGCGATGGTGTCCGCGAGGCGGTCGCCGAGGCGCAAGCGCGCTTCGTAAACCGAAATTCCATTCATGACCGAGTCGGGTCGCGCAAGGTAGACGTACTCGAACGAGCACGGTATTAGCACGGGGTTTGTGGCGCACTGGCGCGAAACCATTTCGCCGTCGTGTGAGATGAAGAGAGCCTCGCCGGGCTCGACGTCTCGAACGATTTCGTAACCGCCGGCCTCGAGGACGAGCGATTCGCTTGCAACCGCCCACTCGGCTCCGACGAGCCCGGCGTTACGACGACCCAGAATCAGCGGGCGAATACCGAACGGGTCGCGGAATGCGAGTAAACCGTGACCGGCGATGAGGGCAATCGCGGCATACGATCCCTCAACCCGCTCGTGCAGCCGGGCGACGGCATCGAAGACGTTGTCGGGCGAAAACTTTTCAATGGTCGTTGCGGCCTGAAGTTCGTGAGCGAGAACATTGACGAGAAGTTCGGTGTCGGAATTCGTGTTGAGGTGACGACGGTCATCCTCGTTAAGTTGTTTGGTCAGTTCCCTTGTGTTCGTGAGGTTCCCGTTGTGAACGAGGATGATTCCGTAGGGGGCGTTGACAAAGAACGGCTGTGCTTCCGATTCACGGTTCGCGTTGCCGCGGGTCGCGTAGCGAACGTGACCGAGTCCGACATTCCCCAACAGTCCCCGCATGTCACGGGTTCGGAATGCTTCTCGAACTTGACCCTTCGCCTTCGCCATGTGAAGGGTTGTGTCTTCGCAGGTCGCAATACCGGTGGAGTCTTGCCCGCGGTGTTGAAGGAGAGCGAGCGCGTCATAGACCTGTTGATTGACGGCCGTGGATGAGACGATTCCGACGATGCCGCACATGTCGAGAGAGTCTCCTTTGGCTGGGTGTCGATGCCCATCGGCTTCGGCTTAATACTCTCACATCGAGCAGACGACGAGGTCGATAGAATTGCCCAATGAAGGCGTCCAATTCATATTCCGCCGCCGGCGTCGACACCGAAGCGGGCGATAAGGCCGTCGAGCTCATGAAAGCAGCCGTATCCTCGACGCACGGACCAGACATCCTCGGCGGTGTTGGCGGCTTCGCCGGACTCATGGATGTGTCATTTCTCAAAGATTTCCGCCGACCGATCCTCGCGACGGCGACCGACGGCGTCGGCACAAAAGTTGCCATTGCGCAAGCGCTCGACATACACCACACCATCGGTCACGACCTGGTCGGCATGGTCGTCGACGACATC
>CAFBLO010000007.1_pt1 | contig 19393 bp, 16 predicted proteins | sample 7268161 | NCBI WGS metagenome assembly CAFBLO01 (sample SAMEA6814033, study PRJEB35770) | freshwater metagenome | biome: Freshwater; feature: Freshwater reservoir; material: water | place: Czech Republic | collected 2017-05-23 | depth 30m m
CGGCTCATCGAAGATTTTGGAGTCGACCCCTCTCGAGTTGTCCAGATCGCGATTGCGGATTTCGCCAACTCGACCGAATACCTTCGCCGGGTTCGCGATTGGGGAGTCACCGTGATCACCCGTGACGACGTCGCCCGTCGAGGTGTCGATGCGGTCGTTCACGAGGCCCTCGCAATTGCTGGTGCCGACGGTGGACCCATTCACGTCGATTTGGACATCGATGCTTGTGACCGCTCCGTGGCTCCGGCCTGCCCTGCGTCCATACCCGGTGGGCTCAGCGCCTACGAGATGCGCCAATTTGCCCGTGGGTTCGCGCGCGATGACAGAGTCTCGACAATCGACCTCGCCGAAGTTGACGCCGGTGCCGACACCGTGGACGGTCGCACGATTCGACTCACTGCGCTGTGTGTCCTGGAAGCCCTCGCGGGACTCGCTGTGCGCTAACCCCAGACTCGACGAACTAGGTTCACGCCCGGGCGATATGCAAGGTGGATGTGGTTTGGTGCGTCCAATTCGACAACGTGTGCGAGTGATCCCACTGCTAAATTTCCCACCGTGGTGACACCCAGCGATTGTGCTCCGCCCGCGGTGGCCGACCACAGCGCTTCAGTGGGTGTCATGCCCATGTCTCGAACAGCGATTGCGATGCAGAACGCCATCGACGACGTGTACGACGAGCCTGGGTTGCAATTCGTTGCGAGCGCGACAGTGACTCCGGCGTCCACGAGCCTGCGGGCGTCGGGGTATGGCTGGCGCGTCGAAAAATCGGAGCCGGGCAACAGCGTCAGGACTGTGTCCGATTTCGCCAGGGCATCAATGTCTGAGTCCAAAAGGAAAGTGCCATGGTCGACACTCGCGACATCGTGTGTGACGGCCATCCGCACCGATTCGGATTGGCCGAGCTGGGCGGCATGAATATGCGTGAGCAATCCGCGTTCTTTCCCCGCGCTGAGGATTCGTTGTGACTGGTCAACAGAGAACGCGCCATCCTCGCAAAACACATCGATTGCGGTGACAAACGGGGCGACGGCATCAAGCATCTCGCCACAAACCAGATTGACATAGTCGGAGGTTTGACCGAGATATTCCGCCGGGACGACGTGCGCACCAAGGAATGTGACGTGGTCGGTGAATTCCCGCGCGATCCTTGCCAGTCGAACTTCGTGCTCGACGGTGAGTCCGTAACCGGTTTTGATTTCGACGGTCGTCGTTCCCTGGGCGCGCATTTCGGCGACTCGTCCACGAAGGAGTTCGCGCAGTTCGTCATCACTCGCCGCGCGCGTTGTGGCAACGGTCGTGGTGATTCCGCCGGCACTGTACGACTCGCCGGCCATTCGAGCCGCAAACTCCAGCGAGCGTTCGCCCGCGAACGCGAGGTGAGTGTGGGAATCAACGAAGCCGGGGATTACTGCTCGCCCTTCAGCATCGAGGACTTCGGTGCTGGCGTTCACGCGTGATCCGGCCTCGGTATCCAGACCAACCCAGGTGACAATCCCGTCCACCCACTCGATGGCCGCACCGTTGAGGATTCCGTAACGGTCACCCCGCGTCGGGTCGTTCGTGACGAGTTCGCCGATGTTGCGCAGCAGAGTGGTCATGACGTCAGGCTACTCAAATCTCCCACATCGGAACGCGAAGGCCGCGCTCGCGCGCTACCTCGGCGGCTCGTTCGTACCCAGCATCAACGTGGCGCATGACTCCCGAACCCGGATCGTTAACTAACACCCGCGATACCTTTTCGGCGGCGAGATCGGTGCCGTCAACAACGAGCACCTGCCCACTATGAATCGAGCGGCCGATGCCGACTCCTCCGCCGTGGTGGAGGGAAACCCAGGTCGCGCCGCTCGCGGTGTTGAGCAGTGCATTCAACAATGGCCAGTCAGCGATCGCATCACTGCCGTCGAGCATCGCTTCGGTTTCACGATACGGGGACGCGACGGAACCGGAATCGAGGTGGTCGCGCCCGATGACGATGGGTGCACTCACTTCGCCATTCTTGACCATGTCATTGAAACGCAAACCAGCCAGGTGCCGTTCCTTGTATCCGAGCCAGCAGATGCGGGCGGGGAGTCCCTCGAAGTGAACCTTTTCGCTGGCCTTTGTGATCCAGCGCTTCAAGTGTTCGTCGTCGGGGAACAATTCGAGAATCGCCTTGTCGGTCGCGGCGATGTCGGCCGGGTCGCCCGAAAGCGCAACCCAGCGGAACGGTCCCTTGCCTTCGGCGAAGAGGGGGCGGATGTAGGCGGGGACGAAACCGGGGAAGTCGAAAGCGCGGTCGTAACCGCCCAGTTCCGCCTCGCGCCGGATCGAGTTGCCGTAGTCGAACACGACGGCACCTTTGTCTTGGAACTCGACCATCGCTTTGACCTGCTTGGCCATGGCCGCACGGGAGCGGTCGGTGAAGCCCTCCGGGTCTTTCGCCGCGTCGATGAGCCAGTCCGCGACCGTTTCACCCTCGGGGAGATAGGACAGCGGGTCGTGAGCGCTCGTCTGGTCGGTGACGATGTCAATTGCGACGTCACGCCTGAGCATCTCGGGGAACACGGTCGCCGCGTTGCCGACCAAGCCAACCGAACGTGGAATTCGCTTCTCTTTCGCGTCGAGCGCTCGTTCGATAGCGACATCGATGTCGTCGGTCATTTCATCGAGATACCCGTGGTCGACGCGACGCTGCAGACGTTCGGCGTCGACATCGACAATGAGCACGGCGCCGTCGTTCATGGTGACAGCGAGTGGCTGGGCACCACCCATTCCGCCGCAACCGCCTGTGAGGGTCAGCGTGCCGGCGAGGGTTCCGTTGAATTTCTCGCGAGCGACCGCTCCGAACGTTTCGTACGTTCCCTGCAGGATTCCCTGCGTACCGATGTAGATCCACGACCCGGCCGTCATCTGGCCGTACATCGTGAGCCCCTCTGCCTCGAGTTTGCGGAACTCGGGCCAGTTTGCCCAATCGCCCACCAGGTTCGAGTTCGCAATCAGAACGCGCGGTGCCCATTCGTGGGTCGTGAAGATTCCGACAGGTTTTCCCGACTGCACTAGGAGTGTTTCGTTTGCTTCCAATGTGTCGAGGGCGTGCACGATGGCATCGAATGCAAGCCAGTTGCGTGCCGCGCGGCCAGTCCCGCCGTAGACGACGAGGTCATTGGGGCGCTCGGCGACATCGGGGTCAAGATTGTTCATGAGCATCCGCTTGGCGGCCTCGGTCGACCAGTGCTTGGTTGAGATGCTGCTGCCGCGCGCCGCGCGAACAGTACGTGGTTCGTGTCCGGGAACCGAACCGCCTACGGGGATGATGGCCATCTGTTTTTCCTTTAGTCGAGTGTGCCGGTGGTTTTTTCCGCTGTCACAAGAATCTGTCCCGATTGGACAAGTGCGACAACGGCCTCAATTTCAGGAGAGAGGAATCGGTCGGGGCCGGGGCCTCCTGATGCCTTGTTGACGATATCGATGACGGGTCCCGTCGCCCTGGATGCCTTCACGTCACGTAATGCCGCACCGCGTGCGGCGGTCAACAGTTCGATCGCGAGAACGCGCGAGAGTCCGTCAATCGCGCGGCGAAGTTTGCGTCCTGCCGCCCAGCCCATTGACACGTGATCTTCTTGCATTGCGGATGACGGAATCGAGTCGACCGAGGCGGGCATCGCTAAGCGCTTCATTTCACTGACGATTCCTGCAGCGGTGTACTGCGCAATCATCAATCCGCTGTCAACCCCGGCCTCGTGCGCGAGGAACGGGGGAAGCCCATAGCTTCGAGTCTTGTCGAGGAAGCGGTCGGTCCGACGTTCGCTCATTGACGCAACATCTGCGATGGCAATCGCAAGGAAATCGAGAACGTAACCGACGGGTGCGCCGTGAAAGTTTCCGTTGGATTCAACGCGGTAGTCCAGTGTGACGACGGGGTTGTCGATCGCGGACGCCAACTCGTGCCCGGCCACACGCTCCGCGTGGTCAACGGTTTCACGTGCGGCGCCGTGCACCTGCGGCGCGCATCGAATCGAATAGGCATCTTGAACGCGCAAATCTTCTGGCCCCGCGTGGCTGGCCACGAGTGGGCTTCCGTTCAGAAGCGCACGGACGTTACTCGCCGACGCGCGTTGTCCGGGGTGAGGGCGTAGTACTTGGAGGTCCTCGGCGAAAACCTTGTCGGTAGCGAGCAGCCCTTCGACCGAGATTGACAGCGCAATATCTGCGACACGCAGCAGGTGGCGAATGTCTTCGATTGCCAAAACGAGCATCGCGGTCATACCGTCGGTTCCATTGATGAGGGCGAGTCCTTCTTTTTCACGAAGTTCGATAGGGGTGATTCCAGCAGCCCTGAGTGCGTCGGCGGAATCTATCGCGTCACCTTCACGGTTTCGAACATGTCCTTCGCCCATGAGAACGAGAGCACAGTGGGCGAGCGGAGCAAGGTCACCAGAGCAACCGAGCGACCCGTATTCGTAGACGATGGGGGTGAGGCCGGCGTTGAGCACGGCGGCGTAGGTTTCGACGACGACGGGTCGAACTCCCGTTCGTCCGGTCATGAGCGTCGACAGGCGCTGCGCCATGAGTCCGCGGATGACTTCGGGTTCGACCTCGGGGCCGGTCCCCGCGGCGTGCGATCGGATCAGTGAACGCTGTAATTGCGCGCGTTGGTCTTCCGGGATGAACTGTGTTGCGAGCGCACCGAAACCGGTCGAAATGCCGTAGTGCGGATCGGGGTCGTTCGCCAACGCTTCAATGGCGGTGCGCGTCGCGGCGACCGTGTCGACGGCCACGGGGTCTAGTTCGACGGTTTCGCCGTGACGTGCGATTCGAATGAGCTCGTTGTCGGTGAGCGGACCGGTTCCGATGATGACGACCATGTCTCGATTACACACCCCGTAACCGCCACTGTCATTGGTCGACGGCGCTATTCTGTCTTGTATGTCAGACAAAGTGCAGGTTCCCGCAGCGGATGGCACGCTTCGCATTCTCAGTTTTCTCGCGCGGCAGCGAGGAAGTGTCCCTGCCGCGACAATTGCGACAGCACTTGAATTACCCCGATCAACGACCTACCACTTGCTCACAACGCTGCTAGAACACGGGTACGTCGTTAATGGCGATCGTCGCTGGGCGCTCGGAGTTGCAACCCACGACCTCGGGACCGGATATTTGCGCCAACAACCCTTGGCGCTGGTCGGTCGCAATCTGATTACCCGATTGGCCGATTCGGTTGGCGAAAACGCGCACCTCGCGGTGTTGCACGGTCGAGATGTCGTCTACGTCGTCGAAGGTCGGGCGCCCGATCGCCCCTCGTTGATCACCGACGTCGGGGTTCGACTTCCCGCGCACCTCACAGCGAGCGGCCGTTCGATGCTCGCGGCGATGTCGCGTGAACAGGTGCTCGCGATGTATCCAAACGACGAATCCTTAACCGATCGAGGTAACGCCTCACTGACTCGGCGAGAACTTCGTGAGGTGTTGCGGTTGGCGCGTGAACGGGGTTTTGCGACCGAGCACGGCGAAATCACGGCGGGTTTTGAGTCGGTGGCCGTGCCGGTTCTCGATCGCGTCGGGTGGCCCCTCGCCTCGATCGCATTGACGTTCCCCGAGGGAACCGTCGGTGTCGAACAACTCGCTCGCGAAGCACAAGCGACGGCCATCGAGATCTCGCGCCGACTTCGCGTCTAGTCCCTGTGGTGCGAAGATGGAGACATGGATTCCCTCTCGCGCCACGAAGATTACGGGCAAGCGGCGCTGCGCGAGACCGACATGGTCGGTGACCCCCTCGCCCAACTCGCGGCGTGGTTGGTGGACGCCGAAAAGGCAGAGATATACGAGCCCAACGCATTTGTGCTGGGAACGATAGATTCATCCGGACGACCGACCGCTCGAACCGTACTGTTGAAAGGCCTCGATTCGGGGCTGTTGTTCGCGACCAACTATCTATCGCGCAAGGGTGATGCCATTGGCGGCCGAGCGGACGTGACTGCGGTTTTCGGTTGGTATTCGATTTACCGACAGGTCATCATCGAAGGTCGCGCCGAGCGCGTCTCGGTGTCCGAATCGGATGACTACTTCGATTCGCGTCCGCGCGGTTCGCAACTTGCGGCCTGGGCGAGCGAACAATCTCGTCCCATTGCTTCTCGTGATGCGCTCGATCAGCAGTACGAAGACACTGATCAGCGATTTGCCAACGACGATGTCGTGCCGCGACCGGAACACTGGGGCGGCTATCGCATCGTCCCCACTCGGATGGAATTCTGGAAAGGCCGTTCGAACCGTATGCACGATCGCATCGCGTACGAGCGCATCGACGACGCATGGCACGTCACCCGACTGCAGCCCTAGGGAATAAGTTCACACCGACACAACTGGAAACAGGTATGACGATAAACATCGACGACATCAAATTCGGGCTCGATACGTTCGGCGACATGACGCACAAGGACGACGGCACCCCCGAAACCGCGGGACAGGTATTGCGGAACCTCGTCGAACAAGCTGTCTTTGCGGATTCGTTGGGGATTTACGCCATCAACATCGGCGAACATCACCGCGACGATTTTGCAGTGAGCGCGCCGGACACGGTCCTCGCGGGAATTGCGACGCGTACGTCATCAATCATCCTGGGCACGGGAGTGACCGTCCTGTCGAGCGACGATCCGGTTCGGGTATACCAGCGTTTCGCCACCATCGACGCGTTGTCGAACGGCCGCGCGGAAATAACGGCGGGTCGAGGCTCTTTCACGGAATCGTTCCCCCTGTTCGGCTACAACCTCAACGACTATCACGCGTTGTTCGAAGAGAAACTCGAACTGCTCGTTCAACTTCTCGACGAAAAGCCCGTGACGTGGTCGGGAACCGTTCGGGCTTCCTTGACGAACCAAGAGGTCTACCCCAAAACCGAAAAGGGCCGAATCGGGTTGCGTGTCGGAGTCGGCGGAAGTCCAGAGTCCGTTGTCCGCGCCGCTCGTTTAGGAATCCCACTTGCGCTCGCCATCATTGGTGGCGATCCCGCGCGATTTGCACCGTTTTCGAAGCTGTACCGCGACCAATTGCAGTCATTCGGTCGCGACGTGCTGCCCGTCGCCATTCACTCACCTGGGCACATCGCGGAAACCGACGAGCAAGCAGCCGAAGAACTGTGGCCGCATTACGTTGCGTCGTTCGGTCGTATCGGCCGCGAACGAGGATGGGGGCCGATCACGAAGGAACACTTCATGGGCGAAGTCACCCACGGTTCGATCTACGCCGGGTCACCCGAGACGGTCGCCACGAAAATTGCTCACGCGGTGTCGTCCGTCGGTGCGCAACGATTTGACCTGAAATATTCGAACGGTCCGATGCCGCATTCCAAGCTCATGTCCTCGATCGAGTTGTTCGGCAGCAAAGTTGTCCCCCTCGTTCGCGATATTCTGGCGGGATGACCCCCACCGTTGTCGTAACACTTCGATGCACCGACCAGCGCGGTATCGTCAAGGCCGTCGCCGACTCCGTGTTCGAGGTCGACGGCAACATCGTCGATTCGGCTCAGTTCTGGGACGAGCCATCCAATAGCTTTTCGCTGCGGATGGAAATTCAGGTCCCCGAATCGGACATTGGCCGACTCGCGAGTTTGCTGGACGCCAATTTGGGCGGCTTCAATCCGATCGTGTCTATCCGTCGAATCGCGGTTCGTCGCCGCGCGCTCGTCATGGTGACCACGGCGGATCACTGTCTTCGCGAACTTCTCTATCAGTGGCAAGCGGGCGAATTGAGCGCCGATATTGTCGGCGTTGTTTCCAATCACGACACACTGCGCGACATCGCCGAGCAGTTTGGGGTCCCTTTTTTCTGCATCCCTGTCACCACCGAAACGAAACCCGACGCCGAACGGACCCTCGCTGGTGTGATCGGTGATCTGGACGCGGACTTCGTTGTGCTCGCGCGATACATGCAGGTTCTCAGCGACTCATTCTGTTCGCGCTTTGAGGGGCGCATCATCAACATTCACCATTCGTTCTTGCCCGGTTTCAAGGGCGCAAAGCCATATCACCAGGCCTACGATCGGGGCGTGAAACTCATCGGCGCGACAGCTCACTACGTCACTCATAATTTGGATGACGGTCCGATTATCGAACAGGACGTCGTCCGGGTCGGGCATCACCATCACGCGGACCAGCTCGTGAGCATTGGACGCGATGTTGAGCGTCGTGTGCTCGCTCGTGCAGTCCGGCTTCATGCAGAGGACCGCGTGTTCCCCAATGGGACACGCACCGTCGTCTTCGACTCGTAGTTAGCGGTGGCGAAGAGTTCCGCCGAGTAACCCTGCGTCGAAAAAGTTTTCCGCGAGTTCTGCGCCGTCGTGACCATAGACCCAGGGGAGTCCGGGAACGGGGTCGGGGTGAACGATTGGGGCACCTGCGAGTACGGCCTCGGGGCGAGAGAGTCGTCTAATTCCGACGCCCAGCACATGGTCGGGGTGTCGGCGGGCGAAGTTGCCGTAGGTGGTCTCGTCGTGCTGACCGTCGTCGCCAATCAGGATCCATTTGATGTTCGGAAATTCGACGACCAGGCGATCAAGATTGTTCACTTTGTGGTCACGGCCACTGCGGAAGATTCGATCGGGTGTCGCACCCCAGTCGGTCAACAGGAGTGGGCCGCGCGGGTACATGTGACGTGATAGGAAACGCTCGAGTGTCGGGGCGACGTTCCACGGACCGGTGGACAGATACATGATGGGGGCGGCCGAGTAATAGGCCCCCAACTTGTTGAGGAAGACTGCCATTCCCGGCACCGGCCGGCGAGCGTGCTCGTCAAGGACGAACGTGTTCCACGCCGCCAACAAAAGACGGGGAAGCGCGGTGACCATCACGGTGTCATCAATGTCACACACAACCCCAACGGTGGTCGAGTCGTTGACGACGGTCACGTCGCTGGAGGCCCAGCCATGACCCTTCTTGACGCGCATCAACACAGTGTGGAGTCCGACAGGGAGGTTCACCGACAAACTTGCGTCGATCACGCCGCCGCGGTCGCTTGTCACCGTGAACTTGTGGTTGCCGATCTTGACGCTCACGTTCGTGTGGGCAACCGGGACGCCCGTGAACGCCCTCCATCCACGAACGTACTTTCGAACTTTGTGGGTGCGCGGGTCGGGGTTGACGTACAGAACTCTCGCGAGGATTCGAACCGACGATGCAGAGCCGTAGCCGCGGAATGCGACGACCGTCGGCAGTTGTCCCGATGCACGCGCCGACCTTGCTCGAACGGCGGTATACGCGTCTTCGATACGCGCCGCAACGTGCATTTTGACGGGGGGTGTCGAATCTGATGGCATCAACGTCAAGCCTATCGTCTCGGATTTATTCGACAGTTTTTCAGGTAGTTGTTGTTTTGTAGGGCGCATTCTTAGACTACCCAGATACCTTTATACCTAAAGGTTTTATTCTTCGAAGATTTCACCTGGCCACCCACTAACAAGGAAAAGTAAATTGCCAATCCAACACGTCCCGGCGAGCGAAGAATTATTCAAATCCGGGCTTCTTATCAACACCCCTGTTCAGGCTCGCAGCAACGCGCGCGTCACCGCCCTGTTGGACGCGGCTGCCAAGGTTGTTCACGACAAGGGCTACGAAGAATTGACCACGGCGAATGTCGCAGAAGCGGCTGGCGCGTCGATTGGGACGGTGTACCGATATTTCGAAGACCGCGTGAAGGTTTTGGAAGCACTGGCGATTCGAAACCTCGAGCGCGCGGATCGTCGTTTCCGCGACGCGCTCGATCAGATCAATGGTTCGGCTCCCAAAGATGCGATAAATGTGATGTTCGAAATGTACCTTGACATGTTCCGCACCGAGCCCGGGTTTCGGTCGCTGCGCCTCGGAGATGTCCTCGACATCCGACCGCGCAATCGTGAATCACGCCTCACTACTGCGGCCCGCACGATGACGGAACAACTGAGCGGTCGCTTTGGGTTCGCGAACGACGCCGCGACTGTTCTCGAAATTGAAAAATCACTCGTTGCGGTTGACGCCTATCTTGCCCGCGCCTTCTTCAACGACGACCGTGGTGACGCGGTGTTCGTCGATACGGCACGCGCATCGGTGATGTCGCTGTCCAGCCTCGCGACTTAGTCGTCAGGGTGCCGGGTGTAGCGATGCAATGATTTCTTCACCAACGCCATAACGGCGATGAAGAGAACAATGATTCCCGCAAAGATGAAGCCCGCGAAGTGCAGGCTCTGATTCAGCTGTTCATACGTGAGGGCGGCAGTGCGCCCAACCGTCACGTAGGCGACTGCCCACACTGTGCACGCCGGCGCGGTCCACGCAATAAATCGGCGATAGTCCATGCCCGTGATTCCGGCGGTCAACGGAACAATGCTGTGAAGAACGGGCAAGAACCGCGAGATGAAAATCGCCCAACCACCGCGGTGCTCGAGAAAGCGTTCGGCGGCTTTCCAATTCTTGTGACCGATCCATTTGCCAACCTTTGAGTGTTGAATGGCCGGGCCGAATGAATGTCCGAGCGCAAAGCCAATGCTTTCCCCAATCAGTGCGCCGATAATGATGACAACAATCAACGCGATGTATTCCTCAGTGGACGATGCGCCCGTTGCGGCGACGAGAACGACGGTGTCGCCAGGAATCACGAGACCGACAAGGACACTCGTTTCGAGCACGATGGCGAGACCAGCGAGTCCAACCCGAAGGATTGGGTCGATGGAACCGACCCCGCTGAGAAACCAATCGAGAAAAGCGTTCATGACTGCGAGCGTACCTCGCCCGGGTCCAGAGCTTCCCGTCGATTGAGATATTCCTGACGCCAATAATCGACTCGACCCGGTTCGATCTGCAGGGCGGGGCCGTCACGCCACTCCGTCGCGACACGGATTCCGTGCAGGGCCGACAGAGTCCACACTTCCGCTCCGTCGAGATCCTCCGGCCCCACTCGGGCCGGTACGACCGTCGAGCCAATGGACGCCGCGTGGTCGCGGATGGTTCGTTCGGTCACACTGGGAAGACGAGGAATCGCGGAATCCACAACGTGCAGTGTGTCATCCGCCCACCACACAATCGATGACCATGCCCCTTCCGCAATAAAACCGTCGTCGAGGATGACAGCCTCGCCGATATCGAGGTCTCGTCGCAGTGCCCCGAGTCCGGCGAGATCGGGCCCTTTCACGCTCGGTTGCGTTCGTGGGTCTCGGGGGGCGGTCGCGAGGGTGACATCGGTGAGCGCATCAGGCGCTTCACGAAGGTGGAATCGCAACATTGCGCCGTCGCCGTAATCGATCGCCTCGAGGCGCGGGAACCATCGTCCCTCGGCAGGGATCATGGAGACGGCGTCGGCCGCGAATTCTCGAGCGTCCAGGGAGGGGTCGACCGCGGCAAGCGACGTCGTGAATCGTGCGACGTGCATCGCCACGTTCACGGCGGATCCGTCGACCACGAGCCACGAATCGGCAACCCGGACCGAGCCTGCGTGAGGATCGCACCACTCCTCTTCGACGACGGAACCACCCGCCCACCGGAAAACCCGTGCCTCGACCATAGAGTAAAGGCTATGACAGAGGGCTACGTTCGGCACGTTATTGCCGCACGAGTTGACCCGGTCATCATCTTTCGGATGCTCATCGCTCATCGCGACGGTGGTTTCTGGCTCGATGATTCGCTCGGGGAAACCGTGTCGTATCTCGGTGTCGGCACACCCGTCGAGACCATCGACTCGTTCTCTGGTTTCGACAGCGCTGACGAGTTTCCGTTGTCGCGCGTTGGTTGGATCGGTTATGGGGCCCGTGCAGAGTCGCTCGGTGTCGAGGTCGGCATCGAGCCGCAGACGCGCTCGACAATGCTGTCCGTTCGACTCGCGGTCGAGGTCGACCATCGCGATGACGAAGTATCGGTGATCGGGTTGCAGCGCGACGCCGAGTTCGATGACCTCGTTTCCGCCATCGAGGCACTGGGTGGTCAGGTCGCTACAGCGCCACGGCATTCCCCAACCCGCACAGCGATATGGCGCGATGACCCGGCGACCTATGCGGGATACATCGATGAGTGCCTCACGCACATCCGAAACGGTGACGCCTATCAGTTGTGTCTCACGACCGGAATTGACGTGCACGGCGAAGTGGATGTGGTCGAAACGTATTGTGCGCTTCGAACGGTCGCGCCCACTCGGAACGCGGCGTACCTGTCAATTGGAGGAGTCAGCCTCCTCAGCGCGTCGCCCGAAACATTCTTCACTGTTCGCGGTCGACACGCGACGACGAGCCCCATCAAGGGCACCCGCCCGCGCAGCATGGATCCGGCAGAGGACTACCTGGTGAAACGCGAACTCGAGACGTCAGAGAAGGAACGCGCCGAGAACCTCATGATTGTCGACTTATGCCGAAACGACCTGTCGCAAGTGTGTGTGCCAGGGACTGTCACGGTGAGTTCGCTTCATCGCGTCGAAACCTATTCGACTGTTCACCAATTGGTCAGCACCGTCACCGGGGAATTGTTGCCCGAATGCTCGGCCGCGGATGCGGCTCGCGTTCTTTTTCCCGCCGGGTCGATGACCGGTGCGCCAAAACGCAGCGCCGTTCAGATTTTGGAAAGATTGGAATCTGCCGAACGCGGAATGTACGCGGGCGCTTTCGGCTATGCCGGCGCGGGAAACCTAACTCTCGCCATGACAATTCGGTCAATTGTTATCGACGGCAGTGGCGCTCATATCGGAGTTGGTGGAGGAATCACGTCGGGATCGGTCGTTGACCAGGAAATCGCCGAGGTCGGCGTTAAGGCCGCCGCGATGCTTGGAGTGCTCGGTGCCTCGCCGAACCCCTACCTGTACACGGAATAGAATTGGGAACGCGCAGGTGCGCGTTGTGAAAGGGTTCCGTGGACGAGAACGAATACGATTTCCGCCGGATGGAAGCGAAGTGGGCTCCCGTGTGGGAATCCGAACGACCCTTCGATGTTCCTGACGGAGACGACCCTCGCCCGCATAAGTACATCTTGGATATGTTCCCGTATCCGTCCGGCGACCTGCATATGGGTCACGCCGAGGTCTACGCTCTCGGCGATGTTCTCGCGCGATATTGGCGCCTTCGTGGTTATCAGGTTCTGCACCCCATCGGGTGGGATTCGTTTGGCCTTCCCGCCGAAAACGCGGCCATCAAGCGGGGCGTGAATCCGCGCGAGTGGACTTACGAGAACATCGCTCAACAACGCGCTTCGATGAAACGGTACGCGGCCTCGTTCGATTGGTCGCGGGTGTTGCACACGTCTGACCCCGAGTATTACAAGTGGAACCAGTGGCTGTTCCTCGAACTGTACAAAAAAGGTCTGGCGTATCGCAAAGATTCCTGGGTCAACTGGGACCCGGTAGACCAGACCGTCCTCGCGAACGAACAAGTCTTACCGGATGGCACGAGCGAACGTAGCGGCGCAACGGTCGTCAAGAAGAAGCTCACCCAGTGGTACTTCCGAATAACGGATTACGCCGATCGACTTCTCGGTGACCTCGACCGACTCGAAGGTGCGTGGCCCGCGAAGGTCCTCACCATGCAGCGCAACTGGATTGGACGATCCCGTGGTGCTGAAGTTGTGTTTGCGGTTGACGGTAGCGATCGAATGGTTCCGGTCTTCACGACCCGTCCCGACACGCTGTATGGAGCGACCTTTATGGTTGTTGCACCCGATTCCGATCTCGCGAGCGAACTCGTTGCCGACGCGGACCCCGCCGTTCGAATGGCCTTCGTGGCCTATCTCGAAGAAGTCCAAAAGAAGACCGAAATCGAACGACAGGATGCGACTCGCGACAAGACCGGGGTGTTCCTCGGTCGATTCGCGATCAACCCGGTAAACGGTGAGCGCGTGCCGATTTGGTCGGCGGATTACGTGCTCGCAGATTACGGGTCGGGAGCAATCATGGCTGTTCCGGCACATGACCAGCGTGACCTTGATTTCGCTCTCAAATACGACCTTCCAGTTCGAGTCGTTGTGGATGTTCCGTCCGATGAACCGAATGACCCTTCGGTGACTCTCCTCGCAACGACGGGCGACGGTCCACACATTAACTCGGGTCCGCTCAACGGCCTGCACAAGGCCGAGGCGATAGCGGCCATGGTCGACGTTCTTGAGAAAGATGGAACAGGAAAAGGCGCAACCACATACCGCCTGCGCGACTGGCTGATTTCTCGACAGCGCTTCTGGGGCACACCGATTCCAATCATTCACGGTGCTGACGGTGAAGAAATTCCCGTTCCCGCAGACCAACTTCCCGTTATCTTGCCGCCAACCGAAGGCTTGGATCTGCGTCCGAAGGGTTCGTCGCCGCTCGGTGCCGCCGAGGACTGGGTAAACGTTCCCGACCCACGCGACGGCAGTCCTGCCCGTCGTGACGCCGACACGATGGACACCTTCGTCGATTCGTCGTGGTACTTCTTGCGATTCCTGTCGCCTCGAGACGACACCAAGGCGTTTGACGTCGACGCGGTGAAAAAGTGGGCACCCGTCGATCAATATGTCGGTGGGGTCGAGCACGCGATCTTGCACCTGTTGTACGCGCGCTTTATCACCAAGGTTTTGTTCGATCTGGGTTATCTCGATTTCGACGAGCCCTTCACCGCGCTGTTGAACCAAGGCATGGTCATCCTCGATGGCGCCAAAATGTCCAAGTCGAAGGGCAACATTGTGTTCTTTGGTGAAGAACTCGACAATTTCGGAGTGGATGCGGTGCGTGTCACGATGGCATTTGCCGGCCCGCCCGAGGACGACATTGATTGGGCTGACGTTTCTGTCACGGGTTCTCACAAGTTCCTCGCTCGTGCTTGGCGCATGGCTCACGACGTCACAAGTGACGTCGGAGTCGATGCATCGACCGGCGCTGCGGGCCTTCGTCGATTCACGCACAAGTTCCTCGCGGATGTCGGGGGATTGGTCGAGAGTTACAAATTCAACGTTGTTGTTGCGCGGCTCATGGACCTCGTCAATCATGTTCGTAAGGAAATCGACTCTGGAGTCGGCCCTGCTGACCCCGCCGTGCGTGAAGCGGCCGAGGTTGTGTCACTGGGGTTGTCGATGTTCGCTCCGCACGCCGCAGAGGACATGTGGTCATTACTTGGCCACGAACCATTCGTTGGACTTCAGCAATTCCCCGTTGCGGATGCACGCCTTCTGGTCGAGGACACGGTTGTCGCTGTCGTGCAAATCAATGGCAAGGTCAAGGAACGGCTCGATGTTTCGCCCGACATTTCCGAGACGGAATTGTCCGAGCGGGCGCTGACGGCGGTCGCAGGATCTCTGGCGGGCAAGACGGTTCGCACGACAATCGTTCGGACACCCAAACTCGTCAACATCGTCGTCGCAGACTAGGTTTTCCACACGCGTCACGCAGAGTACCCGCATTTCTCGCGTCACGATTAACGTGACTCCATGGTCGAATGGTTCGTCAAGGCGGTTCCCGAAAACGCGACGTCACGCCGGACGTTGCTGATTTCCGCCGGTGCCGGTGTTGCCGCCGTGGCCGTGATTGGTGCACTGTGGTCGAACGCGACAAGCGGTTCGGGCGACGTTGCGATTCAACCCGGCGCCGATACGCAAATCAATTCCCAATCGTCCAACACCCTCTTCGTCCAAGTCGTTGGAGCGGTCGCCAAACCGGGCGTGTACGAAATACCCGTTGACTCGAGAGTCATGGACGCGGTCGCGCTGGCGGGTGGTCTGTCGAGAAACGCCGACCCAGCATCGCTGAACCTCGCGCGAATCGTTCAGGACGGTGAGCAAATCATCGTTGGCGCGGCGGGTGACGCACGTTCACACAGCGTGTCACCATCCCTCTCGGACAAGGTGAACATCAACACGGCTTCGGTAGCGGATTTCGATACGCTTCCCAGGATCGGGGTGACCTTGGCGGAACGAATCGTCGCCTACCGTGACGCACACGGACCCTTCGCGGGGATTGAATCACTGTTGGAGGTTCCGGGAATTGGCGATCTCACTCTGGCGGGAATGCGCGACAAAATCACGCTGTGATCAACCGCATTCCGGTTCTCGCATTCCCGGCAATAGCAGCGTGGGTGCTCGCATGGTGGTTAACCGAGGCGGAGGGCTATCGGCGGGACGTTGACCAACTATTTCCCTGGGTCGCGGCCCTTCATGAGGATTTTCGAGTTCGCGCAGCACGATGGCCGGGTGACGCCGGAGCCCTCGTCCCCGGTTTGGTTCTGGGAAACACCGAGGCCATTCCCGAATCACTGTCCGACGCGATGCAGGTCACTTCATTAACGCACCTCATGGCGGTTAGCGGCTCGAACTGCGCGATCGTCGTCGGACTCGCGTTCGGAATTGCCGCACTCTGCCGCGCCCCCTTGTGGGGCCGGGTCGCATCGAGCGGAGTCGCTCTCGCGTGTTTTGTCGTTGTGGTCGGGCCGGAGCCGAGCGTCATTCGCTCGTCGATTATGGCCGCGATTGGGCTCGCCGCGCTCCTGTGGGGCCGACCCGTTGCGGGAGTCACTGCCTTGTGCGCCGCAATTCTCGTCGCGCTGATGTTCGACCCTACGCTGTCGCATTCAATCGGCTTCGCCTTGTCTGTCTCAGCGACGCTGGGGCTGTTGGTTCTCGCGCGCCCGCTGACCGAGATCGCGAGCAAGTGGATACCGATGCCCATCGCCGTTGCCGTGGCGATTCCCTTGAGCGCGGCTGTCGCTTGCCAGCCCATCATTCTTGCGTTGTCGCCCTACATTCCGGTCTATGGAATCGCGGCCAACATTCTCGCCGAACCCGTGATCCCGATAGCGACGGTGTGTGGATTGTTGTCCATCGTGTTGTCCCCGATTCCGTTCCTATCGGATGGACTACTGGCGATTGCAACGGAAATGGCGAGTCTCGTTGCGGCCATTGCTCGAACTGGTGCTGCGCTTCCCTTCGCACGTCTTCCCTGGCCGCCAGGAGCATGGGGAGTAGGGCTCGCGGCATTTGTGTCTCTTGGGATCGCTTCAATGATGGTGAAGGGCTGGCGCGCTCTCGGCGGGCTGGTCGCCGCGTTGGCGGCAACACTCGGACTCGCTACAACGTTCGGTGCAAGCCGTGTCGCTTGGGCGAGCGCGCCCCACGACTGGTCATGGGCGCAGTGTGATGTCGGCCAAGGCGATGCCGTCCTGATACGAGATGCTGGTCGCATCGCGCTAATCGACGTCGGGCGAACTGAACCGCCAATCCGGGAATGCCTTTCGGCGCTTGGCGTGACCCACATCGACATTCTCATTCTCACTCATTTCGATGTTGATCACGTTGGGGGATTCGGCCCACTCGTTGGACGTGTAGGGACAGTCATTCACGGACCGCCCGACGGCGATGCGGATGTTTCAATCATTGAAAAGCTGCAATCGGGTGGCGCACAAATCGTGTTCGCGGAGCGTGGACTAACGGGGAGGCTCGGGCGACTGGATTGGCGTGTGCTGTGGCCGAGCGACGATAATCCGAGGGAGCCGGGAAACCCGTCGAGCGTCACCGTTCTGTTCGAACGGGGCGCCGAGTGCGACGCGACGTGCGTGACCGGGTTGGACCTAGGGGACCTCCCTGGCGCGGAACAAACAAGTCTGCGGCTCACCGGAGGTCTCGTGCCGGTCGACGTCGTCAAGGTGAGCCATCACGGCTCGAGAGACCAAGATCCGGAACTGTATCGCCGTATCCGAGCGCCTGTTGCTCTAATCGGCGTCGGCGCTGACAACGATTACGGGCATCCGACGGCAGAGACCCTCGACGTACTCGCCGGCGTCGGGTCAACTGTCGCCCGAAGCGACCTTAACGGAATCGTCCTTGTATGGAGGACGTCTCACGGTGAGTTGCGGGTGTGGCGCGAACGTGCGACCGAGCCCCGATTTACACTGAACTCGGAGGAATGATGTCGAAAACAGAGGTGGTCCCGTGGCACGGGATGCGAGAGGCCCCCATCGTGCTCGTGACGGGGTCCGAATCGTATCTCGCTGACCGCGTGTTTCGCGAGTTGCGCGACCGCGTTCGAATCGCTCAGCCTGAACTCGAGGTAACCGATCTCGACGCGGCCAACTATGAGGTCGGAACTCTTCTCGACGTCGCGAGTCCCTCGTTGTTCGGTGAACCACGCATGATTCGAATCGCAAACGGCGAATCGGGCGGAGATGAATTCGTCACCGATATTCAGTCCTATCTCGAGGTCATCGCCGACGATGTCATCGTCATTGTGCGTCACGGCGGCGGCAACCGTGGCAAGAAGTTGCTCGACATGCTGCGCGCCCACCCAACAACCCTCGAGGTCGAATGCGCCGAGATCAAGAAGGATGCCGATCGCGCCCAGTTTGTCTCGGCGGAATTCAACCGCCTCGGGGTGAAGGCTGACCGTGCCGCCGTGGGCGCTTTGGTCGAAGCATTCGCCGGTGATCTGTCCGAATTGGCCGCAGCGTGCGAACAAATCGCGAGTGATGCGCTCGGAAAATCCATCACGAAGGAATTCGTGGATACCTACTACGAGGGTCGCGAAGAGGTGACGTCATTCGCGGTGGCAGACATGGCAATCGATGGCAACCGGGCCGAAGCACTTCGGCTATTGCGTCATGCGATTCAATCCGGTGTCGACCCCGTGCCTCTGATCGCGGCGTTCGCAGCCAAACTCCGCCAACTCGCCAAGGTTGGTGGGTATACCGGTTCACCGAGTAACGCGGCGAAAGATCTCGGAATGCCATCGTGGATGATCGACAAATCTCGCAGTGCTCTGCGGAAATGGACAGGGCCGACACTTGGCAGGGCAATCTTGGTCGTTGCGGAAGCTGATTCGATGGTCAAGGGCGCTGGCCGCGACCCCGAATTCGCGGTTGAGCGTATGGTCGACCGCGTAGCGTCGCGCTCCTAGATACACAACGACGGCCCCCGGTTTCCCGGGAGCCGTCGAGGTTGAGCGGAAGAATTATTTCTTCGGCGCGGCTGCCTTTGTGGCAGGAGCTTTAGCTGCTGCTTTGGGTGCCGCCTTGGTTGCTGCTTTGGCCGGAGCCTTCGCTGCTGCTTTGGGAGCTGCCTTGGCAGGGGCTTTCGCCGCCGCCTTGGCCGGAGCCTTAGTTACCTTGGCATCGCCCGAGATTGCGGCTGCCTGGGCGGCGATGGCCGACTTGCGGTTCGCTGCCTGGTTCTTGTGAATGACACCCTTCGACACGGCCTTGTCAATCTTGCGCGTTGCCGCGGCAACGGCATTGACCGCGGTCGACTTGTCACCCGTCGCGATTGCCTCGCGTGCGATGCGGATGACGGTCTTGAGTTCGCTCTTGACGGCCCTGTTGCGCTCTTGCGCCTTGAGGTTTGTCTTGATTCGCTTAATTTGCGACTTGATATTTGCCACGAATGGTTTCCTTAGGTGAGTGGTGTCGAACCGAGATGGGGTGTTGCGAATCCCGGTGTCGTTCCGTGCATCGGAGAGAGGGCCTTTGCAC
>CAFBLO010000008.1_pt1 | contig 17605 bp, 11 predicted proteins | sample 7268161 | NCBI WGS metagenome assembly CAFBLO01 (sample SAMEA6814033, study PRJEB35770) | freshwater metagenome | biome: Freshwater; feature: Freshwater reservoir; material: water | place: Czech Republic | collected 2017-05-23 | depth 30m m
CGAGATGGCGTCGTCACTCATGACTCAAGTCTGCCACTTCTCGAAACTATGCTGAAGTTATGACGTCTCGCCGAATTGACCTGCATCTGCACTCGACCTGTTCGGACGGTGTCGAATCGCCGACGCGCGTGATGGAGGTTGCAAAGGAAAAAGGACTCGACGTGGTCTCGTTGACCGACCACGATACGACTGCCGGCTGGGATGAAGCACGATCAGCGTGCGCACGCCTTGGAATGACCTTCGTGCCCGGCATCGAGTTGTCTGCCTCGCTGGACGGGGATTCGGTTCACCTACTGGGCTATCTCGTCGATCCTGATTTCCCCGACCTCGTCGATGAAGCGACCAAGACAAAGGACGATCGTGTGTGGAGGTTCGAATCGATGGTCGAAAAAATTAATGCGGATATCGCTGGTTTGACGCGTGATTTCGTCTACACCTTTCACACGGAAGGCGGAACGCTTGGGCGACCGACAATCGCCCGCGCGTTGGTCGAGTTGGGAGTCGTTGGAACGGTCAGTGAGGCATTCGATGAGATTTTGGCGCCTGAGAACGAGCGCTATTTTGTCGGACACTACGCGCCGACAATCGAACGGGCGATTGAGGTTGTTGTTGGGGCGGGCGGTGTGCCTGTTTTTGCACATCCGTGGACTGCGGATCGTGCATCGCTCGCGAGCCCCGATTTATCCGATGCCGCAATCGACGCGAAATTCGGCGCACTCGTGGACCTCGGACTCGCCGGTCTCGAAGTCCACCATGAGGAAAACACGCCTGTTGGGCGCACACGCCTCGCGGCGATTGCTGCACACTACAACCTCATCATCACCGGGTCGAGCGACTATCACGGAGACGGGATGAAACCCGTTCTGCCCGGGCAACACACAACCGCCCCCGACATGTTCGATCGCATTGCTGAGTCTGGAACGGGTTCCGCTATTGCGTGGGCGTAATCAATTGCGCTGAAATCGACTATCGAGTGGTGCAACTTACCGCGAGATCAGACACCGCGCTGACTATCCGTTCGACGCCGAGTGCGCTGTCGCGGAGCCCCCGCTGGCTTGTCCGCCATCGAACCGCCAGATTGGTTTGATGGGTTTCCACCCGAGTTTCCGCCGCCGCGGGCGGGGCGACTGGGTGACTTCTCGACTCGTGGACCGGAGGACGCCTTGAGTCGACCTTTCGAGCCTTCCGGGATATCCAAGTCGGAGAAGAGGTGGGGTGATGACGAGTAGGTCTCGGTCGGCTCGAGTGGAAGGTCCAACGCTCGGGAAATGAGCGCCCACTTGTGCAGGTCATCCCAGTCGACAAACGTGACGGCGATTCCTGTTCTCCCGGCACGGCCTGTTCGGCCGACTCGGTGCAAGTACGCTTTGTCATCCTCGGGAACGGTGTAGTTGATGACGTGGGTCACATCATCAACATCGATCCCGCGGGCAGCGACATCGGTCGCGATGAGGACATCCTTCTTGCCTGCCTTGAAGGCAGCCATTCCCCGCTCGCGGGCCTCTTGACTCATATCACCGTGGACGGCGACGGCATTGAATCCGCGATCAATGAGTTCATCAGTAACTTTCGACGCGCTACGTTTCGTTCGTGTGAACACAATGGTCTTGCCTCGACCTTCGGCCATCAGAATGCGGCCGACGACTTCGTCTTTATCAAGGTTGTGAGCGCGATAAATCACGTGTTTGATGTTCGCCTGGGTGAGGCCCTCGTCGGGCTCGCTCGCGCGGATGTGGATCGGCTTGGTCATGAATCGACGAGCGAGTGCGACGATCGCGCCAGGCATCGTGGCCGAGAACAACATTGTGTGGCGTTTTTCGGGGATTTGGGCGAAGAGCTTTTCGACGTCGGGGAGGAATCCGAGATCGAGCATACGGTCGGCTTCATCGAGAACCATGACCTGAACGTTGGCGAACGACAGTAGCTTCTGGCCCGCGAGGTCGAGCAGGCGGCCTGGAGTTCCGACAATGATCTGCGCGCCCGCCTTGATTTTGTCAACCTGTTCCTCGTAGGACTTGCCCCCGTAAATCGCGGCAACGGTTGTCGAACGGTTACTCGTCGCGAGTTCCATGTCCTCGGTTACCTGGACGGCGAGCTCGCGCGTGGGCACCACGATGAGGGCTTTGACTCCCGGAGCCGGGTCGAGCCCGAGCTTTTGGACGAGCGGGAGACCGAAACCGAATGTCTTTCCCGTACCCGTTTTGGCCTGACCAATGATGTCCTGGCTCGTCAGCGCGAGCGGAATCGTCTGTTCTTGAATCGGAAAAGGCTCGTTAATGCCACGAGCGGCTAGTGCATCGGCGATGTCATCGTCGATGCCAAGATCACGGAAAGTCACAAAACACCCAATCGGTTGGTAAATATCAGTCTACCTGTCGTCGGGAACTGCCTATGCTGGGGTGGTGGCAAGCCTTTTCCGCAAGAGTGGACGTTCCTCGACCTCCGGTTCACGGAGCCGATCGAGGGTCGCCAATGCGAGCGCGCGTGTCGAATTCACCGAGCTTGCCCCGTCGCCCGACGTTTTTCTCGGTCAAAGTGCCTATCTTTTTCTCCGCTACGCCGAATCAGCGGCACGCCACGCTCACGACGCTACTGACCTCGAGACCGAGTCAACGCTTGCGATTGTCGCCGAGGAATGTTTTGTTCGATTTTCGGCCCTCGCCGCGACTTTAGATAAATTGAAAGTGGATCGGCTTGCGGCGATGAGCCCGTTCATCGCACCAACGAGAGAGTTTGAGCGCAGAACCCGTGGTCGAAATTGGGTTGAGCGTCTCGCTTGCACCTGGGTGACGATGGCGTTTCTGCAAGATTTTTGGCGTCGACTGGCGCAGGGACTCCCCGCAAAGATTCGGGCCGATGTCATCGCGGCGCTCGATAACGACAGGATGATCGACGTCCTTCGAACGGAATTGGAACGACGGATAGCCCTCGAGCCCGGACTTCGCCCCTCGCTCGCGCTATGGTCGAGGCGACTGATTGGTGACACGATGCTCATGGCCGAGAGCGCTTTGCTTCCGAGCACTCATCGAGCGACGAGAGCCGACGGCCTTGGAACGGTGTTCACCGAACTCATCACGTCGCATTCGTTACGAATGGATGCGTTGGGTTTGACCGCTTAGGAAACGAAGCCGACTGGCCGCGACTGGGCGGTGCCGAATTCGATGTAGGTGACACCGGTTGCGGCAATTAGGTATTCCTGACCCTTGGCGTCGCTGAGGCGAAGAACGCCGTTTGCGGCAAGGGCAGCGGTGTACTTTTGCTCGATGTCGGCGACGCTTGCATCAGTGTCGAATGCGAGTTCGCGGGGGGCGTGTTGAATTCCAATACGAATGTCCATGACTCAAGGCTAATAGGCGTCAGACCTCAGTTGTACAGTCGACTCAATGACAACTTTTGAACTGGATGATTCTCAGCGCGCAGCTGTCTCGGCCGCTGCGGGCGGTGGTCTGTTCCGAATCGTCGGCGCTCCCGGTTCCGGCAAGACGACGGTGGTCACCGAAATCGTCGCGGCGCTCATCGCGCGTGACGGTGAATCCGCGGTACGCATTCTCACTCCGTCTCGCCAAGCGGCGACACGACTCCGCGACATCGTCGCGCTTCGGGTCGGGGTTGCCACTCGAGGGCCTCTCGCACGCAGCGTGTCATCGCTCGCGTTTGAAATCGTCAGCGCGGAACAGGGTGCTGGTTTTACCGCTCGGCTCATGACCGGAGGCGAACAAGACTCCGATATCAAAGCACTTCTCGACGGGGAAATCGCCGACGGCACAGACGGGTATTGGCCAGCGTCGCTCAACGCCGATGTTCGACGCCTTCGCGAATTTCGCACTCAACTGCGTGATCTGTTATCGCGCAGCCGAGATCTCGGTTTGGTCGACGAAACAAGCGCTACTCCTTTTGCCGCACTGACGAACCTTGCAACCACGGCGCAACGCGATGTGGCAGGTTCCGCTGATTCCGAAAGCCCGTTCGCGGCATGGACTGCCGCTGCACAATTCTTCACGACCTATCGGCGACTCGTCGCGCGTTCTCGCGCTGGTCAGGTAGACCCGGCGGAATTGGTAGATCGCGCTCGGAACATTATCGAATCGACGGCGTCAGACGCTCCGCGGATGGCACTCGTGGTCGACGATGCTCACGATCTCACCCCCGCTCAATGGCGCTTCGTGATCGCCTGGGCGAAACATCGCGGGCCGGTCATCGCCGTTGGCGACCCAGACGTCACGACCTCTGGTTTTCGCGGTGGACAGGTCACGTTCCTCGACGACGCCGGACTCACGTGGGGTCCCACCCATGCCCTCACGACAATTCACCGTCAAGGTGGGGTCATGCCGGCCCTTCTTGGCTCGATTGCGTCAGCGATTGGGGGTGGCATTTCCGATATTCGGAGGGCATATCCCGCAATTCCTGAACCAGGTGTCGCGCGGTCCCTTCCGGGATTCGAACTGCTCAGCGCGACCGCTGCGTCGCCCGCGCACGAACGCGACGTCGTGGCGCGTTACATCCGCGACGCGGTCGCTCGAGGAAACTCCTACGGCGACATTGCTGTCGTCGTTCGAAGCGGGTCGATGGCCGAATCGATGGTGACGCACCTCAATTCGATGTCAATCCCCACCTTCTCGGAAACCACGGGCTCGCCACTTCGCGACCACCCCGCGGTGTGGTCGCTTCTCAACCTGGTGAGCATCGGGATCGGGCGTGAACCGATGACCGCGAGCCTTGCGCAGGAATTGCTTCTCGGACCGTTCGGTCGACTGACGATCTTAGATCTTCGGCGCTTCCGCCGGAACCTGCGCAAAGCGGAAATTGGGTCGGGGGGTAATCGTCTTGCCGATGAACTGATGCTGGAGGCACTCACGGAACACGGAACCTTCGAAACCGAAGTGACGTTCGCTGCCCCCGGTGTTCGCTGGATTGTCGAAACGCTTCGCGCACTTCGATTGGTTGCCGACCGCCAGATTGATGAACTGTTATGGGTCGTCTGGGCGCGCAGCGACAGAGAGACAGCATGGACTGCGGCAACGCTTCGCACCGGCCCAGCAGCCGTCAAGGCGCATGAATCACTTGATGCAGTTATGGCGTTGTTCGGAGTGGCGGCGACGTCTCTCGAAAACGTTCCGACCGAATCCGCCGACGTTTTCCTCGACCGTGTCCTTGGGCAAACGGTCCCCAACGACTCGCTCACTCCGCGAGCTACGTCTGGTTCAGTTCTTGTCTGCACGCCGGCGGCCACCGTTGGTCGCGAATTTGATGTCGTCGTCGTTGCTGGACTGAACGAAGGGGTTTGGCCCAATACGCGCCCCCGTAGTGCGCTGCTCAAAGCCAACGAACTCCCATTGGTGCACGCGGGAATTGACCAACGAACGATCGATTACCGCCGTGACGTGATTTTTGACGAGGTGCGACTTTTCCTCGTGGCCATGTCACGAGCGCGCCACCGAATCCTGGTGACAGCCATTCAATCCGAAGACGAAACCCCGAGTGGATTGTTCCGCATGGTGGCGGGCGAAAAATCTGCAGGAGAAGACTTTACTCGAGCGGTCCCCGCCCACAACGCACGCGGCGGGGTGTTCGTGCCCGAGAGCATCGACGCCAGTATTGGAGACATGGTCGGGCGTCTCCGACACCTGCTCATGTCGTCGACCACTTCGCCTGCGGAACGCTCGAGGGCCGCCGCAGCGCTCCGCGACCTCGCCGACCGAGGAGTCGCTGGAGCCCATCCCGACTCATGGATTGGGTATCGCCAAACTACGCCGGTTGAATTGTTCTCGGGGACACACGTGCCCGTGTCGCCATCTAACCTCGAGACCTTTGACGCGTCCGCGCTCGACTGGTTCGTCTCCAGTGTTGCGGGCGGCGCGTCCGGGTTGAGTGCGGCAATCGGCACCCTCGTTCATCGGGCAATCGAAGTTGCACCCGACGGCACGCGCGATGACCTGTGGGCTGCCGTCGAGGAAAAATGGAACGAAGTGAATTTCGATGCACCGTGGCTTCGCGCGCAGTGGCTCGCGACAACTCGGACCATGATCGATGCGTTGGCAGATTACGTTCGCGACGTGGCACTTGAGGGCCGACGGGTCTTGGACAGTGAGAAATTCACCACGGTCACCCTTTCGACTACCGAAAAAGGAGGACTGGACATCGTGGTGGGTGGAACAATCGACCGCGTTGAACGACACTCGGACGGATCGGTGTCCATCATCGACATCAAGACGGCCAAAGTACCGGAATCCGCCAAGGGCGCTGAATCTCATTTGCAACTCAAGGCCTATCAACTCGCCTTTAGTCACAAAGTTCTGGGCGACGCCGTTGCCGAGGCGACCGCACTTCACTCGGCCGGATTGTTGTATCCACGCGTCGCGAGCAAGAATTCGCGTTACACCGTTCGCACCCAGTCTGCGATGGACGCGACGGCTCTCGACGACTTCACCAACATGGTCATTGACATGGGGGTGGCGATGCATTCCGAACGATTCACCGGACCCGAAACCGCACCCGAATATTCGGGTGCCCGCGACCTCGAAACCACGTGGGTCAGAATTTCTGAGGTGAGCTCTGATGAATAATCTCGATCCACGAATGTTAGACAAACTTCTCGGACTCGGATTCGAACCCGTTGCCGAACAAGCCGACGTAATCGGCATGAGCGCCGAAGGCATCCACCTTGTGCTCGCGGGGGCAGGTAGTGGAAAGACTGAAACGATGTCTCTGCGTGCGCTGTGGCTCGTCGCGACCCACGGGATTCGACCGGAAGAAGTACTCGGGCTGACCTTCACACGAAAGGCCGCACGCGAACTCGCTGAACGGTTCCGACGACGCATCGCGCTCCTCCGCCACCGGCGCGCAGAGTTCGCGGCATTGGGTGTCAACATCGACCACCTTGTCGACGACGACCACGGGTTTGCGACACCGACCGTTTCCACTTACAACTCGTTCGCATCCGAAATATTTGCCGAGCACGCTGCGCGGATTGGCTGGGACTCGGATTCACCGGTGATCACTGAGGCCACGGCGTATGCGATTGCCCGCGGCGTTGTCACCTCGTGCACCGATTCGCGTCTCGGTGAGTATGACCTTTCGCTCGATGCCGTCATCGATGCGGTCATTCGACTGGCGTCTGAACTAGGGGAGTTCGATGTCACGGACGACGCCGAAGTCATCGCCTATGCACGTGAGGTCGCTCAACGTCGCGAACTGCCGGGCAAGACCACCATCGAGATGGAAAAGTTCCGCGCCAAGTTGAATGCGGTCGGCGCACTAGAGGTCTTGCTTCCCCTTGCCCGCGACTTTATTCTCGAGAAACAGCGCCGCGGGGTCGTCGAATTCTCTGACCAAGTCACGTTTGCGCGACGCATCATCCAGAATTTTCCGAGCGTGGCGCAGTCGTACCGTGACCGTTTCAAGGTTGTCATCCTTGACGAATATCAGGACACGTCGTTTTCACAGACGAGTCTGTTTTCGGAACTCTTCGGACCAAATCGTGTCACGGCCGTTGGCGATCCGAACCAGTCGATTTACGGGTGGCGCGGTGCGAGCCCCGCAAATGTCGCGTCGTTCCACGATGACTTCCATGTCGCCGAAGGAGAGCGCACTCACCGGCCACTCGTCACCTCGTGGCGAAACGGAACGGCAATATTGGCGGCAGCGAACGTCATTCTCGACAACCGAACCGAACAAAATCCGTTAGACGTCGATCGTTTGAATTCGTTCCCGGGCGCGTCACGCTGGGACATCGAGGGAACCTTCGCCGCCAGCACGTCAACTGAAGCCGATCGATTAGCGAAATGGTTCCAACGCCATCTCGATCCTGCGAGGTCCGGTCGGAAGGCGGCCGAGGCACCACCGACCATGGCGATGCTCATTCAAACCCGCACGCATCTCGACACGTTCCTTCGGGCGTTCGATGACAACAATGTTCCCTACCGACTTTTGGGTGTCGCGGGCATTTTGGGGAACCCGTTCATTGCCGACCTTTACTGTGGGCTCTCGGTTGTTGCCGATCCGGCGAAGGGTGCGCGACTTGTTCGATTGCTCGGTGGAGCACGCTGGCAGGTATCGGTCAACGACCTGTGGTCGCTCCACAATCACGCGCGCAACGTTGCGACGTCATATACATCACAAGACCAACGTGCACGACTGGGCAGTTCTCTCGTGGAGGACGAATCGGACTCACTCGTGGACGCGCTCGATTCCCTGAGATATACGGACCGCGACGACGTCGAGACGAACAATACGTTCGACAAACGCGTGTCGTTCAGCGACGAGGGATGGGAACGCCTTGTGCATGCCGCGGAATTCTTTCACAACCTGCGTTCTCAGGTCGACGTGTCAATTCCGGATATGGTCAACCTCACCGCCAGTGCCTTACAACTCGATGTCGAAGCGGCCGCGTCACTTCACCACTCACCGGCCGCCTATCGCGAGGCCTTCGACGACCTCATCCACTCGTACCTTGCGATTCCGTCCGAACACACGCTGCGCGGTTTTGTTGCCTGGCTTTCCGAGGTGGAAAAACGCGAACGGATGACCCCCCGAACCGACGAGCCCGAACCGGGAGTCGTCCAGGTTCTCACCGTGCATTCGTCCAAGGGGCTCGAGTGGGACGTCGTCGCGTTGCCCCGTTGGACACAACCGCCCATTCCCGCTAATGGAAGTCTTCGCGGGGACAAGTCCAAGGCGGCGAACGAGATGGGATGGTTGCAACTGGGTGCACTACCCCGAAAATTCCGAAGTGACCGCAAATATCTGCCCGAATTCAATTGGGAAACAGCGACCACCATCGATGACCTCTTTCTCGAGTCAGAGGCCTACACTCGTCGACTCAAGACGATGTTAATTCTTCCCGAAGAGCGTCGACTGATGTACGTCGGTGTCACTCGCGCACGCCACCACCTGTGGATTTCGGGTGCGCATTTCGAGGGGAAGGGCAAGACGGCAAAGATTCCCAGCACGTATTGGGAAGAACTTCACGCGGCGGGGCTTTTGGACAAGGCGATTATCGATCCGGTACCAGAATCCAACCCTGATGGCGACGGTATCGAGGTCGAGTGGCCTCCGCGCGATCCGCTTGGACGGGCGAGACACCGCGCTGCCTATGATGCCGCCGCCCGGGAAATCGAATCGTCAACGGGTTCGGTCAATCCAGTCGATGCCCGAGCCATCGAGCAACTCCTTGCGCACGAAACGCGAGGGGCAACGGATGTTCCTGTGCGCATCCCTGCGTCACGGTACGCCGAATGGTCGATGGATCTTGACAAGGTTCGCGAAGGTAATCGGCGTCCCGTCCCGACACGCCCGTATCGCGCGGCACGTTTGGGAACCGAGGTGCACCTTTGGATTGAACGCGGTGGTGTTGACGATGATTTCGTTGACGGTTGGGATCAAGCGAACGACCTCCCTGATTCCGATGACGGAATACGTAAGTTGAAAGACGCCTATCTCGCGTCGCGTTGGCCCGGACTCAAACCTGAACACACCGAGTTAGAAATCCTCCTTCCCCAGGGCAAACACATCGTGGTCTGCAAAATTGACGCCGTCTACCGCATCGATGGTCGATGGGTGGTAGTCGATTGGAAGACCGGAGCGAAACCCACGGAATTGGAAAAGGACGCCAAGGCGATGCAGCTGGTGTTGTACCGGCGTGCACTCGCTGCGCTGCTCTCAATAGACGTGACCGACGTCGATGCGGTTCTGTATTACATCGCACACGACTGGGAGTGGACTGTAGAACCCGAACGTTTGGCGCGTCTCGAGGCACTTCCGCCCATTGACTAGTTAGAGCGGCTCGGGCGTCTGAACTTCTCGATGCGCCATCGTCGCGGCTGTTCTATTTTCTCCGAACATCAATGTCGTCGGCGACTTCGGCGGGGCGCCGAGATCGGTCGCGGGATTGTCCGCCACTGCCGTGAGGAGGACGTTCAGCATGGCAACCGCATCCGCAACGATTCCGTCGTCATTCGAGTCAGCGCCGTGAATGAGCCAGCGGGCGACATCTAATTCCGAGGCAAAGCGCGCACGGTGAGCGAGGCGCCTGTCGTTCGTTGGGCGTTCGGCCGAATAGAGGGTCATGAATTCCACTGCGTCATCAGCGCCGAAACGTGCGAATACTCGCATGAGGTCATCAGCGGGGTCGGCAACGCGAGCACCCGCCCAATTGATAACGCCCGAAACCGCTACTCCGTCCATCAGAACGGCATCGAAGTCCAGATTGCCATGAGTGATTGTGGGCGTGAACTGCCACATGCCAGCATCCTCGATGGCCGCGTCCCAGCGATCGAGGAGCGGGCTCGGAACCTTGGTCGTCTGGTGCGCGCGGTCAATGATTCCAGCTGCGTCACGCAAGCTATCGAGAGATGTCGTCGCGGGAATCACATTTCGCGTGACAATCGATGCGGGCAGGTTATGGATGGCGGCGATTGCCTTCGCAAGTGAGGGGATTGCAACGCGAGCGTCCTTGAGGTTCGACAAAGGAGTCCCGCTGGCTTCTTCGGTGACAACGATTCGCCGTTTATCATGGGAACCCGCTGCGAGAGTGTGGGGGACACCGAACGGCAACCGTTCCCGCACACCGGCCCCAAGTAGTTGCCCAACACGGTGCTCCGCGTTTTGTAAGTCCGCTGCGGGCGCTGTGAGCGGAGACGAAATCGAGATGACGCGATCGTCTGAGGTACGGCACGTGACGCGATCAAAGTCGTCCGTTGACGAGTCCCGGTAGCCGTCGATTTCGAGGGACGGGATCTCTGCAACCGCCCACGCGGTTAGCATGATGGGGGACAATGCCATATCCGTACTTTAAGCCGAACCCGCGCCCGTTCGGGTTTGCCACGCGAGAGGAACACAATGAGCGCACTCATTGAATCTCTCGACGAAAATCAACGCAAAGTTGCGCTTGCGCTCGTTGGCCCAGTGCGCGTCCTCGCCGGCGCTGGTTCTGGAAAAACCCGAGCGATTACTCATCGAATTGCGTATGGCGTCGAGACCGGCGTGTACAGCGCTGAAAAGGTCCTCGCATTGTCGTTCACGGTAAAGGCCGCGGGTGAAATGCGCAGCCGACTAAGCGAACTGGGCGTTGAGGGTGTCGCGTGTCGCACGTTCCACTCCGCGGCGATGCGGCAATTGGCGCATTTCTGGCCCGATCTCATCGGCGGAGACTTACCAAAAGTCCTGCATTCCAAAGCGGCGACGCTCAAGCGCGCAGCAGCGCAATTAAATATTCGGGCAACGGACGAACTGTTGCGTGGGATCGCGGCGGAAATCGAATGGCGAAAGGTTCGGCTGTTGTCGATGGAGGACTATGAAGCAGCATTGCCCAATCGACCGCTTCCCGGCGGATTGTCGGTGGATGCCACTCTCGCGCTGGTGCAGAAATACGAAGACCTCAAGGACGATCAGCGCAATCTTGATTTCGAAGACACGCTCATTGCAACGCTGGGAATGTTGAATTCAGAGAAGTGGGTCGCTGACCGCGTTCACGAACAGTTTCGATTCTTCGTCATCGACGAATACCAGGACGTCTCGCCCGTACAGCGCGCGTTGTTGGATGCGTGGCGGGGCACTCACTCGGAGGTGTGTGTCGTCGGCGATCCCAATCAAACCGTGTTCGGATTTGCGGGCGCGTCGGACGAGCACCTCCTCAGGTTCGAATCGGAATTCCCCGGAGCGACAACGGTCGAACTTGACCGCAACTATCGGTCCACACCTGAGATCGTGCGACTGGCTAATTCGACGGTTCCGAATTCCCCGTTGGAACTTGTATCGATGCGAGAATCCGGTCCGATGCCTGGCGTCATCGGGTCGGCGACGGATGAGGATGAGGCGCGGGCCATCGGTACGGCTATTCGCGCCGCAATCGAGGCGGGCACCGACCCCGCAGATATCGCGGTGCTGTATCGCATCAACGTTCAATCGCTCGTGTTGGAGCAGATTCTCGGCGAGATGAGAATCCCGTTTCGAGTTCGCGGAGGTCGGTTCTTTGATGAGCCTGTCGTCACGCAAGCTCTCGTCTTGGTTCGGGGACGTCTTCAAACTGATCCCACCGCACGCGCGCGGGACACCATGGCACTCATTTTGCGCGAAAACCTTGGGTGGCTTTCTAAACCGCCAGTGAATCCCGTCGAGAGACACACGTGGAACATCATGTCGGCGCTCGCACAGATCGCCGAAAATCTTCCGGAGACGGCGACTGTCATTGATTTGGCGGCAGATCTGAAACATCGGACCGATAACGAGATGGAACCTGCGGTTTCCGCGGTAACCCTGTCGACGACTCATAATGCGAAGGGGCTTGAATGGGACACCGTCTTCGTCATTGGCATGAGCGAAGGATTGTTTCCTTTGTCCTACTCAATGGGTGATGGGCCGATGCAGGAGGAACGTCGACTTGCGTACGTTGCGTTCACGCGGGCGGAACGATTGCTCACGCTGAGTTGGGCTGAACGTCAGAAGTCGTCCGGTCCACTGCGAACCCGCAGTCGGTTCATTCCGGAACATCTGGGATAGCGCGACAACCGCAATTCGGGTGCAGAGAATGCGGTGACACCGCGCGATTGAATGTCACGCCGTCGACACGAACCGAATATCCGCCACCCATTGGGTACATACTCAACGCTTCTGCTGCCGCGTGGATCGCAAGAAAGACGGAATCGGCCGCGGCCGTCCGACGCCACATTTGCGGGGCGACGGCGGACCACGACGGATCGCCGTCGATGTGAGCCAACTCAACACAGCGGATGCACGCGGTTTCTCCGGGAATCACCACGGGTCCAACGCGGACGCTCGATTCGCCGAACACAATCGCGCAGTGAGCAATGTCACGGCCGAGCCAGGGCTGGACGTCTATCGGGGAAACGACAAAATGACTCACGAGCAGAACAAAGTCAACGTCCACAGACGCGATGTCCGCACTGGACGCGGCGACAACCGTCGATCGAGTCGACCCGACCCAGGTTCGCGCGATGGTGTCGGTTGCGGGCGCGACGCCAACCACGCCGAGCCGCGGCAGGGTGGCCCGAGGTGTTCGATGAAATACATCACCGCACGCATCAATGAGAGATTGGGCCGTGTGTTCACCACCGACAATCGACGAAAGGCGCGCCAAACTCGTTCCACGCACCAGTTCGGCGACACCTCGCGCGCCAGACAAGTTAAGTGGGCCGAGTCGCGCGTATTCCGGGTCGAGACCCAGCTGCACCGTTTCAGAGTCGCGCCAGACGACTGGAATCGAAGGGTCGATGCGAATGAACACGGTGGCATGCTCCCACACGACACCACACGGCGTCAGTCGCCGTCCACAGTTCCGTCCTCATCAATCAGTCGGCGGATTGCGTCGTCCATGGCGTCGGGTGGTGCGACATTTCCCGACAGTCGCGAAATCAGAGCAGCGGGGTCGTCAATGTCCTCGCTCGTTGGCATGACGTCCGGGTGAGCCCAAACGCTGTCTCGTTGTTCCGCGGAAACAGCCGCATCCAGTGTGCGCCACATTGATGCCGCTTCCCGCAACCGTCGAGGGCGGGCGTCGATTCCGATGAGACCAGCGAGCGCTTTTTCTCCCGGTCGTCCGACGGCGCGATTCCGGCGAACCATTTCGGCGATTGCATTTCGACTCGGTAGGCGGTGGGCGGCGTTGTCGGCAACGACGTCAACCCATCCTTCGATCAACGCAAGCAAAGTTTCGATTCGGGTAAGTGCGATGGCCTGATCCTCCGTTTTGGGCGGAATCAATGACCCGTCACTGACGAGCCGTCGAAGTGCTTCAGCGTCTGACAAATCAATGTCGCTCATCGCGGCACGCATGCTCTCGGCGTTGATCGAAATTCCATTTGCGTAATCAGTGATGCTGGCGACAAGTCCTAACTTCAGCCACTTAGAGTGCTTGAAGAGTCGGGCATGGGCAATCTCGCGGATGGCCAGGTACAGCATCACGTCGTCCAACGGAATTTCGAGACCCTCGGCGAATTTGCTGATGTTGTGCGGAATCAGGACCGCGCGCAACTCGTGTTCGAGAATGCCGTCGAGGAGCGGAATTCCGATGTCGCCGCCCGAGAGTACCTCGCCGGACAACTGACCGATGATTTGGCCGAGTTGCAACGAGAACAATGTGCCACCGAGTCTTCTTAATGCGGCAAATGCGCCAGCCGCAGTCGCGGATTCGCCCTCGGGAATAGTGTCACCCAGCGCACGCTCGCCAGCGGTCGAAATCGATCGGGCGACGGGCTCAGAGATTTGAATCCAGACAGGAATTGTGGCTCGCGCCCACTCGCCGCGCGTCATTGTCGACGGGCTCACCGTAAGCGGAGAAATCGCGGTCGCTTCGTCCAACCATAATGACGCGAGGTGGAGCGCGTTCTCGGCCGCGGTCACAGTCGCGGCGCTAACCGCCACCGCCTGTTGGTTCGCCACCTTCGTTGCAGTGTCCCGAACCATCTGCTCGGTTATTCCTTCATTACCGTGGGACAGCGCTTCTTGCAGTTGCATCAACATTTTTTCGATGGCAGCAGCGTCGCCCGGAAGCCCAGCCGCTTTCGCGAGTTCCGCGATGTCGAAGTGCTCGCCGCTCTCGAGGAACTTGCGCAGCATGTCCTGGAACTCGTCAGAGCCGTCATCAGCCATGTCAACAACCGTACCTTCTCGGTCGGTGACCTAGTGTGGAATACGTGACTGATTCCTCGACCGAAACCGTTCTACGCCGACCACGCATGGGTCGCCGGGGCTGGGGCGTGGCTTTGCTCGCCCTGAGTGTTGTTGGCGCGCTGGGTCTCGCCGCGGTGCCTGCTCCGTACGTGATTGAGATGCCCGGTCCGGTTTACAACACATTGGGATCCACAAAAGATGCCGACGGCAAAGAAACACCCCTCATCACGGTGTCGGGGACGGAGACGTATCCGACCGAGGGTGAGCTCTCGATGCTGACCGTTTATGTCACGGGTTCACCCGATTCTCATCCGACCTGGTTTGAGGTCGCCGCGGCGTGGTTGCGCCCCGATTACGCGGTGCTTCCCATGGACCTGTTGTACCCCGAGGGAACCACGCGGACGGATTCGGTAAACGCCGCCAAGATTCAGATGGACAACTCGCAACAGGAAGCGATTGCGGCCGCGCTCACCAATCAGGGAATTCCGTTTGAATCCGAAATCATTGTGGCCGAAGCGACTCCGGGCTATCCGGCCGAAAAACTTGTCAAGCCCGATGACATCGTCAAAACGGCAGACGGTATCCCCATTCACAACGTGTCCGACCTTCGAGCCGTCATCAAGTCAGCGGGAATCGGAAATTCGATCGACCTGGTCGTCGAGCGCAATGGTGCGACGGTGAACTTAACTGTCGGCGTCGTCGCATCGGAACAAGACGGCACAACCCCGGTGATTGGCATCCTTTGTGGCGGTAAATACCAGTTCCCATTCGAGGTCGACATCTCGCTCGCCGATGTCGGCGGCTCGAGCGCGGGCATGATGTTCGCGCTCGGCATCATCGATACGATCACTCCAGGGTCGCTGAACGGCGGAGAGAATGTTGCAGGGACCGGTGAAATATCGGCGGACGGTTTGGTCGGACCGATCGGAGGCATCGTCCAAAAGGCTTTCGGCGCTCGCAGTTCCGGAGCGACGTGGATGCTGGTTCCGGCCGAAAACTGCGCGGATTTGGTTGGCCATATCCCTGCCGGACTTCGCGACGTTTCGGTGTCGACACTTGATGATGCGATGGCAGCGCTTCATGCAATCTCGACCCAATTGGGAGCGAAAGCGCTACCGCATTGCTCCGCTGGATAATGGGGTCTGTCTCGCGGGTAGACTTTTAATGACAAAGGAGTTCATCTCGTGACAGTTCCCTCTTCGCCTCGTCAGCGTTCCCCTCTCATCGTTACGATTGGCATTGTTTTCGCGCTCGTTGCGGCTTTTGTGTCCTTCGCCACCGTGTGGGTCGATGTGCTCTGGTACGACCAGGCAGGGTTCACTTCTGTTTTGTTTACCCAGTGGATCGCACTGGGAATTATCGGTGTTTCCGCCTTTTTCCTCATGGCCGTTCCGCTGTGGCTGAGCTTGAACATCGCGTACCGCACCCGACCGCTGACGGTTCGGTTGTCGGAAGGCGCGGAGCGTTACCGTCTCGCCGTTGAACCGATTCGCAAACTCATCATGCACCTCGGGCCCCTGGTCGTTGGTGTTTTTGCCGGGATTGCGGCGGCGAGCAATTGGCCCATCGTTCTGCAGTGGCTCAATAAGACTCCGTTTGGACAGACCGACCCGCAGTTCGGTTTCGACGTGTCCTTCTACGTATACGACCTTCCGATGTATCAGTTTGTCGTTGGGCAAGTAGAGAGCGCGCTTCTGGTTTCCCTACTCGCAGGCGCGGCAGCTGGTTTCATCTACGGCGGTGTCCGCATTTCGGCGACCCGTGAGGTCATTGTCTCGAAGCCGTTTCGCGCCCAGATTGCCATTCTTGGCGCACTGTACGTGTTGGTGCAGGCCGCAAACCTGTGGATTAACCAGTACAACACTCTGGTGTCGCCCTCGGAGGGCTTCCTCGCCACGGGAGCGGGATTCACGGAGGCCACCGCAACGATCCCCGGCCACCAGATTCTCGCGGGTATTGCCGTGATCGTTGCTCTGTTCTTTGTCGTGACCGCGTTCATCGGACGATGGCGTCTTCCCATCCTCGGCGGGGCGATGCTCATCGTTGCCTCGATAGTCATCGGTGGCGTTTACCCGTGGATTGTGCAGAGATTCCAGGTTGACCCCAGCGCACGGACCCTGGAAGCCCAATACATCCAGCGCAACATTGATGGAACGCGTGCCGGCTTCGGTTTGGACAAGGTCAACGAAGTTGTCTACGACGCGACGACGACGGCGGAACCGGGAGCCCTTCGCGCCGACGCCGAAACTACCGCACACATTCGCATCATTGACCCTGGACTCGTGTCGGATGCGTTTGCGCAGCTCGAACAATTCCGCCAGTATTACCGGTTTCCCGCGCACCTCGATGTCGATCGATACCAGATTGATGGCACGATGCAGGACACGGTTCTTGCCCTCCGAGAACTTGACCTCAGCGGCCAATCGTCGACCTCGTGGTACAACGACCACGTCGTGTATACGCACGGTTATGGAATCGTCGCCGCCTACGGAAACGAACGCAACGCCGACGGCCAGCCGACATTCCTCGAATCGGGGATTCCCGTGTCGGGCGCGCTCGGTGCGTACGAACCCCGAATCTATTTCGGTGAGTCATCGCCGCCCTACTCGATTGTCGGCGCACAAGGTGCGGACGGGTCACTCGAACTCGACTACCCATCGGCATCCTCCGAGTCCGAGGCGGGAAACGCGAAATACACCTTCGAAGGTGACGGCGGCCCCAAGTTAGACAGCATCTTCACTCGGTTGATTTACGCGATGCACTTCCAGTCCGAACAGCTGCTGCTGTCGGACGCGATATCTAATGACTCACAGATTTTGTACGACCGACACCCTCTGGTTCGCGTCAACAAGGTTGCGCCCTATTTGACGCTTGACAACGATCCGTACCCTGCTGTTGTCGACGGACGAGTCGTGTGGATTGTCGATGGCTACACCACGAGCAGCAACTACCCCTATTCGACCCCGGTTGACATTTCGAC
>CAFBLO010000010.1_pt1 | contig 17110 bp, 10 predicted proteins | sample 7268161 | NCBI WGS metagenome assembly CAFBLO01 (sample SAMEA6814033, study PRJEB35770) | freshwater metagenome | biome: Freshwater; feature: Freshwater reservoir; material: water | place: Czech Republic | collected 2017-05-23 | depth 30m m
CTGATGTCTCGCGCGTCGTTGACACAAGCTGCGGCCACCGTCGAATGGAAAACTCTCGGTTTCTTCGCGGGACTTTTTATCATCGTCGGTGCTCTCGTTTCGGTCGGTGCTCTCGAGGCCGTGTCCCGCTGGCTAATCTCGGTCATCGGTACCGACATCAACGTCATTTCAATTTCGCTGCTTGCATTTTCGGGAATCGTGTCGGGAATCGTCGACAATATCCCTTACGTCACGAGCATGATTCCCGTGATTTTCAACCTCAACGATGCTCTCGGGTTGTCGGAACCCTCGGTGCTCTGGTGGGCGTTGGCAACAGGTGCTGACTTTGGCGGAAGCCTTACTGTTGTTGGAGCAAGTGCCAACATCGTCGGAGTTGCCATCGCCCATCGCGAAGGAATCAAACTTTCAATGTGGGATTACGCCAAGGTAGGGATTCCGGTCACCCTGTTGTCGCTACTCGCGACGGTTCCCTATTTCCTCTTCGTCATCAATTAGGCAACAACGAAAAGCTGGGCAGCGAGGTGCGCGTCTAGAGCAACACTTCCCTGCGCGCCGGTAACAGAGTATTGGCCACTCTCGACCGTGACCATGACTCCACTCCCAGGAATGATTCCAGTAGCGGCGCACGCCTGGAGTAACCCCTCATCTGCTTGAATACCCTCGCCTATCGCGGTCACCGTCATCGGAGTTCCGTCGGCGCATTCCGTGGCCGGGTCTCCGTGGACGAACGGATTGGACGTCCGCCCAATCAATTCGAGCCCCGGGATCGGGTTGCCGTACGGGTCGCTGTCGAGGTTGGTGAGCAAGGCGGCGAGTTTCTGTTCGGCGGCATCACCGAGGACGTGTTCCCAGCGACACGCTTCTTCGTGACAGTCCGCCCAATCAAGACCGAGGACATCGAACAAGAATCGTTCCGTGATTCGGTGTTTCCTCATAACCGCGACTGCAATGCGGCGCCCCTCTGGGGTGAGTTCGACGATGCGATTGTCGTCAAGGTGCAACAAGCCATCCCTCTCGAGCCGCGACACCGTTTGTGACACAGAGGGCATCGCCTGCTCAAGGCGTTCCGCGAGGCGAGCGCGAAGGGCGGGCTGGCGCTGCTCTTCAAGTTCGAAGACGACCTTGAGATACATCTCGGTCGTGTCAATCAAATCGGACATACACATCACCCCCCTCTTTCTCAAAAATACCGTCCGCTGTGGATAATTCGCGACACGAGTTCGTGTGGAGTGGTGAGTTATCTTTCATGACACATTCACCCACCCGTCGTTTCCTCATTGCCATCGGCGAAATCCTCTTGATCACCGCCACATCGCTGAGCATGGCGTTATGGCCAACACAGCCCGCACGTGCAACAATCGCGTCTCCCGGCAGTCTCTCAACCACGAGTGCGCCTGCAGGAATTATCATCAACTCTCCATGGGTGGTCGACGCCACGGGAACGGAATGGGCCTACGGCACGACGAGTGCGTCCATGGGAACGCTGATTTCGCGAAATCAAACTACCGGCGTATTCACGTCGAGGGCAATCACCGCCGGAGACGAAGGTTCGATAGCGGGTCTCTATTCACCACTAGCCAACGTTGCTGTTTTTAGTGCCCGCCGGACAGGTTTGGGAAACCGACTCACCGCTTTCGATTTGGCGACCGGGACTCGAATCTCGACCCGAACAATGGCAACCGACGAAACGCTTATTCGCGCGTTGGCGTTCAACTCGGCCGCGGACTCGTACATCGTCGGCACCAACCAAAACCCGGCAAAGGTCATGAAGTTCGGAATCACCAACGGGAATTTGGAATACAGTTCCACCTTGGCAACGGGTCTCAAAGAAATCACCGCGTTCATCCCCAACGGCACCGAGTTACTTGCAGCGGTCAACACGAATCCGATCAAACTGGTCTCTGTCACGCGAAACAGGCTGGTAATTGGTTCGGTGGTGTCGCTTCCCGCGGGGACGCCGACGCTAATGGACCCGATTGTGGTGGGGACCACCGCCTACCTGGGCACAGACGTAACCCCCGGTCGAATCACAGCGATAGATATCCCGACGCAAACAGTGATTGCATCGGCGATCTTGAACACAGGGGAAATTGGGGCGCGCAATCTTGTGGTCGATAACTCAACCGGAACGTTGTACGCGACGACCGACAGCACATCGGGACCGCGGATTGCGTCGTTTCGACTGACCGATTTGCGCCGGTTGGGAACGACGCAGCTAAGTGCCGGATCGTCGGCAACGTCACTGTTGTTATCCGGGGGAATGCTCGCCGCCGGTTTCGCGGGAACCCGGGGCGTCGAGACCTTGACCGTTGCGCCCGAACCGAATGCTCCTGTCATCACGGGAATTCAGGCGGCGGACTCATCACTGGTCGTCACGTGGAATTCCGGTGGGTCGGTCGAACCAGTTCTCGAATATACCGCGTCCGCTAGCGCCGGGTCCTCCTCCGCCTCATGTTCCACAAACGGGACCTCATGCACAATTCAGGGCTTGAACAATGGAACCACCTACTCGATCTCGGTCGTTGCACGATCTGCTGCCGGAATCAGCCCAGCAACACTGGCGACCGGTATGCCACGGACCGTTCCAGATGCGCCAACAACCCCGCGGGTGACACGAGGTAATACCGACGTAACAGTGACGTGGACACCTCGTGGCGACGGTGGCGTGCCAATAACGGGTTACCGTGCGACGGCATCACCAAGTGGGAAGATATGCGAGTCGATCACACAAACCTGCACCATTTCCGGATTACCGAATGGGGTTCCGCAAACAGTTCAGGTTGTGGCGCGAAATTCAATAGGAACATCACAACCCTCCGCACCGAGCGCATCCGTAACGCCCGCGACGATACCGTCGACACCGCAAATTGAGTTCGCAGGCAGATCGAACCACGGCGCTGTCATTGTCTGGAAACCCCCGACGGATAACGGTGGGGACGATGTTGTCTCCTACCTCATCCGAGTGACACAGGGGTCGAACACAGTCTCGGAGTCGACTACCTCTGACACCTCCATCACGCTCGACGGTCTCACCAACGGTGTGATTTACAAGATTGTCGTTTCCGCGACGAACACCGTCGGGACTGGCAGGCCGTCGGAAAACGCCTACGTCACTCCGGCTACTGTTCCCGATGCACCTCGCGCGATCACTGTCCGCAGGATGGACTCAGCGGCCGACGTCTCATGGGACGCGCCACTTAACAACGGCGGAGACCTCGTCACCGGATACCGTGTGCAGGTTCGAACGGGCGACCAACAGCCGACAAGTTTCATCGCCGCGGAATCGCCATACTCAATTCGAGGGCTTGAAAACGGGACCACCTACTCCGTTTCGGTCAGCGCCATTAATTCCGTCGGTGAAAGCGTCGCATCAGAATCCGCTCAGGTACGACCAGCAACGGTTCCCGGTTCGCCTCTCACGATTACTGCCCGCAGGCAAGATTCAGCGGCCAACGTCTCATGGGACGCGCCACTGAACAACGGCGGAGACCCCGTCACCGGATACCGTGTGCAGGTTCGAACGGGCGACCAACAGCCGACAAGTTTCATCGCCGCGGAATCGCCATACTCAATTCGAGGGCTTGAAAACGGAACCACGTATTCGATATCAGTCAGCGCTATCAATTCCGTCGGCGAGGGCGTGCCATCCGAAACCACGAACGTCATTCCGGCGACCAATCCCGATGCACCTCGCGCGATCACCGTCCGCAGATTGGACTCAGCTGCCGGCGTCTCGTGGACAGCGCCAACGAGCGACGGTGGAGACCCCATCACCAGTTACCGAGTTCAGGTGAAGAACGGAAACGAACCATCAAAACTGTTCATCGCCACAACATCACCCTACTCAATTCGAGGACTCCACAACGGAACTACCTACTCAGTTACGGTCAGTGCAATCAATTCCGTCGGCGAGAGCGTCGCGTCCACATCCGCCCTCGTAACACCCGCAACTGTTCCCGATGCGCCTGACATGGTTACCGCCCTGCGACGGAATGCAGGGGCCGTCGTTTCCTGGGCCGCGCCGCCAAATGACGGCGGAGACCCCATCACCGGGTATCGAGTGCAGGTTCGAGCGCACAACGGACAGGCGACAAGTTTCATCACCACCGAATCGCCGTACTCAATTCCAGGACTCGAGAACGGAACTACCTACTCCGTTACGGTCAGCGCCATCAATTCCGTAGGTGACAGCGTCGCATCAGAATCCGCTCAGGTACGACCAGCAACGGTTCCCGGTCCGCCTCTCACGATTTCCGTCCGCATGTTGGACTCAGCTGCCGACGTCGCATGGGACCCACCGTCCAATGACGGCGGAGACGCCATCACCGGGTATCGAGTGCAGGTTCAAAATGGAAACGAGCCACCAAAACGTTTCATTGCCGCGGAATCGCCTTACGCAATTCGAGGGCTTGAAAACGGAACCACATATTCGGTATCAGTGAGCGCCATCAATTCCGTCGGCGATAGCGTCGCATCAGAATCCGCTCAGGTACGACCAGCAACGGTTCCCGGTCCGCCTCTCACGATTTCTGTCCGCAGGTTGGACTCAGCGGCCGACGTCTCATGGACAGCGCCAACGAACGACGGTGGAGACCCCATTACTGGGTATCGCGTTCGCATCTGGAGAGAGTCCACCGCCCTAGCAGAAGTCGAGACGTCGAGTGAAAGTATTGTTTTGGATCGACTCGATAACGGCACCGAGTATCGGGTTGTCGTAACTTCGGTCAATACTGTTGGTGAGAGCGTCGCATCAGAACCCGCCCTCGTAACACCTGCAACTGTTCCCGACCCGCCTCTCGATATAACCGCCCTGCGGCAGGATCAAGGGGCCGACGTCTCGTGGACCGCACCATCGAACGACGGTGGAGACGCCATCGCCAGCTATCGAATTCAGGTTCAAACCGGAGACAAACCACCAAAACGGTTCATCGCCACGGAATCGCCGCACTCGATCCGAGGACTCCACAACGGAACTACCTACTCAGTTACTGTCAGCGCCATCAATTCGGTCGGGGACAGCGTCGCATCAGAACCCGCCCTCGTCACACCCGCAACTGTTCCCGATCCTCCGACCTCGCTGAACGCCACCGCGGTTGACGGTGCGGTGAACCTGGAATGGTCTGCGTCATCGAACGACGGCGGAGACTCCATTACTGGTTATCGCATTCGCATCTGGCGGGAGAACGTCGTCATTACTGAATTTGATACGCCAATCACGAGTGCGTCCGTGCCAGGACTGACGAACGGTGTCGACTATCGCGTCACCGTGACGTCGGTCAATACCGTTGGTGAAAGTGTCGCGTCAGAATCTGCATTTGTAATGCCGATCTCGCCACCGGTCGTGACACCCCCGGCCATAGACCCTCCCGTCATCGACCCTCCCGTCATCGACCCTCCCGTCGTGGATCCTCCGGTCGTGGATCCTCCGGTGGTGGAACCACCGGTAGTTGTGGGTCCTCCGGTTGTTGATCCTCCGGTCGTTGATCCTCCGATTATCAACCCACCCGTCGCAGACCCACCCGCCGCAGACCCACCACCAACGGTCCGTCCCCCTAGCCCGCCGGTCGATGTCGCGGTCATTAGTGCGACGCGAAAGTCCATCACCGTGGGATGGCGTGTTGGGGATTCCGGTGGAGCGCCCGTCATCGACTTCATTGTTCACAAGAGCCGATACAAAAACCGCGGATTCACCGTATGGCCCGATTCCATTTCGGCCGCCCCAAGGCTTGAATTGCAGAAACCAGGCCGTGGCGGGCTTTACGTCCGAGTGATCGCCGTCACCGCCCAGGGCGAATCCGCCCCGTCCCAGGTTACGTTGGTCGCCCGGGCAAAGAAACTAGCGAATACCAAGTACGGCGGCCGTGCGCTTGAGTGAAGCGCGTGCGGCAGCCGAATTGGTCGCAAGTGCCGTTCCATAGGACGGAACGAGCGCAGAGATCTTTGTGCCCCACGTGGACATCTTGGACGGGAAGCAGGTTGCGAGAACGTTGAGCATCGCGGCGACCGCCGTGGACGCCCCAGGCGAGGCACCGAGAAGCCCGGCGATTGATCCGTCGGCGTGGGAAACCACTTCGGTACCGAACTTGAGGACACCGCCCTTGTCGGCATCTTTGGCGATGACCTGAACGCGCTGCCCTGCGGAATATCCATACCAGTCAGCGGGGTTCGCCTCGGGGAAATATTCCCGCAACGCCGCCATGCGCTTCGCGCGTCCAGCAAAAACTTCGGTCGCGAGGTACTTGATAAGGCCCAGGTTTGTTACTGCCACCCCGAGCATCGGGATGATGTTCCCGAAGCGAATTGAACGGGGAAGGTCCCACCACGATCCCGCCTTGAGAAATTTGGGCGTGAACCCCGCGTAAGGGCCAAAGAGCAAACTCGACGTGCCATCAACGACACGAGTGTCAAGATGAGGAACAGACATCGGTGGGGCGCCAGCCGCCGATTTGCCGTAGACCTTCGCATTGTGGCGTGCGACGACCTCGGGGTTGTCGCATCGGTAAAACTGACCGGACACCGGAAATCCCGCATAGCCGCGAACTTCGGGGATACCAGCGCGTTGCAAGAGGTTCAGGGCATGACCCCCGGCTCCAACGAACACAAATTTGGCGACAACCGTGAACGGGGTTCGGCCAACTTCGTTACGCACGACGACATTCCATAGACCGTCCTTACGACGGCGAATCGATCGAACCGAATGATTGATGTGGACCTCTGTCTTCGGCCCTGCGATCGAGTTGACGAGGATTTTTGTCAGTGCGCCGAAGTCAATGTCGGTGCCGTTCTGAAAACGCGTCGCCGCCACCGGTTCGGACTTCGATCGACCTGGCATGACAAGAGGAGCCCACTGGTGAATGACTTTCGGGTCATCCGTGAATTCAGCTCCGGGGAAAAGGGGGTGGTTCTTCAACGCCTCGTAGCGAGTCTTGAGATACGCAACATTGTCGGCGCCCCATACGAACGACATGTGTGGGACGGGGACGAGAAAAGATGACGGGTCAGGGATTGTTCCGTCATTCACCAAGGCGGACCAATATTCTCGCGACAACTGGAACTCTTCGTTGACTTTGATTGCACCGGTCGTTACGACGCTGCCGTCTGGCTGTTCGGGCGTGTAATTCAATTCGCACAATGCCGAGTGGCCTGTCCCAGCGTTATTCCAAGGGTTTGACGATTCGGGAGCGAGGCCGGGCCCGCGCTCGAACAGTGAAATCGTCCAGTTGGGCTCGAGCCTCCGCAGAAGCGAACCAAGAGTGGCACTCATGATGCCCCCACCTACGAGGACGACGTCAACAATCTTGGTCACCCGACCATCCTATCCGCGCCTATAGGCTGGTTTGATGCCCAGCACACCCGTCGCGCCCCGCGTTGCAGCCTTTACGGCCATCGGGCTCTTCGCAGGACTCTTTTCGGGATTCTTTGGTGTCGGCGGGGGCATCATCGTCGTCCCCCTGCTCATTCTTGTGGTTCACATAGATCAGCGTCAGGCATCCGTCACGTCACTCGCTGCGATCATACCCACCTCGCTCGTTGCGGCGTCAGCGTTTTTGGTGTCGGGAAGCGTGCCTCTGGACCAAACGGTTTTCGGCCTCATCATCGCCATCGGATCAACTATTACAGCGCCACTGGGGGCGTGGGCCCTTCGAACCTGGAAAACCGTCACCGTTCGTTGGATTTTCATCACCATCTTGCTGTTCGCCGCGATTCAGGTTCTGTACCAGTTGCCCGATCGCAACAGTCACCTCGAATGGTCAATTGTGATTGTTGTCGGGCTGATTGTATCCGGTGCTGCGATGGGATTCGCCGCTGGACTTTTGGGAATCGGTGGGGGCCTCCTCCTTTTGCCATTGCTTGTGCTCGGATTCGGCGTCAGCGACCTCACCGCGAAAGCACTGTCGTTGATTGCCATGTTCCCTGCAGCCGTTTCGGGAACTATCGGATCATCACGAGCAGGAGTGGTGAATTGGAAAGCGGGGATGTCGCTCGGAATTCCGATGGCCCTCTCGTCCACGCTGGGCGTCTGGCTGGCCACAATCACGCCGGTGGAATGGGCGAACCCGCTGTTGGCGGCCTTGCTAATTTACGCGGTTATCCAACTCATCATCCGCACTATCCGTTCGATGCGAAAGGGTTAACGAAGACCCTTTCGATCGACAACGAGTTCGGCGATTTGAACGGCGTTGAGCGCGGCGCCTTTGCGAAGGTTGTCGTTAGACACAAAGAAAACAAGTCCTTTTCCGTCGTCGAACGATTGGTCCTGACGGATTCGGCCGACGAGGCTGGGGTCAATCCCCGCCGCATCAAGCGGCGTCGGGACATCCATCAGCGTCACTCCCGGAGCCGTCGCGAGAATTTCGCGCGCGCGCTCCGCCGTGATGGGGCGATCGAACTGCGCGTGAATTGACAAGGAATGCCCAGTGAATACGGGGACACGAACGCACGTCCCCGAAACAAGCAAGTTCGGAAGTTCCAGAATCTTGCGGGTTTCGTTTCGAAGCTTCTTTTCCTCGTCCGTTTCGCCCAATCCGTCATCCACGAAGTTTCCCGCCTGCGGAATGACATTGAACGCGATGGTGCGCGGGAACGTCGCGGGTTTCGGGAATTCAACGGCACGACCGTTGTGAATGAGCCCCATAAGGTCTTGTCCTGCGGTCGCGGCAACCTGATTGAACAGTTCTGCGCCACCCGAGAGTCCAGCTCCGGATGTTGCCTGATAAGTCGCCACTTGAAGGCGCACGAGCCCGGCTTCGAGGTCGAGTGGCTTCAAAGCTGGCATCGCCGCCATTGTCGTGCAGTTCGGGTTCGCGATGATGCCCTTGACCGCATCAGCAATCGCGTGCGGATTCACTTCTGAGACGACAAGCGGAACCTCAGGGTCCATGCGCCACCCACTGGAGTTGTCAACGACCGTAACGCCCGCTTCGGCAAATCGAGGGGCCTGCGCTTTGGACAGTGTCGCCCCCGCCGAGAAGATGGCGATGTCGAGACCCGCCGGATCGGCTGTTTCTGTGTTTTCGACAACGATGTCTTTGCCCGCGAACGAGAGCACCGTGCCCGCACTTCGAGAGGATGCGAAAAACCGAATGTCATCAATGGGGAACGCGCGATCGGATAACAGTTGCCGGACGACGGTACCGACTTGCCCCGTCGCACCGACAACACCGATACGAGCGCCCATCATCGCCCCGTTCCGGCGTAGACAACAGCATCGACGTCGCCGTCGAGCCCGAAGGCGGTATGCACAACCTGCATAGCTCGAGTGAGGTCCTCGCCGCGCGTGATGACGGAAATCCGAATCTCTGAGGTCGAGATCATTTCCATGTTGATGCCGGCCTCGAATAACGCTGTGAAGAGTTGTGCCGAAACACCAGCGTTGGTTCGCATACCGCCACCGACGACAGAGAGCTTCCCGATGTTGTCGTCGAAAGCGACGTCGCTGAAGCCGACCTTGTCTTGGGCGGTGCGAAGCGCCTGGAGGGTTTTTTCGCCGTCGGTTTTCGGAAGCGTGAACGAGATATCGGTCAGAGCGGTCGCCTGAGCAGAGACGTTTTGCACAATCATGTCAATGTTTGCGCCGGTGCCCGCAACGATGGTGAATATTTCCGCGGCTTTACCCGGAATGTCGGGGACGCCGATGACGGTGATTTTTGCCTCGGACAGATCGCCGGCAACACCAGTGATGATGGGCTCTTCCATGTTTTCTCCCCTATCTGCAATGACGAACGTACCTTCTGTTTCCGCAAAACTCGAACGGACATGGATGGTCACACCGTGCCGACGCGCATACTCGACCGCGCGAATATGCAATACCTTCGCTCCCGCAGCGGCGAGTTCCAACATCTCTTCAAACGTGACACGGTCGACTTTGTGGGCCTTGGGCACAATTCGAGGATCGGCGGTGAACACGCCGTCAACGTCCGTATAGATTTCACACACTTCCGCACCGAGCGCCGCTGCGAGCGCAACCGCCGTTGTGTCACTCCCCCCTCGACCAAGAGTCGTGATGTCCTTGGAATCGCGATTGAACCCCTGAAAACCCGCAACGATGGCGATCGCGCCATCGTCCAGTGCTTCACGGATTCGATCAGGGGACACGTCAACGATTCGAGCAGCTCCGTGCTGCGCTGTCGTCATCATGCCAGCCTGACTTCCCGTGTACGAGCGCGCTTCGTGACCAAGACTTTTGATCGCCATCGCCAACAACGCCATCGAGATTCGCTCACCCGTGGTGAGAAGCATGTCGAGTTCGCGCGGGTCGGGCGCATCGGTGATCTGATGGGCGAGGTCGACGAGCTCATCGGTGGTGTCCCCCATAGCCGATACGGCTACGACGACATCATGTCCCGACTCACGTGTCGCAACGATTCGACGGGCCACGCGCATGATGCTTTCAGCATCAGCGACCGAAGAGCCACCAAACTTTTGCACAATGAGGGACACGGGTTTTCTCTCGTTCGAGGGTCAGGCGAAGGCGGTCGCGTCGATGCCCACCAATTGGGGAAATTCTACCCAAATTTAGGGCTGGGTGATTCGAGTGCGACCCTCGAAGGCCCGACCGAGCGTGATTTCATCGGCGTACTCAAGGTCGCCGCCGACCGGCAATCCGCTGGCGAGGCGTGACACAATCATTCCCAGCGGTCCGATGAGCCGCGACAAATATGTCGCTGTTGCTTCGCCTTCGACGTTCGGGTCGGTGGCAAGGATGATCTCGGTAATCGATGTGTCCCGGAGTCTTTCCAACAGCGGTGCGATGCGAAGCTGGTCGGGGCCAATTCCGTCAATCGGGCTGATTGCGCCGCCCAGCACGTGGTACAGGCCCGTGAATTCGCGAGTTCGCTCGATCGCAACGACGTCTTTGGCTTCTTCAACAACACAAATCTGGTCCCGCCGACGGCGTGGGTCACGACAAATCGCGCATTCGTCGTCTTGGGACACGTTCCCGCACGTGACACAGAATTTGACACTGGCCCGCACAGTTCGAAGAAGTTCCGCGAGACGAGCCGGATCAAACGATTCCGTTTGAATGATGTGGAACGCGATGCGTTGCGCCGACTTCGGACCGATGCCGGGGAGTCGACCGAATTCGTCAATCAGTTCTTGAAGGATTCCCTCGTACATCGTTATGTGTCGCCCTCACGCGGCGTCGGGTCGATGTCAAAAATTGCGGGGGTTTCATCGGCCGGTGCGGAGCGAGCGTGAGGTGTCACCGCGTCATCAATGTTGGCAATCAGCGTCGCTCCGAGCATCTCGCGAATAACGGATTCGCCCCGGCGTTCTGCGAATGCTTTCGAGGCTGGTTCTGTCAGGAGGGGTTCGGTCACGGCAGGCGAGGGTGCTACCGATTCGGGGACTTCGACGGGTTCCATCTTGGTCGTCGGCGCGTCATCGTCAGGGGTATGAACAGGACGCTCAACTGCCGCCGGCGGTTCAACCGGCATCGATGCGACGGGTGTCACACGTGCTGTCAAACCCGGCCCCGTCATCGTTCCGAGGCGTGGTACGAACCGAAGGCGCACCCCGAGTGCACCCAGAATCGCCTCGCGCAGATCCTCGAAGACAGCTTTGCCGCTCGTCGGGTTCTCTTTAAAGCGATCAACCCACATTTGCTCAGAGAAATCGAGGGTGAGCACGTCCCCTTCCAAAGTCACAGGGCGGGCCGAGTTCACAACCACCCATGAACCCTTTGATGACTCGAGGTCTTCAAGAATTGCGGGCCACACGTCGAGGATTTCCGCCAACGTCCCAGGTTCGGTGCCCGGCGTAGCCGGCGCCGTAACCGCCTCGGGAGCGATAACTTCCGCAGCCGCCGCCACGATATCGGGTGCGACAACAACTGCCGGGGGAGCTGCGGGAGCCGCGATCATCACCAGTGCCGATTGAGTGTTATTGCGGTCGGGAAGCTCTGTCAAGAGTCTGGCAACCATCAGTTCAAGGTGAATTCGTGGCGGGGTAGTTCCCGTCATTCCGGAAAGTGCCGTGTTGACAATGTCCGCCGCACGCGACAGTGCGGCAGCACCATACAGAGCAGCGAGCCCGTTCATTCGGGTGATTTCATCCGCCGGAATTCCCCGCAGAACCGCCGCCGCTCCGTCGCCTGTCGCGTCAATGATGATGAGATCACGAAGACGTTCGAGAACGTCTTCGACGAAGCGTCGAGGGTCATTTCCGGTCTGCACCACGCGGTCGATAGCCGCAAAGGCGTGCGCGGCATCATCACGGCCGATCGCGTCGAGGGCTTCGTCGAGAAGTTCGCTCGGCGTGTAACCGAGCAGGTTGTTGGTGCGCTCGCGTGTAACGGTACTGTCATCCGAGCCAGCAATGATCTGGTCGAGCAGCGAGAGAGTGTCACGGACGGAGCCTCCGCCCGCACGGATGACCAGGGGCAGAACACCGTCTTCGATTGTCACTTTTTCCTGGACGCAGAGTTCCGTCACGTAATCGAGCATGACCGCGGGCGGTACGAGGCGGAACGGATAGTGGTGGGTGCGCGACCGAATAGTTCCGATGACTTTTTCGGGTTCCGTCGTCGCAAAGATGAACTTGACATGCTCGGGCGGCTCTTCGACGATTTTGAGGAGAGCATTGAAACCCTGCTGTGTGACCATGTGTGCTTCGTCGAGGATGAAAATTTTGTAGCGGTCGCGAGCGGGCGCAAAACCCGCGCGCTCTCGAAGTTCACGCGCGTCATCGACCCCATTGTGGCTTGCCGCATCGATCTCGACGACGTCAAGCGAACCCGAACCGTCTCGTGACAACTCGACACAACTGTCACACTTTCCGCAGGGTGTATCGGTCGGTCCTTCGGCGCAATTCAGGCAACGGGCGAGGATTCGGGCGGACGTCGTCTTGCCGCAACCCCGCGGTCCAGAGAACAAGTAAGCGTGATTGACACGATTCTGACGAAGGGCGGCACGCAGTGGATCGGTCACCTGAGATTGCCCGATGAGTTCATCGAATGATTCGGGTCGGTACCGACGATAGAGAGCGACTGCCACCCTATGAGATTACCCGCACCCGCCGACTTTCACGGGGCGGCGCGAGCGCTGAGCTGTGAGCTGTGAGTAAATGAGCCGAAAAGACCCCTCACGCACCCGCCAGAGCCGGGTTACCCTTGCTTCGTTTCCGACCTGGGGGAGTTGGCCTGGATGGCGCCACGCGAGGGGCTGGCACCATTCTATTCGCCGGGGGCGATACTGGAACAGTGATTATTGAACCGCGGCTCGTGAAATTGACAACTCGAACCGAGGTGGACGTCCGACGGACAATCCCTCACGCGAAACTTCGGCGCATCGGCGCGTGGGTGTTCGTGGACCATTTCGGGCCGACGGAACAGGTCGACGGAATGACAGTCGCCGCACACCCGCACACGGGCCTGCAGACAGTGACCTGGTTGTTGGATGGGCTCATTGATCACCGCGACAGCCTCGGGACCGCCCAAAATGTGACACCAGGCTCTCTCAATCTCATGACCGCAGGCGTGGGCGTATCGCACAGCGAACGAAGCCTGCCTGGACCAGAAGCCCTGCACGCCGTTCAACTGTGGATTGCGCTGCCCGAGGAGGTGCGCTCGATGCGACCAACATTCGAACACATCGAAACCGTTCCCACGGCGACATTCGGCGACCATGTTGCCCAGGTGTTTGTTGGCCAATGGGGCGAAGCAGCCTCGCCAGCGACCGTGTTTAGTCCACTCGTTGGGGCCGAGGTGTCGGTTGGAAACGGTGGATCGATTCCGCTCAACCCAGCCTGGGAGTACGGAGTTCTGAACATCAACGGGTCGATGACGGCGAACGGTAAGGATGTTCCACTGAATGCACTCTGGTATTCACCGGTGGGTGCAACTGAACTCGCTCTCACTGGCTCGGGAACCGCAATTGTCATCGGTGGCGAGCCGTTCCTCGAACAAATCCTCATGTGGTGGAACTTCATCGCCCGTACTCACGAGGAAATCGAAGAAATGCGGATGGATTGGAACCTTCACACCTATCCGCCGATTGCCGACCGAGTTGGCGGATGGATCCCCGCGCCCGAAATGCCCAACGTGACGCTGATGGCGCGTTAGTGCGGGTGGTTAGGCAAAGAGTTTCCGAAGTGACGCCATCACGTCAGCCAGTGCCTCACCAATGTCGCCATCGGGACCAGCCGCTTTGAGGTGTTTCGTGATCTCGGTCCAGACCTGAGCGGCAAGTGCACCGACGAATCCTGCGAGCGCCGCCCCACCCGGTTGTCCTTCGAGGCGTCGGGCCACTGCCTGCTCCATTTCGCGCGCCCAATGATCGCGGGAATATCGGACCGCACCGTCACTCAATCGCGCAGCGTGAACGATAGGACCCGGATTGAATCTGTCTTCAAGTTCAATTTGCTTATCGTGACTGTGGTGAAGGCAGTATTCAAGCGACTGGAACAGAGGCTCGTTTCGCGGCCGATCCATCAACAATGCGCCGAAGTATTCCATGTACTCATCCACTGCGGGATACAACAGCGCCTCTTTGGTCGCAAAGTAGTTGAAGAGTGTTCGTCGAGAAATTCCGACAGCCGACGCAACATCCGTCATTGTGGTCGAATCAAATCCGTTTCGCTCAAAGAGCGACCATGCGACAAGGATAATGTCGTCCGGCGTTGACTTCGGCTTGCGCCCCAACACATGGCTAGCACCAGTGTGCGCCATCGTCTCGCTGCTCATGGGATGAGTCTAGCCCGATTTGACAGATTTCTGCACTAGTGCAATAATTTGTTCACTAGTGCAATAAATCTCGAAGGGTTTTCCGTGTCCCAATTTCTTTACCGCCTCGGACAGTTCTCCGCGCGCCGGGCATGGCTAGTTATCCTCGGATGGATCGCCGTCATCGGGATACTGGGTGGGGTCGCAGCAACAGCGGGAGGCACCTTCTCTACGGCCATGACAATCAATGGCACCGACGCACAGAGGACCATCGAAACACTCGAAGCGAAATTTAGCGACGCGAGCCGCGGTATCGGTCAAGTAGTTTTCCACAAGACCGACGGACTGCCGTTCACCGACGAGGAAAAAGCGAACATCACCGCCGCATTGGTGTCGGTTCATGATCTCCCCGCCGTTGATGACACTGTCGACCCGTTCAAAACCCAAAAGAAACTGGATTCGCGCGCGCGCGATGTCGCGAAGGCCCCGGCTAAATTTGCCGACGGGCAGAAAAAGATTGATAAAGGCCAAGAAAAGATTGACAAGGGGCTGAAAGACCTCGCGTCAGCTCGGGTGGACCTCGCCGATGGACGCGTCGAATTGGCGACGAACCAGAAAAAACTCGACAAGGGCCTCGCAAAGATTCAAGTGGCTGAGCCTGATTTGCGCGCCGCCAAAGCTGACGTCAAGGCCGGAATCGCCTATTACACAGGTCTGGGTGGGCACGAAGCCACCATCGCTGAACTACAAGCGAATCTTGCCCTCATTAACGAGGGTCTCGCCGCGATTGCCGACGGCAAACAAAGCATCCGCGATGGGCAGGCCAAAATTGACGCTGCCTGGGCCGACATTTATGACGGCGAGCGACAGGCGAATGACGGCGACAGAAAACTCGCGCGTGCTCAACGCAAGCTCGACAGAGGCCAAGTAAAACTGAACGATGCGCGCGTTGAATTCGCCTCTGCTCGAATCATCATGGAGGGAACTGCCAAGTTCCGCGTTGTGTCGGTCGACAATCAAACTGCGACGGGTAGCGTCATGTTCACAACTCCGATCTCGCAGGTCGAAACCGCCGACAAACAGGCCGTCGTCGCAGCGTTGTCCGGAACGGCAACCGACACCATTCAGGTTGAGTTTTCACAAGACCTCACACGTTCGCTCGGCGGGCTGCTTGGTCCCGGGGAAATCGTCGGTCTAGTTGTCGCCGCCATTGTTCTGTTCGTGATGCTCGGAACACTGGTGGCCGCCGGCCTTCCCGTTCTGTCAGCCATTGTCGGCGTCGCAATCTCAGGCGCATCGAGCGTGGCTCTCGCAGCCGTGGTCGAATCGACAACAACCACGCCAATTCTTGGCGTGATGCTGGGGCTTGCCGTCGGAATCGACTATTCGCTCTTCATCCTGAATAGACACCGTCGCCAGTTGAAGGCCGGTATGCCCGTAGCGGAATCAATTGCGCTCGCTAACGGAACATCGGGAAACTCCGTAACGTTCGCTGGCCTCACCGTGATCATCGCCCTCGCGGCACTGAACCTCACGGGTATCGATTTCCTTGGTCTTATGGGGTCTGTGGGCGCTGCGGCGATTGCAATTGCGGTCGCCGTTGCCGTCACGTTCAATCCCGCTGTTATCTCGCTCATCGGGATGCGTGTGCTCAGCACAAAAGAACGTCGAACGCTCGCCAATCAGGAAACGAGCGACAGCAAGCCGAGAACCACATCGTCGGCAAGCGTGTTCGCGACTCGTCACCCACTTGTCTCGCTGTTCGCGACCCTGGCTGTTCTCGGTATCGCCGCGATCCCGTTGCTCGACATGCGCCTCGGCTTGCCGGATGGCTCGTCCGAGCCAACCGATTCGACCGGATACAAGTCGTACCACTTGACACAAGATGCGTTCGGCGAAGGAGTGAATGCAACCTTGCTTGTCGTTGCAACATCCCCTGTCCCCATCACCAAAGACAATGAACTCGCGTTCCAGGCGGGCGCAACAAAACTCATCATGGGCGTCGACAACGTCGAGTCCACCGTGCCGGGGGGATTCTCGGACGACCGCACCATCGCCATTTTCCGTGTAATTCCGGCAGGTGGGCCAAATGATGTGTCGACGCAAAATGTCGTACATGACATCCGAGCGCTGGATGCCGATTTCCATGCGACGCTCGATTCGTCCGTCAATGTAACAGGGATGGCGCCGATCAATATTGATGTATCCGAAAAACTCAGTGAGGCCTTGCCGATTTACCTTGGCACGGTGATCGGGCTCTCACTGCTCATCATGATGCTCGTGTTCCGTTCCGTCTGGCTACCGCTCATTGCTAGTGCCGGCTTCCTGTTCACCGTTTTCGCGACCCTTGGCGCGGTCACCGCGGTATTCCAGTGGGGATGGCTCGGTTGGCTTTTTGACATTCACGACCCAGCACCAATCCTCAGCTTCCTTCCCACGATGCTCATC
>CAFBLO010000012.1_pt1 | contig 15344 bp, 17 predicted proteins | sample 7268161 | NCBI WGS metagenome assembly CAFBLO01 (sample SAMEA6814033, study PRJEB35770) | freshwater metagenome | biome: Freshwater; feature: Freshwater reservoir; material: water | place: Czech Republic | collected 2017-05-23 | depth 30m m
CTGGACGGCGTTTGCAGCGCGAACCGTGCGAACCGCCGAAATGGCCCGCTCGACGGATGCGGTGAGGTCGCCGACTCGGTCTTGGGCGCGTCGCGAATAGACCCGAATTCGGCGCGACAGCACAATGACGATCACCATCGAACTGACGACGACGGAAAAGGTGAGGCCAAACAGGATCATGTCGATAATCAACATGGCGATGATGGAACCGACGAAGGTGACCAAACCGCCGATGGCCTCAACCAAGCCCTGCGTGAGGACCGCCCGAAGCATCGTCGAGTCGGCACCGACCCGAGACACCAGGTCGCCGGTTCGGCGTGCGTCGAACTGGCTGATGGGTAGGTTCAGCAGTCGGGCGACGAGGTGCCGCCGTGACGACAGGACGACACTTTCCCCGGTTCGTTGCAACAAGTAGTGGCGAACGCTCGAGAGAATTGCGCTTCCGATGACGAGTGCGATGAGGGCGGGCACGAGCCAGCCGAGGTCGGTGCCCGCTTGAACAGTCGAAATGACTTGGGCGACGATGAGCGGTTGACCGAGTGACGCACCAGCACCGAGCAGGCTGAGGGCAATGACAACGCCCAAAATTCGCTTGTGTTCGAGCAAGTACGGCATCAGTTGACCAAAAGTTGCTTTGGTTCCGGACGTGTCAACCGGTGCGCCACCGCGACGGAATCCGCCGAAACGAGGAGAAGACATGACCGTCCTTTGTGTGAGTCATCAGAACTGCATTTCACCGTGTGGGCTCATCCAAACCTGAAGCACCCTGTCGTACTAGAATAAGTCTTTGTGTCTGAACCCGTGATTCGTGCTGAAAATATCGCCAAGAAATATGGCGATTTTGTTGCCGTTGACGGAATTTCGTTTGAGGTACAGCGCGGAGAATCATTCGGTCTTCTCGGCCCCAATGGCGCCGGCAAGTCGACCACGATGAAGATGATTGCTGCGGTGTCGACACGGACATCGGGAAACCTCGAGGTTCTCGGGATGGACCCGAACACCGACGGGCCGGCGATTCGTTCGCAACTCGGGGTCGTGCCGCAGGAAGACAATCTGGACCAGGAACTGCGTGTCCGCGAAAATCTGATCACTTACGGACGTTTTTTCGGAATGTCTCACGCCGCTGTGGCGAAGCGTGCCGATGAACTTCTTGAATTCGCGCAGTTGACGGATCGTGCCAAATCCAAAGTCGAACCGCTCTCCGGCGGGATGAAGCGCCGTTTGACGATTGCTCGTTCCCTCATGAACGACCCCCAGATGCTGCTTCTTGACGAGCCGACGACGGGACTCGACCCGCAGGCCCGACACATTCTGTGGGACCGCTTGTTTCGCCTCAAAGAGCAAGGGACAACACTCGTGCTCACGACGCACTATATGGACGAAGCCGAACAACTGAGTGACCGCATCGTAGTTGTCGACAAAGGCGCCATCATGGCCGAAGGTTCGCCCGCGCAGTTGATTCGCCAGTATTCGAGCAAAGAAGTTCTCGAAGTACGTTACGGGTCGGACAAAAATTCGACGGTCGCGAAATCAATAGCGGATGTTGGCGAGCGTCAGGAAATCTTGCCCGACCGAATCTTGATCTATAGCGATAACGGGGAACGCGATCTGGCAGAAATCACGAAACGCGGTCACCACCCGATGACGAGTCTCGTCCGCCGTTCGTCATTGGAGGACGTGTTCCTTCGCCTGACCGGCCGGAGCCTCGTCGAATGACATCCGTCGCCGACATCATGGCGGACGCGGATAAACCGCGTCGCTGGGGTTGGTGGTACGTCACGGAGCTTCGATTGCGTGAAATGCGCGGTTACGTCAGTTACGTCGTGACCTCGTCCTTTGCCAACCCGCTCATGTACCTGCTGGCCCTGGGAATCGGCCTCGCTAATCTCATTCCCGAGGGGATGGATGGCGTCCCATTTTTGGTTTTCGTCGCCCCCGCCCTACTCATGTCGACTATCTTGACGATCGGCGCAGAAGAGGGCATGTACCCTGTGCTCAGCGGGTTCAAGTGGCACAAGATTTTCTTTGCGATTCACGCAACACCCGTCACACCTGGGCAAATCGTCGGCGGGTTCCTCGTTCATCTGACGATTCGCTTCACGTTCACCGCGGGAGTCTTCTTCGGTTTTCTCATCCTCTTTGGTGCGGTCCCACTCGCATCGGGATGGGTCATGATTCCGATTTCAATCCTTGGCGCGTTCTCTATCCTCACACCACTGGGTGCTTACGCGGCGAGACTCGAGGACGACACCGGTCAATTCGCACTCATCCAACGTCTCGTCGTCATGCCCATGTTCCTGTTCTCGGGCACCTTCTTCCCCCTCTCGCAGGTTCCCGATTGGCTCGAATGGGTCGGATGGGTTTCTCCGCTCTGGCACGCGACCCAATTGGGTCGAACGTTCAGTTACGGCGCGATTGAGCCCATGTGGCTGTCCGCAACCCACCTCGTCGTCTTGGTCGCATACTCTGCCATTGGCGGATATTTCATGCATCGGTCCTTCGTCGCACGGTTGACGAAATGACCGCCGCAGTGCGTGTCAGCGCTGCCACCGCGCCGAAACGACGCTTCGGTGGGATGTCGGGTGGAAACGCTCGCGCGGTCATCGAACGAGGTTTGCGGGCGACGATGTCCAACAATTACCTAGTGGTTCTCAGCGGATTCTTTGAGCCCGTGTTCTACCTGTTATCGATGGGAATTGGACTTGGTGGAATCATCGGCGCAATCGATGTCGATGGCGCTTCGGTCCCCTACGGCGCGTACATCGCCCCCGCGCTCCTCGCTGTTTCGGCGATGAACGGGGCAATTTACGACTCGACCTGGAACGTTTTCTTCAAACTCAACTTTGGCAAGTTGTATCAGACGATGTTGCTGACATCGCTCGGTCCACTCGACGTCGCCGTCGGTGAAATCACACTCGCGCTGTTGCGCGGCGGGGTGTACGCGATCGGTTTCCTCATCGTCATGCAGGTCATGGGGCTCGTCTTATCGCCGCTGGCAATTCTGGCAATCCCCGCTGTCATTCTGATCGCCGCCGGCTTTGCCTCAATCGGGATGGCATTTACGTCGTACATGAAGACGTTCCAGCAGATGGACTGGTTGCCGATGGTCATGCTGCCGATGTTCCTGTTCTCCGCAACATTTTTCCCCATCACCGTGTATCCCGAAGCGATTCAGATAATGGTGCAATGCTTTCCGCTGTGGCACGGAGTTGAACTGATACGCATGCTCACAACCGGGGTCGTGTCGTCGATGATCTGGGTGCACATCGGGTATTACGTGGTCATGCTCGGTGTTGGCATCGTCGTTGTTTCCCGCCGACTCCGCGCACTATTTCTTGGCTGACCTTCCGAGCCGCCTAGAAGTCGCCGAGATAAACCGGTCTAGAGCCGAGCCTTGAGGCTTTTTCGCCAACGCGGAGAGTAGGCGCTCGAGATCGTCGGTGTCGGTGTTCTCAACGAGGTAACCCAGTCCGAGCCGCTCCAGACTCGCCAGCGCGTCGTTCCGATTGTCAATTCTGTCGATTGGGAGTCGTTCATCCTGGCGGACAACTCGCGGCTTCCAGGTCGGGTCGAGTCGAAGATCGGGGAGTGACGGCATCTCGGCGCGGAGGAATTTCCAGAGCGTGGTGGGCGTTCCAAGGGCGAGAAGATCGGAATATGAAATTGACACGAATGGTTTTCCCGACTCGGTGACCAGCCGAAGGAAATCGCGAATCTGGGTCGAATATCCGCGGGCTCGGCGGATAAAGAACGCTTCGTCGTAGGTGACGAGGAATTTGCCTGTTCCCGCGTTCGTCCATGTCTTGGAATGATCGACGAGCGCACGTGACACCCACGACGAGAAGGGATTTCGGCGAAGCACGACTACGCCGGCAGCATTGTCGATCAGAATTCGCCGAGCGCGATCATCGCGAAGTTGTTGGCCCAGAACTTTCACCACAAATAGAGAGACACCATCGACCTTGTCGCGAAATGCCAGTGTCGCGAGTGGGTCAGTGATGGCAGCTTCGGCCAATGCGGCATGGGACCCGTATGGCGCGAGCGCCTCCTCAGTGAAATCAGCCACTGTGGACTTCGGATCTCGGTGAAAGAATTCAGCGAGCGACGCGACACCAGCCATGCCGCGCACGAGTTCGACAAGAAATGTGCTGCCAGAACGCGAGTGCGCAAGAATCAACAGGTACGGTGCAGGCATCGAGGTCCTTGAAATTAGGTTGCACCCAGTTTATGCCCGTCGCAGGTCTCGAACAGCGGCTGCGGTGGCAAGCGCGGCTGCCGCGGCCTCCGCTCCCTTGTCCTCCCGGGAACCCGGAAGTCCGGCTCGATCGAGGCCCTGCTGCTCGTCATCGAGCGTGAGGACGCCAAAGCCAACGGGCTTACCCTCGTCTAATGCGACTCGGGTAAGACCATCCGTCGCGGCGTTCGATACGAAGTCGAAGTGGGGCGTTCCGCCGCGAATGATGACACCGAGACACACAACCGCGTCAGCACCGGCACGAAGCGCGGTTTGGGCGACAAGCGGAAGCTCAAATGCGCCGGGCACGCGAATTAAGGAATGCGTTGCACCCGCAGTTTCGAGAATGCGAACGGCCCCGGCGATAAGGCCATCGGTGATCTCGTCATGCCAGGAAGCGGCAATAACGACGATGGACAAACCCTTTCCGTCGACGACGATGCTCGGTGATCCTTGTCCAGCCAAATGACTATTCACCGTCCTTGACGATGACAGGCGAATTGACTAAAGCCCCCGGCAATTGGTGTCCCATCCTGTCACGCTTCGCTCCGAGGTATCCGATATTGACGTCTCCGACGCCGACGACGAGAGGAACAAGTTCCGTCACTTCGATACCGTGCTCGACGAGTTGCCGACGCTTCTCTGGATTATTGGACAGCAGTCGAACGGACGAAATTCCGAGATCTTTCAGGATCGCGGCAGCCACACCGTAGTCACGTGCGTCTGCAGGGAGGCCGAGTGCGAGGTTGGCGTCCAGCGTGTCGAGGCCATCCTCTTGGAGCCGGTAGGCCTTCAGTTTGTTGGTGAGCCCAATCCCACGTCCTTCATGTCCTCGTAAGTAAACAACGACTCCACCAGCAGCGTCGATTTGTTCCATAGCCGCGTCTAATTGGGGGCCGCATTCGCACTTGAGTGACGCCATCGCTTCACCGGTCAGGCATTCGGAGTGCAGTCGCACGAGTGCGCCGTCGGTCGGTGTCCCCGAGACGATTGCGACGTGATCGACGCGTGTCTCATGGTCGCGGTATGCGCGAATACGAAACGCACCGTGTGTCGTGGGAACCTGGGTTTCCACTTCAAAGGAGTAACGGTGGACGTTAGGGTCGGGCATTGCCTGCCATTCGGAGCCGAGGTGTTCGACGAGTTCCTCGATTGATATCGTCGTGAGCCCGTGCTCTGCGGCAAAGGCGATAAGCGTCTCGCCTCGCATCATGCTTCCATCGTCATTGGTGATTTCACCGATGACGGCAACGGGCTGCAGTCCGGCCAGGTTCATGAGGTCAACCGCTGCTTCGGTGTGGCCGGCACGTTCCCGAACACCGCCGGCAACTGCCCTTAGTGGAATGATGTGGCCGGGGCGAATGAGGTCCCCTGGCCCGCTGGCGGGGTTCGCCAACACCCGGAGGGTTTCCGCGCGGTCGTGCGCCGAAATGCCCGTTGTGACACCTTCAGCGGCGTCCACACTCACCGTGTAGGCGGTGCGTCGTGAGTCCTGGTTTTCGATCACCATGAGTGGCAAATCGAGCTCGTTGGCTCGTTCGTTCGTCATCGGGGCGCAGAGAAAGCCGCTGGTGTGACGTATAGTCCAGGCCAACCATTCGGTTGTGACGAGTTCGGCCGCCATAACGACGTCACCTTCGTTCTCGCGATCGGTTGAATCCGTGACGATGACGGGTTTCCCGGCTCGTAGCTGGGCTATTGCTGTTTCGATGAGCGTCATGCGAACGCCCCTTTCGTGAAATGTGCGAGACGCGCGATGTGACGCGCGAGTATGTCGGTTTCAAGGTTGACAATGTCACCGACGGCGAGAGAACCGAGAGTCGTTGCGATAAGGGTTTCGGGAATGAGGGACACTTCACACCACTCGTCGTCGACGGTCGAGACGGTCAGCGAGACCCCGTCGATGGTGATTGATCCTTTGTCCACGATCAACGGCGCGTGTTCGCGGTTGAGGGCAAAGCGAATTACACGCCAATCGCCGGACTGACGAGTCTCGAGGACCGTGGCAGTCCCGTCGACGTGCCCTTGGACGATGTGCCCGCCCAGTTGTTCTCCTGCGGCCATCGCCGATTCAACGTTCACGATTCGACCGTCGTGCCACTGGTCGGGGTTTGACATCGTGATCGTCTGGCCCATGACGTCAGCGGTGAACGAGTCGTCGGTGTGACCGAGAACCGTGAGGCACACTCCGCTGATGGCAATCGAGTCGCCACGCCCCGCTTTGGCGACGGCTTTGGGCGCCCGAATAGTGACCCGAACCGAATCTCGAGACTTTTCCGTCGCGGTGATGGTGCCGAGTTCGGTAATGATTCCCGTAAACATTAGTGAGCCTCTCGAGCCGTGATGACAATGGTTCCACCCATGACTTCGGTGCTGGAGACGTTCAGTCGGCGTGCGTCGGTAAGCGTTCCGATTCCGAGATCACTCGTCGCGGTCTTGTCTCCGCCAAGAAGGATCGGAGCAAGGCACACGACATATTCGTCAACAAGACCTTCGCGAATGAATGAGTTCATCAACCGCGGCCCGCCTTCGAGGAACAGACTGCGAATGCCGATGTTGTAGAGACGCTCGAGAATTTCGACGAGTGGCCCTGACTCTTGCAGGACGCCGCGCGGGTGACTCCACAGTCCGGAACCGGCAGGGAGAGGGGTGTCACCAATCACAACGGCGAGTGGTTGATTGGGGAACAGGTTCCCGTCTGCGGTTCGAGCGGTGAGACTCGGGTTATCAGCAATTGCCGTTCCCGTTCCAATCGCGATGGTGTCGTGTTGTGATCGCAAAAGATGAATATAGGTGCGCGACTCGGCGGACGTAATCCACTGGCTGGTTCCGTCGGTTGCCGCTGTTCGCCCGTCGAGGCTCGAGCCCCATTTGGCTGTCACCCATGGCCGACCGAGGCGGTTTGCGGTCAGCCAGCGTTCGACAAGATGGTACCCCTCGCCCGAAAGAACACCAGCGATCACCTCGATCCCGGCGGCACGGAGCGTGTCCGCCCCACCACTGGATTTCTGTCCAGGGTCGTCGAGTGAATACACAACTCGGGATACGCCCGCGTCGATGAGCGCTTGCGCGCACGGCCCAGTTCTGCCGGTGTGGTTGCACGGCTCTAGCGTCACGACCGCGGTGAGGCCACGAGCGCTCTCGACCTTGGATAAAGCGTCAACCTCGGCGTGGGCTGTACCGGCACCACGGTGCCATCCTTCAGCCACAATCGTGCCCGCGTCATCGACAAGAACACAACCGACTTGCGGGTTCTCTCCGGTGCGGGGACCGCGTTCGGCGAGCTCGCGTGCGCGGCGCATCGCGTCGTCGTAGGTGCTGATGGGCATGTGGACTCCTTCCGAGCAGGGAATCCGGGGAAGCGACAAGTGGTCGCGAGGAACACCAACGTTCGGTGAACCCCATCGTGCATCCTCCCATCCGGACTATAACCGTCGGTCCTGGAATTTCACCAGGTCAACCGTGTGGCCGAGGCCATACGGGTCGCGGACTTTGACCGCCGGCTCAGATTTTCACTGACCCCGGAGCACGTGCTCTTTCTCCATGGTAGCCCCGATACGGCTTTCATGCCATGGCGATGTCCAAGAATTGTCCAAGAATTAGGTGCGCGGCAGGAATCCAACCGCGTCGTAGACGCGAGAAAGGGTGGCCTCAGCTATCTCGTTCGCACGCTCCGCGTTGACCGCGAGGAGACGGTCGAGCTCGGCGGGATCCGCGAGCAACTCGAGGGTGCGACGTCGAATCGGCTCGAACTCGGCAACAACGGCGTCGGCGACCGCGCTCTTGAGGTCACCGTAACCCTTGCCGTTGAATTCGGTTTCCAATGACGGAATCGTTGATCCGCCCAATAGGGAAAGAATTCCGAGGAGGTTCGACACACCCGGCTTTGTCTCTGGATCGAAACGAATATCTCGATCCGCGTCGGTGACCGCGGATTTGATCTTTTTCGCTGTCACACTCGGTTCATCGAGCATCCACACAATGCCCTGGGGCGATTCGCCCGATTTTGACATCTTGGACTCGGGGTTTTGGAGGTCAAAGACCTTCGCGGATTCTTTCAGGATTCGAACCTCGGGGACGATGAGGGTGTCGCCGAATCGCGAATTGAATCGGGTCGCGATGTCGCGCGTCAATTCAACGTGTTGACGCTGGTCCTCGCCGACAGGGACGGTGACGGCGTCATACAAGAGGATGTCGGCAGCTTGCAAAATCGGATAAGTGAACAGTCCGACGCTGGCTGAATCAGAACCCTGCTTGGCGGACTTGTCCTTGAACTGGGTCATTCGTGACGCCTCACCGAATCCGGTGATGGTGTTAAAAACCCAGGCCAGCTGCGCGTGCGCGGGGACCTGGGACTGAACGAACAGCGTCGAGTGTTCGGGGTCAATTCCCGCCGCGATGTACTGCGCGACGGTTCGGCGGGTGTTGTCACGAAGTCGTGCGGGGTCTTGAGGCACGGTTATGGCATGAAGGTCGACAACGCAGAACACGGCGTCGTACGTCAATTGCATTTCCCGCCACTGCAATAGCGCACCGGCGTAGTTACCGAGGTGCAATGAGTCGGCGCTCGGTTGCATTCCCGAAAACAATCGTTGGCCGGTCATGTCAATCCTTAGATGTCGTAATCAATGACAACGGGTGCGTGGTCACTCCAGCGAGTATCCCACGCATCCGCCTTGTCGATGGCGTACGACAACGCTGTTTCAGCAAGAGTTGGCGTCGCCAGGTGATAGTCGATTCGCCACCCAGTGTCGGTGTCGAACGCTTGACCGCGCTGGCTCCACCAGGTGTACGGACCGGGAACTTCGCCCGAGAAACGACGGCCAAGGTCCACCCAGCCAAGCCCGGCACCGGCGTTGTAGGCCGGGTCATCCTCAGCGCCGAGAATGCGATCAAAATATGCGCGTTCGGCGGGCAAAAATCCCGCCTTTTTTGTGTTGCCCTTCCAGTTCTTGATGTCGAGCGTGCGGTGACCGACGTTGAGGTCACCCATGACAAGAGCGAGCGCGCCACTCGCGGCAAGTTCCGCCAAGCGTCCTTCAAATGCGTCGAGGAACATATACTTTTCGACCTGCTTCGGAGTGTCGACGTCGCCCGAGTGGACGTAACACGACACGATGGTCACGGTCTTTCCGTTGATGTGAAAATCCGCCTCGATCCAGCGACCAGCGCTGTCAAAATCTGTTGCACCGAATTCGGTTCGACTTGCGAGCGGTTGTTCGCGAGACAGAATCGCGACGCCGGCGCGGCCCTTCGCGGTTGCCTCGTCGTTAACGACGTGCCAGTTCGAATCCACCAAGGCATCGAGGTCGACCCGTTCCGCGCGGACTTCTTGCACGGCAACAATGTCAGGTTTACGGTCCGCGAGCCAGTCGCCCATTCCCTTGCGATACGCGGCGCGGATGCCGTTGACATTGACCGATGCGATGCGCGTAACCATGCCTCAATCCTATGTTCGCGCATGGCGACCTCGAGAGGCGCTATCGTCCCCTGCCGAATAGCTTTGCGACAAACCCTTTCTTTCGTCCGCTATCCCGAGATTTGGGCACCGTCTCAGGCGGCGATTCGACGCTGACGATTGCGAAAGTGCCGTCGCGAATTTGACCGAGCAGTTTCTCAATCAGGCCTTTGGCTCCATATATCGCGGCGGCGACATCGACGTGAAGATACGGCTTGCCCACGAAACGGTCTCGCCCAGTGACGTCGAGATCAACCGCAAAAATGACCCCGTCGGCCGAATCGATGAGGTTCTGGGTAACAGGGATTGACCCAGCGGGACCCTGCGTCTCGACGATAATCTCGACGCCGAGCGCGATGCCCGCTTGCTCGAGCGCTTCGGCGGCAATGTAGGTGTGTGCAATTCCGGTGAAGCACGACGTGACGCACATGATTTTCACGAGGGAACCTCTTTCGACATGATGTCTGCGATCAAGCCAGGTTCGGTCGCGGCGCGGAGTGAGTTACGGAAGTCCTCACGAGTGACCTGACGAGCAATTGCAGCGAGTATCTGCAGGTGGCTGTTGTCTGTGTCGATTGGCGCGGCAATCAGGAAGATGAGGTGGGCTGGACCGTCAGGCGCGCCGAATGGTATTCCCGTTGCACTGGAGGCAATAGCAACCGACGGGGTCGTGACACTGGCACTTCGTGCGTGCGGAATTCCGATTCCGCCCTGAATTCCGGTCGCCAAGACTTCTTCGCGCCGGAAAACGTCAGCGACGAACGAGTCAACATCGTTGACGCGTCCTTCGGCCTGCAGACGCGCGGCGAGTTCGCGAATGACCTGATCCTTGGTCGTCGAGACAGAATTAACAACGACGAGGCTGGGGGTGGTGACGGGCAACGTCAGCACAGTTGATCACACAACTTAGCGGCGGACGCCGCTTATGGTGGCTTGCTTGACCTCGGAGATCGCCTTGGTGATCTCGATGCCACGGGGGCATGCCTCGGTGCAGTTGAAGGTGGTGCGGCAACGCCACACGCCTTCCTTGGAGTTCAGAATGTCGAGGCGAACCTGAGCGGCTTCGTCACGCGAGTCAAAAATGAAGCGGTGCGCAGCGACAATAGCAGCTGGGCCGAAGTACTGACCGTCCGTCCAGAAGACGGGGCACGACGTTGTGCAGGCCGCACAGAGGATGCACTTGGTCGTGTCGTCGAATCGTGCGCGCTGTTCGGGGGACTGGATGTTCTCTTTATCTGGCTTGGAAGTTGACTGCAGGAACGGTTGCACCTCGCGATACGCCGCGAAGAAAGGCTCCATGTCAACGATCAGGTCCTTTTCGAGCGGTAATCCCTTGATGGCCTCGACATAAACGGGCTTCGTAATGTCGAGGTCCTTGATGAGGGTCTTGCACGCGAGCCGGTTGCGACCGTTGATGCGCATCGCATCTGAGCCGCAAATGCCGTGCGCACACGAACGACGGAATGACAACGAACCATCTTGTTCCCACTTGATCTTGTGGAGGCCGTCGAGCACTCTGTCGGTCGAATACATGTCGACGTCGAAATCCTGCCAATACGGTTCCTGGTCGGTCTCCGGGTTGAAGCGACGAACGATGAAGGTAACGGTGAACGATTGCACCACGCCAAGTTCGGGCATTAGTACTTCCTCTCCATGGGTGGGTAGTTCGTGATGACGACGGGTTTCCAATCGAGTGCGATTTTCTCGCCCTTCTTATAGGCCATCGTGTGCTTCATGTACTTCTTGTCATCGCGGTCGGGGAAATCGTCGCGCATATGTCCGCCACGGCTTTCCTTGCGGTTCCGCGCCGACACGACGACAACCTCGGCGAGGTCGAGCAGGAACCCGAGTTCGATGGCTTCGAGTAGGTCGGTATTGAATCGCTGGCCTCGGTCGTGAATGCCAACCTTTTCATAACGTTTCCGGAGCCCCTCGATGATTTTTTGGGCGTGCGAGAGGGATTCCTCTGTGCGGAACACCTGGGCGTTGCGGTCCATTTCGAGTTGAAGTTCTTTGCGAATCGCCGCAACATTTTCCGAACCGTCCGCGGTGCGCATCTTTTCGATTAGCTCGACGACGAACGTTTCGGTTCCTTTGGGAAGCGCCGGGCGTTTGGTCTTGTTGGCGTAGGCGGCGGCGTTGCGACCGGCGCGCTTTCCAAACACATTGATGTCGAGGAGCGAGTTCGTGCCCAAGCGATTCGAACCGTGAACCGAGACGCAGGCGCACTCGCCTGCGGCATAGAGTCCGGGGATTACGGTGGTGTTGTCCAGCAACACTTCGGCATCGGTTGTGGTGGGGATTCCACCCATCGCATAGTGCGCTGTCGGCATGACGGGAACAGGTTCGGTCACTGGGTCGACACCCAGGTAGGTGCGAGCGAACTCGGTGATGTCCGGCAGTTTGGTTTCGAGGACCTCGGCACCCAGGTGGGTGCAGTCGAGAAGGACATAATCCTTGTTCGGTCCAGCACCTCGGCCTTCGGCAACCTCTTGCACCATGCAGCGGGAAATGATGTCTCGCGGAGCGAGGTCTTTGATGGTCGGGGCGTACCGTTCCATGAAGCGTTCGCCGCTGGCATTTCGAAGAATTGCCCCTTCACCTCGTGCGCCTTCGGTCAAGAGAATTCCCAGACCAGCAAGTCCGGTTGGGTGGAACTGGAAGAACTCCATGTCCTCGAGCGGGATGCCCTTGCGCCATACGATCCCTACGCCGTCACCGGTCAAGGTGTGGGCGTTCGAGGTGGTCTTGAACATTTTTCCAAAGCCGCCCGTCGCAAAGATGACGGAGGTTGCATTGAAAACATGAATGTCACCGGTCGAGAGTTCGTAGGCGACAACTCCGCTCGTGCGAGTCTTACCCTTTTCTTCCGCGAGGACGAGGTCGAGAACATAAAACTCGTTGTAAAACTCGACGCCGAGTTTGGTGCAGTTCTGGAACAGTGTCTGCAAAATCATGTGGCCGGTCCGGTCTGCGGCGTAGCAGGCCCGGCGAACCGGCGCTTTTCCGTGGTCGCGAGTATGGCCACCAAAACGTCGTTGGTCAATCTTGCCGTCGGGAGTTCGGTTGAACGGAAGGCCCATGTTCTCAAGGTCAATGATCGCGTCGATTGCTTCTCTGGCGAGGATTTCTGCTGCGTCTTGGTCGACAAGGTAGTCCCCACCCTTCACGGTGTCGAACGTGTGCCACTCCCACGAGTCTTCTTCGACGTTCGCGAGGGCCGCGGCCATTCCACCCTGCGCAGCTCCCGTGTGCGAGCGCGTCGGGTACAACTTGGTGATGACGGCGGTCTTGGCGTGAGGAGCCGACTCGATGGCCGCGCGCATTCCTGCACCTCCCGCGCCAACAATGACAACGTCGTACTCGTGATGATGAACCGTGGTCACGGTTTACTCCTTATGTATAGGTCAGCCGGCAGCGCAGAACGAGGGAAGCAAATCCGCGGGAGAGCCCACGGGGCAGGGATTGAGCGTGAAAATGACGAGCGTTCCGAGAACAATCAATGTGGTGGTCGAGATGACGAGGGACACAAGCAAAAAACGCTTTACTCCAGTGCGGTAAACGTAGTCGTCAATAACGACTCGCATCCCGTTGCTTCCGTGAATGAGTGCCAGCCACAACAGGGTGACGTCGAACCACTGCCAGAACGGGTTCGCGAGTTTTCCAGCAACGAAGGCGAAGTCGATTGCCTTGACGCCACCGTCTTGCATGAGATTGACGATGAGGTGGGTGAAAATCAGCCCAATCAGAAGGAACCCAGAGACGCGCATAAAAATCCATGCGAGGCGATCGAATCGGAAGAATTTCACGATTAGCCTCCAAAGACGTGCATGAGGTGACGGGGGAGAAAGGCAATCATGACTACGGCCCACAAGACGAGAACGCCGTAAAACAAAGCACGGTGATGTCTCGACGCCCAGGCGGTCATGTCAACCAGAATGATTCGCAGCCCGTTGAACGCGTGGAACACGATGGCGGCGACGAGTGCAGCTTCGCCCAGACCCATAATCGGAGTTTTGTACGATGCCATGACTGCGTTATATAGCTCGGGATCGAGGCGAACGGTCGCGGTGTCGAGTACGTGAACCAACAGGAAGAAGTAAATTGCGATACCGGTGATGCGGTGGAGTACCCACGACCACATGCCCTCGTGTCCGCGATAGAGAGTCCCTCGAAACACGGTTTTCGGTTTGGTGGGGGTTTTGATTGACAACTCGATTCCTCCTGGAACACGAACAATTTCGTCCCAGTCTAACGCCCTCGCGTAGGCTGTCGGACATGACGAGCTCACATCGCGAAGCTAACTTTTACGCAGTTATTCCTGCGGGTGGAGTCGGATCGCGGCTGTGGCCGCTGTCGCGAGCTGACGCCCCAAAATTCCTTCACGACCTCACCGGAAGCGGGCGAAGCCTTCTCGTCGAAACGTGGGACCGGCTCGAACCCATCGCGGGGGACAACATCGTTGTAGTGTGCGGAAAGTCTCACGCGAGGGCCGTCGAGCGCGAACTTCCCATGCTCACTGTGGCCAACACGCTGCTAGAGCCGTCCCCGAAGGATTCGACCGCCGCGATTGGTCTCGCCGCCGCCATACTCGTTCGACGAAACCCCGATGCGATTATCGGTTCCTTCGCGGCGGACCACGTTATCGATGACCAACGCCGATTTATCGCTGCGGTGAATGAAGCAATTTCGACAGCCGCGGCTGGGTATATCGTGACGATCGGCATCCGTCCGACCTCTCCGTCGACCGCATTCGGGTACATCGAGTCGGGTGAGGCGCTGGACGTAAACGGCGCACCTCACGCCCATAGAGTGGTTCGTTTCGTTGAAAAACCCAGCGTGGACAAAGCGACTGAATATGTCGAGGGTGATACTCACTTATGGAACGCGGGAATGTTCATCGCGAAGGCACGTGTTCTACTCGAAGAACTTCGCGCGAACCGACCGGATGTAGCCGACCCCATTGACGAGATTGCCGACGCGTGGGACACCCCCGAACGTGTAGCCGTTCTCGAGCGCGTGTGGCCGACAATCCCCAAGGTCGCCATTGACTACTCCATCGCTGAACCTGCGGCGGAACACGGCCGTCTCGCCGTCATCCCCGGGGACTTTCAATGGGACGACGTCGGCGACTTCGCGTCGCTGGCCCGACTTCACACGAATGGCCGCGCGAATGTTCTCGCGACTCTTGGCGAAAACACGCGTGTCCTGAATCAGGGTTCCAGCGGGGTGGTCGTGTCCCATACCAAGCGATTAATTTCGCTCATTGGCGTGAAGGACATCGTCGTTGTCGACACACCCGACGCGCTTCTTGTCACGACGTCTGCCCACGCGCAACGTGTCAAAGACATCGTCGAACAGATTCGCCAGTCGGGAGATGACGCGCTTCTCTAGCCGACGCCCAGAATTCGTCGGAAAAATTCGAATAAGCGACGATCCGGGGAAGTTTTCGCGGCTTTACCGCGGAAAACTATTGTTTCGCCCGTCGCGACAATATGATGGGTACATTCGTGGTGCCAGTCTGGGATCCTCTGGACTGGGACCACACCACCCAATGAGAGGAATCACCCTGTGAAGAACATCACATCGCGTGCCTGGACTGGGCTCGCACTTGCGAGCGCAGCCGCGGTCATCCTGACCGGTTGTGCCGCA
>CAFBLO010000013.1_pt1 | contig 14618 bp, 11 predicted proteins | sample 7268161 | NCBI WGS metagenome assembly CAFBLO01 (sample SAMEA6814033, study PRJEB35770) | freshwater metagenome | biome: Freshwater; feature: Freshwater reservoir; material: water | place: Czech Republic | collected 2017-05-23 | depth 30m m
TCTCATCGTCCCGATTCTGCGATCGGTTCGCCACGCCCTCATCGTCGAAAGCGTTGTCGTCGAAGGACCGGGAACCGTTTCCATCACGATGCGCGGTCGCGGCCTCACTGCGGCGGGTTTCCGCGCCGGACACTTTGCGCACTGGCGATTCCTCGCACCGACCCTCTGGCGTGAGGCTCACCCGTTTTCGATTTCCGCAGCACCTACAAATGATCGAGTCCGAATCACCGTGCGTGAACTCGGGGATTCGACGTCACTACTTCAACACGTCCGACCGGGAACCGCGGTGTGGTTTGAGGGCCCTTACGGCGTATTCACGGAATCCGAACGGACGACATCACGGGTTGCCCTCATCGGTTCGGGAATCGGGCTCGCACCCATCCGTGCGCTCGTCGAATCGATGGATGTTCAACCCGGCGAACTCACCGTCATCGGGCGTGCTCGAAGCGACGAGGAATTGTTCTTGATGGATGAGATCATCAGAATCGTCCACGCCAAACAGGGGACCGTTTACACGCTTACGGGGTCGCGAGGCCGCCGAACCCCGTGGTTACCGTGGGATGAATCCGAACGCGGGGTCAGTATTTCCACGATAATTGACCGACCATCCGAGGTCGATTTTTACCTCTGTGGTCCGGAAGCGTGGATGAATTCCCTCGTCGCCGACCTTCGCAGCGCGGGAGTGCCGCCACACCGAATCCACAACGAACAGTTTGCCTGGTAGGAGAACCTCAATGCGACCAACATCAGCCTTTATTTCTGGAATGGCCACCATGGGAGTTCTCGCGGGTGGAATCGTTCTAGGAACAGGAATTCTTAATGGAACCTCGACCGACCAAAATGCGGCCTCGAATCCTGGGTCAAACTCGGGTGGCGGTGCGGCGGGTGGCGGTTCGACGGGTGGCGCAGGATCGACCGCGGGCGAATCCTCATCAACGAAGGACGGCACCTTTGACGGCCCCGTCGTTCAGACCGTTTACGGTCCGATGCAAGTGGAAGTTGTCATCAAGGGCGGCACGATCATGTCAGCCACGACACTGCAACACCCCGGTGGCGATAGAACATCCGATCAAATCAATGCGCAGGTGGTTCCGATTCTGACGAAGGCCACGACCGATTATCAGAGTGTCAAGTTTGGGAATGTCTCGCGTGCCACCATCTCGACCGGTGCCTACAAGCAGTCCGCACAGGCGGCACTCGATCAAGCAGGTTTCACCGGATGACAGTCGATGTCTGGGAGGCGATGGGCACGGTTGTCTCACTTCGCATTCCAGACACCCTGGCGCATACTCGGGGTCCGGCTGTGGATGGCGTCACGCGAGTGATTGATTCACTCGAGCGAGAGTATTCGCTGTACATGGACGACTCGCCAATATCGCAGTTGGCGCGCGGAGAGGTCACGCTCGAGTCGATGAGCGCTGACTTTCGAGACACGTATTCCCGCGCTATCGAATGGCGCAACGACACAGGAGGCGCATTCACTCCGCATCGTGGCGATGGCGTCATCGACCTGTCCGGCATCGTCAAGGCCGATGCGATTGCTGCCGGGGCGGTTGTACTCCGCGCCCACGGCATCACGGACTTTTCGCTGAATTTCGGCGGGGATATCATCGTGGCCGGCGACGACCGCACGTGGCCGGTTGCTATTGGGCATCCGACCGATACGCTCGCCACCCTTGCGACAGTTGAGTTGACCACATCCTGGTGTGCGATCGCAACAAGCGGCACGGGCGACCGCGGGGAACATATCTGGCGATCGGTTAACTCGGGACAACACATCATTGGGGCGACCGTTGTTTCTGACGACATCGTCGCGAGCGACGTCTGGGCGACGTCGATTATCAGTGGCGGATCGGATGCTGCGACAAGCGCATCGCAGCGAGGCTACGCCGTGATGTACGTCGATGACAAACTGACGATCCACGCCAATCTGTTGATGAGAGACCTGATATCAGAGGACACTGTTCCTCTTTTTGCCAACGTCTAACCTTGAATTTTATCTAACGACCGTTCACCGTCCGTTTACCTCAATAAGTCAACATTGGGGAGCGACATTCGTCGCGCTTTACACCATTCGGGAACGGATACATGCTCACCGACACCCCACGCAAGCTCACCATCATTCGTGATCGGAGCGACAAGGTCTTTCGCGGAGTCATTCGCGCGGGTGGGTCGACGGTGCTCGTCATCATGGTGTTGGTCGGGTCCTTCCTCGCGTACCGCGCGTCGCAGGCGCTCAATAAGGCGGGGTGGAGCTTTTTCACCGAGCAAGCGTGGGAACCCGACGCTGGCAAGTTCGGAATCGCGGCAGTCATTGTCGGCACCATTCTCATCGCCACGGTGGCGATTGTTGTGGCCCTGCCACTGTCGCTGGGCACCGCACTGTTCATCACCGAATATGCCCCGCGGCAACTCCGCAGCTTCCTCGTGTCGATTGTCGACCTCATGGCCGCCATTCCCTCCGTCGTCTTCGGGCTGTGGGGTTTCTTCTTCCTCCAGCAATCGATCGTCCCCGTTTCACGCTGGATTTCGCAGTATTTCGGTTGGATTCCCGGTCTTGGCGTGACGGGCGTAGACCCAACCGATCCACTCGCGACAACAACTGTGTACACGTCATCCACGTTCATCGCCGGAATTGTCGTCGGCATCATGGTCACCCCCATCGTCACCTCGATTATGCGCGAGGTGTTCTCGCAAACCCCGGTTGGTGAGCGTGAGGGTGCTCTCGCCCTCGGCGCCACTCGCTGGGCAATGATTCGAAATGTCGTTCTTCCGTTCGGCCAAGGCGGAATCATCGGTGGAACGATGCTCGGCCTCGGTCGTGCTCTCGGCGAGACGATCGCGGTGTACATGATTATCTCGCCCGTATTCTTCATCCAGCCGAACATCCTTCAGAATGGTGCTTCGTCCGTCGCGGCGCTCATCGCCCTTCGCTATGGGGAATCGACAGAGATGGGGCTGTCTGCACTGATGGCGGCGGGCCTTGCGCTCTTCACCATGACCCTCATTGTCAACTTCGGTGCGTCGATTGTCGTCTCGCGTTCGCGATCGGGGGCAGCGTCATAATGGCGACGACAACCAAATCCGCAAAGAGCACCAATGCTCTCGTCGGCAAATCGCGCAAAAAACGTCCTTCGTCGAAGACCACAACAATTCACCCGCGTGGAGAATTTGTCGGGATCGAACCAAAACGAACACTCGGTGGGATTCGCGTTGGTGACCTGTTGTCAATTCTCGGGGCGGCGGTTGCTGCGTTCGCGATGACTATTGTTCTCGCCACCCAGGTCGCTCCGATCACGGGCGGTATCGCGTTTTTCGTGCTGTGGTACCTCCTCTTCGTGGGGTTTTACGCTCTCCTCGTGTCAATCGACGACACCAAGACCTTCGTCACGGACAGAGTCGTTGCGGTCTTCGTCACGAGCCTCGGAGTTCTGCTATTTTCAGTCCTCATATTTGTCATCGTGTTCGTCATCGGACGCGGGGCAGAGGCCTTGCCGTACCTCTCCTTCTACACGGAAGACATGGGTTTTGCCGGACCACTTGACCCACTCAGTGTTGGTGGCGTGGGGCACGCCATCGCCGGTTCTCTCATTCAGATCTCGATAGCGCTGGCAATCACGATCCCGCTTGGAATCGCTGCCGCGGTGTATCTGAACGAAATCCCCGGCCGGTTCTCGCGTTTCGTTCGCACCATCGTCGAAGCGATGACGGCGCTTCCGTCCATCGTCGCTGGCTTGTTTATTTTCGCTACGGCGATTCTCATGTTCGGACTTCCAAAGTCGGGTCTCGCCGCGTCGCTCGCGATCAGCGTCATGATGCTTCCCATCATGATTCGCTCGGCCGATGTCGTTTTGCGACTCGTCCCGCAGACCCTCAAAGAGGCATCGATTGGACTTGGCGCCTCACAGTGGAAGACCGTCTGGAACGTCGTACTTCCGACCTCACGGTCGGGGCTCACGACGTCGATCATTCTCGCCACAGCGCGTGGAATTGGCGAGACGTCGCCCGTTTTGCTGACGTCGGGATTCACCGCCGAACTCAACGTCAACCCCCTCGAATCCCCGATGGTGTCGTTGCCCCTCGCGATTTTCCAGTTTGTCAAGTCGCCCGAGCCGACCATGATCGCCCGCGGTTTCGGCACGGCTGCCGTCCTCATGCTTCTCGTCCTCACTCTTTTTGTCATCGCCCGAATCATCGGCGGTATGACTCCGGAGAAGTCGTCACGCGCCCGAAGGCGTCGTGCTGAGTTCTTTGGTTGGTTTGCCAGCGTTTCTCGGAAACTCATCTCGCCGGTTCGTCGGCGCACCACCAACGTGAAGGAACCATCGTGAACATTCGTCGCACCGTCGTCAAGTCGGCCCGAGCCTCGTTGGCTCTGCTTCTGACGGGAATTATTGTGTCGGGCGGCTCGACCGCCGCCCTCGCTGTGGACTATGTTCCGATTTCGGGTGCTGGGTCTTCGTGGAGCGCGAACGCTATCGACCAATGGCGTCGAAACGTCAAGCAATACGGGATGAGCGTCAACTACGCGTCGACCGGGTCGGTGGACGGACGTAACCAATTCAAAGGTGGAACCGTTGATTACGGTGTGTCCGAGACGCCCTACGGATTGACCGACAACGGCGTACTCGACGAACTTCCAACGCGACCGTTTGTGTACATCCCCATCGTTGCCGGTGGCACCGCTTTTATGTACAACCTCACCTCGGGCGGAACCGCCATCACGAACCTGCGACTGTCGGGTGACGTTGTCACCAAGATGTTCACTGGGGTGATTACCAAGTGGAATGACCCGCTCATAAAAGCGGACAACCCCGGATTGACACTCCCAGACCGCGCCGTTGTGCCCGTCGTTCGATCCGACGGTTCGGGTTCAACCGCTCAGTTCACGCTGTGGATGGCGACCAAGTACAAGTCGCTGTGGGACAGCTATTGTGACAAAGTCGGACGAGACGAGTGTGGCCAGACCTCCTTCTTCCCGACGTCTTCAGGAATGGTCGCACAGCCCAACTCGCAGGGTGTTTCGGGTTATGTCGCCCAAAAAGCCAACGAAGGTACCATCACTTACGTCGAGTATTCGTATGCCCTCAAGACCGGATTCCCTGTTGCCAAGGTCCTCAATGACGGTGGCTATTACGTTGAACCGACGGCATCAAACGTCGCGGTCGGTCTTCTTGGCGCGAAAATCAACCAAGACAAAACGTCAAAAATGTACCTCACCCAGGAACTAGGCGGGGTGTACAACAACAAGGACACTCGCGCATATCCGCTGTCGTCGTATTCCTACATGATTGTGCCGACAACCGAGCAGGCCTCGTTTACTGCGGCTAAGGGCGGAACCCTGTCGGCGTTTGCGAATTACTTTTTGTGCGAAGGCCAACAACAGGCGGAAGTCCTTGGCTATTCACCACTTCCCGTCAACCTTGTCAAGGTCGGGCTCGAACAAGTCACCAAAATTCCCGGGGCGGACGTCGCCTCAATCAACATTGCTAAGTGCAACAACCCAACCTTCTCGGCGTCGGGTGAAAACACGCTGGCAAAAAATGCGCCGATGCCAGATCCGTGTGACAAAAAGGGTGCCGAGCAATGCACGACGGGAACAGGTGGCGCTTCCGAAACGTCAACTGGCGGAACCGTTGTCGAAACAACGGGAACCGACACAACGGGTGGGGCAACGGGAACTGGCACCACCGGGGGCATGTTGGGCGGAACCATGGGAACCGGTCCGACACAGTGTGATGCCGACACCGGAACCTGTTCGAGCATCAAGGCCGTTCCCGTAGCAACGACGTCAATGGGATGGGCCGCAACCAACTGGATTATTCTCAGCGTCATCATCATTCTGGTTCTCGTTGTCGTTGTCCCGCCTGTACTAGTCACCTACGCTGCACGAAAGGTTCGCTCGTCATGACCGAACGTCAACATTCGAAGCGCTCGCGATTCCTCGCGATGCTCCTCCTCGCCGACCTGGGACTTGGAGTCTTCTTCGGGGGCCTTGCCGTCACAGCGGCGAATGCCGCCGAAGGTGACGACACAGTTGAGGTTGTCCCTACTGCCGAGCCGACCCTGGAGCCGACCCTCGAACCGACGCCAGAGCCGACTCCGGAACTGACTGCTGAACCTGTCGCACCGCAGCTCTCCTTCGCACCGATTGTTGACGACGACGGGTCAATGACCATTGGTTGGTTGGACTCCGAGCGTGATGACACCAAGCTCAATTACTCGCTTTTCCAAAACCTCCAGGTCACTGTCAGTCAGGTTCAAGATTTGACTTTCCAAGCGGTGACCGTCAGTTGGGAGGGTGGTGTTGAAACGTCTGCCCAACAGTTTGCGTCCAACTACCTTCAGATAATGCAGTGTTGGGACGACGGAAGTGGTTCGGCCGACCCCGCGAAATGCCAGTTCGGCGCTGCCACGGGTGCCAACGTGTCGACGCTTGGCGCGAATGCGGCGGGCCGATCACTCGGCGGTGACGGAGAAGATCCGCGCCAGGACTACACCGGAAAATTCGAGATTCCTCCCCCCTTCGGCGAGTACGCGTACAGGTATTCGGTCCCTTTTGAAACAGCGCCCAACACCACGTTTCCCGACGGTCAATCGACACAAGACGTCAAGGAATTTTTCGACGCCACCTCGACAAATGAAATCCCAGGCGCACGCACGACGGCCGAAGGAAATGGCACCGTAAACTTCGAAATTCAGACCGCTGTCGAGGCGCCACATTTGGGCTGTGGTGCGAAGATAGCGGGCGGCGGGATTCGTGACTGCTGGCTGGTGGTCGTGCCTCGCGGTGAGTGGACCGCAGATGATCAGAGCTTCCAGGACGGCGTGAGTGGGCGGTTGATGGGCTCACCGTTGTCTCAGTCAAACTGGGACGACAGAATTGAGTTTCCTCTGACCTTTCGGTCCGTCGAATCGAATTGTAAAATTGGCGCAACCGAAACCCGAACCACCGGCAACGAAATGGTTGTCACGGCATTCGCGTCGTGGCAATCCGCAATGTGCGCCAACAAGGCCGTGTTTGGTTTCTCTATGATCGGTGATTCCGAATCACGCCGGAACATCGTCAGCGAAACAGCCGGAACTGCTCGCCTTGCATTTATGGACAATCCTCTTTCGACGACTGAGTCCACTGGGTCAACGATTGTGTATGCCCCCGCCGTCAAGTCAGCGTTGACCATTGCGTACAACATCAATTACTCCATCAAGGGCAGCTACCCACTTGATTACAAGGATGGTCAACCAGTCACCGAGCTGGTACTGAACCCTCGTTTGGTCGCCAAATTGTTGACACAGTCTTATCAGGAAGATGTGGCCGGTGGTGAAAGCCTTTCGTATCTCTCCACCAACCCGATTAGTCTGCGTCACGACCCTGAATTCCTGGAACTAAACCCGGAATTTGAGCAATTTGTTGACTTCGCGGGACCCACCGGACTGATGGTTCCCATCGGAAACGAAGACGTCTTCGCGCAGTTGTGGAAGTGGATTAAGGCAGACGCGGATGCCAAAGCCTTTCTCGACGGTGACCCTGACGAGTGGGGTATGGTCGTGAATCAGTATTACGGGGATCTCGACATCAACAACGATGCGACAATCAACTCGTTCCCCAAAGCGGACATGTCGACCTTCCAGCAATACGATTACGTCCCCGAACCGGGTTTCGGCACATTCGAATTACGTCCATACGTTGCTGATTTGCACGACGGCGGTGTTCGTGCATTTCGTGGTGATTCCGGGACAAAGACATTTTGGGATCGCGATCGATTTCCACCCGCGTTCGTGTCTAATGGAGCGCAACTAATCGGGCGCAGGTTCATGCTCACCGTTACGGATTTGGTTACCGCCAAGCGACTCGGCCTTTCGACGGCAAAACTCCTTAATCCGAACGGTCAAGAAGTCGAGGCGACAACCGAGTCCATCAACGCCGCGATTTCGGAATTCACGTCATCGGGGGTCGCAGGGGTCAAGGTGTCGACGGCGACCTTGAAAAAGGACGAGTCATATCCTCTCTCGACCCTGACGTATGCCGCCGTTGACGTATGCCGCGCCACCCTCCCGGAATTGGTGTTGTATCAGTCCTTGTTAACATTTATGTCCGGTAAGGGGCAAACCATCGGGAACAATACCGGTGAAATTCCGACCGGATACGTTCCGCTCGATAAAACACAAATCACTCAGGTAAAGAAAGCCATAGGGGTCATCGCCAAAGAGGTGTCCACCCCGGTCTGCGTGCAACACGTTGTGCCCACCGCGGAGGTTCCGACGACGGAGCCGGCGGAAACCGCGGACGTGGGAACGGCAGTCACCGACGCGGCAGCCGCCCCGATGGTCACGTTCCCGGGGGACCCCAATTCGGCACTTCGCTATTCGATGCTGTCGGCACTCTGTTTCGGAATTCCGATGATTGCCGGTGGACGGACGTTGATTCGAAAAGCAAAAACCATCTAGCGTTCGCTTTGAGTTTGACTGGTGTTCACCTTAATCGGAAACGATTGGTTTTGTTCGATGGATCACCATCAAACCGCCACTGAACCTAAGAAAGGCGCATGGCGCACCCGCGAAAGGAACATGATGAAAACCTCGTTTACGACCAAGTTTGCCGCGGCAACTGGTCTCACCGCACTGCTTGTCGGAGGTCTCGTACCGTCGGTCGCACACGCGGATCCCGTCGCGGAAAGCGGCAAATCCTCGTATGGGCAGCTTTCCGGCGTCGGTTCTGACACCACACAAGACGTCATGAATGGTTTGTCAATTGCGCTCGGCCGCGTTTCGGCACTCGCCGATTGGAAACTTGCGTCGTATGACGCGGCGTTCAGCTCGCCGAACACCGGCACCATTCAGACCAAATCCGATGGAAACACGGCAATCGGTCGTCCGAACGGTTCAACTGAAGGGCTTAACGCGCTGAAGGTTGCAATTGGTGCAGCGACGTCGGGCTCCGGAACTCGATTCGGGGGCGGTGCCAGCTCGTGGACTTTGGATGGCGGCGCAAATGATGTCGTTGGAGATTTACAGTTTTCCCGTTCGTCTTCGGGACCGACCGTGGTTGCCAACGGTGTCGTGACCTACGTGCCGTTCGCGAAAGACGCTGTTGGATATGCGGTTTCGGCGAACACGGTTATGCCTCCCCTTTCAAAAGGGCTGCTGACTGATGCGGCCGACGGCAGTGGCGTCACCCCCAGCACGCTGTGGGCGATTTACAACTGCGCTGCGACGCGAATCATCACCAAGGCTGGCCAAACAACGAAGCTCGTCAACAACTCCTACACCCTAGGAGATGGCGAAACGTCAACCCGAATTCGTGCTTATGTCCCGCAGAGCGGCTCAGGAACGCAAAAGTTCTGGCAAGGTGCGTCAGGAGCACAATTCGGTTCTTCAATACCGAACTGTGTCGAGCAAAAGAAGTTCGTGGCGGGAGATGCCGCAGACGTTAGTGGCGGGAACAACACCTTCACGTCTGGCGCAGATTACAGCGGTGCATCGGTCCAGGAACACGATGGATCTGCCATTGAGAACGTTCCAGGAGCAATCATGCCCTACTCGATTCCGAAGTGGATTGGACAGGCAAAGGGACTTCCCGGTGTCACCGACGCGCGCCACGGTGCAGTAATCGGCACACTGAACGGGATCGCAGGTACCGACGGTTCGGGTTCGAACCTCACAATCAACCCAGCGTTCTTGAATGTTCCGGTCAGCACCGCGGGAGCCATCACGTCTACTCTCGCGCGTACTGTTTACAACGTGGTTCCTACTCGCGTGTTAAACGACGCGACAAGTCTTGAATACAAAATGTTTAAAGGCCGCACCTCGCTTATTTGCTCTGTAGCTGGAGCAACAGTAATCCGTAACTACGGATTTGGTGTCTTGACTGCTACCTCAGGAGCAAACTCCTGTGGCGACAGCTCGCAGTTAGCAGTTGCAGCGACGACACCCACTGTTACCGCAGCGGCGACGGATGATAGCGCGAACCGTGAGATTGACTTCGACATCAGCGTATTCACATCCAACGGCACTGCGGGAGCGAAGGTGACCGTCAAAGCGACCAATGGCACTACGGTGACCTACCCGTTCGCGACGACGATTGCGGCCGGAGCAACGAGCAAGACCTTCTCGGTGCCCTACTCCGCTTTGGCAGCTGGGACGCAGGCACTCAAGATCCAGGTAGTTCCCAACCTTCCTGGTATCGCGTCCTACGAGTCGAGCACGTTGGTAACAAAGGCTGGCGCGGTAACCACGCTCCGAGCGACCGTAACTGGCAAGGCAGGTCAGGCTGGAAGTGCTGTCGTCACCGTCGCGCCAACATCGGCAACGGGAACCGTTTCGATTTACAGGGGAACCTCGGCTACGGGCAGCGCGCTCGCAACGGGGACTCTTGCCTCGGGAAGCGCCACGATTGCCCTTCCCTCTCAGTCGAAGGGCAGCGTTCCGCTGTTCATCGTCTACTCGGGTGACGCAACGAATGCAGCATCATCCACGGCAGTGACCTGGAAAGTCAAGTAGAGTTAGCCACTTGACGAACCGCAACACCTCGGTGGCCTCCGTTCTCGCTTCGGCGGGGGCGGGGGTCGCCGGCCTTTTTAAGCGAGGACGACTCGAGATCAATGAGCGCGTCCTCGACGCTGCGGATCGTCTCGCAGCCCTGAAAGACGATAGACCGGCTCTGCTCGACCAGGTGGTGGCGCAGCCGACGCCCAAGCAGTCGATGCTGTTGTCGGGAACCACCCTCACTCTTCTCGGCGTCATGTTGACCGGCTTCATCGCGGACGTCGCTCTTGTTTCACCTCTCCGCTACGCCCGCGAGCAGATTGTGCAGATGGAAGAATTCCGAAGCACCCTCGCCAACGGCTCAGCGCCCGTCGGTCAGATGGATGCCACGGGTAATCTTTACCCCATCGGCACCCCTGTTGCGATCATGAATATTCCCGCACTGAATATGACGGCCGTGGTCGATGAAGGTTCCACCTCACGAGTAATGCTTTCGGCGCCGGGACACCGACGCGACACCGTTTTGCCCGGTCAACGGGGTGCGTCCGTGATTTACGGTCGCCAAACGATGTACGGTGGCCCCTTCGGTGGACTTGACCAACTTCGCGCAGGAAACACAATTCGCGTGACAACTGGCCAGGGAAAAGCGTTGTATCGCATCAGCGGCGTTCGCAAGGGTGACTCGCCGCCCAAGGCCGCGTCAACCGCACCGGGGACACTCACCCTCGTCTCGACGACGGGTTTTCCGTTTTTCCCCGACAACGTCATTCGGGTCGACGCCAGCCTTATCAGCACCCCGAAAGAAACCGCGTTGCCCGTGTTGTACGCGGCCTCATTGACGCCGGCCGAGAAGCTTCTCAGCAGTGACGACAGCGGTTGGCTACCGTTGCTGCTGATCCTCGAGCTTGGAATCGGTCTCGTGCTTCTGGCTCTCGTCGGCATGCGCCACTGGGGTCGTCTTCAGACCTGGGTGGTGGCCGTTCCCACGCTGCTCGCCGTAGGTATTGCGCTTGCCGAACAAGTTGTTGTCCTTCTCCCTAACCTGTACTAGAAAAGAAATCAATCATGTCTACTTTTGCTGCCTTCGACACCGACCTGCAAGCTCCCGCGACCCTGACGGCGGTCGACATTTCATGTTGGTTCGGTGACCACAAGGTCCTCGAGAAGGTCAACCTCACAATGGAGGCAGGGAAGGTCACCGCGTTGATCGGGCCATCGGGTTGCGGAAAATCGACGTTCCTCCGCACGCTCAACCGCATGCACGAGCTCGTTCCGAGCGCCTCGCTCGCCGGTGAGGTTCGCCTCAACGAAGACGATATATACGACGATGGAATCAAGATCACCGATGTTCGCCGCCAGATCGGGATGGTGTTCCAGAAGCCGAACCCGTTCCCTGCGATGAGCATCCGCGACAACGTCCTGTCGGGACTGACGCTGACGGGCCAAAAGATTTCGGGTAGCGAAGCGGATGACCTCGTCGAAGAGACCCTGTCGAAGTCCGGACTATGGAACGAGGTCAAGGATCGACTTCGCAACGCCGGCGGAAGCCTCTCTGGTGGTCAACAGCAGCGTCTGTGTATCGCTCGATCGCTCGCCGTTCGCCCGTCTGTCCTCTTGATGGACGAGCCCTGTTCGGCTCTTGACCCGACGTCGACGCGCCGCATCGAACAGACGATTCAGGAACTGTCGAACGAGGTGACGGTCGTCATCGTCACGCACAACATGCAGCAAGCACAGCGCGTTTCGGATGATTGCGCGTTCTTCCTTGCGGAGGCGGGAACGCCAGGTGGAATCGTCGAAGCGGGCCCCACTGAACTCATGTTCTCGGTTCCTCAGGATCCGCGCACGCTCGACTACGTTCACGGTCGATTCGGATAACGAGACGCCTCGACTGATAGGGTCGTGCCTCATGAGGCGACATTTTCGCACAGGCGCGACGTTTGTTGCGGTCGCCGTAATCTTCGCTGTGAGCGGATGTGGTCTGACATCGAACAATGACTCGTTGAACGGTGATCCGGCTGAACTGCCGACGCCGACGCCGATTCCGACTGCGTCCATTGCTCCAATAGACGGCGAACTCCCATACGACTCCGCCGACCCCACCACGTGGACCGATCGACAACTCGTCGCCCAGACAATTTTTCAGTGTGCGCCGGTGTCAAACATTGGTGCCTTATCGAAAGCAGTTCGCAAAGGCCTTGGTGGAGTGGTATTCCTTGGCGGTGTTGCCCCGTCCAACTTGGCTCAACAGATCATCAAATTGGCTGCGAACTCGGGTGACCGCGTCCCTCCGTTCATCGCGAGTGACGAGGAAGGCGGGGTCGTCCAACGTCTCGCCGATGTGATTTACCCGCTTCGATCGGCGGAAACCATGGGTACCTGGCCCGACGCTGAGGTCACCCGCACTGCGGCGAAGTACGGGAAGGCGATGAAGAAACTCGGTGTGGACATGGCACTATCGCCGGTCGCCGACCTTGACAGCCCTGGACATTTCATTGGAAGCCAATCTCGAGCGTTCTCGTCAACACCATCGGGCGCTGCGCGTTCAGCAATCGCCTGGGCCACCGGTCTCGAATCAGTCGGGGTCGCACCCGTTATCAAACATTGGCCCGGCCACGGACTCGCGACCGACACGCACCTGGCGCCCGGAATTCTTCCGGCGTACGACAAACTCACAAAGTCCGACCTCATTCCGTTCGATCGAGCAATCGCGGCAGGATTCACCGCCGTGATGGTCGGACACTTGGAATCGAAAGGACTCACGGAACGCGGAGTTCCGGCGAGTCGCTCACCGAAAGCGCTGGCGATTCTTCGCAACCAAATCGGTCCGGACGGCCTCATAATTACCGACTCGCTGTCAATGGAGGCAGCGCTCGTTGGCGTCCATCATCGCACAGGTGAAGTGGTGCGGGCCTCTCTTGATGCGGGTGCGGATGTCGCGTTGATCTGTAGTGGCCCCACGGACATTGTGGATCGCGTTGTTGCACAGATCTCTCCGGAGGGGCTTACTCGCGACGACTTGATAGAAAAAGTGAAACGTATTCTGGCGTGGAAGAAGCGGTTTGGCGTAATCGAATAGCCGAATTGTCAGCGGCTATTCAAAGTGCCCGAGAGGATGCACCGGAATAATTTCGCCTTTCGCGGGCTTTCGACGCGTTGGCCACTCGGCAATGAGCATCGCCGCAATCATGATGCACCCGCCAATGATCGTGCGAATGGCGAGCGTTTCCTGCCCCACAGCGACAGAAAGACCGGCAGCCCAAGGGACTTCGGCCGTGAGAATGATTGCGACCCGTGAGGCATCCATTTTCGACTGCGCCCAGGTCTGTAGAAGAAAGGCGAGCGCGGTCGCGAAAACCGCCGTGACAATGACCGCAATCCACACGTCGACGTCTGGCGGGGCAGCATATCCGTCACCGTCCGCGAACGTCATGCCGGCGGTGATGACCGCCACGACGATGATCTGAACAACGGTGAGCGCATAGGAATCGTGACCAGGTGCCCAGCGACCCAAGACGACGATGTGAAGAGCAAAAAAGAGGGCGCCAACGATGATCCAGATGTCACCGATTCCCAGGCCAAAAGAGTTGAGCGAAATGATGCCAAGGCCGACTAACCCGAGACTCGCGGCCACAATGACCTTGCGGTTGAGTGCTTGACGAAAGAGTAGCCACGCGAGTAACGGAGTTCCGACTACATAGAGGCCCGTGAGGAATCCGGTGATTGCGGCCGTCGCGAAGTGAAGGCCGATGGTCTGTGTGACGTAGCCGAGTGAGAGGAAGACCCCCGCGATTCCGCCGGTCCGCCAGACCCGAGGGGTGATGTTCGACAGGACGGACGGGCGAACCAGGATCAGGATAATTGCCGCAATAACGAAACGCGTGGCGAGAAAGTCGGGAATCGGCTGGCGTTCAATGGCTGGCTTCATGAGGACGAACGATGCTCCCCAGGCTGCAGTCACAGTAAAGAGAGCGAGGATAGCCAGTCGGTTGTCGCCAACCGTCGACCGCGTCACGGCCGTCTGTTCTTTCGTCCGCGTGCCACAGAATTAACCATCGACGGGAACACGAACCCGTGCATCGGCCACACGAGCCACCAATAGACGTGTCCGGCAAGCCCGCGCGGTGCGAACA
>CAFBLO010000014.1_pt1 | contig 13910 bp, 13 predicted proteins | sample 7268161 | NCBI WGS metagenome assembly CAFBLO01 (sample SAMEA6814033, study PRJEB35770) | freshwater metagenome | biome: Freshwater; feature: Freshwater reservoir; material: water | place: Czech Republic | collected 2017-05-23 | depth 30m m
GGGGCATCCAATGCCAGTGGTTCGTGGAACCAAACGGGAAGTGCTTCGGGTATCACCGCGGTTACGCCAGCGCCATTCAACGATCTTCTCAACAATGGCTCGACCGTCGACTGGTACAAGGTCGTTCTCACGGCGTCACGTGACACGCTCACCACCTTCGATATGAATGTAAAAGTTTTCCCGACGGACGTAAATGGAAATACTCTCAACACGAGCGGAAGCGCCTCGACGTCCCCGTCAGCAGAATTCACATTCAACGATCGAGTGGCAACCGATCTCATTAATGCCCCCGTGATTTACGCCTATTTCAATTTCTCGGGAACACGTGTTTATAACTACGACAATTTCTCGGTCAATCTTGGTGGTGGCGCTTCGGTTATCGACCCCGGATTCCCGGTCGTTGTAACCAACGGAGTTTCCGCAACAGGAGGAACGCTGTCGTTCGATGGCGATGTGACGTCGGACGGTGGGGACACGATCACCGAACGAGGGTTCGTCTACGATTCCAGCACGGAACCGACAACAAGCGATACGAAAGTCACCCAAACGGGAACCACGGGAACGTATACCAAGGATGCGACGGGTGTTGCCGACGGTACGTGGTACGTGCGTGCCTACGCCACAAACTCGAACGGAACAAGTTACGGCGCGGAATACCAGATTGTTGTTTCGAGTGGCGCAGGCACGGGAACGGTTCCCGACGCCGTTGACGACGGTGGCGGCGGCGGTGGCGGCGGTGGCGGCGGTGGCGGCGGAAGCCCGGCTGATCCGCCGACCGACGTCACGGTAACCCCCGGCAACGGCACAGCCACTGTCGAGTGGACTCCCGCATCTGGTGGTTCCGGAGGAGAAGCAAGCTCGTACACGGTTTCGGACGAGTCGGGAGAGTTCACGTGTACCGTCGATGCACCGGCGACGAGCTGCGAGGTTTCTGGTTTGGAGAACGGATTTCCCTATGTTTTCCACGTCGTTGCCAATAATGAGGCGGGCGACTCCGAGGATTCCGCACGATCGCCCGTGGCAATTCCGACAGCACCGCACTCGGGTAACACACTCACCATCTATTTCACGTCTATTTCTCCCAAGTTGAGTGCGTATAACGAATCGCTGATTGAAGACTTCATCATCGATCACAGTTTCAAATCGGTGAAGTGCACAGGGTCCACCCAAGGACTCGAAACAATCGTGTGGTTGGCAAAGTCCCGTGCGGTCAAGACCTGTAACTACGCAAAGACAATCAAGTCAGTCAAAACGTCCTCGTTGATTTCGAAGAACAAGGGCATTCGGCCACCTCTTAGATCCGTCGTACTGGTCGGGAAATAGTTGATGACGTGGTGCGGTCGCCAGAGATGTCCGCACCACGTCACAGTTCACCAAACAGGTGAAGCGAATTCGTCGACTGATAAACTCCGATTGGGTCGATTCTCTGACCCGAAATTGCTCACCCGACCTGCCAACCGCCATCAACGATGAGATGCTGACCCGTGATATATCCGCTGGCATCGGACGAGAAGTAGCGATAGGCGCGGGCGACGTCCTCGACTGAGCCGAGTTTTCCCAACGGTATTCGCCTGATAAAGGCGTCGGATTCGTCAATCGGCGTGGTTTTGTTTTCAGATGCGCGGGTTTCAAATAGAGCAGTCATCATTGTTGATTCAATTTGGCCAGGGCACACCGCGTTCACCCTGATTCCATGAGGTGCGAGGTCGGCGGCCATGCTCTGCGAGAGTCCGATGAGCCCAAATTTGCTTGCCGAATAGGCGGCATTTCCAGCACCACCTCGAACGCCAAACAATGATGACGAAAATACCATGGTTCCGCGTCGGTCCGCCCGCACCATTTCGGCCGCAAAGACGCGCGCAGTCGTGAATGCGCCGGTGAGATTGACGCGTATCACGGCGTCCCAGGTTGCCGAGTCCATGTCGAGTACCGGCTTTAACGCAAGGATGCCCGCATTGGCGACGACGGCGTCGCAAACTCCGAATTCCGCGGTGATCCGTCCAGCTGCAGCTTCGACCGATGTCGGGTCGGCCACATCCATGATGAGCGGAGCGGTGTCGATGCCAAATTCATCGTAAAGTTCCTGCGCAAATGCGGAACACGTCAGCTCATCGATGTCGGACACCACGATTCGGCTTCCCGCGCGCGCGAATTCGCGGCAGATCGCTCGACCAATCAAGCCGGTTGCCCCGGTAACGATTGCGGTGCGGCCCGTCAACATGTATTCGTCGCCGTGGGTCCCGTTCATCGATGGCCTCCGGTCGGATGTGCGATCGCGTTGGCGACCACTTGATCGTGTCCGGGAATGAGCCGATGGCGGTCACGGCGACCCAGTTCGAGAAGTTTTGACAGAGATTGCGCGGCGTTCTGCTCGTCCGCGGGGGTGCTCCCCGCGCATGAACCGCAGGGCACATTGTCCAGGAAATTTTGAGCGAGGTCGGTAGCGTCGCAACCCAAGACCCATGTTCCTGTTTCACGAAGTCTCACGGAAAACGACTGGTGACCCGGTGTATGACCAGGCGTCGAGTGTGCCATGACCCCGGGAGCGAGTTCGGTATCCCCGTCAAGAACGCTCCACTCCGTCGAGGGGTGGGTCCAGTCCTCGTCGAAGAACCCTTCGGCGATCCCGACGCGACCGGATCGCACAAAATCAAGTTCCGCACGTTGAATGGCGATGGGTACACCGGCTTCGCTCAGTGTCGGAATCCCACCTGAGTGGTCGACGTGCATGTGACTGATTGCTGCGAGCGAGACGTCGCTCGGCTGAAGCCCGACGGTGGCGAGCGCGGTTGCAAGGGGGTTTCCGTCGAGCACCCAATTCCATCCAGTTTCATCCCCGGGGGTGGGTCGAAGATGCCACGGCGTATCGATATTCGGGGCACCGACCCCGCCTGCGACATAGGCTTCGCGGTTTGCGGAGGAAAGGTGGGCATTACGGGACATACCTGTATCCAGTAACACCCACCCCTCCGTCGTTTCGACGAGGTAGCCGAGAAGCGGTTCCCAATACAGGTGATGTGGTCCACCGGCGAGTGACAGATTTTTGGACACTCGCTCGGCCCCGTATTGGAGGATGAACAGCCGCTCGGCGTGAGTCACCGTTTTACCTTCAGGACTTCACGCGGTTATTTGCGGTGAAGATGAGGTACACCGCACCGGTCACAATCAGTCCAGGAATCCACGAGATGTCCGCGCCGTCGACCAACGCGGTTGCAGATCCCTGATAGGCAGCGTTGTTCACGAAGGGCAGCGACACCGCAATTCCGATTGCGTAGGCCAACAACGCCTTGAGGTTCAGGCCAGCGTAAGTCCACGATTCCTTGTTTGCGAAGTACCGACCCTTGGGCTTGAAGAACGCGTCGACGTCGTAGTCTCCTTTGCGGATCCAGTAGTAGTCGACGAGGTTGATGATTCCCCAGGGCACAAAACCGAGAAGCAGGAACGACAGGAATGTTCCGACCAATGCGTTGAAGTCCGCAGTTGCCGCAACGGCAATAGCAAGACCGAGTGCGAAGGTCGGAATGAGCATTCCAATGCGAAGTGCGACAGATGCTTTTGGAGCCTTGAATGTCGAGATTGCGGTAATCAGGTTGAGCATTCCACCATAGAGGTTCATCGCGTTGTTGCCTGCGATCGCGATTGTGGTGACGAGCATCAGCACTACGACAACCCAACCTTCTCCGAACATCTCCTTGATTGCTCCTGCGGTGTCACCTGGGGTGAACTGCACGGCGAGCATGACACCGAGAAGCTCGGTCCACAGCGTGCCGAGGAACGAGCCGCCAAAGGTCCACCAGAATGCTTCGGAAGCCTTCGTCTCGTAGGGAAGGTAACGCGAATAGTCCGACACATACGGCGCATAGGTAAGCAGGAATGTTGCGATGATACCAAACGCGGTGAGGAACGGCCCAACAGCGAATCCCGACGTGGACATATCAAATCCGCCGTGTGCGATGGACGCGATGGTCACCACAATTACAGCTATTGCGAGCGGCCACTGTCCCCACTTTGCCGCCGTGTGGATTGCCCGATATCCGAGTAGTGCCAGCAACAAGCTGACCGCTGACACCAGAATCGGTGCCCACACCATGTCGATGGCCGGCATCGCAGCGGACAAGAATTGTCCGCCAATTACCGCGGTGGTAGAGAAGAATCCCAGATAAAGGCACGCGGCGAGGGCAATCGGAAGCAGAGCGCCGATAAACCCAAATTGTCCACGGCTCTGAATCAGCTGTGGAACACCGAGCTTTGCGCCCTGAATGGAGTGCAACGACATAAACGCTGCACCGGCAATGTTTCCAAGAATGACGACGACAACGGCCCAGAAGAAACTGTTGCCAACGATGACGGCGAGCGCTCCGAAGAATGCGTTGCCGACATTGAGGTTCGAAGCGAACCAGACGGGAAAAAGATCTCGAGCGGTTCCGTGCCGGTCGGCACGAGAAATCACATCGACGTGATGCACCTCGATTGTCGAGGTGCTTTTTGACTGCGACATTGAAGTCAACCTTTCACTAGTTATTAACGGGAAAATCTCTAAAAACGTAGTCACAATTGCGGGACTATAGTCACCGCTTTAGCGGTCCGGAAGCCGGACGGTCTGTGTTACATGTTGGCGTCGTCGTCGGGTGCGAATCACCTCCTGATTGGTCGAGCCGACAACCCGTTTGTAATTGTCGGGATCCGTGGCTCCTTCGGTATTGATCACAAGAACAGTCGCGTCACTGTGGAGTCCCATCAATGAGCGTTCGGACTCGTCGGTGATGGCGAGAAGTCCGGCAAGTCCAGCAGCGCCGGATTCGCCGGCGACGATTCCGCAATCGGCGAGCAGGCGCATCGTGTCAAATGCTATATCGTCATCGATCGCGACAAAGGCGTCGGCGAACTGGGAAATAACCGGCCAGGCGATGAGCGATGGCAATCCGCAATTGAGTCCTGCCATGGTCGAGTCGTGAGGCCCCGGTGCAAGCGTGATTTCACGAGACCTCGCGGACAACATGAGACAGTTGGCGGCGGTTGGCTCGACGACGACAAATCGGGGACGAACGTTGGCATCGCGGGCAGACCAGTGAGACATGCCGGCTGCAGCGAACGCACCGACGCCCGCTTGAAGTGTGACAATGTCGAGGGTTTTCCCGGACAACTGTTGGTCCATCTCGCTGAACATCGTCGAGTACCCGTTTATCACGTTCGTCGGGGTTTCGGTATACCCCTCCCACGATGTGTCAGAGATGACGAGGGTGGTCGACGATGCCTCGCGTGCCGAACGTGCGATGGCGTCGTCGTAGGTGCCCTCTACTACCTCGACTCGAGCTCCTTCGTTTTCAATTCCGCGAATTCGGGATTCTGCGGTTCCGGCTGGAACAAAAATCAGGGCAGGAAGGCGAAGCACACGGGCCATTCGTGCGACTCCGCGCCCGTGATTTCCGTCGGTTGCTGCGACCAGCCGACGATCAATACGCCACTTCGGGCCGAAACGCCGCCGCATTTCACGGTCAATCCACCGCAGAGACACCGGCGGTTCCTTCGATCCGATCCATTCGCGCCCAATCGCCGTCGCCGTCGCCCACGACGCACCCAACATTTTGAACGAAGGCAGTCCGAGTCGAACAGACTCGTCTTTGACGAGAACGGACTTCACCCCCAACCGTTGGGCAATTGTCGGACATGAATACAGGGCCGTAACTCGGTAACGCGGTAGCGATCGATGAAATGTGGCGATTGCGTCGCGTGGGATATCGTTCGTGGCCTCCGAGGTGGTGACGTCCTCAGGAAAGTAGCTTGTGTGGCTCATCGTCATACCGCCGTGTATCCGCCATCGACAACGAACGATTGACCAGTGATGTAGTTTGCGGCGGGGGTTGTCATGAACTCGATGATTCCGGCGACATCCTCGGGAATTCCCTGCCGACCCGCGGGGATACCTGATTCGAGTCGCGTCCGCGCCGTTTCGGCGTTGTCTTGGAACGACCAATACGGGTCATTGAACGGAGTGTCAATCCAGCCGGGACACACCGCATTGACTGTCACGGTTGGAGCCAGTTCGTCTGCGAGCGCACGTACCAGACCGAGCATCCCGCTTTTCGATGCGTGGTAGGCGGGCATACCCGCGTGACCGCGGAGTGCGCCAGTTGATGACATGAGAATTACCCGACCGTGAGACGACGCGCGCAATGCCTTTTCCGCAGATTGGCAGGCGAAAAATGCGCCACGAAGGTTGACGGACATGCTGTGATCCCACTGTTCTATTGTCCACTCGGAAAGTGGGTGAGATTCCAACACCGCCGGGCCGTAATAGAGAACGTCGAGCTTTCCGCCGCTCAGTGCGAGGAAATTTTCAACAGCATCACGCGGGCCGTTGGCGGTCGACATATCGGCGTGAATGAAGGTCGCTCGTTCCCCGAGTTCTCTCGCCACGGATTCCCCGGAATCGTCGATGTCGACAATTCCGACGATGTCACCGCGGGAATGGAGCGCGGTGACAATTGCTCGGCCGATTCCCGATGCGCCACCGATGACGAGAGACACGGTCACGGGTGAACCTCGCAACCAATCCCAGACGCGATAGACGTTGCGATTTCTTCGTCGATCGCACTCTTGGTGCCCGAAACGCCGATTGCTCCGACCAACTTCCCGTTAACAAAAAGTGGAACGCCACCGGCGAAGACGGTTACTTTGCCCCCGAGCGTCAGTGCGATTCCCCAGTCAGGATGTCCCGGCGTCGACGATGCGGCCCACGCGCTAGTCGGATTCTGAAACGCCACCGCGGTGTAGGCCTTGTCTTGGGCCAATTGGTACGACCCGAGCTGAGCACCGTCGGTGCGATAACTGAGAACGATGTTCCCGCCAGCGTCCGCGATCGCAAATGACAGTGCAAGCCTCCGCGACGCACATTCTGTGCGGAAGAGGGCGAGCGCGGCGACGGCGGACTCGTTATTGATCGAGTCGGCCGGCACCGTTATCGACATTGGTGGACCTATCCGATCCGCGCCATGACGGCGCCGACATCGACGGTGTCGCCAGCCGCAGCGAGGAGCTCGAGAACGGTACCCGCGCCGGGCGATTCAACAGTGGCCTCCACCTTGTCGGTTTCGACGGTCGCAAGCGGTTGACCCTCGGTCACTGTGTCGCCGACGGCAACCAACCATTCCGCGACAACCGCATCTTGCATTGACATTCCCCATTTTGGTAGAACGACGTCCATGTGTGTGCTCCTATGTTGTTCGGTGGTCTGTCACGCGAGAGTCATGCGGATTGCGGAATCGATATCAGAATCACTGATGAGTGCCCGTTCTTCAAGTGGGGGAGAGAACGGCACCGGGACGTTTTCCCAGGCGACACGCTGGGGAGCGGCCTTGAGGAGGTCGAAGCCCTTCTCAGAGACGCTTGCCACGATTTCACTCGCGGCCGAACAGGTCAGTCGAGCGTTGTCGACGACCACCAGTCGACCAGTGCGGGCCACCGATTCGAGGATGAGGTCCATGTCGAGCGGAACGAGCGTTCGCGGGTCAACGACCTCGACCGAGATCCCTTCCCCTTCCAATTTGTTGGCGACGCGAAGTGCCTTGGGAACAGCGGCGCCGATGGCAACAACGGTGACGTCTCTTCCGGCTCGTTTGATGTCGCCGACACCGAGCGGAATTGAATATGTTTCCTCGGGCACCGGTCCGCGCACACCACCCAGGACGAAGTCCTGCAGGTACACCACCGGGTTGTCGTCCCGAATCGCAGATACCATCAGTCCCTTGGCGTCATAGGGGGTCGACGGCATCACAATCTTCAGTCCGGCGACATTCATGAGCATCGGGTGCGGATTCTCAGAGTGCTGTGCGGCGGCTGATCCGCTGGGACCCGTCGCCGTGAAGTACACGATAGGGAGGTTAACCTGCCCACCCGACATATAGCGGAGTTTTGCCGCCTGATCGGCGAGTTGGTCCATCGCGACATAAAAGAATGACCCGACCATGAGGTCGACGACGGGTCGCAGTCCCACCGCAGCGGCACCGACGCACATCCCAACAAAAGTCGCCTCGGAAATGGGTGTGTTTCGCACACGCATCGGCCCAAAGTCCTCGACGAGTCCGCGGGTTGCACCGATGACGGAACGACCGACATCTTCGCCGATGATCACGACGTTCTCATCTTCACCGAGCATCGCGCGCAATCCTTCGCGCATCGCTTCGATGTAATAAATGTTTCGTTCCTCGGTGATGGTCTTCGTGGCCATTATGCACTCTCCTTGCTCGGCGCAAACAGGTGGTCGAGCGCCTCTTCGGCGTCGGGGAACTGACTGTTTTCCGCGAATTCCACTGCCGCATCAACTTGATCTTGTTCGTCCGAGTCGATGGCCGCCCATTCCTCGCGGGTCAACCATTCGTTCTCAACGAGTCGCTCGCCAAAAGCGACGATCGGATCGCGGTCACGCCACTCCGCCTGTTCTGCCTCGGGACGATACGCTCCGGCGAATGCCTCTTCGCCCTCGTTGTGACCGTTCCACCGGTAGCTCTTTGCCTCGATGAGTGTCGGGCCTTCCCCTTTTCGGGCGCGTTCGACGGCACGTTCGACTGCAAATCTCATGGCGACCACATCATTCCCATCGACGGATTCACCAGGGATGCCCATCGGCGCGGCTCGGTCAACGATGTTGCCCGCCGTCAGTTCGCTTGTCGGGGTCCATTCGGTGTATCCGTTGTTTTCGCACACGAAAATGACGGGGAGTCCCCACACGCTCGCGATGTTCATCGATTCGAAAAAGACTCCTTGGTTCGATGCGCCGTCGCCAAAAAAGACGATGGTGACGTTGTCGCGTCCAAGGTGACGATCCGCCCACGCGCTTCCAGTTCCAATCGGAATCCCACCACCGACAATCCCATTGGTTCCGATGATGCTGAGTTCGAAACTCACGATGTGCATTGAGCCGCCTTTGCCGCGGCAATATCCGTCAACGCGTCCGAACAGTTCCGCCATCATTCGGTCGACGCGCGCGCCTTTCGCAATGAGGTGCCCGTGCCCGCGATGGGTAGAGGTGATTCGGTCGTCGACTCGAAGCGCGGAACACGCTCCAACGGCGATGGCTTCTTCTCCGGTGTATAGGTGGACAAAACCTGGAAGTTTGCCGCGCTTGAACAGGACCGTAAGTTTCTCTTCGAATCGGCGGATGCGGATCATGTTCCGTAACATCCCAATTGCGTCATCTTGTGACAGGTGATTGAACGCTAACGTCTTTGTCATTCAGGGTCACACTTTCCCATGTGTTGAGTGATTGCCGAGTCAATTGCGGAGACTCTGCAATAGTGTATACAGTATACGAACCACCGTCCGACGGTGTCAAGGGTTGCGATTGAGCGCTTTTGACTGGACACTTTAGATACAACTGGATGCAGTCGAAGGCGAGGTGCAGTTGAGCCGCTCCATTTCTATCGCCTGTGCAACCGCGAACCAATTTGCCACGGACGCGGCGCTCGAAGTGCGAATCGCTGGGGGCAGCTCCGTTGACTGCGCCATCGCCGCGCAGGCTGTTATCTGTGTCACCATGCCTCACGCCTCCGGACTTGGCGGCGATCTCATGATGCTGGTCGGCGACACTAACCGCACCGCGGCCGTAACAGGCGCCGGCCGATCCGCAATCGTCCCCAACGAGTCAACTGGGGCGGGAGCAAGTGTGACGGTGCCGGGTTTGGCATCAGGGTGGGACGTTGCTCACGCGTCATGGGGTCGGCTTGAACCGTTACAGATTCTGGAACCCGCACGTCGCTTGGCGCGAGGTGGTTTCCGCGTCGATAATGCTTTGGCCTCCGCGGTCGCGAATCAACGCACACGGCTCGAAGCGAATGGCGCGGCCGAGTGGAGCTTGTTGGATTGCCGCGAGGGCGAAACCTGGATACAGCCAGAACTAGCGAATCTTTTGGAGGCTCTTGCCGAGCATGGATTTGCATCGTTCTACCATGGAACTATTGCAACCGCGATTGTGACCACCGCGCGTCACCATGGGTCGACCCTCAGTATCGGAGATTTCGCCGAACATCGCTCAACCATTTCGGATTCAACCACCACACCGTGGGGGAGCGGCACACTGTCCGTTCAGCCATCGCCATCGCAAGGAGTCCTGCTGTCACTCGCGGCAACGTGGGCAGATCGACACGCGGACCTCATGACCATGAACACTGAAGCACGTCAACACCTTTTGGTCGAGGCGACGGAAGCGAGTTTCGAATTCCGAAGTGACGCCATTCTGTCGGGCGAATCACTCCTCGAAAAGGAACTTGACGTTGACCTGAACATCGCCCAAAACCGCGGCGGTCCGCGAGGATACGTCCACACCGCGGGTGTGGCTGTTGCGAGCGACGACACCGTTATCTCGTCCCTCGTCTCGGTGTTCGACGACTTTGGCTCGTGCGTCTTTGTCCCCGAACTTGGTATTACCCTCAATAATCGCGGCGACGGATTCACTGACGGTTCCAATCGTTACCGTCCAGGAGCGTTTCCCGTTCATACCCTTGCTCCCGCGATTGTGCGGGAAGGTGACGGCTCGATGCTGGCTCTAGCGACACCCGGTGCGGACGGGCAGGTACAAACACTTCTCCAAGTTTTGTCGGCAATGCGCTTTGACGGCAAAGACGTGGCCGACGCGATTGCCGCGCCACGCTGGCGAAGCGAAAATGGTGCTTTATTGATTGAGCAGTCACATTCTGCGCGTGCCGATCTGGCGAAACGCGGCCACCAGATTGTGGTTCGTGACGACGGGGATTCCATCTTTGGAGCGGTCGTTGCCGCGGGCAACGGTCCACGCGGTCTGATCGTTGGAGCGGATCGTCGTCGTTCAGTTGTGGGGACCACGGCATGAGCGGTAACGGTCCACGCACTGAATTTGCGGAACTCGTTCGTGCAGAAATTGAGTCACGTCGAGAAGACATCGTGTCTCTAGCCCGCGCCGTCGTGACCGCACCAAGCGTCAACCCTCCCGGAGACACTCGCCTGGTGGCGGAACGTGTGATGGCCTTTTTCACACGATGCGGAATTGTGGCGTCGGAATATCGTGCCGACGACACGATGCCATCGGTCCTCGCGACCATCGACTCGGGACGACCCGGTAAACATCTCCTTTTCAACGCCCACCTCGACACAATGCCGGCGGGTGATGAAAATCTATGGTCAGTGCCTCCTCACGAGCTCACGCGGCGCGACGGCCGACTGTACGGGCTTGGGATGGGAAACATGAAAGGTGCCGTCGTCGCAATGGCGCACGCCCTCGATATCCTGCAGGCAAATCGCGACCAGTGGAGTGGCACGATCACGTTCGCTGCCGTCAGTGACGAAGTTGTTTTCGGACCTAACGGAGCCGAGGCCCTCATCAACGACAAGGGCATCACCGGCGACGCACTCATTTGCGGCGAAGGTCCGGGATTCAAACGTCTGTCCAACGGTGAAAAGGGCGTGTTGTGGGTTCAGGTCGACGTTTCCGCGGAGCCGGGGCACTCCTCGGCGGTGCAACGTGGCCAATCTGCGTCCGCACAGATTGCGATGGTCATCGGCCTAATTGACGGCATGACGGGGTGGAGCGGAAAAGAGACGTTCACCGATTTCATCCAGCGACGGCAGGTTGAACCCATCGAGGCTCCTGAGCGTGAAACCTTCCTCACCGCTAACATAGGGACGGTCAGAAGCGGCACATTCGTAGGACAGATCGCCACGGGTGCCTCCATCGAGATTGACTTCCGAATTCCGCCCGGCCTCTCTATCGCGCAAGTACTTGAGTCGGTCACCAATGAACTTCGTGGCGCGGGAATCGTCGCGCACGTCACTGTTCTTAAAGGGTGGGAACCCAACGTGACCGAACGTGAAGCGGAAATCGTCGAGTCGTGGCGATCGGCGTCAGAAAAATTGGGAATCGATTTTCCCGAATTCGCGATTCGCTTGCCAGCGAGCGATGCGAGCCGCTGGCGAAGGCTCGGAGTCCCGGCAATTTGCTACGGACCTCAACCTTTGTATTCCTCGGGAATTGATGACTACGCTGAAGAACAAGAATTACTCAATTGCACCGCGCTGTACGTATTGACGGCATGCGAATATCTTTCATCCTCTAGTTTGGAGAGCCAATGAGCGCACGCGATGACAAGATTTTGGCACCCCGAAGCGTGGCGACCGTCCCACAACCATTCATCCGTTCACGGTCAACCCGTGTCGAATCACTCAGACCCGCAGTCGCAGTTCTCTCGCTGCCTAACCAAATTCACGATCTGCTCGAGGACGCCATCATCCACGGTGATATCGAACCGGGTTCACGTCTGTTGGCAGACGACATCGCACTCGAGTTTGGGGTTAGCCGGATCCCCGTCCGCGAAGCGTTGAGCTCGCTCCACCAAGCTGGTTGGGTTCACATTCGGCCACGATACGGTGCATATGTCAGCCAACGATCTCTTCGCGAACTAACCCACCTTTTCGAAGCACGGGCAGGGCTTGAAGCGGAAATTGCTGGACTTGCCGCCAGCAGGCGAACACCAGACGACATCGAAACCTTGAGGCGCGTCGTCAAACGAAGCGTCTCGGCGGCAGACGCTGATGATGTCGAGGCCGCGTTTCACGCGAGTGTCGATTTCAATGTCGCGGTCCGCGTTTCCGCTCAGAACGACGTCCTCGCAGCGATTTCACTGGCCCTCGAAAAACGCGCGCGTTTTTATTTTTATCCCATTGCGAAAACCCTCGCAGGAGACTGGGCGCAACGCCAAAAGATTCTTGTCGACATCATCGAATCGGGTGACTCCGCCTTAGCCTCCGAATGCGCGCGGGACCACATGATGGGAACCGGCGAAGACGTCATTCGGTTGCTCGACCTCGACTCCGACAATTGATGCGTAGTGAAGTCGACGTTGCGCTGATTCGCCACGATAACCTTTATCTACGCCCTCGTAGCTCAGCGGATAGAGCAGGAGCCTTCTAATCTCTTGGTCGCAGGTTCGACTCCTGCCGAGGGCACCACTAGGCTTCGAGTTATCAATGTCCCGAACCACGAATCTGTATGACTAGTCGAGAGGTAGACGCCGATTTCTACTGATAGCACCGAGAGCGTGAATCCGTTGCGAAAATCCGGACCCCTGAGTCGCGCGTCACGGTTTTTCTACGCGAAGTCAAACTTAGTCGCCGGGTTGCTGGCCACTGCGGTCTTTGCCGCGTACCTCGTCTTGTTCCTCACAGGCAAGGGGACGGCCTTTGTCGTAGCCGACAGCAGTGTTAGGTCGCTTGGAACTTCGTTGGGCTTTGGCCAGGCAGAGATTCTTGCTTTTCTCGCTGAACGTTCCGATCCGATGATTCTCGCCTATATCGAATTCAATCAATTGTGGGACACTCTCTTTGCCCTGATTTACGGTGTTATGTATGTTGTGTGGGTCTCGGTGTTGTTTAAGCCATATTCGCACAAGGTTGGGATTCTCAATCTGCTCCCGTTTGGTCAGGTTATCTTCGATTGGATAGAGAACTTCTCGCTTTCCGCGCTATCCAGCCAGTACCTTGCAGACGGCTCGATTTCGTCGTCGATGGCTCTACTCGCCTCAACTTCCTCGGCAATCAAATGGGGATTTTCACTACTGGTCTATGTCGTCATTCTCGTTGGGATTGTCATGAGAATAGTGGGCGCTCTGAAGAGTCGACGCCAACGATAGATTCGAGTTCGCCCAGCGCGGCATCCCTCTAATCGCTTGGCCGCAGGTTCGCCTGCTGCCGAGCACCGTGTTTCGGTGAATGCGTGCAATGAAATCTTCTTAGGCGACACATAGAGAAGCCACAGGTAACTGTAGGTATTGAATTTGTAGTGTCGCCTCATCGGCACATTCCGCCGACAGCCAACCCGACGAAATGAGTTCTCATGCATCGCTCCCAAACCGCCACCGCAATTCTTGCGTCGGCGTTGACGACCA
>CAFBLO010000015.1_pt1 | contig 13200 bp, 12 predicted proteins | sample 7268161 | NCBI WGS metagenome assembly CAFBLO01 (sample SAMEA6814033, study PRJEB35770) | freshwater metagenome | biome: Freshwater; feature: Freshwater reservoir; material: water | place: Czech Republic | collected 2017-05-23 | depth 30m m
CAGAACGCTGACTCGGAAACGCGGATCGGGTTGATTGAGCGCCGTCCGGTAATCGCCGATGACGCTGCGCATTCGAAGGAGCGCCGTGTCGACATCCATTGTGTTGGGAACGGGAGTCTTTTCGATTCGGCTAATCGAACGGATGAGGTCCGCCTTGATTGACGAGGGCGACGCGCCCAGACCTTCAAGCCCGAGAGTGCCCAGAGTGCGGCGGATGTCATCCAGTCGTGCTCGACGCGGACCGGCGACGAGAACCCGTTTGCCCGAACGAATGAGTTCGCCCACAGCATTGACAATGGTTTGCGTTGCACCCGAACCGGACGGGGTGCCGACCACAATCGAGTTACCGGCAACAATGTGAGCAATGATTCGTTCCTGTTCGGCGTCTGCATCGAGCAAGAGGCTGTCGGTGTCAAGGCTTCGCGTGTCCGAATTACCCGGGTCTACCGCTGCGTGACTCTCAGTCACTACGCCTCGTGCGTTCGGATTCCCGCCGATTGTATCGAGAAGCGGGTGGTCGAGAATTCGGGCGGCGCTCACCATGTTCGATGCGACATCACTCAGATTGGCAATTGCCAGCGTGGGAACGACCATGGCGCCGTCGATGTGCGCGATGAGTCCGTGCAACCGATCGAGCGCCCCGTTGGGGCGGAACGACCCGTTGTCATTGGTCAAGGCGACGAACGCCCGCTCATCAAGTGCAATACCAAATTGGTAGGCGAGCTCGCGGGCGAGAGCGGGATTAAGGTGCAACGCACCCGTCAGCTGAACCTCGAGATCGTCCCCTTTGCGATGCATCGAAATCGGGCGCAACAGCATCGGGGCCGTGAAATGCTCGTCGCCGTTCGTCCAGGACACGAGACCGACAGCGAGGAAAACGGAGTCGATTCCGCGTGCTGCGGCGAGTTCGACCGCTTTGTCGTTGATTCGCGAGGCGTGTTGGCGGGCGCGGTGAAGCGCAACATCATCGCGAACGAGGTTCCGTAAAAGAGTCGGCGTGCCCGCGAAAAATCGGGCGAGTCCGCCTGGGTGGCCCGTGCTCAGCTCGATTGCGACGTGGCTCGGAAAATGCAGAAGGGGGTTTGTTCCACCGAGTTTCGAGAGTTCTCGTCGCCACTGTTCCCACACGGTGTCAGCGACGTTGGTGATCGTCGCGGTTGGGTTTCCGGTAGCGAGGTTCGACGGGTCATCGAATGCAGACAGCGCGAGGGAAATGTCGCCTGTCCAGTCGCCTTCGTCCGACTCCAACACGCTTTTACGCTATCGGGAACCCCCATAAATCCTTGGAACCACTCCGATGGCTGAATTCATCGTCAAAGATTCATGCAGTGCACCTGCTGCAGGTTTACTCGAAACTTTACGAGCCGTCAAAATCAGTACATAAGTTGCTTACGGCTATCGCTGGCTCTTCCCCGCGCGGAACAGAGGTGCAAGTAGGCACTTTTAGACGAGCAAAGCAGCTCCGAGACAACGAGCTAGATCTTCTGGTCGCTCGGTACAAGGAATGCCGGAACATGCGCGTTGTCGCCCGAGAGTTCCGTATGTCCAGGGACACAGTGGCGAAGCATCTTGCGAATCGAGGGATCAATACGTCACGAAGCATGAAGCCGGCAGAGATTGAGCGAGCGAAGGAACTCTATGCCGAGGGCATGGGGAGTGGACGGATCGGGCGGATGCTGGGGTTTGATAACAAAACGATTTTGAAGTGCGTACGAACCGACAGGTCTTCAAGTTAGTTCTTTGTTCCGCTCAACTGCTTCAGACGAATTACCGCAACCGACATATCTAATGTTCCGAGTATCATCAGCTGCGCCTTAGCGTCCTGGACCGGCTTACGAGGCTGGTACTCCAGAATTTTGTTTCGCATATACAACTTACGAATGGAGTCAATCTCTCTTTGCATCTGTTCGATGCGTTCCTGGTTGGCGGGTGCATCAATGTCAGGATCTTCAAGTTCATCAAACGCAGTGATGGACTGGTCCATCGCCATTCGAGCGACGTTTGAACGAATGCTTTCTTCGTTCTTGGCGAAAGCGCCATTGTTGTAATCCACGGCACGGTCGTAGGTAACTGTCTTCTCATAGAAGTTTGCTAACGCGTCATAGGTGTGCCGGTCAATTTTTCGCGTAAAGAGATGTTTGTACTTACTCCAACTCTGATCTGGCATGAGAATCAAGTGAGCTGGAATAAGGCCGACTTCAACGTCCGGGTCGTTTTCGGCCTGGAATCGAGCAACGTGGTCCTGGACCTTTTGCAGCTGGTCCTGCGCGGTACGAACTTCTCCGAGAAGTACGTTCGCCGCATCTTGGCGATATGCCCTACGTCTCAACCAATAGACAACAAAAACGAACAGCCCTACGACTAGTGTGACGATACCCATGAAGTAATCAGGTTGGCCCATAGTGCCCTTGATTATGAGACATGCCCAAAAATTTGCAAGCACGAGCAGGATATCGGGATCAATCCGACGACTTGGAATCGTCTGGCTTCCGCCCGGGCGGCGGGCCCTTCTTTGCAGCAGCAATGATGATCTGTGCGAACTCGGCAGGATCGAGATCGGGCCTTACTTGGCCAAAGACCAGCACTCGCCTGTTCTTGGATTTCCACTTGCGGGGTCCTTGGCTCACGGGCTTGGCGGTCTTGCTGATGATCTGCCGATCCAGGAATGGACGAATCCGCGCAAATGCCTTGCCCGCTTGATGCGGCAGTGAAGGTCGACTTGCGGTGACTAGTTTGCGGTGCTCGGTTACTTCGAGTGGCGAGAGGTCCTTGGTGAAGGCGTAGTAGTCGTGAAGAAGGAACTGCTCGCTTGCTGTCAGGACGACGACAGCGTAGGCATTGTTCTCAAACCACTCCTTGCGGAGGGCGGAACGATTTCGGAGATAGTCCAATGTGGTGAGGCGAGGCATGCCTTAGGTGAATATGCGCCAACTCGATACTCAGGTCAAGAGTCGCTGCTTGGGCGCCAGCCAGATAAGTACTTCTCGATCAAAAGAACTAGATCACTCTCGCCGTCATGAAGTCTTAGCGCTACGGCGGCTTTCTTGATTGCCGCTTCGCTACCGATAACTTTCATAAGGGCATCCCACCAAAGATGCTCTTCTGTCTTCACGGACCGGGAGTCAAAGGATTGTGAACGAGATACGGACCTACCAGACTTAAAGATCGCGCGAATCTCGTCAACGTTCTTGAAGATGGGTCTCTTGAATGATGTCCCCAAGGTCTCCGAAACGAACCAGTAGGTACGAAGTAAATCCCACTCTTGCTGCGGCACGGGACTGTGGCGCGCTTGAACCTGCCTGGCGAATGCAAGCTCAAGTGATGCTGCGAAGGACTCACTTACCAACTTGTGTCCCGCACCTTCGCGGTAGCCGATCGTGGTTAGAAAGTCGAACTTTGTTGAGTAGGACGTCAATTCCGGAAGGATTGATTTAGCAGCAACCTCGCGGTCAGCTTCCAATTCGAGTCGACGTAGAATGCGCAGAACAACGCGCCCAACAACGAGGTCTGATCGCATCATGTCGAACATCCCGCGAGATTCTCGTTCGGGAATCAAGTGAATCCGGTTGAGTAGCGCTATGGAAGCCGGGACCACTGATGCCAGGGGGTATACCTGCTCGTAGGCCTCGAGCCCTGAGATCGTATCTTCGAGCTCGGTGCTGGGAACTGAATCCAGATACTCCTCTAGAGCAGTCTGGTCAGTGAAGAGTGAAAATGCCTTTTCGGCCCTCCGGAACGAGATGGCGCCAGCAGGAGCGGTTCGCTCCAGGTATTGATTCAGATAATCGATATGCGCAACACGGTGATCTCTCCTCCAGCCGGCGAGAAAGTCATGTCCGTAGCTCGTGTTCTCCGTGTACCGGCGGGCCGCAGGAAACACACGTCGAATCAGCTTCTTTACGATGTCCGCGTCATCCCCGGCCATAAGCAGTAGCGCGTCGATTTCAGCCTTTTGACGAGCCCGGTCCCGGTCACCCCACGGATCGGATACTTCGGTCAGTGTTGTCCGGACCGCGTGTATCTTCTCAAAAAACTCTGGCCGGAAGATTCGAATGGCTTCGAGCGCTATCAGGTCGACAGTCTCGACTTCGGAGCCAAGTGCTCGAACCGTTGGTTGTGCAGATACAGCCAGACGACTTACATCACGAAGGCTCGTGAGTAAGGGCTCGACGACCTCGAAGTACACATCAGACCAATCGTCCTGGTTGAAGCGCAGGTCCTTGACGCCATCAAGTATCGGATCAAGCCGTGCAAATACTTGCGAGCGAATCAATTCGCGCGGAATGACGGGTAGATCGAAGCAGAGCTGAACAATCTTCTCGAGGTAAGCGCGACCAGGTACATTCGTTTCATCTAGCGCAGCCTCAACACGCTTTCGATCGAACGCCAAGACATAGATGATGTTCGGAAAGCTCGCTGTCAGGCGAACAAGTTTGAAGACTTCCCTTATCTCGTCAGTAGAAAGCCTATCTATGTCGTCAACCACTACAACGATGGGATTTTCAAGGCCCGCTAGTACCTTCGACACCTTTGTACGAAGTGGCTGCGATCCACGCACCTTCCACCACATTCGGGCTGACTTATAAGCGCGGAATGTCCTGTCCCACCATCCGCCAACGAAGGGGACCATTGCGATCGGGCTCAGTACATCGCCATACTCATCGAGTCCATCTGCAATTGCCCCAAATTTTGACTTGTCCTTGAGGCGCAGCTCGGACGCAACTTCGCGAAAGAAAACGTCAACGAGTTGGTGTTCCCCAGAGAACATCCACGGGTTGAACTCCACGACCGTCAATGCCGGGGCGGAACTGAATTGTTCCTTCATCAAGTTGACAAATGAGCTCTTGCCCGAACCCCAAGGTCCAAGAACGCCAACGACAAGCCCCTCAGATGAATCAAGGCTGCGAAGATTCTTTGCAAAGTCCTTGGCGACTTCGGCACGTCCCAACACATCCTCTTTAGAGGTTCGTATTGGGTTATCCATTGGAGGCTTCTTGGCTTTTGTCATCAAAGTTCCTTTGTAGATAGTTTCTCACCTTTAGTGAGTCGGGGCAACAGTCCCTCGCTCGATGCATTGACGAGTTGATGACTTCGGTACACCCTGTTCTATTTCACCCCTGGCATGTTCTATATGATTTTTGACCGATCGGATGTACCGATCGGTCAGATACCTTACGGGACTAGAACCCCGTAACAGGGGTGGAAAAAGTCCCACTCCTAGCCGGCGATGTACCGGAGCAAGCAAAAAAGACGCCGATCAGACGCCTTCCGTATCTGTTAGAGTGACCTCTAAACATGAATAATGCTTATGTTTGGTGCACCTGCTACAGGTTTACTCGAACCCCGCACCGGGGGTCGTCTCACCTCAAGAGCTAATCTTCCGATCGACTTCACGAAGACGCCCACAGGATACCCGCGCGACCCTCCGGCGAGCCCGTCAGCTACGAGCGAACGAAACGGAACTCCTCGTTACTCATTACCTCGCTGTCCGCAACATCCGAATCGTTGCCAGAGAGTTCCAGGTCTCCCGAACGACAGTCGCACGCATCCTCACCGAACACGGAATTGACGCATCCCGAAAGATGACCGGCGACCAAATCTCGGTCGCCGCCGAGCTCTACGACCAAGGGCTCTCGAGCGCCGCGATCGGCCAGCGGCTGGGGTTCGACAACCACACGATTTTGAAGGCGTTGCGAAACTGCGGTGTTGCGATCAGGCGGGCAGCCAGTCCGAGACAAAAGGACCACACCGGAGGAGTCACCTAACTTGTCCGCATTCCCTATTGGCCGAGAACAGCGCGCACTATCGATGCTGGGCCGAAGTGCGTGCCTACTTCATCGTCTAGGTCGACGACCGCCTCTTGCGGTAGTCGGCCCCTTCGTGAGCTCGCCGCGGACGCTCGTGGCTGCGTAACGGGCTGAAGCGGGCCTCTCATCGTGGTCTCACGGAGTGCTGAATACGGTCGGCACTATGACGAACTCAGCAATCGCGACGGACACCCTGTCGAAGTCGTATGGAAACACGCTCGCCCTCGACGCGCTGACCCTCGAGGTCGCCGCGGGCGAGGTGTTTGGTTTGTTGGGCCATAACGGCGCCGGCAAGACGACCACGGTCAACGTGCTCACCACGCTGCTCGGCCCTACCTCTGGCAGTGCGGAGGTGGCGGGGCTCAGCGTCACGACGGATGCCATGGGTGTTCGGCGGTCGATCGGATACCTGCCCGAGAACGTGCAGTTCTACGACAACCTCACTCTCATGGAGAACCTGCGGTTCTTCGCCGAGTTGTCGGGCCTGCGACGCCCGGACCAACGCATCCGCGATGTGCTGCGCATCCTCGATTTCGAGGGACGCGACCGCCAGCGACTGGGCACTTTCAGCAAGGGAATGCGCCAGCGTGTGGGGATCGCCCAGGCGATCCTGCATGCACCGTCCGTGCTGTTCCTCGACGAGCCGACTTCTGGTCTGGACCCGGAAGGGGTGCGTACTCTGCGCGAGACGATCGTGCGCTTGAACTCCGAGTTCGGCATGACGATCTTCATGAACACGCACTTGCTCTCTGAAGTGACCAAGACGTGCACCAGCATCGGAATCCTGCGAGGCGGCACGCTCATTCATCACGACACTCTGGCGAAGACCCTCTCCAACTTCCCGGGTGAGGGATCCCTCGAGGAGATCTACTTCCAGCTGGAGTCGGAGCAAGTCTCGTGAACACCTTCCTGGTGAGCGCCCGACACGAGATGCTCAACACCCGGCGTGCTCGAACCGCCCACATCCTTCTCATCGTGTTCATCGGGATGGTGATCGCCTCATCCGTGATCGGATGGGTCACGAACCAGACCGTGACCGGCGTCTACAACAAGGTCGTCGCCGACGGCTTGACGACGGCGCCCAACCCGTTCGCCGGTGTGAGTCCGCTGTACTACGCCCGCAATGCCGTGATCTACGTACTGCTGATCGGCTCCCTGATGGCGATCGTGCTCGGGGTGCAGGCCACACTGCGCGACCGCAAGGCCTCCACCGTTGACCTGGTGCTCAGCCGACCGGTCGCCACTCCAGCCCGGCTGCTGGGTCAGCTCGCCGGACTCGCGGTGGTGCTCGCGGCGGTGATCGGCATCAGCTTCTCGGTGAGCTGGCTGATCATCAGCATCATCAACGGTGCTCCGCTGGGCTGGGGGGATACGGGGCGGGTCATCGCCTTCGGCCTGCTGTCGTGGGTTCTCCTGACCAGCTTCGCCCTGCTCGGGATGCTCACCGGTCTGCGGAGCAAGCAGGAGACCACAGCGCTGCTGGTGCCGTTCGTGATCTGGAGCGCCGTCGCGTTCGTGCTCCCGCAGATCGGCACGGCGGCCCGCCCGGTCGCACTGCTCAATCCCGTGCCGGCCGTGGCATCGACAGGCGGCTACTTCGACGTAGTGTCCGCGTTCACCGGTCCGCTGTCGTTGACCGAACAGTTCAAGCGGGCATCCAGCATCATCCTTCAGGACCCCAACGTCACTGGTGAGGCGACCTCGAGCATCCTCATCCTTCTTGCCTTTCTAGTCATCATGACGGTCGTCGTCGTGGTGACTCCGCGCAATCGAATGAGGAGTGGTCTCAATGAGTAGCACCTGGGTCATCGCCAGCAAGGAGTTGCTCGACCTGCGCCGCGACCGCCTCTTCGCCGTGCTCATCGGATTTCTCGCGATAGCAACGCTGATCTCTGTCGGAGTCGCGGCCGCGGCCTTCCGCACCGAGCTGGATGCCTACAACCTTTACGTACAGCAGCTCACCGCCAGCGGTAGCACAACACCACCCGCGGCGCCGCAACTATTCCCCCTGCAACTGCTTCGCGGTGGGGTGGAGTACCTGGAGATCCTCGGCGCGCTGTTCGCGATCGTTCTCGGATACGGCACGGTCGCCAAGGAAAAGTACCGGGGCACCCTGCAGCTGCTGTTGAGTCGCCCGGTCGGCCGCTTCGCGATCCCCGCCGGCAAGGTGCTCGGCCTTGCCGTGGTGTGGCTCGTCGTGGTCGCGGTGCTGACCGTGCTCACGACCCTCGCCATCCTGGTCATCGGCAATGCGCCATTGCAGGGGATCGACCTCGTGAGGATCTTCATCGCTGCGGTCGTTGCTTGGGTGTATTTGGTCTTCTGGAGTTCGCTGGCGATCGGGATCACCGCCCTCTCGCCGCGGTTGAGCACGGGTCTGATCGTGTCGATCGTGGTGTGGTTGGCGTTCGTGCTGATCATTCCGCAGATCGGCGACACCATGGACCCCGACAATCAGGTTCCCGGCGGACTTTTCGCCACCCTGCAGATCCAGAAGCCGGACGAACTGAAGGTGCTCGCGAACTTCGCGGCCTTCGACGGCATCCGCAACGGTCTGGAGGTCTCCTCGATCACCAAGCACTTCGAGCGCCTGTCGTTCGCGTTCCTGGGCATCAAGGACAAGTACAACCAGCTGCCCTTGGGGCTCGTCTGGGCCGACATGTGGGGCTACGCCATCACACTCGCGGTGGCGACCCTCGCCTCCGTGACATTCGCCGTCGGGGCTACGACCCGACGCAATCTGCAAAGGAAGATCTCATGAAACTACGACTGCTCGTTCCCGTCGCCCTGGTGGCATCCCTCTCCATCGTCGCGCTGGCCGGCTGCCAGGCATCGAGCCCGGCTCCGGCCAGCTCATCCGCCGCCTCCGGATCGACGACCACGGCGGTGCTCCCGGTGAACTCGAACCCGATCGCCAACACCAGCACCGCGCCAGGGCTCACGGTCGTGTCCGCCGCGGCCGAAGACAACATCGACCCCGTCACGAACGCGGCGATCGACGACCGGCTGCAGGTGACAGTGCGCAACGACACCACCAGCGAACTGTCCTCGTTCGAGATCTACTACGTGATGACGGATGTGACCACCGGACAGAGCGAGGCCTACTACCAAGCGCTGACCGGCTTCACTCTGGCCGCGGGCGCGACGAGTACGCTGTCGTTCGACGGTGAGACCGGTCCGGGCCACTTCCCGGAGAACACCTTCAGCCTGTACCGAAGCTCAAAGAACCAGGTGGACTTCACTATCGAGGTAAGCGCCGCCGGAGTCCAGGTGGCCAACGCCACCGCCACGAAGGGATCAGGAGCAGGGGATGCCGCAGACTGATCCGGCGCTGAGAGCCTGCCCGTGAAGCTCCTTGTGGTGGAGGATGACGTCCGCATTGCGGACGTCGTCCGCCGCACCCTCTCTGAAGCCGGCTACGCGGTCGACGTCGTGCACACCGCACCTGCCGGGGTTGAGGCGTTCGAGATCGACACCTACGATCTCGTCATCCTGGACCTGATGTTGCCAGGCCTGCCTCGAGGCGGCATGGACGTGTGTGCCCGCATCCGCGAACTCAACCATGACATCCCGGTGCTGATGCTGACGGCGCTGGATTCGACGCGCAAAAGGGTCGAAGGGCTAGATGCTGGGGCCGATGACTATCTCGTCAAACCTTTCCACCTCGTCGAACTTGTCGCCCGCGTTCGTGCGCTGCTTCGGCGGGCGCCGCGGGCGCATGCGCCCATCCTCACTGCACAGGGCGTCGCCCTTGACCCGGCAACGCGCACCGCGACGAGGAACGGCCGCGTGATCGTTCTGACGGCGAAGGAGTTTGCCGTCTTGGAGTACCTCATGAGCAATTCTGGCCACATCGTCAGCGCGAGTGAGCTCATCGATCATGCGTGGGACAGCAACTACGACGGCTACAGCAATGTCGTACAGACCTACATTCGCTATCTGCGGCAGAAGCTGACCGTGGCGGGCGAGACCGACGTCATCGAGACCCGCCGCGGCGCCGGCTATGTGATCGCGGCCGACCGATGATTTTCCGCCGCGCCCTGATTCGGCTGACGCTGACGTACACGATTGTGCAACTGGTGTTGTTCGGCGCGTTCGCGCTCGGGGTGTACGCCTATGTCACGGGAACCTTCGACTTTGACGCGGCAATCGAAGACGGTGAGTCATCACTCGATGTCGAGCAAGCTTTTGCGAATCTGCGTACTGGCCTCATCGCGGGGTATGCCCTTCTGGTGCTGTTTCTTCCTGTCTCGAGTTACGTCATGGCGCGGGGAGCCCTGGCTCCGGTTCAACGAAGTTATGAACTTCAGCAGCACTTCGTCGATGCGGCATCGCACGAATTCCGTACCCCTCTCAGCGTCGTGCAGGGAGAACTCGAGTTGGCGCTCTCTCGTTCCCGTACGGCCGCCGAATATCGAACGGCGATAGCGACCGCTCTCGCGGCGACAGAGGGTCTCAGCCAATTGACTGGTGATCTCCTCATGCTGACGCGAGGAAACACTCACGAGTTAGAGGAGTCATTCGTCGCTGTCTCGCTCAACGATCTTGCCCGCACGATTGTCGACTCTCACACGACGGAAACAGTGCGGCTGTCGTTCATCGACGATGACCCCGTGGCTGTCTACGGTTCACCGGAGCTACTGCGTCGCGCGGTCTCGAACCTGGTCGACAACGCTCTGAAATTCAGTGACCGCGAGGGCACTATCCAATTGACGGTGTCGAGCGCGGGCAAGGTCGCTGAGCTCACTGTGAGTGATAACGGGGTCGGGATGACCGAAGCTGAGTCAGCACGCGCCTTTGATCGTTACTGGCGTGCCCAGAAGTCGCGAACAACCCCCGGCTTCGGTCTCGGGCTGCCGCTGGTGCGCCAGATTGTGATGGCCCACCACGGTCAGGTCAGCGTCGAGTCGGCGGTGGGTGTGGGAACAACCGTCACTCTGGTCTTTCCGGTGATGCAGCAGTGACGCCCTGGTTCGATTTCGGGTCTCTCACGCTCCCCTCACGCGTCCCTCCCTACCGTGGAACACACGCCATGCAGCTCGCATGGCGCAGCTCCACGAAAGGACAAGACCATGCAGAAGACCGCAAAGGTCGCCGCCGGCTCCGCAGCTGCGCTCGCGATCCTCATCGCCGGAGGCGTTGCTCTGGCAATGCCCGCTCAGGCGGCCCCGGCCGGTAAGTCGGTCTCGGTCGTCGAGCCCACGGACGCGAGCGACTCTGACAACGTTCAGGACGAGGTCGAAGACGGCACCGACGACGGCACCGAGGTAGAGGACGGCACCGAGGTCGAAGACGGCACGGGCGACGGCGAGATTGCCGATGACAACGAAGGGTCCGACGAGTCAGAGACGGAAGACACCAGCGATGACATCAACGGTGTTGAGGTCGAAGACGGCCACCAAGACTGACGCGTGAACCGTGGGGGCCGGCGATAAACGCTGGCCCCCAGTCTCGTGCCACCCTCCCATCGACTCCTACGAGGCCTCCACCATGAGCTCACTGAACCGCCCGTCGGGCACCCCGCCCATCGGTGCGTTCTTCGGCGCCCTTGGTCTCACGTTCGTCGTGCTCACCGGCGTGATTATCCGATCCACGTGGCAGAACCAGCCGCTGCCCATCGACTCCTGGTGGCATGACCTGCTTGCCGCCCACCGCCATGCCCTTGCCGATGCCGGTGCTCGGCTCCTCAACGTGTTCGGAGGGACATGGTCAATGGTCGCGGTCGTCGCCATCCTGATCGCAATCCTCCTCCTCCGGCGCCGGTGGCGCGAGGCGCTCCGCATTGGCGTCACGGTCGCCGCGGCATCCGGCGCATCCACCGTGCTGAAGCTGCTCATCGCCCGGCCCCGCCCGCTCGACGGAATCGTCGACACCGGGCTGGACTCGTTCCCGTCCGGCCACACCACCACAGCCGCCGCTCTCACCGTGGCCATCGCCCTCGCGTTCCCTCACGTGTGGTCATGGGTGCTCGTCGCCGTGTGGGTTCCGGTGATGGCGGTCAGCCGCACCTACCTGCTCGTTCACTGGGCATCCGACGTCCTCGCCGCTGCCGTTCTGGGGGCATCCGTCGCTCTCATCGTCGCCGCAGTTGCCAGCGCAGTGTTCAGAAGGACCACGGCACACAGCACTCTCAGACCACCCCAACCTGCACGGGATCGCCCGTGTGCAACCCAACCGAATGGAATCTCTCGTCTCATGACCGCAACCCTGCCCGACCACGTCCGCACGATCCTCTTCAACCGGGTGCCGGAGGTCACTGTCGCGTTCTGGGTGATCAAGATTCTTTCCACCACCTCCGGTGAAACCGCGGCGGACTACCTCAACTCGACCCTCGGCCTGGGGCTGGCGATCACGTCATGGATCATGACCGGGCTACTGGTCATCGCCCTGATCGCGCAGTTCGCGACTAAGCGCTACACGTCCGGCATCTACTGGACTGTTGTGGTGCTCATCAGCGTCGTCGGAACCCTGCTGACAGACACGATGACCGACAGCTTCGGGGTTCCGCTCTGGCTGAGCACCGTCGCCTTCTCCGCCCTGCTCGCGGTCACGTTCGGGATCTGGTTCGCCCGCGAACGCACTCTCTCCATCCACACGATCTTCACCCGCCGCCGTGAGACCTTCTACTGGGTGGCGATTCTCTTCACCTTCGCGCTGGGCACGGCAGCGGGAGACCTGATCACCGAAGGTTTCGGACTCGGCTACCTCTTTGGCACGCTCCTGTTCGCCGGCCTCATCGGTGTGATCGCGATCGCACGGTTCACGTTCCGGGTGAACGTGGTCTTCTGCTTCTGGGCCGCATACGTTCTCACCCGCCCCCTCGGGGCATCGATGGGCGACCTGCTCTCACAGGCACCAGCCGACGGCGGCCTCGGCCTCGGCCTCGGAACCACCGTCACCAGCGTTATCTTCCTGGGGATCATCATTGGCGTCGCCACCTATCTGGGGATCAAGGTCGGCCGTCAGCGCCGAGTCGCCGCTAGTGCCGAGCAGGATGCAGTTCTGGCAGTCGCATAGCGAACGCGCAGGTGGTCTCAGCCTGCTTTCGATCCAGGGGGACTGCTCATGGTTTCGGTAACTCCAGATCTGAAGCAACTGAGTCGCCACTGAAATGATGGGCGCTCAGGGCCGCGACGGATTGCCCTTTCGTCGATCACCGATCGCAGGACAGAGATCGACGAGGTCACGTCACCTCGCTCGCTTCGCCCTCCTGCGAGAGCGAACGGAATACCGACCGGAATAGCAGTGCCGCTGGAGGGACTCGAACCCCCAACCCTTTCCTTAGGACGGAACTGCTCTTCCATTGAGCTACAGCGGCATTATCTGAATTCAACCACAGGCGGGCTTTAGGCGACGAGGTAGTCGTTCCACGCCGGTACGTCCCGGTCAATTC
>CAFBLO010000016.1_pt1 | contig 12949 bp, 10 predicted proteins | sample 7268161 | NCBI WGS metagenome assembly CAFBLO01 (sample SAMEA6814033, study PRJEB35770) | freshwater metagenome | biome: Freshwater; feature: Freshwater reservoir; material: water | place: Czech Republic | collected 2017-05-23 | depth 30m m
CCCGTTACTCCTTTCGCGGCTTTGCCCACGATACGTAACTCAGAGTTATCGATATAGGGCGTGAACGGTGAGCGCGGCCCGTGTCCCGCGCTGTCGTCGAAGGTTCCGGGTTCACCCCGATGGAACGACATCGCGTAGGTCGAACCGTTGCGGTCGACAAAAACGTCGAGGCGTTCACTGAGTGCGTTGACCACCGACGCTCCGACACCGTGCAGCCCGCCCGATGCCGTGTAGGAACCGGACCCGAACTTGCCACCCGCATGCAGTTTGGTGAACACCACTTCGACGCCCGAAAGGCCCGTGCGAGGTTCAATGTCGACCGGGATTCCTCGACCCGTGTCATGAACCTCGACGCTGCCATCGGGGTGAAGCGTGACGCCGATTGATGAACCGTGTCCCGCCAGAGCCTCGTCCACCGAGTTGTCGATGACTTCCCACAGACAATGCATGAGTCCACGTTCGTCCGTCGAACCGATGTACATTCCCGGGCGCTTCCGCACCGCCTCGAGCCCTTCAAGGACGCTGAGGTGGCGGGCGGAATATTCGGTAGACATTGATGAAACCTTCGCTGACGGGGACGTGTCCAACCCTAAGCGAGGCTGCGGCGGCTAACAGGCAGGCACTCCGCGACTGTGAACAAAATTTACGCCCATGGCGAAACGGGGTGATTTTCGGACGGGAATGTCCGTGTTTCGTGATGGAATAGAGACATCGAAAGGATGTCCATGACCACTACGCACTCCCCCTCTGAAACCGCCACCGCACCTGAACTCAGTTCACTCGATCGATGCGATTCCTGCGGAGCACAGGCCTATGTGCGTGTTCGTCTTCAGTCCGGTGAGCTCTTCTTTTGCGGACACCACGCGAGCGAGGTCAAGTTGGCGCTCGCTGAGACGGCGATGGAATGGCTCGACGAAACAGACCGCCTCATAGCGGACGAATCAATTTAGCGAATTTTTTTCGAGATGCTGCTTTAGATCATTCAGCGCAATGGACTAACGCGTGACACGCTCGAACGCGGACCACGTTCGATTATCTTGAAACTCACGAAGTCGAGCGTCATAGGCCGCAAGCGCAAAATCCTTCAGCGCGAGTTCTGGTTTTCGCGACGGAACCAGGGACGAGACGAGCCACTCGGTGAGATGCGGGTTCATCACTAGGACCGGCCCGATCAATGACGTGCCGATGAAATTGTTGACCCGGACACCCTCCACGTGTGTTGTCGTGTTTCTGCCAATGCCACGAGTCGTAGTCATGAAGCCCGGTGTCTCGGGAGAATCCGAGACCATTGAAAATTGAGATTTGTAACCGACAATCGGCTGTGACACTCCGTCGAACGACCCCATCACTTTTCCGGTGTAACGATTGAACATTCGCACGTCGCTCGAAAAATCGAAAATCCCCACGCCCGGTATGTCGTAATTCATCTCGGAGTTAACAATGCGCGAGCCCAGACATTCCATCGCGTTATGCGTAAACAGAAAATGTGTTCCCGATTGAATGAGTTCTTCGATTCGTGCTTTGAACGACGTGAGTCGCGCAATTGCACGCATCTGTCCTTTTTCCGTGAGCGGTCCTAGATACACCAAATCGACTTTTCCAGAAACGAATGCGGGAGTTTCGTTCAAACCTGTGCGAACAACTTGCGCCTTCGGAATACACCGTGCAAGGTACTCGATGTTCGCATTGTCCCCGTGCAAATTCGCGATCTCGGGGTACAACATCTCTATCGTGAGCGTCACGAGGTCTTCTCCAGCAGGCGTGTCCGCAGTGTCCGTTGGACAGCATCCCCTGTCACCTCGGCGTTGTGATTGCTGTACAAATTGAACACCACATCGACGTTGTCGAGGGGCGCAAGATCTGCACCGTGGGTTTCCGATTCGACCACAACGATTTTCTTGGGGTCAACGCCCGCCATGGCCAGTCGGAATGCCTGATCGTGACGACGGACTCCGCCGACGTAAATCGCGGTTATCGATGGGTCCGCGAGATATTCGTAATCCGCGTCATAGGTCCACGCCGTATTCTCGACTCCGTCGAAGCGGTCAGTTGTTTCGTCGATTGCGAGCAAGACAATCTTGTTGCCGGGCACCGAGCAAATGTGCTCAAATGCTCGCGAGACGGCCACTCCAACGAGTCCTTTCGTGAGCAATCGAACAATTCGCACACCACCCGCCGTTTCGTCCGCAAAACGGCTCGACGGCGGCGTTAGCGATTCGACGATTGAACCAATCATTTGCGGCGCGACGTCGAGTACGTCGAGCGTAGCTGCGACGGCCGCCAGGTTATAGACGTTGACAATGCTGTCATTCACCACGCGAATGTTCACCGTCTCAGAGTTGATCGTGAGCGCACTCAACCCAGTTGCGGCGTCGACCAGTGATACACGTGTATCGGCCGAGGGCGAGTTAAACCCACACGCTGAACAGTGGACGCGCCCGATGTGGTTAAACCGCCAAAAGTCCCATTCGAGGCGTTCGTCACACCGCGGACAAATCGATGCATCCACAGCAGAACCACTTGGCTCCCGGGGTTCATCACCCTTCGGGTCGACTCCAAAAAACTCGCGACGGTTCGAATCACTGCCGAGCGACGACGTGATGAGATCATCGGCATTCAGCACCAAAGTCGTTGTCGGCGATAACGCTGACGACAAAATCCACGCGATGAATTCGGGATGCGCATTTCGTTTTATGGAATCGCGGGTGAGATTCGTGCACACAACGATGTTCGGGGCTAATTCTGGTAGCACTCGCAACGCGGAACGTTCATCCATCTCGACCACAGCGACGTCACTTCGACATCTCCCCCACATCGTGACTCCGTCGATGAGGGTGGCGACGATTCCATCGCGGAGATTCGAACCGGCTCTGTTGCTTGACACTCGAAATCCGAGGGCTTCAAGTGAATCGGCGAGCAGATTAGTTGTCGTGGTTTTTCCATTGGTGCCCGTGACGACAATCACCGTGTTGGGCCGACCGATGACGCACAGCAGATTGGGGCAAACCCACAGAGCGACGCGGCCAGGGACGTGCGTCCCTTCACGACCGAGCAACCTGAGAACAATTCCGGCGCATTTTCCAAGCCACACCGCGGCGAGTGCGCGCAACCCATATCGCGGTCCGTGGCGATCGCCAGATACAGGGACCGTCGGTTCGGTCATTACTCGAGGAACTCGCGAATGGTGACAGAGCGAGATGGGTGACGCAGTTTTGTCATTGTCTTTGACTCGATCTGACGAATACGCTCGCGCGTCACACCGAAGGTCTCACCGATTTGGTCGAGCGTCTTGGGGATACCGTCACCGAGTCCATAGCGCATGCGGATGACACCAGATTCTCGCTCGGACAACGAATCAAGGACTGACTCTAACGCGACCAACAACATACGGTTTGCCACGGCGTCAAGTGGAACAATCGCCTCGGTGTCCTCAATGAGGTCGCCGAATTCCGAGTCCCCGTCTTCACCGAGAGGAGTGTGCAGCGAGATGGGCTCGCGACCATATTTCTGAACCTCAACGACTTTTTCTGGTGTCATGTCCAATTCGTTCGCTAATTCTTCGGGAGTCGGCTCACGACCAAAATCCTGGAGCAACTGGCGCTGTACGCGAGCGAGTTTGTTAATCACCTCGACCATGTGAACAGGGATACGAATAGTTCGGGCCTGGTCGGCCATTGCGCGCGTGATCGCTTGGCGAATCCACCAGGTCGCGTAGGTCGAAAACTTGAATCCTTTGGTGTAATCGAACTTTTCTACCGCGCGAATCAAACCAAGGTTTCCCTCTTGAATGAGGTCGAGAAACTGCATTCCCCGTCCCGTGTAGCGCTTCGCAAGCGAAACGACCAGTCGAAGGTTGGCCTCCAGGAGGTGGCGCTTTGCGCGCTCGCCGTCGTCTGCGATAATCCGGTATTCGCGGCCTTCGCGGCTCTTCTGCTTGGCTCCCGAGAGTTTGGCCCACTTCTCTTCAGCGAACAAACCAGCTTCAATTCGCAGTGCGAGCGTTACTTCTTGTTCCGCGTTGAGGAGCGCAACCTTGCCAATTTGTTTGAGGTAGTCCTTAACCGGGTCAGCGGTCGCACCCGTAATCATTGTCGAGACCGATGGAATCTCGTCATCACCGGAGGAAATGTGGATCGCGTCCGCTGGCAACGTCGCCGTCAGTGCCGTCTTGACATCTTCGGCTTCGTCGTCCGTGAGTTCGATAACCTCGTCACCGGAAGGAACACTGGTGTCTTCGACCTCGATGATGTTGTCGTCGCCAACCACGACGACGACGTCGAACTCTTCGTCACCGATTAAGTCTGCGTCATCGAAGCCTAAATCTTTCGCGAGGTTTGCAATGGCAGGAACCTTCTTTGTCGCAGTTGTCGAGGGCGACTTCGCTGGGGTTTTCGCGGCGGGCTTCGCAGGAGCTTTCGCGGCCGGCTTCACGGGAGCTTTCGCGGCCGGCTTCACGGGAGCTTTCGCTGCCGGCTTCGCAGGAGCTTTCGCGGCCGGCTTCGCAGGAGCTTTCGCGGCCGGCTTCGCAGGAGCTTTCGCGGCCGGCTTCACGGGAACAACCTCTTCGATCTTGCTCTTTCGATTAAAAAGATTGAAAAGTCGGGGGGCATCAGCCATGAAGATTTCCTCTTTCGGGCAGTAGAAACCCCCGTGTCAAATCGGCTGGGCCGCTGACTCGGGGTCTTTCAGTTGACAGGTTACCACGGCCGACTAGTCGTCCGAGTTACCACGTGTACGCAGGAAGTTTTCCAGTTCGGTCGCGATGCTCTCGGCACTAGGAAACTGCCCTTCGTCGTCGACGAACGGTGACGGAGTCGGGTTGTCGAGCATGTACGTGTCGTGACGACTTTCCAAATTCGTGATGAGTTTCGCGAGTTCGTCGTTGTCGGCAACTTGATCGGCAATCCCCGTGAGGAACTCCCGACCCGTTTCTCTCAACGCATCGGTTTGCAGCGATATTCCCGTGCCCGTCGTGATTGCATCGACCACTGCGAGGGTTCCAGCTGGGTATTCGGCGTCCGCCAGGTAGTGGGGAATCAACAGCACAAAACCCGCAACAGGGTGTTCCAGTTTGGTGAGCATGAACTCGACCAAGTGAACGAAAGTTCCTGGTACTTCGGTCGTAGGTTTCCAGACCGAATACTGTTCGATCAGGTCTTCTCGATTTCCGCTCACGGTCATACCAACCGGTCGAGTGTGCGGAACGGGCATCGGGATTGCGTGGACCCACATTGTCTCGGAGGTTTCGAACTTCTCAATCGCCGTGACAACAGCTTCTGCGGCAGCTTCCCATCGATAATCCGGCTCGTAACCGGTCAACAACAAAAACTGCTCTCCCAGTTCATCGGTCACCAGTCTCAGAACCAGTTCCGGCGGGCGGTAATCCGTCAGGCGCGTTTGTTCAAATGTGAAGGTTGGGCGGCGGGCGCGATAATCCAACAACTCGTCATTATCGAACACCCACACGCGCTCGTGCGTTGTCGAGTCAAGGAGGTGGCGCGCCGCCGTTGCAACGGACCGGCCAGCATCGATGAACCCGGTGAGCAAAATCACGAGCGGCAAACCGCGGGGCACATCGATACCCATCTCTCGATACACCAGTCGACCCACGCTCATACCTCCATGCTACGGCGGTATCCAATACGTCTCGCCTACGCTGGAGCTATGACCAGTGTCTCTCACTCCCGTTCACTTGTTCCGGCTGATGTTTTAGTCCTCGTCGCGACGATAACCCAGGACGGCGAAATGTCCCACGGCATTCGCGGGAAGTTGGGACGGTGGCTGACCGACGCAATCGATCGCGTCGGTTTCGACGGCGGAACAGATTCCGTGTCGATTTTGCCCGCCCCTCAGTGGAGTGACTATCGCACAATCGCACTCGTCGGTTTCGGGTCCGGCCCGAAGCGGATTTCCAACCTTCGTTACGCCGCCGCGACGGCAACGCGAACGCTCTCTGGACACGTGGTGGTCAACATTCCGACCCGGTCCGGTGCAGAGGCAACCGCAATTGCCGAGGGTGCCCTTCTAGGTTCGCTCAAGACAATGTCGCGCAAGAGCGGTGATCGCCCTGCGGTCATCACTGACCTCACACTGGTCTCGCGTCACGCCCCACTATTCGACGACGTCCGACCGGGGGTTAAGGCCGTCGGAGTCGTTCGCGACCTAGTTACCGAGGTTCCCAACATTCTGAGTCCAGAAGAATTAGCGCGGAGAGTCGTCGAGCTGTCGAGCGGCACAGAACTTCGAGTCGAAGTTCTCGACGAACACGCGCTTGAGCGTGGTGCGTACGGAGGCATTCTGGGAATCGGTGCGGGTTCGGCCCGTCCGCCGCGACTTGTGATTGTTCGATATTCGCCGAAGGGAGCGACGCGACACATCGCGCTCGTCGGGAAGGGCATCACGTTCGACACCGGCGGATTGTCGATTAAGCCGGCAAACTCGATGCTCGGTATGAAGTACGACATGACCGGCGCTGCGACGGTTTTCGCGGTCACACGGGCAATCGCGGAACGGAAACTCCCCATCGCCGTGACGGCGTGGTTGTGTATCGCCGAGAACATGCCGTCGGGCACCGCGATTCGACCGAACGATGTCATCACCATTCGGGGCGGAAAAACGGTGGAAGTGACAAATACGGACGCCGAGGGTCGTGTTGTCCTCGCAGACGGTCTCGTTGCCGCGAGCGAGGAGAACCCTGATTACATCGTTGATGTCGCAACCCTCACCGGCTCTGCCCGCGTTGCCCTAGGCCACCGGATCGCGGGCCTCATGGGCGATGACGAGGTGACGACGGCGTTGAAGACCGCGTCAGACACCGTCGGCGAAGAAACGTGGGCGATGCCGTTGCCGGACTACTTGTTGCCGATTTTGGCGAGCGATGTCGCGGATATTGCAAATTCTAAAGTCGGGAATACGGCGGGCGGAATGCTGATCGGTGGAATATTTCTCCGTGAATTCGTCGGGTTGGGTGCCGACGGCAACCGCATCCCGTGGGCACATCTCGACATCGCCGGACCTGCCAACAACGCGTTTGCGCCCTACGGATTTGTTCCCAAGGGCGCGACGGGAACGATGGTGCGAACCCTCATCGAATTCGCCCGTCGGCTGGCAGACAGCCCCGCGAACACGCGGTAGGCTCGAAGGCGGTTCTCACTGGGTTTCAGCATCTCCCGCGTGGCCCGGTTCCATTCACAATTTCAAGGAGTGTTGGTGGCTGACGTAGCAGTAGATCTCGTCGTTCTTGGTGGCGGAAGTGGCGGTTATTCGGCCGCACTCCGAGCAAGTCAATTGGGCATGAGCGTCGCGCTCGTTGAAAAAGACAAAGTCGGTGGGACCTGTTTGCACGTCGGTTGTATCCCGACAAAGGCGCTGCTTCACTCCGCTGAAATCGCCGACAGCGTTCGCGACGCGGCACGGTTTGGGGTTGACGCGACGCTCGCTGGAATCGACGTTGCCGCGGTCTCGACGTATCGACAAGGAATCATCGATTCCAAGTTCAAAGGACTTCAAGGGCTTCTCAAAGCTCGTGGCATAACCACGTACGACGGACACGGAAAACTCACCTCGCCCAATACTGTCCAGGTGGGCGACACGACCATCACGGGGACGAACGTTGTTCTTGCGACTGGCTCGTACTCGAAGACGCTCCCGGGGCTTGACATCGGCGGTCGCTTCCTGACGTCTGAACAGGCCATCACGCTGGACTACGTTCCCCAAAGCGCCATCGTCCTCGGCGGTGGCGTTATCGGTGTCGAGTTCTCGTCCGTCTGGAAATCGTGGGGTACCGACGTGACGATCATTGAAGGGCTCCCGCGCCTCGTCCCGAACGAAGACGAGTCGGTCTCCAAGCAATTCGAGCGCGCCTTCCGCAAACGCGGAATTGAATTCAAAACCGGCGTGCGCTTCGAGAGCGCAACTCAGGACGCCAACGGCGTTACCGTCACTCTCGAAGGCGGTGAAACCCTCACCGCGGATGTCTTGCTCGTCGCCATCGGTCGCGGGGCTCAAACCGCAAACTGCGGCTTCGAGGAACTCGGCATCACGATGGATCGTGGGTACGTCATCACGAACGAACGTTTACTCACCAACATCCCCGGCGTTTACGCCGTCGGTGACATCGTCCCAGGACTCCAGCTCGCCCACCGCGGTTATCAGCACGGGATCTTCGTCGCTGAAGAAATTGCTGGACTGAATCCGATGGTTGTTTCTGACATCAACATTCCAAAAGTCACCTACTCCGAACCGGAAATCGCCTCGGTTGGTTTGTCTGAAATCGCGGCGAAAGAAAAGTATGGCGACGCGGCAATAGCCATTTATGACTACAACCTTGCCGGTAACGGAAAGAGTCACATTCTCGAAACAGCCGGATCGATCAAGGTCATTCGAGTTGTCGACGGACCCGTTGTAGGCGTTCACATGATTGGGGCGCGCGTCGGCGAACTCATTGGTGAGGCGCAGATGATTGTCAATTGGGAGGCGCACCCCGAAGACGTCGCGCCACATCTTCACGCACATCCCACCCAAAACGAAGCACTTGGCGAAGCGTTCCTCGCTCTCGCGGGCAAGCCGCTTCACGCGATGTAGCACCTGTTCAAGGAGAACGAATCAACATGAGCACGAACGTCAACCTTCCCGCACTTGGTGAAAGCGTTACCGAGGGGACCGTGACTCGCTGGCTGAAGAAAGTCGGAGACACGGTGGCCGTCGATGAGCCCATTGTCGAAGTGTCTACCGACAAGGTCGATACCGAAATCCCGTCGCCCGTCGCCGGAGTCATTGAAGAGATTTTCGCCCAGGAAGACGAGACCGTCGAAGTTGGCGCTCCGCTCGCTCGCATCGGAGAAGGTAGCGGTGCCGCTCCCGTCGCGTCGGTCGAAGCTCCGGCGGCACCCGTTGTCGATGTTCCCGCGACACCTGAGCCCGCGGTTGTTGAGGTCGTGCAAGCTCCCGTCGCTGCGCAACCCGTGGTTGTTCCTCCCGTGATGTCCGAGCCGGTTATTCTCACCCCTCCAGTGGTCGCTGCTGCTCCCGTCCAGACCGCGCCCGTTGTCCAGACCGCGCCCGTCGTGCCACCGACCCCACGTTTTGGGAATCCGTACGTTAGCCCGATCGTGCGCAAGCTAGCCCATGATCGTGGCGTCGATCTGGCTGGAGTAGTCGGGACCGGAATCGGTGGTCGTATCCGCAAGGAGGACGTTCTCGCTGCAGAAACTGGTGCGAATTCCTCCTTTCCGGCGGTAGTAGTACCGGCAACTGTGCCAGCCCCGGTCGCGGCCTCCATCTCCCGCGATGACGCAATACCGCTCGCGACATCAGAACTTCGCGGATCCCGTGTGCCGATGTCCCGACTGAGGAAAGTCATCGCAGAACGCGCAGTACTGTCAATGGTCTCCACAGCCCAACTCACCACGGTCGTTGAGATAGATGTGACGAACGTTTCGAGCCTGCGCGACGACATCAAGGCCGACTTTCAATCCAAAACCGGCCAGAAACTCACATTCCTGCCCTTCTTTGTTAAAGCGTCGGTCGAAGCACTCCAAGCCTTCCCCATCATCAACAGCACCGTCCAAGGAGACGACATCGTCTACCCGGCCTTCGAAAACATCTCGATTGCGGTTGACACCGAACGTGGTCTCCTCACCCCTGTCGTGAAGAACGCAGGCGGGAAGAGCATTGCGGCGCTGTCGGCAGAGATTGCAGACCTCGCGGACCGAACGCGTAGCAACAAACTCACTCCGGACGAACTGCAAGGTGGCACATTCACTGTTACCAACACGGGTTCACGTGGCGCGTTGTTCGATACTCCCGTCGTATTCCTTCCTCAATCGGCCATTTTGGGACTCGGCACGGTCGTCAAGCGACCCGTCGTTATGGGTGGTGACTCAATCGCAATCCGCTCGATGGTCTATCTTGCGCTGTCGTATGATCACCGCATCATCGATGGCGCTGATGCCGCCCGTTTCCTTAGCGCAATGAAGGTTCGACTCGAAGCAGGTGCGTTTAACGCGTCCGACCTTGGATATTAGGAGAACAACATGGCAAATGAACCTGGTCGCATCCGTCAAATCCTTGACGTCCTTGTCCTCGTCATCAAGCGGGACCGTCTCGCCCTTCTGTGGCTAATCCTCGGCACGCTCGGTCCGATTGCGGCCGGAATCGTATTCGCAATCTCGGCAACCGGCGGGGAGCCGATTAGCTTCGTTGTTTCCATCATTTTCGGAGTACTCGCCGGCGTCCTCGGTTTCCTCATCGTTCTCGGGCAGTTGACACAGCGGCTGATGTACTCGAACCTTCAAGGGCAACCCGGGGCGGTGTCTGCCCTCATCAAGAATCAATTGCGCCGCTCGTGGCGCGGTAATGACACGCCGATTCGAATGAACAAGAATCAGGACATCGTCTACCGCGTCGTCGGTAAGCCCGGTGTCGTCATTGTGTCGGAGGGTGTTCGGTCTCGCGTTGCACCCCTTGTCGAGGACGCTCGCCGTGAAGTTCAACGCATTGTCCCCGGAGTCCCGGTCAACCTCCTGCACGTCGGTTCGGACGGTCTAACTCTGAAAGAATTTTTTCCCGCGCTGTACAAAATCAAGGGTCGCGTTCGTCCCGCCGAAATCGTTGTGGTGTCGAATCGCTTGAACTCGATCGCCAAAACTCCCGCGTCGATGATGCCCAAGGGAATCGATCCGACAAAGATGCGCGCGCCACGACCCCGCTAGTTCCGATTGCTTGTAACATCCCGGAAACATTCGTGTGACGGTTACGACACACGCTCTCGGTACCGTGAATCATTCGTTTGAGCACATTCACCCGATCAGCAGGAGGAAAAATGTTTAAGACACCAGCAGAGGTTCTTGCCTACATCACGAAGGAAGACGTCAAGTTCCTTGACATTAGGTTCACCGACCTCCCCGGGATTCAGCAGCACTTCAACATTCCCGCGAGCAGCGTTGACGAAGAATTCTTCTCTGTCGGCCAACTCTTCGACGGCTCGTCGATCACCGGCTTCCAGGGCATCGCCGAGAGCGACCTGCAGTTGATCCCCGATGTCACGACCGCGTACCTCGACCCCTATCGCGTCGAAAAGACACTGATTCTCATCTTTGACATTTACAACCCTCGTAATGGCGAGATCTATCACCGGGACCCGCGCCAGGTTGCGAAGAAAGCCGAAAAGTATCTCGCCTCGACTGGCATCGCCGACACCGCGTTCTTCGCGCCGGAGGCAGAGTTCTTTATCTTTGACGACGTGAGGTACGACGTTTCGAGTGGCTCGTCGTTCTACCACGTCGATTCGGAAGAAGCCGCGTGGAACACTGGTCGTAAGGAAGAAGGCGGAAACCTCGCTAACAAAACCCCGCACAAGGGTGGTTATTTTCCTGTTAGCCCGGTCGATAAGCTCGCCGACCTGCGCGACCAAATCTGTCTCCAACTCGCCGCCGCCGGACTCGAGGTCGAGCGCTCCCACCACGAGGTGGGTACCGCTGGCCAGTGCGAAATTAACTACCGGTTCAACACGATGGTTCAATCGGCTGATGACATCCTCAAATTCAAGTACATCGTCAAGAACGAGGCGGACATGCATGGCAAGGTTGCGACCTTCATGCCTAAGCCTCTGTTCAACGACAACGGTTCTGGCATGCACACCCACCAATCGCTGTGGGCAAAAGGCAAGCCGTTGTTTTACGACGAAAAGGGTTACGCAGGACTGTCGGACATCGCGCGGTGGTACATCGGTGGAATCCTCAAGCACGCGGGCGCAATTCTTGCATTCACAAACCCCACGATGAACTCATACCGCCGACTGGTCAAAGGTTTCGAAGCGCCGGTCAACCTGGTCTACTCGGCCGGTAACCGTTCGGCCGCGATCCGAATCCCGATCACGGGCACTAACCCGAAGGCAAAGCGAATCGAGTTCCGTGCTCCTGACGCGTCGAGCAACCCGTACCTCGCGTTCGCAGTGCAGATGATGGCCGGACTGGACGGAATCCTCAACAAGATTGAGCCTCACGAGCCTGTCGACAAGGACCTCTACGAACTACCGGCCGACGAAGCCAAGCTCATCCCCCAGGTACCCGGCTCGCTTGACGAGGCGCTCATCGCACTCGAGAACGACCACGAATTCCTCCTCCAGGGAAACGTGTTCACCAAGGACCTCATCGACGAATGGGTAAACATGAAGCGCGCGATGGAAGTCCTTCCATCTGCGCAGCGCCCGCACCCCTTCGAGTACGAGACCACTTTCTCCTGCTAGACAACTGTTTGCGGCGAAGCGCCACCCTCGGGTGGCGCTTTCGTCGTTAGCCCGGATAGAAGATTCGCTCGAAAACCTGACGACTCTGGCGGGTAACGCGCAAATAGTCATTCTCGAGATCTGCTCCGCGTCCGGCGGGGTAGGCGAGAAGTCGTGCGATTCCCTCTAGTGCAAGCCGATCCAGTGGCACGACATCAGACCCCTTGCCCGTGAAGAGAGTGGTCGCGGAGCGAATTCGTGAACTCAGCAACCAGGCGTCCCGAAGTGCTGCGCCATCCGCCTCGGCGACAACACCGCTCGCGATCTCAGCAGCCAATGCCTCGAGCGTTGACGGCGATCGCACAGTCGCGTTGCCAGGTCCGTGTTGCAATTGCAACAGTTGCACCAGCCATTCGACGTCACTGAGTGACCCTCGACCAAGTTTGGTGTGTCGCGAGGGGTCCACCCCGAACGGGAGCCGCTCGGTTTCGACACGAGCCTTGATACGACGAATCTCTCGAATTCCTTCGTCCGAAATCTCGGTTGTGTAGCGGACTCCGTCGGCCATCTCATCGAACGCCGCCAACAGGGCAGGGTCACCCGCGACCGGCGTGGCCCTGATAAGCGCCTGTGTTTCCCAAATATCACTCCACTGCGCGTAATACGCTCGATACGCCTCGAGAGAGCGCACCAGAGGCCCGTTCTTGCCTTCCGGTCGAAGTC
>CAFBLO010000017.1_pt1 | contig 12616 bp, 12 predicted proteins | sample 7268161 | NCBI WGS metagenome assembly CAFBLO01 (sample SAMEA6814033, study PRJEB35770) | freshwater metagenome | biome: Freshwater; feature: Freshwater reservoir; material: water | place: Czech Republic | collected 2017-05-23 | depth 30m m
GACCCCGGCGTCGAGAAACGACTTCATCGGATAGGCATACGAGACGCGGTCCCCCCACAGTTTCTCGGCGACGTCACGATCGTCGACGGCGTGTGCGGGCTGGATGCTCGCGGTCAGTCCGAGTTGCGCCATGCGCCGAACGTCTTCGGGCAGAACTATCTGGGCGTGCTCGATTCGCCCAGCGACACCGACCTTCTCGAACGTGTCGATGACGACAGTGTTCGCCTTGTCGCCTATCGCGTGAAGGGCTGCGGTGACACCGTGGTCGGTTGCCTCGCGCACCAGTCGTTCGAGTTCCGGCACTTCGGTGTTGAGAACGCCCGCCGAGGCTTCCCCTTCATACGGCGCGTGCATATAGGCGGTTCGAGTGTTGATTGAACCGTCCGTGATGACCTTGAGAAATCCCATCTCGACTCGCCCACCAACGGAATCCCCGGTTCGCAATCCGCGATCGAATGCCTCGTGGATTCGCTCGGGATAAAGACTCGCTCGCACCTTGATGAGGTCGATTCCTTTGGCGATCCGACGATCCCAGTCGGTGAGGCTTTCCATCTCGAAACTCGTGATGCCGACAATTCCCTGAGCCTTCGCCGCTGTGAAGGCCTCAGCGATGAGCGTGTCCATCACGTCGTCATCGATGTCCGACATGCGACTGAGGATTCGGAATGCGTCGTGTTCACGCAGAATGCCGGACTCCCCCGCGATGTCGACGACATCGAACTCGCGCGCGGCCACCGAGTTAATCCAGACCGAGTGGACATCCATGCTGAAGGCAACGACGGGCCTGGTGGTACTCACGGCGTCGAGTGCGGCCATTCGCGGTGGATTCGTCCACAGCGCCCAGCGGAGGCCATGACCGACAATCGGCTCGACGCCGTCGGTGGGGTGCTTCCTCAGAATCTCGACGACCGCGTCGGAGTCGTCGGCGGGCAGAAGGTTCGCCCGCGCGCGCATCTGCGCCCACGAACGGATGTGAACGTGTTCGTCCCACAGTCCAGGAAGAACCTCGTCACCCTCGGCATCAAAGTCTCCTGAATGAAAGCCGCCCGTGGCCGGAATAATCGCCGCGATTACACCGTTCGTCACCTCGATGTCGATAATGACACCATGGTCGAGAGCGTTTCGAATCATCATGCGGTTACCCCTTGGCAGGTCGGACAGAAGTACAACTTCCGTGCTTCCATGATGTCCAGCACGATGGGTGTTCCACAAATGCGACACGGTTCGCCGGCCCGCCGATACACCCAGTGTCGATCGTCACGATTCGCAAGGGCTGCTCGTTTTTGCGCGGGAGTGAGCCCGTCCATCGTGAGCATCTGCCCCGTCTTTACACCGATTGAGAGTAGACCCACCCAGTCCTTCCAGAGTGCTCGCAGGGTTTCGTCAGGAAGCGAGTTCGACGGGAAATAGGGGCTAAGCCGGGCCCGAAACAACATCTCAGCGCGATATACGTTCCCAATTCCCGCAACAATTTTTTGATTCATCAGCGCGCGACCGATGGGGGTACCCGTTCGCTTGGCCCGCGCCAGAAATCGTTCCTCGCCTTTCCTGTCGACAAGCCGGTCAGGGCCGAGGACGTCCAGAATCTCGGCGACGTGCGCGGCGCTCACGACCTCGCACACGGTCGGTCCGCGCAGGTCCGCGACGGCATCAGCCGTGAGGATTCGAACCCGAACCTGACCGATGGGGTCGGGAGGGAAAGCGTCGGTCTCAACGCCGACGCTGTCGTGCTCGCCTATGCGAAGCCTTGTGCGCCTCGGTGCTCCGATTGACGCCTTGTCATCCAACTGAACCGCACCGGCGAAATCCCACGCGCCATAAATACCAAGGTGAACGTGCAGCGAATCACCCGTGTCGAATTCGAGAAACAAGTGCTTTCCAACCGCATACGAGCGAACGATGATGTGGCCGTCGATTATTGCCGCGTCTCCGAATCGTCCCTGTGGACTCGCAATTCTGCACAATGAGCCGACAAAATGACGTGTGAACTGAGCCGCGATACGGTGTACGGAATGTCCCTCGGGCATGGCTACTCGATGACGAAACCGGCGATATCGCCCGTCGTCTCGAATTCCAACAACTGCGCGATCCGACGAGCATGGCGCTCCTCGCCCGAAAACGGAGTCGTGAGAAACACATCGATAAGTGCCATGACCTCGGTTGAGGAGTGTTGACGAGCCCCGATTGCGCACACGTTCGCGTTGTTGTGCTCGCGGGCGAGCGCTGCGGTCGCTTCGCTCCAGACGAGTGCCGCGCGAACACCTTCGACTTTGTTCGCCGCCATCTGTTCGCCGTTTCCGCTGCCGCCAAAGACAATTCCGAGCGTGTGGATGCCGGCGAGTTCGTCGCGACGAACCGCCAGAGCAGCATTGATGCAGAAGCTGGGGTAGTCGTCCGCTGGGTCAAATTCAACCGGCCCATGGTCGACAACGTCGTGCCCGAGGTTTCGGCAATGCGCCGCAATTTCCGCACTCAATTCCAATCCGGCGTGATCGGTTGCGAGGTGGATGCGCATGCCCAAAAGTATAGGCTCGAGATATTATTGATCGCGAGTTTTCGGATGGAATCATCGAGTTCTACGGCACCCGCTCTCGATGATCCGATGTCAAAATTTTTCGTCAGTTTTGCGTGTACCGTGCGCTACTATTGGACATGGAAGGTTTGGAGCGCAAACCGGACAATCTGGAGGTTTCAATGGCTACACCAGACATCAAGCGGGCATTCCGCGGTGTTGACACGGCTCAAGTGGACGAGGTTATTCGTTCGATTAGTCGCTCGCTGTCCTCTGCAGAGCTCGCCCTGGCCGATCGCGTCCGCACGATCACCCGCCTCAAGCGCGAGATTGCCGACCCATCGTCTTCCGCACCATCATTCTCGAAGTTGGGTTCGACGTTCGAAGAAACGCTCCGCGTAGCCGAAGAACACGCTCGACGGATGCGCGTAGACGCCGCGGCCGAGGTCGCATCGATTGCAACCACGACCGACATTGAGGTTCGGAATCTTGCCGACAAGACGGACCGCGAGACCCGTGACATGGTGGTTGCGGCGCAGGCTGATGCCAATGAGATTCGACTTCAGGTCGATCGCGAAAGAACAAGAGCAAATCAATTAATTGACGACGAGCGTGCTCGCATGGAAACCGTTTTGGCACGCGCCGAGCGTTCCGCGGCGAGCATGATTAGCCAAGCGGAGCAACAAATCAGTGATGCTCGCGCCTCGTCCTACGCCGAAATAACGGAAATCAAGCGTCGAGCCGCCGAGTTAGTCCGTACCGCAACCGACACCAAAGTCGAGACGGAGAAGCGAATTGGAACGGACGTGACCGACGCACAGGCCTCGAGCACGGCGATTCACGACGAAGCCGATACTTACGCTCGGCTGGCCTATGAATCTGCAGACGCCCACCTTGAGTCAGCGATTGCGGAAGCCTCGTCATCCAAACAGAGCGCCGATGACTACCTTGCCTCTGCTCAGATTCGGGCAAACGAAATCCTCCAGGATTCGCGAAGCCTCGTCGAGAAATCAATCTCAGAGGCCATGTTGCGATCCGAAGAAATCGCCCGCTCATCGGAAGAATTCTTCGCTGACTTTACCTACGACGCAGAACTCAGCATCAACGAAATCCGTCGAAACAGCATGGCGCTAGACGACTATGCGGTCCACGTGCGAAATGTTTCACACGAAGTAAATGTTGACGCAATTGAAGCAGGGGCAACGACGGGGATGCGCAGTATCCGACAGGCGGAAATCGTGGAGGGTGACAACTAATGACCACCAACGAATCCGGCATAACCTTCTCGCGCACGCTCGGCGGCTACGACGCAGCCGAAACCAGCCGAGTCATCACAGAACTTCGTGCAGCGGCGGCGGCTCAAGAAAACTCACTCGCCAAAGCAGAGGCTGAGATTCGTCGCCTCGAACGCAAAATCCAGGAACGACAGACCACCAAACCCAGATTTGCCGAGCTTGGTGTCGCGTTCGAGTCAGCCATTTCTTTGGCCGAGGAACAAGCAACAAAAATTATTTCGGACGCTCAAAAAGAAACACGCGCTCAGCTGGAGAAGGCAAGGTCTGACGCCTCGAGTCGTACCAAAGCATCGACTCTCAAAGCACGCTCTGTGGTCGCCACTGCTAAGGAGAGTGCCGCAAAAATTCGCCGCACCGCAACGGAGGCGGCCGAGAAAGTTCGCAAACAAATCACAAACGATCAACAGAAGGTTGCTCAGGAGAGGGCACAGGTCGACAAATTGTCCGCGGCGGTCCTCGCCGATGCGGAATCGCAAATTGCGGCTCTTCGAGAGAAAGCTAATTCTGAAATTGACAGCGCGATGAGCGCTGCACTCGAGGAACTCCGACGTGCAGAGCAACTTGCGGGTCGTATCGATAACGAAACGCGAATTCTCAACGAGAAAGCAGCGAAGGAAATCGCGAAAATTCTTGGCGACGCGGAAAAGTACGCGGCTCAAACGAGGAGCGAAGCGGACGAACACACCGAGTCCTCTAACAAGCGCGCTGACGCCGTGGCCGCCGAGACCGAGAAATACGTTTCGGCGTTGCAGATTAGAGCAGCCAAGACTCTCGAAGAAGCCCGTTCACGTTCAGATAAAGCACTTGGCAACGCCGAGAAGATTACTGGTGAAATCACAGCGTCGTCTCAGGTATTTGTCGAGAACATGACACGCGAAATAGAAGACCGACTCGAAAAAGCCCGTCGTAACCTCGAAGACATCAGCGGCTTCCTTTACACGATTCGCTCGTTGACCAATGGTTTCGACCTGGGCGAGCTGAGCGTTGCTCGAAGCCGCGTTTCGTCCGATCCGGCTAACAATCCGGTCGCGGTGGCTGAACTTCTCGAAGGCTAGCAATTCCTTCTCGCCGTTGACGTTCTATTGGAGCGTTAGATTTGTTATGCAGTCCGCAAAGAAGGAGTTATTGTGCCCGGAGAAAACCTAACCCGTGTCGAAGCGATTGAACGAGCGAGCGTCATTCAAACAGAGTCTTATGCGGTTCGTTTGGATTTGACGACCTCGGATACGACGTTCCGGTCGCACACCACGGTGGCGTTTGGTGCACAGCCTGGGACGTCGAGCTTTATCGATGCAATCACGGCAAAGGTTCATAGCGTGACACTCAACGGAGTGGAGCTTGACCCTGCGACCGTGTCAGACGGCATTCGAATCCAACTCGACAATCTCGCAGCCGACAACTTTCTTGTCGTCGACGCTGACATGTTCTATGTCAACACCGGCGAGGGCCTCCACCGGTTCGTTGATCCCGTCGACAACAAGGTGTATTTGTATTCACAATTCGAGGTACCGGACTCGAGACGAGTGTTTGCCGCGTTCGAGCAACCCGACCTCAAAGCGACATTTGATTTCGAGGTTGTCGCGCCCACTGACTGGGTTGTCGTGTCGAACTCCCCCACCCCCGCTCCCGTCGTCGACGGAGCATCGGCGACGTGGACGTTCCCGCAAACACCGCGCATTTCCTCGTACATCACGGCGATTGTCGCAGGACCGTATGTCGCGCATCACGATCAACTCACTTCCTCCGACGGTCGTACGATTCCCCTCGGTATCTATGTTCGGCAGTCACTTTCTGAATTCCTCGACTTCGACTACATCTTTGACATCACCAAAAAAGGGTTCGAATACTTCGAACGCGAGTTCGCCGTCCCCTACCCGTTTGCAAAATACGACCAACTCTTTGTCCCCGAATTTAACGCCGGCGCGATGGAGAACGCGGGATGTGTGACCTTCACCGAGGTCTACGTGTTCCGATCCAAGGTGACCGACGCAGTTCGCGAACGTCGAGTCGTCACGATTCTGCACGAACTTGCGCACATGTGGTTCGGTGACCTCGTCACAATGAAGTGGTGGAATGACCTCTGGCTCAACGAATCGTTCGCCGAATGGGCGTCGACGATTGCGACGGCGGAAGCGACCGAATGGACGCACGCGTGGGCAACGTTCCAGGTGTCGGAAAAATCGTGGGCATATCGACAGGATCAGTTGCCGTCCACTCACCCCATCGTGGCGACCATCAACGACCTTGAAGACGTCCAAATCAACTTTGATGGCATCACCTATGCCAAGGGCGGATCGGTGCTCAAGCAACTCGTCGCGTATGTCGGTCGCGAAGCATTCTTTAAGGGCGTATCAAATTATTTCCGCGCCAACGCGTGGAAGAACGCCGAACTGGCCGACTTATTGCGCGAACTGGAAAAGACCAGCAAACGAGATTTGACGACGTGGTCTGCGAAGTGGCTCGAAACCGCCGGCGTCAACACCCTGACGCCCGAGATTGTCACGGACGACCACGGGATCATCACCTCGTTCGACATCGTCCAAACTGCGGTCACCGACTACCCTACGATTCGCCCCCATCGCCTTGCGGTTGGAATTTACGGGTTCGAGGGTAACGCCCTCGTGCGGACCAACCGGGTTGAACTCGATATCGACGGCGAGCGAACGACCGTGACCGACCTCATCGGTCAACGCCGAGGCGCTCTGGTGCTGGTGAATGATGACGACCTCGCGTACGCAAAAATTCGACTCGACGACGAATCGTTAGCGATCGCTATCGATCACCTGTCCGACATTGCCGACCCGCTCGCTCGGTCGTTGGTGTGGGGAAGTGCGTGGGATTCGACCCGTGACGCCGAGATGGCACCGAGTGACTTCGTCGACCTCGTGTTGGGGAACATCGCGACCGAGACCGAGTCCACGACGGTGCGAACCACCCTCGCTCAACTCGCCACGACAGCCCGAATGTATGTTTCCCCCGACCGCAGGGAAAACACAATCCGACGGATTGCTGATTCGATGCGTGAACTCGCAGAGAATGCCGAGCCCGGTTCGGATCAGCAGTTCCAGTTCCTGCGGACGTTCGCATCGATGGCCGACACAGCCGCGCACGCGGTTGCCCTTCGCGCGATTCGCTCCGGGGAACACGTCATTCCCGGAATCACCATCGACACCGATCTTTCCTGGGACTTGCTCGAAGGCATGGTGTTGGCGGGTGGAGCGGGCGAGGTCGAAATCGCCGAAGCACTTGCTGCTGACAACACCTCGAACGGTCAGCAGGCCGCCGCCCGCCTTCGTGCAACGATTCCGACGGCGGTAGCGAAGCGGACAATCCTCGAAACGATGCGGGACGACGCAACAATCGCGAATTCACTCTGCGATCACTATGTGCGCGGTTATACCCACGTCAACGATGCGTCAGTGTTCGACGGCCTCGATACCGCGTATTTTGACGCAATTCAGAAAGTGTGGGATTCACGGACTTTCAAGATCGCTGAATACTTTGCGATTGGGTTGTATCCCGTGGCCATGGCGAACACACACCTCGCGTCAACGACTCGCGCCTGGCTAGACAGCAATGAATCGGCTCCGTCGGCGCTCCGTCGTATTGTCATCGAGGGCCTCGCGACGGTGGATCGCGCTGTTGCGGCACAACGACGTGATGCCGAGGTCATTCGGTGACCAGTTGGACAGAAGTCAGCGCGTTCCTCGGTTCTAATGCAACTCTGTTTCGGATCCTCGCGATTCTGGCCGGGGCCGTTATCGTTCGGCTCATTGTCGTGATGACCGTCAATCGTGTCATCGCACGAGTTGTCGCCGGTGACGCAACCCCAAGCCCTCGCTCGTCGGCCAAGACCCAAAACGCGCGGTTGGCTCAGCGCACTCAAACCCTGGGGTCTGTGCTTCGCTCGTTCGCGAATTGGGGTGTCGGCGCAGTCGCACTCATCTTGATTCTTGGAGAGTTGGGTTTCGAAATCACCGCAATCGTCGCCAGCCTGGGAATTCTCGGAGCGGGTATCGCACTCGGTGCCCAAGATATCATCCGTGACATTTTCAACGGTATTTTCATGGTGTTCGAAGACCAGCTCGGAGTCGGTGACAAGGTCGACCTCGGTGACGTCAAGGGAGTTGTCGAAGAAGTGACGATTCGCGTGACCAAGGTCCGCGATACGAAGGGCGTGTTGTGGTTCGTTCGCAACGGTCAGATTCAACGCGTCGCCAACTTTGATCACAAACTTCGATGAGCGATAGCTTTTTCGAAGACGTTGGTGGGCACGCCGCCTTCGATCGAATCGTTCGGCGGTTTTACGAGGGCATCAGAACGGACGACGTCCTTCGGCCCATGTACCCGGACGATTTGGACGGAGCAGTGTGGCGTCTCACCGCATTCCTCGAACAATACTGGGGTGGTCCAACTAGTTATTCCGATGAACGTGGTCACCCGCGGCTTCGCGCCCGTCACAACGCATTTCGAATTGACGATGATGCGCGCGATCGTTGGCTTCGCCACATGACGGCGGCGGTCGACTCCGAAGCCTTGTCACCGCTGCACCGCGAAACACTCATGGACTATCTCGACCGCGCTGCACATGCAATGGTCAACACGATGAGCGACGTAAACAGGGGCGACCGACCGACCCTTTAGGGTTTAGGCCTCGTCGAGTATGACGGGAGTGTGCTTGGCAAGAATCTCGCCGCGAGTCGACGACAGCCGAATCCACGGCTCTTTCACCGAGATGTCCATCACCTTGTCACCAAAGAAACCGAGGGTTTCCGCCGCAAGAGCTACTCCGGCCGGTAAACCGAGTGATCCATTGATTGTCGTTCCCCACACCTGCGAACGATACGAACGTACAATGTGTTCCTCGGCGTTCCTCGGCACTTTACGTTTGATGATCTTCATGCCTTCTCTCACGACGACCTGAAGGTCGGATGCCCCGATCTTTCCGAGGGTTTCCCATCCGGTTTGAGGGGGAAGCGGAATTTTCCAGCGCACGGTAGGCGTTTGCATCGGCATCGTCACGACAAAAACATTGTCCGACTCTACTGCGTTGTCGAATCGAGCGCGAAGAGAATCGATCGGGACGACGATGTCAAACTTCGCCTCGACCGCGAGTTCCGCGCCACGCATTCCGAGAACTGTCGGGGTGGTGTCGTTGAGTCCCCGCGGTGCGAGAACTTGGACCCAGGCCACTACGAGGTTCCCTTTCGCGACGAGTCGAACGGCGGAGTTGTCAACGAGCCCAGACCGATCGATGAATGTCGCAAGGTCACTGATCGATTCACGGGACGTGAAGGTCAGCGAGATGCTCTTGGAAGCTGGCATCAGTCGCGCGTCAATTTCCGGTACGTCGAACGGTGTGGCTTGGCTGCATCGGCACCAAGTCGCTCAATCTTGTTTGTCTCATAGGCTTCAAAGTTTCCTTCGAACCAATACCAGTTCGCCGGATCGTCGGCTGTCCCCTCGTAGGAAAGGATGTGCGTGGCAATGCGGTCGAGGAACCAGCGATCGTGGGTGATGACCACCGCGCAACCGGGGAACTCGAGAAGCGCGTTCTCGAGAGACGACAGCGTTTCGACATCGAGATCGTTGGTCGGTTCGTCGAGAAGGAGGAGGTTACCGCCCTGCTTGAGAGTCAACGCCAGGTTGAGACGATTGCGCTCTCCGCCCGAAAGAATTCCCGCCTTCTTTTGCTGGTCTGGGCCCTTGAAGCCAAAAGTCGACACATAGGCGCGCGACGGAATCTCGACGTTCCCGACCTGAATAACATCGAGGCCTTCGGACACGACCTCCCAGACGTTCTTGGCTGGATCGATGCCGGTGCGGGACTGGTCGACATACGACAACTTCACGGTTTCGCCGACCTTGAGCGACCCGGAATCAAGCGGCTCGAGTCCGACGATGGTCTTGAACAGAGTCGTCTTTCCCACGCCGTTCGGGCCGATGATTCCGACAATTCCGTTTCGCGGAAGCGAGAACGACAAGTTGCCGATTAGGACGCGATCGCCAAATCCCTTGGTGATGTTGTCTGCCTCGAGAACGATGGCGCCCAGACGAGGACCCGGCGGGATCTGAAGTTCTTCAAAATCGAGGCGTTTGGTGCGCTCAGCTTCCGTCGCCATCTCTTCGTATCGTGCCAGACGAGCTTTGGATTTAACTTGACGCCCCTTGGCGTTCGAACGAACCCAATCGAGTTCTTCGGCAAGACGCTTGGCCAGCTTGACGTCCTTTTTCCCTTGAACCTCGAGACGTTCCGCCTTCTTTTCCAGGTAGGTCGAATAGTTGCCTTCGTAGGGGAACAAACGCCCGCGGTCGACTTCCGCGATCCACTGCGCGACGTGGTCGAGGAAATACCGGTCGTGGGTAATCGCGATGACAGCGCCGGGATACTTGGCGAGGTGCTGTTCGAGCCACAGGACGCTCTCGGCGTCGAGGTGGTTGGTTGGTTCGTCAAGCAGCAACAGATCAGGCTTTTCGAGCAACAGTTTGCAGAGCGCAACTCGGCGCTTTTCACCACCCGACAAGACGCCAATTTCGGAATCCGACGGTGGGCACCGAAGTGCGTCCATTGCCTGCTCGAGTTGCGAATCAAGATCCCACGCGTCGGCGTGGTCGATGGCTTCTTGTAACTCACCCATCTCGGCGAGGAGTGAATCGAAATCCGCGTCAGGTTCACCCATGAGAAGTGAGATTGCGTTGAAACGCTCGAGTTTGTCGTACATGCCACGAACACCGTCTTGCACGTTCTCGAGTACCGTGCGCGTTTCGTCGAGTTCCGGTTCTTGCATCAAAATTCCGACGGAGTATCCGGGTGACAACTGCGCTTCACCATTCGAGGGAGTGTCGAGACCCGCCATGATCTTGAGGATGGTCGATTTTCCCGCGCCGTTCGGGCCCACCATGCCGATTTTGGCACCGGGAAAGAACGACATCGTCACGTCGTCAAGTATCAGTTTTTCGCCCACGGTTTTACGCGCTCGAACCATTGTGTAGATGAATTCAGCCACAGTCTTTACCAGTCAATCACTCGGGTGGTGCCGACCAAGCAACCACCGGTTTTGAGGGCGCTTTCAATCGACGAGAAATATTCTTTGTCATTTGTTCGTTGACCGACGAGGCACGACCGATTGATTCGGACAGCCACAATCACCGAATCTGCTGGGATCTGCGTTTTCGTTAAGTCTTCGGTGACCTGTATTGACCCCTTTCGAAAGCCCGCACTGACAAGCGCATTGACCATTGCTCGCCCTGGTTGTTTTTGGTCGATGGTGGCAACACCCGAAAGAACGTGATCGAAAAAGACTTTGTTGTCTTGCGCATCGCCGCCCGGCACGAAAACGGGCGCCGGTTCGGCCGACCCCGTAGGCGTCGGCGTCGCATTTGGCGTGGCATTCAGACCTAAAGAACAACCACCTAGAGTGAGAGAAATGACCGTGGCCACGGCAAGGGCGAAGGTGCGTGCGGTCATTCCCCCATTCTAGGTCAGCAGGGGTAGTTGAGTCAGACCACGGCAACCGCTTCGGCGGGGCTGGGTTCAGCGTCGGTTTCCGCCTGTGTTGTCGATGAGTCTCCGCCGAGAGCGACCAATCGCGTGAACACCGCGGTTCCCCAAAACAAGTCGTGCCCGAGCGTTTCGGCCTCGATTTCGACATTCGTTCCCGTTCGATCGTCGGTCTGCCAGTCACGAACACGCAAGCGGCCAGTCACGACGATGCGGTCTCCTTTCGACAGCGAAGGCACGGCGTTAATGGCCAGTTGACGAAACGCCGTGACGGTGTACCAGTTGGTCGATGCGTCAACCCATGCCGAGGTCGCTTTGTCGAATCGACGCTGCGATGATGCGAGCCGGAAGCTCGTGATCGGAAGTCCTTCGCTCGTGACAACGTGCCGAGGCGTCGTTGCGATGAGCCCGGTGATGGTGATGGTGTCGCTCATGTGTCTCCTTTGTAGTGTGGACGGCGCCGGCCGTCCCAACCTGCGACCGGCGCCACCAACGAGAATGGCCCGAACGCCCGCATTGCATATCGCTGAACCCCCGCTCGGGGGAAAACCTGCGCGGCGGGTGACGTGTGGAGACGCTAAACGGTGAGGTACTGTGCGAATCCGGCGCGCACTTTGTTGACCTTGGGGACAGCCACCGCAAGGCAATAACCCTGTGTCGGGTTGTTGGCGAAGAAATCTTGGTGATAGTCCTCGGCCGGGAAAAACTCGGTGAAGTCGTCGATCGTCGTCACAACGCCACCGCCCCAGGTTTCGTTTGCACGGTCGCGCGCGGCTTCGAACAGTTGTCGTTGATCCGAGTCAGTCGGGAACATCACTGAACGGTACTGGGTTCCCACATCGTTTCCCTGACGGTTCAACTGGCGCGGGTCGTGCATGGTGAAAAAAGCGTCAAGAATGACGTCGGCGGGGATGACCGTCTCATCAAAGGTGACCGCGACGACCTCGGCATGACCCGTGGAACCCGTGCAGACCGCCTCGTAACTTGGTGAATCGACGTGGCCGCCCGCATATCCCGACATCACCGACTTCACACCGCGAAGCACGCGGTATGCCGCGTCGAGGCACCAGAAACAACCACCGGCCACATAGAACGTCATCATGCAGACAGTCTAGGCGCGGGGCTAGGCTGTAAACATGACGTATCACGCAGCAACGAACCGTTACGATTCAATTCCCTACCGACGATGTGGTCGAAGCGGACTCCTGCTTCCCCGAATTTCGCTCGGCCTCTGGAACAATTTCGGCGACGACCGAGACCTCTCGGTACAGCGCGACATCGTGCTGCGTGCGTTCGACCTCGGCGTCA
>CAFBLO010000018.1_pt1 | contig 12456 bp, 10 predicted proteins | sample 7268161 | NCBI WGS metagenome assembly CAFBLO01 (sample SAMEA6814033, study PRJEB35770) | freshwater metagenome | biome: Freshwater; feature: Freshwater reservoir; material: water | place: Czech Republic | collected 2017-05-23 | depth 30m m
TGTTCCATTGGGGTTGGCGTTGTTGCTCAAGCCCGATTCTACGGCGAATTGCGAATCCCCACGCAGCTCCGGCCCGCCCGTTGCGTCCATCGAAACGGGAACCGGCGGAGTTTCGGGTGGTCTGGTTGCACGATCTGCGCGGCCGCCTCCAACCAGATTCGTTAAGGACCTCAATGCTGTGGCGAACTCGCCAGCTGTCCGATATCGAGCGTTGCGATCTTTCTCCAGCCCTTTGGCGATAACCATGTCCAGTTCCGGCGACAACTCGGGGCGACGACTGCGCGCACGGGGGGCTGTTTGCGTTACGTGCTGGAACGCAATCGACACCGATGTGTCTCCCGTGAACAACGGGGTACCAGTGACCATTTCGAATAGAACGACTGCGGTTGAGTACAGGTCGCTGCGGCCGTCAATGATGTCACCTTTTGCTTGTTCGGGGGAGAAATATTGAGCGGTGCCGACAATCGCCGACGGGTCATTCGTCGGATCCTCGATGGCTTGCGCGATTCCAAAGTCACACACCTTAACGAGCCCCGAATGGGTAATCATGACGTTTCCTGGTTTGATGTCCCGATGAATGATTCCCGATCGATGGGACTCATCGAGTGCGTCGAGAATCCCTAATGCGATGTGCACCGCGACCTTTGGTTCGAACGCACCTGCATCCATCAGTCGTCGAAGAATTTTGCCATCGATGTACTCCATGATGATGAAAGGAATGGGAATGTCGGCAGATACATCAGGAATTGTCTGCTCGCCAGCGTCATATACACGAACGATGTTCGGATGTCCCATTGCACTAACCGAGTGGGCCTCCCGCTGGAATCGCTTGCGAGAATCCGCATCGACTGCCACGTCGGGCCGCAATGCCTTTATCGCGACTCGTCGCCGCAATCGAGTGTCGGTACCGACGTAAACATTGGCCATGCCACCGCGACCAATCAATGCTTCGGGTCGATAGCGATTACCAAAGAGAAACTCTGATTTGAGAACCGAGTCCATCCCTATCGGTTGGATCTGCGAATTGTCACTCAACGGGGATCACCAGATCCTCTGACGGATTTGACGCGAGGTGTCCACAGCGCACGATATACGACACACGAATTTCGGTGGTGTCGTTGTCAATGACCAGATCCGCCGCGGTCGTCCGCGGCCCGAAGGTGCTGACGTTGGGGAATGAACCGCCAGTGACGGTGAATTCGTACGAATCGAGGCCGAAATCCGCAGGACATTCTCTATACGTTGGCCACGAGATGGTAATCGTTGATCCTGCGGTGTACGGTCCGGCACTTACCGTCAGAGACCCTGGAGACGTTGGCGTCGGAATCGTATCGAAGAAGTAGACCGCGATAAGCGTATTCGGGGGAACGCTTCCTTGGGGATTAATTCGATAGGCCGTTCCAACCAAATCGAGTGACGTCGCGATATTTCCGGTCACCGCGTCAAGTCGAAGACCCAAGCCGTCGAGCTTCTCGCTCACCTGGTTGATTGTCAGGCCGATGAATTCATCCTCGGTGATCATCACATTTCCGGACAACGGGTCGGTCGGGCTCGGAGTCGGGACTGTGGAGCCTGTTGCTGACGGAGTCGGAGTCGGAGTCGGAATCGGAGTCGGCACAGTGTCCGTTGGCCGGAAAACCAGAGCAGCAACGATTCCGATCAAGAGAACCCCCAGCGCGACGACGAGACCGACAAGAGGCCACGTTCGGGGTAAGCGTGCAAATCGACGTGGAGAAGCCGGATCGCTCGTCGAAACAGATACCGGCAGGATGCGGGTTGAGGTATCTTCAGTCATCTCCTTCGGTTCATCGTCGACGGCGGGAACTAGCGCCAATGCCTCACCAACGCGACCGCGCGTGATGGCAATAGCGGCGCGGGCGAGTTGGCGTGCCGACGTCGGGCGGCGTTCCGGCTTTTTGGCAAGACACGCAAGAATCAAATTTCGGACGGCAAGCGGAATACTTTCGGGCAGTGGGGGCGGTGGGTTTTTGATGTGGGCCATCGCAATCGCCACCTGGGATTCACCGGTAAATGGCCGCTTTCCGGCTAGTGCCTCATACGCCACAACCCCGAGCGAATAGATGTCAGTGAGGGCAGTCGCCGATTTTCCCGAGGCTTGCTCTGGCGACAAATATTGAACCGTACCCATGACTTGACCGGTCGCCGTCAAGGGAACTTGATCGACGGCCCGCGCAATCCCAAAATCGGTGATTTTTACCCGTCCATCGGGGGTAATCAACAGATTTCCGGGTTTCACATCCCGGTGAACCAATCCGGCCTGGTGCGCAGCGTGGAGAGCTGATGCTGTTTGGGCGATGATGTCGAGGACTCGCTCGGCGGACAGGAATCTTTCTCGTTCGATGATCGTGGACAACGCCTCTCCCGGCACGAGTTCCATGACCAGGTACGCGCTTCCCTCTTCTTCCCCGAAATCGTAAACACTCGCGATTCCCTCGTGATTGACCAGCGCAGCATGACGCGCTTCCGCTCTAAACCGCTCCCGGAACGCTTTATCGCCCAAGTATTCTTCTTTGAGAATTTTGATTGCGACCTGACGTTCAATGACTTTGTCTATTGCTTGCCAGACCTCACCCATTCCACCGATGGCGAGTCGCGCTTTCAATTCGTATCGTCCACCGAAGACGTGTCCGATTTGGGGTCTCATTGTGCCAACACCGCCTCCATAATCTTGCGTGCGATGGGTGCGGCGAGTGAGTTTCCACTGGCAGATTGACCGACGCCGCCGCCGTTTTCCACCACGACGACAACAGCGACACGCGGGTTTTCCGCTGGCGCAAAGCCGGTAAACCAGAGCGTGTATGGCTGACCCTCGCCGTTTTCGGCAGTACCCGTCTTTCCGGCGACCGACACACCGCGGATTCGTGCTCCGCTGGCAACCCCATCGGAGACGCCGGCAACCATCATGTCGCGAAGAATTGTCGCGGTGTCAGGGCTCATCGGCGTCGAGTATTGGACGGGGGTGAATGGGGCGAGAGGCGAAAGATCGCGTGCAAGAACTGAGTCGACGATTGTGGGGGACATAAGAACACCGCCGTTAGCAATCGCGGAACTAACCATCGCAATCTGCAATGGAGTCACGCGGACGTCGAACTGTCCGAACGCAGACAGCATCAATTGCGCCTCGTCCATTCCCGATGGGAATGTGGATGGAGTGACAACCATCGGAATTTCGACCGTCGCACCGAATCCGAATGCTTCGGCGTAATCGTGAATTCGGGATTCACCGACGAGAGCGCCTATCTCGGCAAACGGAATGTTGCACGACAAACGTAAGGCCGTGGCAATCGTCACCGATTCCTCGGGACCACAGGAATTTCCGCTCCAGTTGCGAATAGAGGAGCCGCTTAAGGGTAATTTCAGCTTCGCTGGGTTAGGAACGGTTGTCTGCTGCGACATGATGCCCGAGTCGAGAGCCGCGGCGGCGACAACCAGTTTGAATACCGATCCGGGGTGGTACAGGTCACCAGTGATTGCTCGGTTAATCAGTGGCTGGGACGCCGAATTGAGGAGACTCGTGTACTTCGACAGAACCAATTCGTTGTTATGGGACGCCAGGTCGTTCGGGTCAAACGACGGTGTGCTGACGAGCGCGAGGATTCGCCCGGTCGACGGTTCGATGGCGATGGCGGCACCGGTCAATTCGCCCAGAGCGTCACGGGCGGCTTGTTGAACGGCCGCATTAACGGTGAGTTTGACCGACGCCCCTCGCGGATCGGTGCCCGAAACGAGGGCCATGACCTGGTCAAAGAACTGCGAGTTTGACTGGCCGCTGAGTTTGTCGTTCATCGCAAACTCGAGGCCGCTGATTCCCTGGTTGATCGTGTAGTACCCCGTGATCGGTGCGTACAGGCCTCCACCGTGGTACGTGCGTTGGTAGCGATAGACGTCGTCGGCGGGAATCGACTCGGCGATAAGGGTTGAACCGACGAGAATCGATCCGCGTTCGGTTGCATAGGACTCGTATACGGTGCGGACATTTCGGGGGTCTACCCGAAGGTTGTCGACCTGAAACACCTGGATGACGGTCGCGGAAACGAAAAGAGCACCGAAAAGCACCCCTATTCCCAGGCTTACGCGATTCAACTCCTTGATCATGTCCCCACGACCTCGTCGCGTTGGTGACGGACCGTGTCGCTGAGACGCAAGAGCAATGCGACAATAATCCAGTTCGCTACGAGTGACGACCCACCCGCTGCGAGGAACGGAGTTGTAAGTCCAGTCACCGGGATTACTCGGGTGACTCCGCCGACCACGATAAAGACTTGTAGTGCGATGACAAACGTCAGCCCAACCGCGAGGAGCCGGCCGAAGTCATCCGAACCGTTGATACCAATCCGAATTCCTCGCGCGACGAAAAGCATGAATAACGTCAGAATCGCAAAGACGCCGATGAGACCGAGTTCCTCACCGAGGCTCGCCATGATGTAATCCGATTCGGCGAGGGGGACGATTCCAGGGTGACCTGCGCCAAGCCCAGTTCCCACAATTCCGCCTGCCGCAAAACCGAATAGCCCCTGCACAAGCTGGTAGGAACCACCCACAGCGTCGTAGTTTTCCTGGTTGAACGAATCGAGCCAGGCCGCGAAGCGACCCTGAACGTAGCTGAGGAATTGGCTCGCGATGAGCGCACCTGTTCCGAACAGCCCCCCGCCGACAACAAACCAGATGGCACGACCGGTTGCGACGTACATGAGGACGAGGAACAGCCCGAAGTACAAAAGAGACGTTCCGAGGTCGCGCTGGAAGATCAGCACGAGCATGGCAATGCCCCAGACCACAAAGATTGGGCCAAGGTCCTTAATTCGAGGCCAGGTCACACCGAACATCCGTTTTCCGACCACGGACAAGGAGTCGCGCGCGGTGACGAGATAACCGGCAAAGAAGAGCGCTAGAGCGATTTTGCCGATTTCACCTGGCTGGAAGGTGACGAAACCGAGGTTGACCCACAATCGTGCGCCGTTGATAGTTGTACCAATGAAAGGGACGAGCGGGAGCATCAGAAGGCCGACACCGACGAGCATCCACACATAGCGATAGCGCTGCAGCACTCGGTGGTTTCGAACAACGACGATGACGACGATGGCCACGACAATGGCGATCGCGGTCCACACCATCTGCCGAGTTGCGTTGGCCTGCCATCCCGTCAGTCCAGCGGAAATGTCAAGGCGGTGGATCATCGCAATCCCAAGCCCATTGAGAAGCGTCACGATGGGCAAGATGAGCGGGTCGGCATCGCGAGCGACGAATCGTTGCGCGATGTGCATGGCGAGCACAATTGCACCCAGTCCCAGGGTCAGCCCAATGATGGGCGTATCGAGTTTTCCTGTCGCACCGAGGTCGACGAGAGCGAGCGCGGCTGACGTCACAATCATTGCAAAAATGATGAGGGTTGCCTCGAGATTGCGCAACTTGGTGGGCACTTTGAGACGCAGCATCAGCTGTTCGGTAATTGTCGAATACTCTGTGCTATTTGGACTGAGAGACATACTCAATCCTTTCCACGACAAGCAGAGCTTGTTTCAGGCTTAACACGGGGATGGTGAGGTCGACAGACGTTCGGACGAATTGAGATAGCGACGACAAGGGAATATTCGTGTCGCGCACGACCGTGTTCAATGGGATTGACCCTAAGTCGGCGTTGACGCCACGGTAGATCACGACGCTGTCCTGGTCGGATCCGACGAAGAACTGCGATTGGGTCCAGACGTAACCGTAGATGCCTCCAAGCCCAAGGAGCGCAAGTGCACTGGTGAGATAAATAGTCCATCGCATTCGGCGTTTCGCTGCGCGCCGTTTGTCCTCGGCAATCAGTGTGTCGAGATAGTCCGCCGTTTCGAAATGTTCCTCTTCCTCCAAGACCGCACCGGGATAAAAGATTCGCGACGCAATTTTTGGAAGTCGCTGAGTTATCGTGTCAAAGATGAGGGGTTGTGACGCTGCTCCGACGAGCATTGGTTTCGCTGTCGCACTCATATTGGTCTCGTTAACGCCTGCGATCACCACCGTCACGTTGTCGGGTGCGCCGCGCTCGAGAGCAAGGTTGATGAGTTTGCTGGCGGCCTTGGAAGCATCGGGTTCGGATTTCAGAACGCTGGCGATGGCATTTTCGCTGACATAGCCACACAAACCGTCCGAGCACAGCATCCATCGATCGCCGGGTTCAGTGTCGAGGACTGCGGTGTCGACCTCAACACTCCCCTCGACATCTCCCAACACCCGCATGAGAACATTGCGGCGAGGGTGCACTAGCGCTTCTTCCGGCGTAATGCGGCCTGTTTCCACGAGTTTTTGAACAAACGTGTGGTCAGTTGTGATTTGTTCGAGAACACCATTACGCAAGCGGTAGATTCGCGAATCTCCAATATGTGCGATGACCACCTGGTGATTGTGGCGAAGAAGTGCGCTTACCGTTGTTCCCATACCCGAGAGATCGGGGTGTTCTCGAACCGCCTCGATCAGTTCGGCGGCACTATTCTTCACCGATTCCACGAGTCGTTGCTGGGCGATTTCGACCGATTCAAATCGCTCATCTGCCACCGCAGTGACGGCCTGCGTCGCGAGCGAACTGGCAACGTCACCACCTGCGTGCCCACCCATCCCATCGGCAACGAGGAAAAGGTGCGTGCCGGCATATCCCGAATCCTGATTGCTTGCTCGGACTCGTCCGATGTGACTGCTCGCCACCGAAAGGACGCGCGCGTCCACTATGGCCTCAGTTCAAAAATTGTCGAGCCGACGGACACGGGCGTATACATCGGAACGGGAGTGGGGACGCTGACTCGCTGGTTATCGACAAATGTGCCATTGGTTGAACCCAGGTCTTGGATGACCCAGTCGCCGTTCCACAATTGCAAGCGCGCGTGGTTAGTCGAGGTGTATTCGTCGCGAATAACGAGACCCGATTGTGCGCTGCGACCGATCGTAAGTTTGTCTGACTCGAGTGGGATTTCAAGCCCCTCACGGGCACCCGCGACGATCACAAGTTTTTGTGCCGGGTTTGATGTCGATGTGGTCGCGACTGGTGGAAGGAATGACAATGACTCGGCGCCGGGGTTATGGGTGATGTCTCCTTGCGGGCGGTCGCCTCGGCGAACATAGTGGCGGAACAGATCACTGCGCAACGCGAACATGATGGCGAAGACGAAAACCCACATCAAACCAAGGAATCCGAACCGGAGCACGAAAAGAGTTAGCTCACTCATGCCGAAACCCCCGGAAGAATTCGGAAGACCAGTTGTGTTCCACCAATGAGAATGACGTCACCTTGATCGAGCGGTGAAGACGTCACTCGAGTTCCGTTGAGCTTTGTTCCATTTGTCGACTTCATGTCTTCCAGACCAGCAATTGTGCCGCTCCACAGGATTCGAGCGTGGTGGCGCGATGCACCGCTGTCGTTGAGGATCACTGTTGCCGTCGAACCTCGGCCAATAATGATTTCTGGGCCAGTGAGGTGAACCGTTTCGCCGTTAATCTCGAGAGCGGGATGCCATTCAGACACCGCGTCGAGAGCTTGCGACGCGACTTTGATTACCCCGCGCGTGATATCCGACGCGGCGACAATCGTGATGGACACGGGAGCGGTAAAGCTATAGCGCTGGCGGGTCGCGTATGCACGGACTCCATCGGTCAATTCACCAATCAGTACTGCGCCGTGAGCGTTGAGTGGCTCAAAGTCCTCTGAATTGAGGCCCACGGTATAGGCGTGAGGAGCGAGGATACGATCACGCTGGACGACGACCGCGTGTGAATCAATTTCTCGCTTCAGTGCCGCGATGATCTCAATTGGCTGAACGCCACCCCGAAACGACTTGGCGAAAGCGCCGCTGACGAGTCGCTCAAGACCACGTTCAACGTTGTCCAATAAGCCCACGGTTCCCCCTCCACGGTCGCCCCAATTCTAACCGTGGTGGGTGTCACGCCCCTGCATCTCGCTGGATTGGCTGGCGCTCGCCGTGATAGCCTTGACGGGCACGTCTCTGGACGCGCGCAAGTGGCGGAATGGCAGACGCGCTGGCTTCAGGTGCCAGTGTCCGTAAGGGCGTAGGGGTTCAAGTCCCCTCTTGCGCACCACCGATTTTCTTTGTTTTCTCTCATTACGGAATAAAGCGGAGTTGGCCGTGGTTTCACGTTGTAGTGAAAGGATAACCACATGAGTACAACAGATTTCGGGGTCACCGGGTTGACTTGTAACCATTGCGTGATGACAGTGTCACGAGCAGCAGCGCTCGTCCCTGGGGTAACGGGAGTCAGCATCGATCTCGTGGCAAACGGTCAGTCGACTCTGCACGTTGAGAGCGAAGCAAACGTTGACGTTGCCGCCCTGGAAAAGGCCATCGACGGCGCTGGCTACGAACTCGTTCGCTAATGACCACGACACACGTCGACCTCGCACTAGAGGGAATGACGTGCGCGACCTGCGCCGGGCGAATTGAAGGCGCACTGGCAACAGTTCCCGGCGTCACGGCCACGGTGAACTTCGCGACCGAGCGCGCGTCTGTTGACATTGATGGTGTGACGGATGCGACTGACCTCATTGCAGTTATCACCAAGGTCGGATATGGCGCTCACGTTATCGATCGCGAGCAGCGTGAAACGGAACCGCCCACGGACCCAGTGCTGACGGCGCGGGTCATCGTCTCGCTTGCCCTCGCGATACCGGTATTTCTCGTCTCAATGATTCCCGCCTGGCAATTCGACGGATTCCAGTGGGTTGCCGCCGCCCTCGCGACCCCGGTCGTGACCTGGGGGGCGTGGCCGTTCCACCGAGCCGCCGTGCGTAACGCGCGCCATGGTGCAACCACGATGGACACCCTCGTTTCACTTGGCGTTGCGGTTGCATACGTGTGGTCGATCTATGCGCTGTTCTTCACCATGGCGGGCACGATTGGAATGCGCATGGACATGGTGCTGTTTGGCTACAGCCCTCATTCCCTTTATTTTGAGTCCGCCGCTGTGGTCACCGCGTTTGTTTTGCTCGGACGCTTGTTGGAATCGCGCTCTAAGCGCGCGGCAAAGATATCGCTCACTGCTCTTCTCAACACTGCCGCCAAGCAGGCGTTTCTGCTCGTTGACGGACGTGAGGTTTCGGTGCCAGCTGGTGCTCTTCAGAAAGGCGATACATTTGTCGTTCTGGCCGGCGGGATCGTGCCGACGGATGGTCGAATCGTCGAGGGACAGTCTGCGATTGATGCGAGTGCTGTGACGGGCGAAAGTGTGCCTATTGCCGTCGGCCCTGGTTCGACACTCATCGGGGGAACGATCAATGCGGGGGGGCGATTAGTGGTCGACGCCACCGCGGTGGGTGCCGGAACTGAACTTGCTCGGCTCACCCGAATGGTCGAAGAAGCCCAAGCGGGTAAAGCTCCCGTCCAAAAACTGGTTGACCGAATCTCGGCGGTGTTCGTTCCTCTCGTCATCGTGATTGCCGCGGCCGGTGGAATTGTGTGGTTCGCTATCTCGGGCGACGCGACACATGCCGTGTCGATTGCGGTGGCCACGCTCGTCGTTGCGTGCCCGTGTGCACTGGGGCTAGCGACGCCAATGGCACTTCTTGTTGGGACCGGACGCGGAGCCCGCAGCGGAATCATCATTCGCGGAACCGATGTGCTCGAGAGCACACGCCGCGTCACGACCGTCATCGTCGACAAGACCGGAACGTTGACGAGCGGACACCCCGCGGTGGTCGACGTTTTCGGTGCCGGAGTTTCGGCAGACACCATTATCGGGAATGCTGCGCGCGTGGAGATGGGCACTGACCATCCGCTTGCTCGGGCTGTCGTCGCCGAAGCCACCGTGCGCGGAGCAATGGGTGCGGTCGCCCGGAAAATTGTGGCCGAACCGGGGCGTGGTGTGGGGGGAACCCTCGGGAAAACCCTCATTCGCGCCGGTTCATTGGCATGGCTCGCCGAAACATCGTGCATCGTGCCGGCGGTAATCGCGGAGAGGGCAGTCACGTGGAGTGGGGCAGGACAATCTCTCGTCGCTGTCGCTCACGACAATCAGGTGGTGGGACTTATTGCCATCAGCGACGTCGTGAAACCCAGCGCGGCAGTCGCGATTCGAAATCTGTCGAAACTGGGAATCCGAACCATCATGGCCTCGGGCGACAACGCGGCGGTCGCGAAAGTGGTTGCGCGCGACGCGGGAATTCACGAGTTTTATGGGGCCATGAACCCAGCCGACAAGCGTGATCTCATCACGCGCCTTCAACAACAGGGCGAGGTGGTCGCGATGGTCGGCGACGGTATCAATGATGCAGCGGCACTCGCTCAAGCAGACCTCGGCATCGCTATGGGGCACGGCACGGACGTCGCGATTGAAACGAGCGACATCGTGCTGGTGACCACTGACCTTCGCCGAGTAGCCGACTCTATTCGACTGTCGCGGTCGACGCTGGGAACTATTCGCGGAAATCTTGTGTGGGCGTTTGGCTACAACGCGATCGCAATCCCCATCGCTCTCGCGGGAATCATGGGCCCGGCGGTTGCCGGTCTCGCCATGGCGTTCTCATCCGTATTCGTCGTGCTCAACTCGGCCCGCCTCGCGGCATTCCGCACCAGTTAAACCCCGAGGAACTCGCGAAGCCCCGCGACCGTTGCAACGGTCGCGGTCGCCTCGGACCATTCATCCTTGTTTCCGTAACCCCATTGAACGAGCACGCTGTCGACGCCGTGGATGGCGGCACCTTCGACGTCGTGTATTCGATCGCCCACCAAGACCACACGCGAAATGTCCGCACCTGCCTCGTCGAGAGCATCGAGGGCGAAGCGAACAACGTCTGCTTTCGCGGATCGAACGTCGTCGTCTGAGGCGGTGCCCAACACATCGAAATCGTCGTCGAGTTCGAAGTGCCGCAAAACCATGCGAACTCCAGTTTCTACCTTTGATGTCGCCAATGCGACGGGAATTCCGGCTGCTCGAACCGCGCGGACGACATCAATGACACCGGGGAAAAGGTCCGCTGTAATCGCACCGCCCGCAGCATACTCGGCTCGATAGATTGCGATTGCTCGTTCGAGTTCATCGCCTGACATCCCGAGAATGTCGCCGAACGTCGTCGTCAGTGGCGGACCGAGGAACGGTCGCATCATCTCTCGGCTGGGCGCTTCGCGGTGCAGCATGCGAAACGTGTGCTCGAAACAATGGAAGATTCCGGGGGCGGAATCAACGATCGTCCCGTCGAGGTCAAACAGGACAGCGGTATAACTCATTAGAACAGTCTGTCGTGGTCGGTCTCGCCACCGCGCAGTTCCTCGAGGTCGAGAACCACGCAGCGAATTCCTCGGTCTTCGGCGAGGGTGCGGGCTTGCGGTTTGATTTCCTGGGCGGCGAAGATTCCAGAAACAGGAGCCAGGGTTGGGTCACGGTTGAGGAGTTCGAGATATCGCGTCAATTGCTCAACACCATCGATATCACCACGGCGCTTAATTTCGATTGCGACAACCACATTGTTTGCGTCTCGGGCGAGGATGTCGACGGGGCCGATCGCGGTCGGGAATTCGCGTCGAATCAGGCTGAAGCCTTCGCCGTAAACCGATATCTGCTCGGCTGATAGCCGTTGCAAGTGGGCCTCTACTCCGTCTTTGATCAAACCGGGGTCTTCGCCCAATTCGTGGGTCGAATCGTGGTGGATCTCGAAAATCGAGATGACGAGCATGTCGGCCGTTTTCGTGTGATTCACACGCCACAGCTCGATTACCCCGGCGGCAGCGAGGTCGTCGTCTGGTTGCGCAAAATCGATTACGCAGGGCGGGCTCATCCAGTTGAGCGGTTTATAGGATCCGCCGTCCGAGTGGATAAGAACACTGCCGTCACCTTTCAGCATCAGCGTGCGTGTCGCCAAGGGCAGGTGCGCGCTGAGGCGTCCGGCGTAATCCACCGAACACCGCGCCACGACTAGTCTCACGTTTTCAGCCTAGGGGCGTAATCTAGCGAGGTGGATTCCAAATGGTCATTTCGCGCAATCACGCGCCCCCGATTTTCGGTTCACCCCACTCAAATTACGGTGCTCGGGTACGTCGCGCTCATCACGATTGGCGCAATCTTGCTCGCGCTCCCGATTTCATCAACCGGCTCGCCCCTGTCGATCGTCGATGCCTTCTTTACGTCAACCAGCGCGGTGTGTGTCACGGGGCTTTCGGTCTTTGATGTTTCCAGTGGGCTGACGGATTTTGGCAAAGTCGTTCTCATGTCCCTCATTCAATTGGGCGGCCTCGGAATCATGACCGTGTCGGGATTGGTGGCGATTGCGATTTTTCGCCGATTGTCGACGGGTGGGGCCGAACTCATCTCGAGCGAGTTTCGCGCGCAATCCTCTGATTCGACAATGAAGTCCACCATCATGCGAATTGTGCGCATGGTGTTCTTTTTCGAGGCAATCGGTGCGTTGATCCTGGCGGTCTGGTTCGGATGGGTGCACAACTACGACGCACCCAA
>CAFBLO010000019.1_pt1 | contig 12425 bp, 12 predicted proteins | sample 7268161 | NCBI WGS metagenome assembly CAFBLO01 (sample SAMEA6814033, study PRJEB35770) | freshwater metagenome | biome: Freshwater; feature: Freshwater reservoir; material: water | place: Czech Republic | collected 2017-05-23 | depth 30m m
CACGAATCTGAAAGGCGATCCCGAGACCGAACAGATACAGTCCGACAACGAGCCGAACCAGAACGAGTGGTTTTGGATAGTTGATGGAGGCCACGAGTTGGTTATTCGTCGAAATAGCGGGTGTCGCCCACCAGTCGCGTGTTGTCTGCTGGAACGGGCTCAACCGCTGCCAGGGCGATTTCCGCCGCAAATTCCGCCACGTTGTATAACTTCCCCACCGCTTCCTTGCGGGCGTCGATGGTTCCGGGGTTCGCGCGGTCCAACAGCGTCGCGGTGACCGTTCCCTCGATCATGTCGGCCGATACGACGACGAAGCCAATTCCGTCCGCCTCGAGCGACGGAATCATGTCGCGAAGTGCGTCTTCACCGGCGCGCTTGGACAGTGCAACTGGAAGGTATTCGGGCATGGTATCGACCGTGCGAATGAAATGAGCTTGGTGGCTGGTGACGAACACAATTCGCGACCCGTCGTGAAGAAGCGGCCGAAGGGTCTGCAGAGCGTTGACCTGAGCGTCTCGATTGAGTCGCATCGCGTAATCGTCACCCTTTCCGGCTTCCATGCCGCCGGATGCGTTGAGGACAAGGATGTCGAGCCCGCCGAACTCTTTCTGCAGAGTATCTCGAAGCGCCGTGATCGAGTCATAGTCGGTCAGGTCGGCTCCGACGACTATTGCGTCCCCACCGTTGTCTCGAATCCCCGCTGCGACCTTTTCTGCACGAGCTTCTTTGTCACGGAAGTTGATGGCGACCTTGGCTCCCGCCTCGGCGAAAAATCCGACCGTCTCTGCACCGATTCCACGGGACGAGCCCGTAACAAAGGCGGTCTTCCCCGCGAGTTGGCCGGGCTTCAAGGGGTTTGCGCTCATGGGGCAAAACTATCACGCAATGTGGGCGTGATACCGTGCCCGCATGACGTTTCGCGCCGCTGGGCACCCCTATTTCGCCGGGGCTACTCCCCGAGTGTTTGCTCACCGCGGCCTCCACCTCGACGCACCGGAAAACACCGCGGGGTCGTTCCGGGCGGCAATTGCGGCGGGTGCAACCTTCATCGAAACGGATGTCGTCGGGTCGAAAGACGGGTTCGCCATCATCGCGCACGACACGACGCTTGACCGAATATCGGCCCGAACCGGTCTCGTGTCTGACCACACCGCAGCGGAGCTCGCCGATATTGATCTGGGCGGAGAGGGGTTCCTCACGCTTACGCAGGCGCTCGAACAGTTTCCGACTACTCGTTTCAATATCGACGTCAAAGACGAGACCGCGATTGACGGTGTCGTTCAAGCGGTCACTGACGCCGAGGCGCGTGACCGTGTACTAATTACGTCGTTTAGCGCTCAGCGCCGCCGCGCAACCATGGCCCGCCTGCCGGGCGTTGCGAGCAGTCCGTCGGCGACAGAGTTCCTGGTTATCGCAGCGGCGGCTCGCCTGGGCTTGACCCCTCCCCTCCCCCTCATTCACGCTCTGCAAATTCCCGAGCGCGCGAACGGAATCACCTTTGTCACCGAACGACTGGTCGAGCGATATCACCGTGCAGGACTCGAGGTTCATGTCTGGACCGTCAACGACGAAGAAACGATGAGACGGTTGCTGGCACTCGGTGTGGACGGAATTATCACGGATCGGGCGGATATCGCGCTCGGTGTGGTTAGTTCCTAAATTCATAGCCAATTCTTTACTTTCGCTCAGGAATATCTCGGCGAGTTCTGGCTTTATAAGAGGTAGGCCACGAGCCGAAGGAGAACACAATGAGCAACAAACGCATGCAGGGCACGCGACTCGGATCAATTAGCTCCGAAACTGAAGAAGGCGTCCAATTTGTCGATCGCCAAGATGTGACGTTCCGAACCTTAGATGGCGAAGAATTTGTCGTCACCTTCATGACCGGCGTAGAACTCCCCTATGACTGGCGTTCGCCTCGGTCGAGCAACATTGGCAGGCGTCTCGACGCCAAGGGAAAACCGATTCAGGGCGATGACCCCAACGCTCCGGCTCCGGCAGCACCGACGGTGACCCACTGGGAACAATTGATGAAGCGGCGCACAATCGAAGAACTCGAAGTTATTCTGCACGACCGCATCATCGCGATGCGTGAGAGCGGCCAGCTCGAACTTGGTGCGTTGCGTAAATCGGCCTAACGACCGAGAATCCAACGTCCAACGCCCCAGCCGGTGATTCGCGCAAACGCTTCGAGAACAATTCCGACGTGCATTTTTGACGACCCTGACGCTCGCTCGACGAACGTGATGGGATGTTCGATAATCGTTCCCCCGTCCAATTCGAGTCGGTCGGCGATTTCAATCTGAAAGCAATATCCGCTCGAGGCGATTGTCTCCAGGTGTAGTTGGCGCAGTGTCTCGACTCTAATTACGCGGAAACCAGAGGTCATGTCGTTGATTCTGGACCTTAACGCAAGGCGAGCGTAAGAGTTTCCTGCGCGGGAAATAACGTGTCGAACGGCGCTCCACCCGTCGACCCGACCGCCACGAACCCACCGCGACCCGATGACGAGATCGGCTGTCACGCCCCGAGCGATACCCAACAGGGTTGGAATGACGGCGGGATCGTGCGAACCATCGGCGTCGATTTCGACGACCCATGCGTAATCACGCTCAAACGCCCACCGAAACCCGGCGATGTATGCCGGCCCGAGCCCTGACTTCAGCTCGCGATGGAGCACGTGGACGCGCGGGTTCTTCGAGGCGTAGGTATCGGCCAGCGAGCCCGTTCCGTCCGGCGAATTATCGTCGACGACGAGAACGTCAGCATCTGGTGACGAAACGACGATTCGATCCAGAACCGTCGCGAGCGATTCGATCTCGTTGTAGGTCGGAACGATAATGAGCGCGTCGCTCACGCGGCACGCTTCCGACGCAATCCGATGATCGGAACGAGCCCCATCACGATGAGAGCCCACTCCAACGGGAGCCCGATGACGCTCGCCGGGGTAACCACGGTTGACAGCGGGACGTCCGCGACCATCACGCCGGCGGTAAACGGTTCTAGTCGATCGATGTCACTGCCGTCCGGTGCGATTACCGCACTGACACCGACGGTCGACACGTTCACGACCGATCGTCCCGTCTCGACAGCGCGCATGCGCGCAATGCCGAGTTGCTGGATGCTCTCGTCTGTCCGACCAAAGTCAGAGTTGTTTGTCGGCGCGAAAATGATGTTTGCATTGGCGGCCAGCATGTTGCGAAACAACGCGTCATCAACGATGTCGTAGCAAATGGCAATTCCCGCGATGGCGTCCCCTGCGGTCATGACCGGGTCGCGTGTGCCGAGTGTGTAGTCGCGCGGGACCATATCGAACATGGATGGGGCAAGGGGGTAAAAGAAATCTCGGTTGGGCAGGTATTCCGCGAACGGAACCGGGTGGACCTTGTCGTATTGGTCGACGGCCCCCTCCCCTGCTTGCCACTTCAACACCGAGTTGAAGGTTTTATCACCCTTTTCGGTGATTGTTCCGAAAATAAAGGGTGCGTTCGTTCCGAGTGAGATGCTGTCGGCTAGCGCCGCCGCCTCGGGCCAGCGAAGCGGATCGATATCCATCGCGTTCTCTGGCCAAATAACCACGTCGACGGTGCCAATGTTCGCCACGTTCATGGCGGCGACATGTTTCGCGATGGCGTCACCCTGCCGTGCGCCCGTGAAGAGCGCCGAATCGCTGTTTCCTTGAACGGCGGCGACACGCACCGACCCGGACGGTGCTGATGTAAGTAACAGGTAAGGGAACGGTAACAGCGCGAGTAAACCGGCGGTAATTGCCGAAAGATGGAGGGCTTTGCCTTTGAGAATGGAAACGTTTTGCCACGTGAGAACGTAAGCGACGACGACAAGAACGACGACGGCGCTCGCGCCCGTCAACCCGAAGAGGGTCGCGAGGTAGCGAAACGGTGAATCCGCCAGCCCGTGGCTGACTCGTGCCCACCCGAAGCCTCCCCACGGGAACTGTGCCGCAATGGCTTCGCGGGCAACCCACGCAGCCGAGACGAAGAAACCACCGAGCAGGCGACCTGAGACGGTGTGGAGGTTCAGTGTGTCGACACCGCGCCAGGCCGCACCAATCGCAACTCCACCGACCGCGAATAAGGCGGTTTGCAGACCAACGAGTCCGAGCCACGGAGCAAGCCCGAGATAGACGGAGACCCATTTTGCCGCCGCTCCGTAGTACACGAAACCTGTGACCGCGCCGAGGATGATTGATTGTCCAATCGTCACGCGACGAAAGGCAAACACCATGAGGGGGACGCCGACGAACAAGAGTGGCCAGATTCCGGGTTGTGGGAAGGCGAGGCTCGCGATGAATGCCCCGAATCCTGCTTGCACGAGGCGGAGAACGAAGGCTTTCACTGTTTCAGCCTATTCGCTAGAGAGTTGCGGAATCGGCGACGATACCCCGACGAATGAGTGGAATGGTGTCACGGGCGATCGCGGCCAGCGCTGGCTCGGCGACGTGCGAAATCTGGTCCAGCGAGTCAACGACCTGTTTCGCCCAGCGAACGAAGTCCCCACCGGCGAGCCCGCACTCGCGAAGGACATCGTCAAGTCGCTGACCTTTTGCCCAGCGTTGAATTCCAAGGGCTAGTCCGAAAGCGAGAGGTGGTGTGATCTCGAGGTCCTCGGCGGTCTCGGCGTCGCTCAGTGAGTCCCAAATGCGTTCCATCGCCGTCGTGACGTCGCTGAACGACCCCTTGGGGATTCGCATATTGATGTTGTTGTCGTCATCACGCCTCGATTCGTACATGACCGTCGACAGGGCGGCGGCCAGCAACGGACCGTCAAGCCCCTCCCACAGCCCCGCTCGCAGACATTCCGCGATGAGAAGGTCGCGCTCGCCATAGATGCGTTTGAGCGCCGCCCCAGCGTCCGTCAGTGTGTAGTCATCGCCGTCCTGAACAAGATATCCGTGAGCGTGCAGAACCCGGCACACGCGGTCGAAAACGCTTGCGATTGCGCCGGTCTTGTTCTTGATTTGGTTGGCGATGCGGTCGGTCTGACTTTGCAGTTTCCAGAACCGCTCACCCCATCGTGCGTGTTTTTCGCGATCGGGGCACGGGTGGCACGAATGTTTGCGCATTCGACCGCGCAACTTTTCGATGTGGTCGGCGCGTTTCTTGGCGACGGCGTGGGGCGTGTGTCCGCCACGTTCGTTTTTTCCTTCGAGATCGGTTAGTTCTCGGCGAATCTTGGAATACTCGCGGAAATCGCCAAGGTGGCAATCCATCGCCTCGGAATACTCAGCGAGTGACTTCTGGTTCTGTCGAACCGTAACCGACAGGTCCACCACGGCTCGGTCGGCCTGGAACTGCGCGAACGACTGTTCAAGAATTTCACGCGCCGTGTTCCGCCCGTAGCGTTCGATGAGATTGACCGCCATGTTGTAGGTCGGCACGAAACTTGAATACAGCGGATACGAGCGACGCGAGGCGAGCATGCCCAGCGCATGCGGATTCATCCCGTCGCGCCAGATGATGACCGAGTGACCTTCGACGTCAATACCGCGACGCCCCGCTCGGCCCGTCAACTGGGTGTACTCCCCAGGTGTTATCGCTACCCGCGATTCGCCGTTATATTTGTCCATTTTTTCAAGGACAACACTTCGAGCGGGCATGTTGATACCGAGAGCGAGTGTCTCGGTGGCAAAAACTAACTTGACGAGCTTGCGGCGGAACAAATGCTCGACGATTTCCTTGAACACGGGGATCAACCCGGCGTGATGGGAGGCGACACCCGCCATGAGGGAATCCTCCCACTCGTGGAAACCGAGTGACGACAGGTCTTCCCCCGACAAGTGTGCGGTGCGATTTTCGATAACCGATCGAATCTCGTCACGCTCCTCGACAGTCGTCAACACCTCGCCCGAAAACAACACGTCGCGAACCGCGTTGTCACAGCCTTTACGGGAAAAGATGAAGAAGATGGCCGGAAGCATCGTGTGGTCGGCGAGCACCGACGCGATGTCGACCGGAGCCGAACGACGCTCGCGCGGATTCTTCGAATCGAATCGACCTCGGACGCGTTCTCGAGGAAAAGATCGGCGACCGTGACCACCCGATTGCGGACCACCGAATCGTTGCTGTCCACGACCGAGCCCCTGCACGTCGCGATGAATTCGCGGCGGGTTCTGGAATTCGCCACCTGGCTCAAACAACTCGTAGAGTTCCCCGCGGGCGTAAACATGCTGAAACAGCGGCACGGGTCTGTCCTCAGAGACGATGATGTCGGTGTGGCCGCGAACGGCTGCAAGCCATTCGCCGAACTCTTCGGCGTTCGATACTGTCGCGGATAGCGACACAATTGACACGTCTTGGGGTAGGTGAAGAATGACTTCTTCCCACACGGGTCCGCGAAACTTGTCGGCCAGGTAGTGGACCTCGTCCATGACGACGAAGCGAAGGTCTTTCAGCAGGTCGCTCTGGGCGTAGAGCATGTTGCGTAGGACCTCGGTCGTCATGATGACGATGCGCGCGGTCGGATTAATGCTCGTATCACCCGTCAAGAGCCCGACCTCGTCAACACCATAGATGGCCTGCAGGTCTTGGAATTTCTGGTTCGACAGCGCTTTCATCGGCGTCGTGTAAAACGTCTTATCCGTCATTGTCTGTTGTGACAGGTACACCGCATAATCGGCGATGATGGTCTTTCCCGCGCCAGTGGGCGCAGCAACGAGCACTCCCCTGCCCTTGTCGAGAGATTCGCACGCCTTCAGTTGAAACGCATCAAGCGGGAAGGGTTGCGATCGACGGAATTCGTCGAGAGTGACGCCCATCAGCCGACGGCTTTGGCGAGTTTTCGGGCGTTACGACGGTCGTGAATCCACGAAATAAGCGCGGCAAGAAAATACAGGACCAACATTGGAATGGCCAGCAGGAACATCGAGACGACATCGGCTGCGGGTGTCGCGAGGGCGGTGAAGGTCGTGATTCCGACAATCGCCCAACGCCAGCCCTTGATGATGGAGCGGGCGGAGAGCACGCCCATGAAGTTGAGCAGGACGAGGAACACGGGTAGGTCGAATCCAACTCCAATGGCGATGACGAATTTGATGGAGAAGTCGAGGTAGTACTTGGCGGTCAACAGCGTGGTCGACCCGTCCGGCGCAAAGCTGGTCATCAATTCGACGACGTGCGGAAACAACCACCAGCCGGTGCCGCAACCAAGCAGAAAAAGTGGAATCGCGGTGAGCAGAAACCCGAAGGCGAAGCGTTTTTCGCGACGCATGAGCGCTGGCGTAATGAACGCCCAGATTTGCCACAACCAGATCGGGCTCGCCACCACAATTCCGATTGTCAAAGCGATAGATATCTTGGTGTCAAATGCCTCAGAGATCGACGTGTAATTAATCTGCGCAACTCGCTCGCTGTTGTGGGCAACGTCCATCAGGGGTGCCGCAAGTAACGACCAGACCACGTCGGCGATGAGAAAACCGCCAATCGATGCGATGAGGATAGCCAGTGCCGCCGTGACGAGCCGACCTCGGAACTCGACGAGATGCTGGCCGAGCGACATGCGCCTCTCGGGGTTTCGAGCCATTGTTACTTAGACGGCGTCTTCTTCGAGTCGTCGTCCTTGGGGGACGTCATCTCGTTCCGGAAAATATTCAACGATTCTGCGAGGCTTTTCGCGAGGCCGGGAAGCTTGGGGGCTCCGAAGACGAGAAGAATGACGACGAGAAGGATGAGGAAGTGCCATCCGTTGAGGTTGCCAAGCATGCTGAACTCCTTGCGTTGTGTTGTCAGTCTAACCCTGACTAAATATTTTGGGCGTACGCGGTCAGCGCGTTACGGGCAAAATCGGCCACAGCCGAACGCGTTGTTGCTGGCGCTTCGATGGCGGCAATCCCGGACAGCACGCTGATCATCCGCACGGCGGTTCCTTCATGCGAGAACGGCAACGTAAGCCGCTTGCGTCCTCCGGTCTCGACGGGCTTGACGCCAGGGCGCAAATAGGACGCAATGAGCGGCAGCGCTTCGGGGTCGATGACGAGGTCGACGAGAAGGTCGTCCTCGCTTTCGCTGAACAGCGACGACGTCAACGTCAAAGCGTCGATCGATCGAGGTTCGATAGGTGTGTCGAGCAACACAAGGTCTTCCATGCTGTCGAGGTTGAAGGTTCGGATATCCTCGCGCTGCAGGCAATAGCCCTTGAGGTAGCGCTGCCCGCCCTCTAGGTCTTGGCGGTACGGGTCGACGTCTCGATCCCCTCGCTCTCCTTGGTTGTTGGTGTACGTGAAGCGGATTCGGACACCCTTTTCGATTGCGTCCTGGATGCGGTTCGCGTTCGGGTTGTTCTCGTCGATTTCGACCGCGAAGGCGTCGGTGACCGCATTTGAGTCTGGGCCGCGCAGTTTTGCGACGAGTCCGTCGAACTCGGGAATTCGACGGTAGTACGGGTGTGCTTTGAGTAGTTCGAGACCCGCGAGGAACACCGCGCGCTGCTTCGCACTGAACGGTGCCGGGACGTGCATGACCTCGGCGACCGTGAGGATGATGACTTCGCTCTCTTCGAACGCGTCCCAGTCGATGTTGAACAGCTCGGTGTCGAAGTTGTACCGGGCTTCGTTAGCGCCACCGTCACAGGCGATTGTTTGCACAGCATCGGCAACTCGCTTCGGCGTCGTGCCGAACTGTTCCGCAACTTCGGCAACGGTGACCGATCCACGCAACAGCACGAACGGCACGATGGCGAGGAACAGGTTAAGGCGGTCGCGTGCACTGTCGCCGGTGGGTCTAGCCATGGTCGCTTACCAGCCGTTCGAGTCGTTGAATAACGGCCGCGCGCAACGACGCAGGAGACAGCACGATCGCTTCGGCCCCGTATTCGCACAGTTCGTCGGCGAAGACCGCTTCATCGAGGTAGTGAACCGTGTAGGTGTCCCCGTCAATCGTGGTGCTTCGGCGGTTCGCGAGGGCAACCGACGCCTTGGTTCCCGGTGTCACCCGAATCGTTGCCCCGAGCGAATCCCACAGCGCGTGTAAGTGCTGCACGAACAGTTCCGCTGCTCGCGTGTCCGGTTTCTGTGCAGGTGACGCGTTCGAAACGGGCAACACTTTACCCACGATGCGCCGCAACAGGAATGTGCGCTCTGCGCTGCGATCGTGATCGAACGCGAGCAGGTGCCATCGACCGTCATAGTTGACGACAGACAGCGGGGTGACGGTTCGAACTTCGTATTTTGCTTGACCCGGTTTGAGATAAGGGAACCGGACGACCTGGTTCTTGTGAATCGCCTCGGAGACGGCGGGATATGCCGTGTCGTGAGTGTCGATTCGCGGAGCCAGGCTTGCCGCTGCGGAATCGACACCGTCGGCCGCCAACAATCGCAATCGTGCTTCGCTCGCTTCGACCGAATGCGCGCTTTCACTCCACACAGCGCTCGCCGCGGTCAAAAGCGACAACTCGGCGGCGCTGAACGAGAACGCGTATTCGTCCGACGGGATGAAATAGACAGCGTCGGCGGGGTTCTCTGGTTCTGACGTCTTGAGCGGGATACCCATCGACTTGAGTTCGTCTTTGTCGCGTTCGAACTTCTTGTTGAGCGAGTCGGTTGCCCCGCTTTCACCGAATTCGTCGCGGTAACCACGAACGTTCGTGAAAATGTCAGCCTTGGACATTCCGCGGTCAGCGGGTAGAAGCGCTAGCAGGAGGCAAAAGAGTCGCTCTTCTGCGGAAACCACTGCGTCGTATTTGTCCACCACAACGCCACTCTAATTGGCGCAGCCCGCCAAATCGTGACATTTCCTTGAGAGCGAAACTATTTTGTGCCGAGAATATCGATGACAAAGATCAACGTTGCGTTCGCGGGGATGCTCGTCGGTTCTTGGCCGGCCGGGTAACCCTCCGAGGGCGGGATAGAGACCAGGACGCGTGAGCCGACCGTCTGCCCGATCACCGCCTTGGCGAAGCCGGGGACGACACCGATGCTGTTCATGTCGATGAAGGACTGGGCAATGAGACTCGCGGGTCGATTCATGTCCCACGTGGAATCAAAGACCGTCCCGCCCCACACCACTCCGGTGTAGTGCACGACGACCGTCTGGCCTTCGGCGACGATTGGACCATAGCCCTTTGTCAGGGTCGAGATTCGAAGTTCGGTCGGAGGCTCGATGTTGGGGACCGCAATGCCGGGACGCCCGTCTGGTGCGGTTGTCACGGCAGGCATGCCGTCCTGTGCAAACTGTGGAAGGCCACTCGCCGAATGTGGGTAGACACCCATGACGTCGAAGACGACAACCATGGTGTCGTTCGGATTAACGCCAATCGGGCCTTGATCTCCGAAAATGTCACCCGTCGTTCCGGTAAGGACGAATCGTTCGCCGGCCCGGTGGCACAGGAACGCGTCACTCAATGCGTTTGTCCCAGCTTCGATCGGGATTAGCTGCGCCGGTGCACCGTTTGCTCCGTATTCCGTTGCCTGGATTACCGTCTGGTCGAGACCGGCCGACAGGGTCGCCTCGAAATCGACGTACGAACCGGATTCGATGATGTCCCCCGAGCCGGGGATCACCGTCGCGGTGCTTGCGTCACGGCCAACGAACGGTGTTGGAAATGTGACAACGGGCGGCTGCCCGAATGGGCCGGAAACTGATACGAGGCTCGCCGAGCCTTCTCCCAGAGGGTTTTCGCAGGTGCCACTCGCGGGTGAACAGCCCACGAGGACAACAGCGGAGAGTGCGGCGACAATCGCCAGAGCAACGGGGCGAGCAGTGAAACGCACGGGGACCTCTTTCGACACGGTCAGTCTATTCGCCGAGTCGCCGAGTGTTCTCAGCGAGTGCCTCGGCGTCACGCACGGCACGGCGCAAGCGTTTTTCGGACTGTTCGCGATCGCCGACGGCGCCGGGGGTCCATGTCTCGATGTCGGAATCCTCGAACTCGGGTTTTGTGCGCCGTTGCGCCTTCGGTGGAACGACTCCGGGTGACAGACGGCGGCTCGTGACGAGGAAACCGGTGTGGGCGACCATGCGGTGGTCGGGGCGAACGGCGAGCCCTTCGACGTGCCAACCGCGTACGAGTGTCTCGGTCGACTCGGTTCGAGTGAATCCGCCGTGGTTCCGAATCGCTTCGACCGTGCGAGACATCTGTGTCACGGTCGCGACGTAGGCGACCATGACGCCACCGGGTGCGAGGATCTCACCCACCGCATCGACGCATTCCCAAGGGGCCAACATGTCAAGCACGACGCGATCGACCTCGCCCGCACTGAAGGCGTCGGGAAGTGAATCGACGAGGTCGCCGACAATGATGCGGTGGTTGGTCGGTATTTCACCGAAATAGCCCTCGATGTTCGATGCGGCGATGTCGGCGAATTCCTCGCGACGTTCGAAGGACGTCACTGACCCCGTCTCCCCCACCGCTTGTAACAGAGCCAGACTGAGAGCACCACTTCCGACGCCGGCTTCGACGACAACTGCGCCGGGAAATATGTCACCAAACGTGACGATATGAGCTGCGTCTTTCGGATAGACGATTGCCGCCCCGCGGGGCATCGACATCGCAAAATCGGTGAGCAGAGGACGGAATGCGAGGTATTCGGTGCCGTGCGAATTGGCGACAACCGACCCGTCGGTCAAACCGATCAAGGTTTCGTGCGCGAGGACACCGCGATGGGAATGCAATTCACCGCCCTCGACGAGCGACACGGTGTGATGACGGCCCTTTTCGTCGGTCAGTTGGACGCGGTCACCCCACTGGAACGGGCCACGACGAGGTCGTTTCACGCACGCGCCTTGGCGAATACCTCGCGAATGTGTGACACATCACGACCGACCATCGTGTGCCAAATCGTGTAGTTCTCACTCTCGGGGAGCGGAACATGGAGTGGTAGCGCGATGGTCACTGCCCCCGCCGCGACGGCACTCGCAGAACCCGGAACGGAATCCTCAAGGGCGACACACTCGCTCGCGTCCACACCAACCAGCGCGGCACCCATGACATACGGCTCGGGGTGCGGTTTCGAATGGGTGACGTCTTCGCCGCAGACGACTCCCGCGAAAAGACCAACATCGTCAGCAACGAAGTTTGCCGTTGAACGGTATGACATCGTCACAATCACCTGCGGAATTCCTGCGTCGTGGATGCTACGAATAAGTTCGAGCGCACCAGGCCGCCACGGGATCTGCCGAGCGTTCATTTCGTCGACTTCGTCGACCATTCGCTGAACGATTGTGTCTACGGGTAGGTCAACACCGCACTGTTGCAGGTGCTCGGCCGCGTTGGTCAAACCAGCACCAATGAGGGCGAAACCGTCCGTTTCGGACCACGTGCCGTCGAACTCTTCGACGAGTCGCTGTTCTGACAAGAGCCAGTAGGGCTCTGAGTCGATAATGGTCCCGTCAAGGTCCCACAACACGGCCTCGGGGTTCATCACGCTCACGTCGTTGAGTCTAGACGCGTCTATTGTTAACGACGTACAGGAA
>CAFBLO010000020.1_pt1 | contig 11359 bp, 7 predicted proteins | sample 7268161 | NCBI WGS metagenome assembly CAFBLO01 (sample SAMEA6814033, study PRJEB35770) | freshwater metagenome | biome: Freshwater; feature: Freshwater reservoir; material: water | place: Czech Republic | collected 2017-05-23 | depth 30m m
GCGTGAGCGTTGAACGAATCGATATCCTGCTGCAGAACTCGTTTGTCTCCCGTATATTTCGCGACTGCATCCTTCACCGTAAGTTCGACGGCAAGGATCTGTCCGCCAACCGATTCGATCGAACTCGAAATCTCGGCGATCGTGTTGGCCGACGACGCAGCGAGTTTTACACACGCCTGGCGATTGTCAAAATAGCGCGCGTAGAACTCTTCGAGGGCAGGAGTCACGGTCGTCGATTCCGTGCCGAGGATTGCAAAAAGTTCAGCGACGCGTTGAGACGACGTGAGAGATCCGTATGGTGCAAGCCGCCCAAGAAGGTTGGGGTCACTGATACTGGTGAACGATTGTTCTATTTCCGCGGAAATCGTCGTCCGCTCGAGCGGGTCTAACCGAGCCCAGATTGCGTGGAGTGCCTCATGTGCAGCGACGACGGGCGCTAACGTCGTCAAGACATCATCAGTGATGTCGAGCAGATGGATGGTGTCGTCTGCGACGGAGTAACATCCCAACACCGCAATACCCGCTTCGGGGTTGGGGCACGATTTGTCGAAAGTATCCGGGCTGTGAAGCGTTGGACGCGCCGCCAACAGATAAAAACGACCAGCTGACGAGAGCCCGGCACGATCGACGTACTCTTCGATTCGCGTGTTTTCAGCGGCTTTCCCGACCGTGAGCCAGTCCCGCACCATTGAGACGTGGAGAGATCCCCAGCCAACCAGCGCAAGTACACCAACCTGCACCACTATTGAAATCGCGGCGATAACGATGCCGACGCGTCGCCCGAATCCGGGAGCGAGGTACCGTTTCACTCCTTCAGGCTATTGGCTAGTGCCCCGTGAGTGGCGCAAGCAAACGAGCGACAATCGACGGTTGCCCCGTTATTTTCTCTTCTTCATCGGCGAGGGTCATGCCGACGAGACCAGCGTTCGCACCGAGGAATCGAAGTGGCTCCGGCTCCCACGACGGAGACCGGTGGTTCACCCACGGCAGTTCAGTCAACGGCGAGACTTTTCCGGTGATGAGGTCGGCGAGAGTTCGACCCGCAAGGTTGGTTGTCGACAGCCCGTCGCCCACATATCCGCCCGCGCCGCCGAGTCCGGTTGCGGGATCATACGAAACGCTCGCGTGCCAGTCACGAGGAACACCGAGAGGCCCGCCCCAGCGGTGTGAGATGACGATGTGGTCGGCGATCTGCGGGAACATGTCGCGCAAGGTTCGCGTGAGATGAAGAAAAACACCTTCAACGCGATCGTATTCGGGCTTGATTGCGGAGTCCCAGTGGTATCGCGCTCCACGACCCCCGAATGCGAACCGGTTGTCGGCCGTTCGTTGACCGTAGATGACAAGGTGCCGGCCGTCCGAAAAAGTATGTCCGTGTTCGATTCCCAGTTCTTTCCAGACCGACTCGGGAAGAGGCTCGGTCGCAATCATGAGCGAATACAACGGGAGAATGCGACGCTTCGTTTGAGCAATGGACGCACCGTAGCCTTCGGTCGCGTTGATGATGTGCGTCGCACGAACGTCCCCGCGATCGGTGTGGACAATGCCGTGTGCCCACGACGTCACCGTCGTTCTTTCGACGATGCGCGCACCTCGCGATTCGACGATTTCGGCGATGCGACGAACGAGTTTGGCGGGGTGAACCCGTGCACAGTCGGGGGTGAAACTTGCCCCGCGTGCGCCCGACGCTCGGACCTTGTCAGCGTCCCACCACTCGAGCGCGTCGATTCCGAGGGTTTTTGTCGCAGCAACCTCTGCCCTCAGTTCGCGTTCCTGAAGGGCGCTTCGGGCATAAATGATGGTTCCCTTGTGCGCCCAGTCACAGTCGATTTTTTCGGACGCGACCACTCGCCCGATTTCCGTGATGGTGTCAGACATCGCGTCACGCAACGCCTTGGCGCGGTCGAACCCGTAACGCTTGACAAGAGACGAGGTTGACTGCGGGAATAATGCACTCGCCCAACCACCGTTACGCCCGGACGCACCGAAACCGGCGAAGTGCTTGTCTATCAGCATGATCGACAGTCGCGGGTTTGCCTTTTGCAAATAGTAGGCGGTCCACAACCCCGTCAGACCGGCCCCCACGATGGCGACATCAACTGTCGTGTTGCCATCGAGGGCCGGCCTCGGGGTGAGGTCGACCGCCTCGTGCCAAAACGAGACGGAACCCATTGTTTAAAGGAGCTTCGTCGCGCCGATCAGAACCTCGCGGAGGATCTGCTCGATCTCGTCGAATTCGGGCTGTCCGATAGTGAGCGGGGGAGCGAGCTGGATGACGGGGTCTCCTCGGTCGTCCGCACGGCAGTAGAGCCCCGCACTGTAGAGGGCCTGAGACAGGTAGCCGCGCAGCAAGCGCTCGGCTTCCTTGTCGTTAAACGTTTCCTTGGTCACCTGGTCCTTGACGAGTTCGATGCCGTAGAAATAACCGGCGCCGCGGACGTCACCGACTATAGAGATATCTTTCAGCTTCTCGAGCGTTGACTTGAACGCAGGGGCGTTCCGACGGACATTCCCGTTGAGATCCTCTTCTTCGAAAATGTTGAGGTTTTCCATGGCAACCGCGGCCGAAACGGGGTGACCGCCGAACGTGTAGCCGTGATAAAACGCGGTCGTTCCGTGCTTGAAGGGTTCGTAGATTCGGTCCGAGATGATCGTGGCGCCGATGGGCGAGTAACCCGAGGTCATCGCCTTGGCACACGTGATCATGTCGGGTACGTAATCGTAGGCGTTACACGCGAACATCTCGCCGATACGGCCGAACGCACAGATGACCTCGTCCGAAACGAGCAATACGTCGTATTGGTCGCAGATCTCACGAACACGCTTGAAGTAACCGGCCTGAGGCGGGAAACATCCTCCCGCGTTCTGCACCGGCTCGAGGAAGACGGCCGCTATCGTGTCGGGGCCTTCCATCTGAATCATCCGTTCGATCTCGTCGGCGGCCCAAAGCCCGAACGCTTCTTCGGTCTCGACGCCGTGGTAACCCTGTTCCTTGGCACGATAAATGTTCGTGTTCGGCACGTGGAACGCGCCGGGCACGAGAGGCTCGAACGCCGCCTTGATTCCGGGGAGACCTGTAATTGCCAGAGCGCCCTGAGGGGTGCCGTGGTAGGCGATGTTGCGCGCGATGACCTTGGTCTTCATGGGCATGCCCTGAATCTTCCAATACTGCTTGGCCAACTTGAACGCGGTTTCGACCGCTTCACCACCACCGGTCGAATAAAAGACGCGGTTGAGGTCGCCGGGCGCGTAGTCCGCCAGACGGTCGGCCAGTTCGATCGCCGAAGGGTGCGCGTAGCTCCAGAGAGGGAAGAACGCGAGTTCTTCTGCCTGCTTCGCGGCGGCCTGCGCCAAGCGCTTCCGCCCGTGACCGGCGTTGACAACGAAGAGCCCCGAGAGGCCATCGATGTATTTCTTGCCGCTCGAGTCCCAGATGTGGTGACCATCACCCTTGGTGATGATCGGAACGCCCTTGCCGGATTCCATTCCCGATTGCCGTGCAAAGTGCATCCAGAGGTGGTCTTTCGCCATCTTTTGCAGCGGGTCTTTCATGACCTCACGTTGAGAAAGAATCTTCCCCTCCGCAGGCGCTTTCGCATTTGCGACCTTTTTTGTCGCGGGCTTTGCGACCTTAGACTTTCTCGACAGTAGCGTCATTGCGTTCAACTCCTATGTGTTGTGGGGACTACAGCGTTCCCCAGTTGTACTGCTGTTTCTTTAGTTGTAGATAGGTGAAAACTTCGGTCTCGACTACACCCGCAACGTTCCGAATTGTCCCATTGAGAAGGTTGAGCAGGTCACCGTCGTCGGTGCAGACCACCTCGACCATGATGTCAAACGAACCGGCGGTGAGGACGACGTATTCGACGGCCCCAATTTTCGAGAGTGCTTCGGCGACGACTCGTGAGTCACCCGTCGTGCGAATCCCAATCATTGCTTGACGGTTGAAGCCCATTTGAAGGGGATCGGTGATGGCGACGATTTGCATGACGCCTGATTCAATCAATTTCTGGACTCGTTGACGCACAGCGGCCTCGGACAGATCCACCGCTCGGCCAATATCCGAATACGATTTACGTCCGTCAATCTGGAGTTGTTCCACGATTGCGCGCGACACATCGTCGAGTGTCGACGGACGCAAACTAGTGAACATGAACTGATTCTGACGGTAAAACAGGCAAAAATCAAGTGATTTCGTCGCAAAACGCCGAATTCACTGCGGAAATTCGAAGAATTTGTGCTGGAAACTACGGCGCGGAGTGATTATTGTTGAGCCATGACTAAAACATTGAAGAACTTCATCAACGGTGAACTCGTCGACTCGCGCGGCAAGGACACCATCGACCTCGTCGATCCCGTCACCGGAGACGTCTACGCGAAGTCGCCTGTCTCGAACGACGCTGACGTTGATTCGGCTTACCAGGCCGCCGCCGCTGCGTTCGAAGAGTGGGGCGAGACGACTCCGGGCGAACGTCAAAAAGCTCTCTGGCAGATCGCCGACGCGATGGAAGCCAAAGCCGACGAATTCGCTGCTGCCGAGGTCCAAGACACCGGCAAGCCCATCGCACTCACCTTGAGTGAAGAGATTGCCGTCGGAGTGGATCAGATTCGATTCTTCGCCGGCGCGGCACGCAACCTCGAAGGGCGTTCCGCGGGCGAGTACATGAAGGACCACACGTCGATCATTCGCCGCGAGCCCATTGGTGTCGTCGGCCAGGTCACTCCGTGGAACTACCCCCTCATGATGGCGATTTGGAAGTTCGCACCAGCACTCGCCGCGGGAAACACGACAGTACTCAAGCCGTCGGACACGACTCCACAGTCGACCCTTCTTCTCGCACAGGTTGCGCAGGAGTTCCTTCCCAAGGGTGTCATGAACGTCGTCGTCGGTGACCGCACCACAGGGGCTGCGATGACCGCGCACAAGATTCCGCAAATGGTGTCCATTACCGGTTCGATTCGTGCCGGCATGGAGGTCGCAAAGTCGGCCGCTGCCGACGTCAAGCGTGTTCACCTCGAACTTGGAGGCAAGGCTCCCGTCATCGTCTTTGATGATGCCGACATCGCCCGAGCAGTAGAGGGCATTGCCATTGCGGGTTACTTCAACGCGGGCCAAGACTGCACTGCGGCAACGCGCGTGCTCGTTCATGCCAAGGTTCACGATGAATTCGTAGCCGCGATGAAGGAATACGTTCAGGCAAACGTGTCAACGGGAATCCCCACCAACGAAGACATCTTGTATGGTCCCGTCAATAACGTGAACCAATTCGATCGCGTCATGGGAATCCTCGGCGACCTGCCCAACAACGCGGTCGTCGAGACGGGCGGTCACCGCCAGGGCACGGAAGGGTTCTTCATCGAGCCGACCATCGTCTCTGGACTCAAGCAGACGGACTGGATCATCCAGAACGAAATCTTCGGTCCGGTCGTGACGGTTCAGAAGTTCAAGGACGAGGCCGAAGCCCTCTCGTGGGCAAACGGCGTCGAGTACGGACTGGCATCGTCAGTCTGGACGAAGGACCACGGACGTGCGATGCGTTTCGCCAAGCACCTCGACTTCGGTGCAGTGTGGATCAACACTCACATCCCGATCGTTGCCGAAATGCCACACGGTGGTTTCAAGCACTCGGGTTACGGCAAAGACCTCTCGATGTACGGTTTCGAAGACTACACGCGCATCAAGCATGTCATGTCTTACATCGGCGAGTAAACACGTCTCGAACGGCGGCGGTTCTGCACAGACTCGCCGCCGTTCTCTCGTTGTCGGCCCTGTTTGTGAAAACGTGTCGCGATGTCCGTCGCGCATTTTCCCGTCATCGGCGTCGTTGCACCGATAGCGACGGCGGGCCTGGTTTGGGCCATGACGGGATCATCATTCGCCCTGCTCGGAGCCGTCATCGCGCCGACGATGATTGTCGCGCATCACATCGACGGCGTTCGACGCGCGACGCGTGAGTCCCGGCGAACCGAAGCTGTGCGGGCACGTGAGCGCGCTGCGGAACGGGAGCTCAACATGGTTCGGGATACCCAGCGGATCATTGATGAGAACCGTGCATATCCTTCTGTCGCCGACATTGCTCGAAACCGCGAATGGGCGCCCGCTCGCAATGGTCACACCGTGGTCCGCGCTGGAATCCAAACGGATGGCTCACCGTGGCTCGTCGATGTGGCATCGGGGGTCACCGTCATCGGGGACGGTCCTGCAGCGGACGCCGTGTGGACGTCGCTCATCGTTCAGGCAACCGCGCAACTCGGTGCCCCGCAGGACCCTGGCGTACCAGCCCGCTGGGCGAATGGTTCGTCGATTGACCGGGGCGAAACAACCGAGGTCGCACTCGCGATTCGCTGCACGGACCGCGGCGTCGATTCCATCACAACCCGCGGTTCTCTCCCGACCCGCGTTGATTATCTGCCCGATGACGTCAACGGTGCGGACGGCATTCTGACGGCCATCGCGCGTATAAGTCGAGCACGATTGAAGGTGCGGTTGACGTCGGACACCCCTCATGTGCTCATTGCGGGTCGAACCGGATCAGGAAAATCACACGCACTCACCGCACTTGTCGTCGAATGGGCCACGCGCTTCACGCCGGCCGAGTTCCAGTTTGTTGGTATCGATTTTAAGGGGGGTGCGACACTCGGTCCGCTCGGTGGATTTCCCCATCACCTTGCGACCCTCACTGACCTGACGACCACCGATGTGCCACGCGCAATTGAGGGGTTGAGCGCTGAGATTAGGCGACGGGAGTTGGAGTTCGTCCGCCAGCGAGTCACGACAATCGAAAACGCGTCTGATGTTCCCCGGTTGGCGCTTGTCATCGATGAGGTTCACGAATTTCTGCGACAATTCCCCGCGGCGCACGACCTGCTCGCGGACATCGCTCGGCGCGGTCGCTCACTCGGAATTCACCTCGTCCTCGCGGTCCAACACCCGAGTGGGGTCCTGCGTGATTCGGTTTTGGCAAACATTCCCGTGAGAATTTGTCTCTCGATGAACACGCTCCACGATGTGATTCAGGTGCTGGGACGAGCAACGTCCGTTGCGCCGGCACTGGGGAGGTGCCTCGTCACGCTCGGTGACGGACTGGTTCGCGACGTTTATGTTCCGTCCATCGAACCCATGACAGTGTCCGAATTGTCAGGCGAGCGAGTCCACACAACCCCGTGGCAGCCGGCGTTGACGAGGCCGGTTCCGCGAGACGGCCGAACCGGATTTGGCATTGTCGACGACGTGGCCCACGCGTGTCACCGAATCGCTCACTGGCAACCGAGCGACGGCGACATCGCCGTTATCGGTGACCGAGGTTCAGGGCGAACTGAAACGCTGCGGGCGTTAGTCGGTGGCCATTCCGCTACCTGGGTGACGAATGCGCAAGAACTCGACTGTGATGCCGGAATTGTCGTGATCGACGACCTCGACCGAATCATGGATTCGATGTCGCCCGTCGATGCGAGCGCATTTCTCGATGCGGTTCGGCGAGTTCGCCACGCGTCGCATCATGTCGTCGTTCTGGTGGCGAGCAGTCAACCATTGCCGCGCGTGTTTGGTTCCGTTCGCACCGTGATCACCCTGCGGACAGCGACCCTTGAAGCACATCGCGCCACCGGTGCACCGCCGGAAACGTTCGACCCCGCCTCCGCGCCCGGGGTCGGCACGTGGCGGGGTCTTCGATTTGTGCTCTACGAGAGAACGGACTCGAGCGAGACTGCGTCGAGACCGTGAGCGACGGCAACCGCATCGTTGGTGAGAGTGCCGTTATGCGTATTGAGGCCGAGCGCGAGTGACGCATCCGCGCGAAGTGCGTCCTTCCACCCCTTGGCGGCGAGTGCTCGAACATACGGAGCGGTCGCGTTCGTCAAGGCGTGCGTGGACGTCTGTGGCGCGGCACCGGGCATGTTGGCGACGCAATAGAAAATTGTGTCGTGAACCGCGAAGGTGGGTTCACTGTGAGTAGTCGCGTGTGAGTCTTCGAAGCAGCCACCCTGGTCAATTGCGATGTCGACGAGAACACTGCCCGGTTTCATCTTTTTCACAATTGCATTGGTAATGAGTTTCGGTGCCTTTGCACCGGGGATAAGAACCGAACCGATGACCATGTCGGCATCCATTGCGGCCTTTTCAATTTCATATGCGTTCGATGCGAGGGTCTGAACCCGGCCAGCGTACAAGGCGTCGAGTTCGCGCAAACGCTGGACATTGGTGTCCAGCACCGTCACGTTCGCACCGAGCCCAACGGCCATCGCGACCGCGCTGGTGCCAGCAACACCGCCACCGAGGACAACGATGTTCGCCGCGTGTGTTCCGGGGACCCCCGAAACGAGCAGCCCGGTACCACCGTTGGGACGAAGCATTGCATTCGCACCGACGATGACAGACAGGCGACCCGCGACCTCGCTCATTGGAGCGAGGAGCGGTAGCGCTCGGGTGGGAAGTTGGACGGTTTCGTATGCGATGGCCGTGACTTTTGCATCGAGAAGCGCCGTGGTGAGGTGCGCTTCGGCGGCGAGGTGAAGGTAGGTAAAGAGAAGCATGCCTTCTCGGAAGTAGGGGTATTCGCTCTCGATGGGTTCTTTGACTTTGAGAATCATGTCACCCGCGGCCCAGACCTTCGCCGCGTCGTTCTCGATTTCAGCACCTTGCGTCAAATATTCAGCATCAGAGATGTTGCTTCCCGCGCCAGCGCCAGATTGAATCAGTACCGAGTGACCAGCGGACACAAGATCCTTCACTCCTGCCGGTGTAATTGCGACGCGATATTCATTATTTTTGATTTCGGCGGGAACGGCAATCCGCATGGTGTGTCTCCTGTGACAATCGAGTTGTGGGGAATCCCTCTGTAATTATGGCGATTCGCGAGGGATTTCGCAACGAAATCGGGATATTTCTGCGAAATTAGTTTTTTCGTTGTCTCACTTTGGTGTAATTCACCGTCAACGGTTACTTTTGTCAACGATTATGAGAGCTTCCGACACACGCTATTCGTGCCGTTGTCCTTAGACAAGGGGGCCGAAATTGCGCGAAGGCGTATTAAGCGAACGCCTAGACACTGACGGTGAGTTGCCCGACGGTCACATCGCCACCGGTGATGGGCACGACCAATTCACCAATGAGTTCTTCGGCGATGGAACGATCGATGACGCCGTGACGCGCGAGCAGGGTGACCGCAACGGCGGTATTCGCGCGCTGGGAGCCGTCGAGGCACTTGATTGCGACGGCGATTCCATCACGGGCGATGATGAGCACGCCCTCGGCACCAATCTTGGCAATTGCATCCGTGCTGTCGATGACTCGCGTGTTGTCGCGACCCGGTCCGTCCAGCGCCCACGCGTTCGCGCGAATCGCATTAACGAGGCGCTCGGCGTCCGCATCGTGGCCGTCGGTTGTGCGGGCGATGCCCGTCCCGAGGTCTCGAAGACTCATGCCGTACAACGGTGCGCCGCAGCCATCGACCGCTGGCCACATCGCTTTCGCGCCGGTGAATTCTTCGACGACCTCTCGGATGAGAACTTGCAACGGATGTTCTGGTTCTAGGTAGGTCTTCGTATTCCAGCCGTTGGCAACACACGCCCGCAAGAATGCCGCGTGCTTGCCCGAGCAGTTCATCGTGACGCGTTGAGGTCCTTCTCCTGCGGCGATTCGGTCAGCCTTGTCGTTGTACCCGAGCGGCCAGTCGGGCGGGCAACCGAGGTCGTGAACACCGAGGTGGTCGTGAGAGAGCATTGCCTCAATCGCGTCGGTGTGACGACGAGAACCGCAGTGGCTGGCGCACGCGAGCACGAGTTCGACACCGTCCAGTTCTGCTCCTGCCCGAAGTGCGGCAATGGCCTGAAACGGTTTGAGCGTCGAGCGCGGAAAAATCACGGCATCGATGTCCCCGCCGGACTCGACCACCGAACCGTCGCGGTCAATGACGACGAATGCGCCGATGTGACGTGATTCAACGAGACCGTTTCGATCGAGGGATGCGAGTTCGATGCATCCCTCAACCGACAGCGGATGCATTAGCGAGCGGAGAGTGCTTCGTCGATAATCGCCACAGCGTCAAGCAACAGTTCGTCGCTCGTCACGACCGCGGGTAGGAAGCGCAACACGTTTCCGTAGGTACCCGCTGAGAGCAGCAGGAGTCCCTTCTTGATCGCGTAGGCAGTGATGTACGGAACGATGTCCGAAATCGGAGTGTCTGTGCCGGGCTCAGTGAATTCAATCGCCTGCATGGCTCCAATTCCGCGGACATCACCGATGACGTTGTGTTTTTTCTGCAAGTCGCGAAGCGCTCCGCCGAGAACTCGCCCAACTCGCTGGGCCTCACCCAGGAGGTCGCGCTTCTCGATTTCCTCGAAAATTTGAACGGCAGCAGCGGCCGACATCGGGTTTCCGCCGAAGGTTCCACCAAGTCCACCGACGTGGCTGGCGTCCATAATGTCTGCACGCCCAGTGACGGCTGCGATAACGAATCCGCCGCCGACGCCCTTGGCCGTGGTCACGAGATCGGGGACGAGACCGAAGTGCTCAGACGCGTAATATGCACCAGTGCGCATGATGCCCGACTGAACTTCGTCGGAAACATACACGATTCCGTTGTCGTTGCACCATTTCTGTAGAGCAGGAAGGTAGCCATCCGCCGGGACGATAAATCCGCCCTCACCCTGGATGGGTTCCACAACGAGACACGCCAAATCGGTTGCGCCGGCCCGCTTATCGAGCCACGAGATGGTGCGAGCCGCCGCTTCTGCGCCCGACAGCTTGTCGTGGAAGGGGTACGAGTTGGGCGCGTGATGAACGTCGCCGGCAAAAGGACCAAATCCGAGGTTGTAGGGCATGGCCTTGAAGTTCATGGACATCGTGAGGTTGGTGCGACCGTGGTATCCGTGATCGATGACCGCAACCCCGGGGCGACCGGTGAACTTGCGAGCAATTTTGACCGCGTTCTCGACGGCCTCGGCACCCGAGTTCAACAAAACCGACTTCTTCGCGAAGTTTCCCGGAGTGTGCTGAGCGAGCAATTCGCACAAGCGAATGTAGGACTCGTAACCGGTGACCGTAAACAGAGTGTGTGTGAAGCGTTGCGCCTGCTCGAAGGCCGCCTCGACGACTGCATCGTCAGAGTGACCGATGGTGTTGACACCGATACCGCCTCCCATATCGACGATGTGGTTGCCATCAACGTCTACGACGATCGCACCTTTTGCGCGCTCGATATAGACAGGGAACGTTGCACCAACACCAGCAGAAACGGCGTTCTTTCGGCGCTCGTGAAGGGCGAGGGACTTGGGTCCGGGAATTTCAGTGACGACGAGACGCTCTTGCGTCACATCCGTGGCTACGCTGTTCATACAGCCAGCGTACTCCGTTGGTACC
>CAFBLO010000022.1_pt1 | contig 10950 bp, 13 predicted proteins | sample 7268161 | NCBI WGS metagenome assembly CAFBLO01 (sample SAMEA6814033, study PRJEB35770) | freshwater metagenome | biome: Freshwater; feature: Freshwater reservoir; material: water | place: Czech Republic | collected 2017-05-23 | depth 30m m
ACGAGCAATCAGGTCGCGCATGACAGCGTCAATTCCGCGTGCGTCGATGGTTTTGATTCCCTTGACCGAGAGGGTCAGGGTGACCTTGCGTCCAAGAGTGGGCACGTAATAGGTCTTCTTCTGGATATTTGGGTCGAACCGACGCTTGGTGCGTCGGTGCGAGTGCGAAATGCTGTGTCCGAAACCAGGAACGGCTCCGGTCACCTGGCACACTGCTGCCATGGTTTTCTCCTTGTAGTTACCGTGAGGGACAAACCTCACCCAAGATCACTTGTCTGCAACCGATTCGGTGAAACAGTCGCGTTGTGCACGCGTGAACGCGCAACCTCTCAAGGGTACGCGATTAATCGACGACACACAAACTCAGGTGGAACAGGTCGCGCATCGCCCATAAATCTCGGCGATATGCGTGGTCATCGTGAATCCGTGTTCGCTCGCATTTCGCACAGCCCATTGTTCGATTTCATCCCCGTCGAGTTCGACGGTCGCCGCACAATCGATGCACACGAGATGGTGATGGTGGGCCGTGCCACACAGTCGATACAGCGATTCGCCATTCCGGTTGACGGAATCAACCGCGCCCTCCTCGGAAAGGCCCCGCAAGGTTCGATAGACGGTGGCCAGCGATGGTGCGCCAGCGCCGAGAATCGCGTGAAGGTCTTGGGCCGATATGAATTCGCGAGAGTCAGTCAGAGCGGCCGTCACCCTGGTTCGTTGTTGTGTGTTTCGTTTCATCGTGGCGTTCTCAATCGTGATCCTTGACACCCGTGATGTGAATGTGATCATCGTGGTGTTCGATTCCATGTTCGGCGTCCAGATCCTTGTGAATCTCGCGTCGGAGTCGAGGCAGCAACCACCGTTTGTACACGACCCCGTAGAGAAATGCCACAAAAAGCCCGTCAAATACAACTTGCCAGATCAATTCCGAGAGAATGTGGGCCGGGTCAAGAGAGATGGACAGAAGTTCGTCCCAAAATGACAGTCCGGCGTCGTGTAAATCTGCAGCAAGCTTATTGATTATCATTCTCATAAACTAGCGTTATTGAGAACGATTGTCAATAATTAGTCCAGCAGCATCGCGGGTTCTTCGATGATGCTCGCGACATCCGCCAAGAAGCGGCTTGCGACGTCGCCGTCGACAACCCGATGGTCGAACGATGCACCGATGGTCGTGACGAAACGAGGTTCGATCCGGCCGTCGACAACCCACGGTTTTTGCTTGATCGCCCCCAGAACGACAATGCTGACTTCACCGGGATTGATGATCGGGGTTCCTGTATCGACACCGAACGAGCCGAGGTTCGTGATCGTGATTGTGCCGTTCGACATGTCGTCAATCGTCGTCTTACCGTCGCGGGCCGTCACCGTGAGGTTCTCGAGGCCGAGCGCCAACTGCTTCATGTTGAGCGTGTGCGCCTCTTTGACATTCGGCACGATGAGTCCGCGCGGAGTTGCCGCGGCGATGCCGAGATTGACGTAGTGGTGAACGATGATGTCCTTGTCAGTCCACGACGAATTCACGTTCGGGTTCCGCTGAACCGCCCAGATGACGGCCCGAGCCATCACCAGGAGTGGGGAAATGCGAATTCCCTGGAAGTCCGGCGATGCCTTAAGGCGCTTGACGAAGTCCATCGTTCGCGTCGCGTCAACGTCGACGAAAACCGACACGTGCGGAGCTTCAAACTTTGACTTGACCATCGCGGTCGCAATCGCTTTTCGCACGCCCTTGACGGGAATATATTCCTCGCGCTCACTGGGCCATTCGGGAGTTTCCACGTTGCGGAACACCGTTTTGACCTGGGATTGGCGAACCACGTCGTCGCGGGTCACTTCACCGCGAGCGCCCGTTGCCAAAACCTTCGTGATGTCGACGCCGAGTTCCTTCGCCAGCTTTCGCACGGGAGGCTTCGCCATCACAGAGGTTGCTCCGGCAGGCGGGTACACGACGGGTTCGTCGCCAGAGGTTGCGTGGGGAATCTCTGGCGGGATATTGGGCGATATGCGCGAACCGCGTCGTGATGTCACGTGGCCGGCGCTTCCATAACCGACCAGCACGGCCTCAGCGGCGGGTTCCGTTTTGGTCTTTCCTTTAGCTTTGGTGTCTGGCGCAGCGATTGTAGCCGCTGGTTCGGGAGCGGGGTGAAGAGTCGCTGGAACACCGCTCTCGGAATCAACCTGAATGATCGCAGTGCCGACGGGCACGGTATCCCCCTCACCAGCGAGCAAGGCGACGATGGTGCCCGCAAACGGGCTGGGCAATTCGACGAGCGACTTCGCGGTCTCAATCTCAACCAAGATATCGTTTACCGCTACGACGTCGCCCTTCTTTACGCGCCACTGAACGATTTCGGCCTCGGTCAGACCCTCACCAACGTCCGGGAGCGGAAAATCAACTACGGCCACGGTCAGTACCCTCTCGCTCGATCGACGGCGTCGAGAATGCGGTCAACGTCGGGAAGAAAGATACCCTCGAGGTTCGCTGGCGGGAACGGAACATCAAACCCACTGACGCGCAACACGGGGGCCTGCAAGAAATAAAACGCGCGTTCGGCAACGGTGGCTGCGACTTCAGAACCGACGGACGCATTCCCCGACGCTTCCTGCGCCACCACGAGTCGTCCGGTTTTCTCAACCGATGCGATGATGGGGTCGTAATCGACGGGTGACAGCGACCGTAAATCAATGACTTCGAGGCTGATTCCCTCGCCCTTGGCGACCTCAGCCGCATCGAGCAGCATCGCGACCATCGCGCCATGCCCGACTACCGTGACATCTGTTCCGGTTCGGACGACTCGTGACTGGTGCACTGGCGCAGGGGTTCCGTTGATGTCGACGTCCCCCTTCGGCCAATAGCGAGCCTTCGGTTCGAGAAAAATGACCGGGTCGTTCGACTGAATCGCCTGTTGGATCATGTGATAACCGTCGTTAGGCGTCGCCGGAGAGAGTACCCGAAGCCCTGCTGTGTGAGCGAAATAAGCCTCGGGGCTCTCTTGGTGGTGTTCGACAGCGCCGATGTGCCCGCCGTAAGGGATTCGGATGACGATGGGGAAAGACTGGTCGCCTTGGTGTCGCGACGTCTGCTTTGCAAGTTGAGACATAATCTGGTCGAACGCCGGGAACACGAAACCGTCGAACTGGATTTCGCAGACCGGGCGGTACCCGCGCATTGCGAGGCCGATCGCCGTTCCGACGATTCCCGACTCTGCGAGAGGCGTGTCCAAAACGCGGTTCTCGCCAAATTCGGTCTTGAGGCCCTCGGTTACGCGGAAGACGCCACCGAGAGTGCCGATGTCTTCACCCATCAGGACAACCTTGTCGTTCTCGCGCATCGCACGTTGAAGGCCGAGATTGATGGCTTTAGCCATCGACAGTGATTCGCTCATCGGGAACCCCCGTAGGACGCTTCGTACTCCGCCAGCCATGCCTTTTGAGCAGCAATGACGGGGTGCTCGTCGGTATAAACATGGTCGAACATTACGTCGGTGGACGGAGGCGTAAGTGCGAGAACACGAGCACGAACATTGGCGGCGAGGTCTTCTCCTTCGGCCTTCACCGCGGCAAAGAACTTGTCGGATTCGCCCTTGGCACGAAGGAACTTTTCGAAACGCGAAATCGGGTCTCGTTCCTTCCACAAATCCTCTTCAGCCTGTTCGCGATACTTGGTCGGGTCGTCGCTGGTCGTGTGCGCGCCGAGGCGGTACGTCTGAGCTTCGATGAAACGAGGTCCCTTGCCGGCGCGAGCGTCGTCGAGGGCAACCTTGGTAACAGCGTACGAAATGAGAACGTCGTTTCCGTCGATTTGAAGCGACGGGATTCCGAACCCTTCTCCCCGCAGATAGAGCGGGCTGCGAGATTGGCGCGAAACAGGAACTGAAATGGCGTACTGGTTGTTTTGCAAGAAAAAGACGATAGGCGACTGATAAGACTGCGCGAAAACGAGAGCTTCGTTTGAGTCTCCCTCGCTCGATGCGCCGTCACCGAAATAAACAATCGTGGCCTCGTCGACATCGGGCTTTCCAGTTCCCGATTTCCCGTCCAGCACGGTTCCCATCGCGTAGCCGACTGCGTGGAGCGTCTGCGTTGCAAGAACAAGAGTGTACAGACGGAACTTCGAGTCATTAGGGTTCCAACCGCCGTTCGTGACGCCACGGAGCAACGAGAGGATAGCAACGGGATCGATTCCTCTAATTCGCGCAACCGCGTGTTCGCGGTAGGAGGGAAAAATGGTGTCCTGGTTTCGAGTTGCGAACCCGGACCCAACCTGAGCCGCTTCTTGACCGAGGCTGGGAACCCACAATGCAAGTTGACCCTGGCGTTGAAGGTTTCCCGACTCGATATCGAATCGTCTCGTGACCACCATCTCGCGGTAGAAATTCTGAAGTTGCACGTCGCTCAGTTTGTCGACGAGCGCACGATATTCCGCCGTCCGATCGCTTTCGACAAGAGTCCCGTCGATCGACAGCAGTTGAAGAGTTGCCTCGGTATACGGCATGAGACCAGACTAGCCGTAACGACGTTTGTTGACGATTGTCGGAGGCGGTTTGTGTCGGCTCGCGCGTCAACATTGGTCCTGTTCCTTCGCCAAGGCACGAGATGTCTTTTGTTCTAACTTCCTCACTCCGCCGTAGGCTATTGACATGACTCGACTGCTTTTGGGACTAATCATCAACACCGCCGCTCTGTGGATAGCGGACTCGTTCGTTGTGGGAATTCACCTGATTCCGTTCAGTTCTGGTGAAGCAAATCTCGTTCTCTCGTACGCGGCCGTGGCAGCCGTATTCGGAATCGTCAACGCCGTCATCGGAAATTTCATCCGGATCGTTGCATTCCCTCTGTATCTTCTGACATTGGGGCTTGTCGCGCTTCTCGTCAATGCCAGCCTCTTGATGCTCGTGTCGCAAGCGACGCCCTACATGGGCTTCGGTCTTGTGATCGACGACTTTTCGTGGGGCGTCATCGGTGCACTCGCCATGTCGCTATGCAACTGGCTGATTGGTATCGCTCTGCGCCCATTCATGAGCCCGGTGTCAGTCACCCGTTAACGTCGCCCGAAACCACATCGCAGTTCCCTGACCGTCGATTTGTATACGATTTTCGAGCGTCATTAGTCGCGGGTCCTGCAGGTTTTCAAGCCTCCGGAGGGATTCCTGATAGTTCGCCGCGAGATGCGCATCGGTGCCCAAAGAGCGGGGCTCGGTATGAACTATCCAGGTCGTGCCCGCGGTCCCGCGGATTACACCGCCCAACGCGGGGACGGGGTCCTCGGGGTGTACAACGTGAACGATGGGCACATTCGCTGGAGAATCGACGAGACCGGCGGGGGTTCCCGCTGTGAAGACTGCCTCCACCGCGTATCGACCCGAGTTTGCGAGTGCCAAGGCAACCGCTCCACCCTGTGAATGTCCCGTCAGCACGATGGGTGTCGTGCCCGTTACTCCCGCGAAATCCAGCGCAGATTCTGCGGCAGAGATTGATCGCGAAGTGCCGGACGCAAGCAACTCGGCGTTCGCGCCAACCCACCACGGATTGTCGGGTCCCGCGGCGAAGTCGGTGCCGGCGAGATACACCTCGAACCGGGGGCCTGTTGGGGTGTCAAAGCGGTCGATGCGAACGCGTTCCGAGCCCGTGGGAATTCGAGCAAAGCGTTCCAGGAAATCCTGCGGCGCATTGGTGTTGTCTATCCGTCGCGTCATCATGACCGGCACCCAGTGCGCTGCAGCTGATTGCCAGGGGGCGTTGTTCACCACCGATTCACTGACGCGTCGAGTTGCCGGCCACGGTCCGCCGGTAGCCAGCGCTGCGCGTGCCCACTCAGACGGTTCAATCGTGGCAATAACGCCCTCAAGGTCAGCATGGACACTGGCGATGTCTTTCGCCACGTGTTCGAGTTCCAGCCTTAGAACGAGTCGTTCTGGTTCAACGTTCACACGCGCCGATATCGCCACGTAACGAGCTGCATTTGCAACAGTGGACGCTACTCGGCGCAGGTCGTCAGACCGAACGAGAAGCGCATCGAGCGTGTAACGAAAGGTCCGCGTCTCGACTGAAATCGGGGGAATCAACCGAGTGACCGCGCTCGAATGGCAAGGGCTATCAATCGTGCCCGAAATGCAGTCGCAACATCGTCGTAGGCGATGCGGGCCGGTCCGACCCAGCCGGTACGAGCGATTGAGCGCTCGAGATCAACGATTGCCCCGCCGAGAAGGTCCGTTGTGTTGGCCAGGTTCGCGAATATCACCATCACAGCGTGCTCGACGTGCCGAACTCTCGGCATGACAAAGGTGTGGCGGTGGAAGGGTGATGCGCACACGTCTCGTGGGGATAAAACTGCGAGAATAGAGGCATGACCTTTTCGCCCCAACCGCTTAGCCCTTTGGACGGTCGTTACCACGGTGCGGTCGCCGAGATTGGTCAATATCTGTCCGAAGCGGGACTCAACCGTGCTCGGGTGCACGTAGAAATCGAGTGGCTGATTCGCCTCGCGGATGAGGGTCTATTCGGTGCGAAACTCAGCGCCGCTGAGCGTCTGGCCCTGCGTGACGTCGCGACGAACTTTGGTGACACTGATGTGGCGCGGATTGCCGAGCTCGAGGCAACGACACGGCACGACGTCAAAGCCGTGGAGTATCTCGTTCGCGAACACCTTGAGCGCCTCGGACTGTCTCGCATCGCCGAGTTAACACACTTCGCGTGCACGAGTGAAGACATCAATAATCTGTCCTATGGAATCACCCTCGGCGCGGCGGTTCGCGAAGTATGGCGCCCAGCGATAAACGTCGTGGTCCAGAAATTAACGGCGCTCGCCATATCCGATCGCAACACTCCCATGCTGTCGCGCACTCACGGTCAAGCCGCGACTCCGACGACGTTCGGCAAGGAAATCGCTGTCTTTGTCCACCGTCTGACCCGGCTCCTGGCGGACGTTGACGCGGTTCGGCTTTCCGGCAAGTTCTCGGGAGCAACCGGTACCTTTTCTGCTCACGTTGTCGCAGCGCCCGAGGTCGACTGGGTTCGTGTGTCGCGGGAATTCGTCGAATCCGTTGGGCTCGAATGGAACCCGCTGACCACGCAAATCGAATCGCACGACAGCCAAGCCGCACTTCTCGCACGGATCGGTCACGTCAATCGAGTGTTGCATAACCTTTGCACCGACGTGTGGACCTACATTTCGCAAGGGTTCCTTACCCAGACTCCGGTTAACGGTGCAACGGGCTCGTCAACAATGCCGCACAAGGTGAACCCCATCCGTTTCGAGAACGCCGAGGCGAACCTCGAGATTGCGTCCGCGTTGGGTGATGCTCTTGGCGCAACACTGGTCACATCACGTCTCCAACGTGACCTAACCGACTCGACCACGCAACGAAACCTTGGTGTCGCACTCGGGCACTCGCTCTTGGCAGTTTCCAACATCGCCGCTGGTTTGGACGAAATCACTGTCGATCGCGACGCGTTGCGCAAGGATCTCGATGCCAATCTTGAGATTCTCGGGGAAGCGATTCAAACGGTATTGCGTGCCGAACGTGCGGCGGGGACGACAACAATCGACAACCCTTACGACTTACTGAAAGACCTCACTCGGGGAAAGCGCCTGACCGCCGAGGATCTGCGGACGTTCATCGAGGGTCTCGACATGTCGGCAGCGGGGAAAGCGCGGCTGCTCGAACTCACGCCGGCTACCTACGTTGGGCTCGCCTCGAAATTGGTCGATTACCTCAACTAATCGTGCGGGCTGTTGTCCGACTTCGGTAACTGTGGGCTCATCGCGAGAACCATCATTGCGAGACTAATAATGGTGACGACAAATCCGCCGCCGCCGGCGATAGCGGAGAGCGCGAAGTCCCGAGTCACCATCAGCACGATGCCGCCGAGGAACAACCCAGCGACGAAGGCCAGTCCAACGAGTTCGGCGGGTCGGGTTTTATCGCTTCGCGCCACGGGGTTATGCCTTTGTCGTCGTTGATTTAGCGGATTTCACTTTTCGCGTCGAACCGCGGGCTTTCGCTCGGGAATCAATCGCGCCGATCAGTCCAAAAATACCCGCAATAATTGCCCATCCACCCGTCAATCCGGCGGCGGTCCTGTCGTTTGCATCGATGATGAAGTACAGAATCGAAAGCCCCGCCGCGAGCACTCCAGTCGACCAAAGCCAAATTCGGTCACTTCGGGTAAAGGCTCGAGAGGTCTCGAAGGCCACGAGTGCAATCGTCAACGACAGCGCGGTGGTGGGAGACATCCGGCTTGCGATTAGCCCCAGCAGGGCCAGTGCTGCGACAACCAGCGTCGACCACCACGCGACCACGTTCATCAGAGTTTCTGGCCCACCGCGGGATAACAGAGAAACCAGGACGACAAAAGTGAGCCATTCAAGGCCCGTATAGGTCGAGTGGTCCTCGGTGAGGGTAATTGCTACTCCCGCGATTATCGCAGCGATGTAACGCGCATAAGGCCGAATTGCCTCAAGGCTGTTAGTGACAATCACCAACCAGTTTCGTGAAGTTGCCATACGTCAAGACTACGTGATTCCGAATTGTGGATTTTCCGACTACATCTTTGCCATATCGCTGAAACGCGAATAGTGGCCTTCGAACAGTACCGACAAGACGCGCATCTCGCCATTACGGTGCTTGGCGATGTGAATTTCCGCATCGTTTCGGTTTTCGCCTTGCTCTGCAAAACGCTCGCGATGCAATAGCAGCACGATGTCGGCGTCTTGCTCAAGGGAACCCGACTCTCGAAGGTGCGACAGTTGTGGCTTCTTGTCGGGTGCGTTTTCCGGTCCGCGATTGAGTTGAGAGAGCGCCACAATCGGGACTTCGAGTTCCTTCGCTAATAGTTTGAGCGACCGCGAGAACTCGGAGACTTCTTGTTGACGATTTTCGACCTTCTTGCCACTGGTCATGAGTTGGAGGTAATCGATAATGACGAGTTTGATGCCGTGTTGAGCCTTCAGGCGACGGCACTTGGCGCGGATTTCGGACAGTGTCAGGTTTGGACTGTCGTCGATGTACAAGGGAGTGTCATCGAGCCGCGACTGGATGGTGTTGATTCGTTTCCAGCCTTCAGACTTGAGGTCTTTTGACTTACGAATTGCGCTGAGTGGCACGCTCGATTCAGCAGACAACAAGCGTTGCGAGATTTCGCTCGCGCTCATTTCAAGCGAGAAGAACACGGTCGGAACGTTTGATCTAAGAGCGGCGGAGCGGGCAAAGTCGAGTGCGAGCGTGGACTTTCCCAGACCTGGTCTCGCAGCGATGAGGACGAGTTGCCCGGGGTGAAGCCCGTTTGTGACGTCGTCAAGCTCGCGAAACCCCGTGGGGATGTCGAGCCCTTCCTTAGCGGATTTCGCTTGTTCTTCCATTTCGTTGACGGCGATATTGACCGCGTCGCGCAGAACAATGGCGTCTTGCGCTCCTGCCGCGCGGCCGATGGTAAAGATCTCGACCTGGGCATCGTTGACGAGTTCACTCGGATCACCCTCTGCGGCGTATCCGAGCTGCGTGATGCGAGTTCCTGACTGCACGAGCTTTCGAAGGATTGCTTTGTCGGCGACGATGCTGGCGTAGTAGCTGGCATTAGCGGCGGTGGGCACCGAGGATTCGAGTGTGTGGAGGTAGCTCGCGCCGCCGATCTTGGTGAGATTACCGTCACGGGTCAACTGTTCGGTAATCATGATGACATCGGTGGGTTCCGACCGCGAGAAGACGGTATTGATGGCGTTGAAAATGATTTCGTGTTTGGGGAAATAGAAATCTTCGCCCCTGACAAGTTCAAGTACCTCGACAATGGCGTCGGGCGACAGAAGCATTCCGCCAAGTGTGCTCATTTCCGCGGCCTGGTCATTCGGTGGAACGCGAGTGTCACCGGTGCCTTCAGGTACCAATTCGAGTTGCGGACCTGCCATCGATGATCACCTCCTGAGTCAATTTTTGGTTCGGGCTCTTTAGTATGCGCGTGAGAACGGACATCGCATTACGCCACGCCACACGCACACAGTGAACGCTACGTTTTCGGGTGAACCGACGCAAACGAGGCTGTGGATAACACTGTGGGTTAAATGTTTACCGCGCCGTACAACTCTGTGGAGGAGATGGGGATAACTGGGGATAACTAACTACCTTATTACCTAAAAAATCTCTCTGACCGTATGTTTTCCAATACGGCGCTCTGTGGGGAAAGTTGTTTAGAGTTTAGGTTGAACCTTTAACTTTTCCACATGTTGCGTGCGTCCACCTAACGATGAAGTGCCCGTTTTCATTATCGAAAACGGGCACTTCGCGAGCGAATGTCAGAGCTACTTACGGGCAATTACCTTGAGCGCGAGAGTCGCGGACACTCCGTCGTGTAGGCGGACGGTCGCCGAAAACGCGCCGGTCGACTTGATCGGAGTGGCCAACTCGATAGTGCGCTTGTCAATCTCGCCGAGCCCGGATTCGGCCACCGCAGCGGCGATGTCTGATGTCTTCACCGAACCGAACAAGCGGCCTTCAGAACCCGCTGACGCCTTGACTGTGATCGTGGCGCTTTCGAGCTTTGCCTTGAGAGCCTGCGCGTCATCGAGTGAGGCAAGTGCACGAGACGCACGAGCCTGCTTGATGTCCGTCACCTGCTTCTCACCACCGCGGGTCCAGTGAATTGCGAAACCCTGGGGAACGAGATAGTTGCGTGCGTAGCCGTTTTTGACGTCGACAACGTCTCCGGCAGAGCCGAGGCCAGTGACCTCGTGAGTGAGAATGAGTTTTGACATTGGTGTTCTCCTTAACGGCCCGCGCCGGCATAGGGGAGAAGCGCCATTTCGCGTGCGTTCTTTACCGCACGAGCAATGAGACGCTGCTCTTGGACCGAAACGCCCGTGATTCGACGCGAACGGATCTTTCCGCGCTCCGAAATGAACTTGCGAAGGGTTGCGACGTCCTTGTAGTCAATGACGTCGATCTTGATCGCGCGTGCGGG